>Ga0247780_1000795_pt1 | contig 25347 bp, 30 predicted proteins | sample UWRJL079202R5_FD_179927 | JGI IMG/M metagenome (GOLD analysis project Ga0247780, IMG submission 179927) | Plant litter microbial communities from Arlington Agricultural Research Station in Wisconsin, United States - UWRJ-L079-202R-5 | ecosystem: Environmental > Terrestrial > Plant litter >... | reverse complement strand
TTATTATCTTTTATATAATTTTATTATCTTTTATATAATTTTATTATCTTTTATATAATTTTATTATCTTTTATATAATTTTATTATCTTTTATATAATTTTATTATCTTTTATATAATTTTATTATCTTTTATATAATTTTATTATAATAATATTATTATTATTATTTCCTACACCGATATGCCCGCAGGCGCGCCGGTCCTTCTACTGCTATGTACAAAGGAAACCGTGCCGTATAGGCCGGATAAAAACCTTCGTCAACTCCTTCGAAGCCACTAACTATGCGAGTCCATCTTGTTACAAACGAACGGAGGCCCTTGTCGGCCTCCGGCCCCACTAGCCCTCCTCTCCTGTTTCCAGCTCTAGCCGTCTGGCTAGTCTGTACTCCAGTAGCCGGCCAGAGTCCATCAGCCAGCCAAGGACCTTCCGAACAAGCCTTCCGCTCCGGGCGTTTGCTACCTGTAATATGGCCTGCAAGTCCCTTCGTGATCGAATCTCTCGGCGGTCCCACGGCCTCTGCAACGGTGGGTTAGAGCACCAAACCACTAAGTGCTCCACTGTTTCCCTACCTTCCCCACATCCACAGTAGGGAGTACGGACCTCTGGAACCTTTACCTTGAACAGGTAGTCCCTGAGGCCTATATCCCCTGTCCGGGCTTGGGAAAGGAGGCTACTCTGGGCCTTTGTAAGGCCCTCGTGTCGCTTTAAGGCCTTATTGGTAAACAAAAGGGAAGGGGGGTCTCTGTCTGTATTATAATAATATAAAAACCTTAAAGATATGTTGATACGGTGAATGATCCATATAGTATATTCCCCTTAATTTTACTAGATAGAAGCTATTAAAACGTGGGGTTTTTCGTGGAAAACCCGTTCCAAAGTCAGGTCGTTGCATGATCAGGTAAGCCTTTCTACTCGCACTATACCACCACACGACGCTCTTTACAGCGATCTCGCCCAAACCAAAAGGCACACCCATAGTTCTTCACCCACCCTTCAGGATCACCAACGAGAGGGCGATAGTATGGTGGAACTTCTGACCGAGCCGAGGTCCGCTGGAGATCTCGTTACTTTCATCGACTTACAGCCGAAAATATATCTCGGGCGCGCGGAGCATGCCTCCTAATGAGTGGGACAGCGCTGGGAACGGATGATCTCGAACAAGTGGCATCGCCAACAACAGGGACGCCTGAGGACCTGGGTCGCATTGAGAAGAGAATTGATCTCTATCTGGCACAAGTCCGAGAGCAGATCCACATCATGCTGCCGTGAGTACTAAAATAGTCAGTCATCTAACGCTGATGGCGGGGACATGATCCGATATTCTCTACATTTTAGACGAGTCTAATCGTTTGTTCAATCTTACAGCGCAGAACAAAAAGCAAAGGTCTGCAAACTCATCAAGCAGATCTGCCAAGGCGGTGAGCTTCTAGCACAGCCGACCCGAGGCCATCTCAAAGGCTTACGAGATGAGTTTAATCTGGATGGGTTATTCCGTCCTCCCCATTATCTTTGGGCTCTGGCCTGCTCTAGCGGCCCAACCTCTCTGTGCGGCCAATAGTTGCCCACTGGGTTGTCAGTTAGTGATAAACCCCTGTGAGGGTACATCATAGCTGGTCTTAGTGTCTTTGCCAAGACCGGTAGTAGCTAATCAGTCTCCGCCGTATAACACCTCTCGACGTAGTCCGGACTGGGATTCTTGAACGCTAAATACCTTTTTGCTGGCTAGTTTGTCGCTCTGAAGATAGACCCTGTCTCGGAGATCATTGATGCTACCGGAGAGTTTTGTTAGCACCTTTGGCGTGCCGATGGTGTTCTCTTTACCGTTTTACTAGCCTCGTCTACTCGGAGCCTTCAAACTCTACCACGGGCTTGATAGCACTCAGCTGAAGATGAGCGATTCGTTGATACCCATGCCCTGGGACATAGCACGGCGCGTGACGGGGTACCATTACGAAGCATAAGGCCATTCCGTCTCCAGCACTCAGGTAAGCAACACGAAAAATTCTACAGGTACGTACAGGCGAAAATATTCAATTTCGATATGGGGACGCATTTTAGCCATCTGTTTATATGAGGCCCAGTTCTAGGCCTACTCGGTTAGCGTTGAAGCAATTCAGCATGCTGAGGTGTAGCCTGCCAAAAATCGTAATTAGGGTGAGCGAAAATCAGTAAGCCTGAGCAAATTCTGAGCAACGACTGAGCCGGGCCTGAGCTGCCAAGATGTCTTCGAGCCCGCCGAGAAGTCTCGGGCCAACAAACCAGGCAAGGAAGGTACATAACATCTTAAGGACGCACGTAATTGAACGCTTCCCGGAGTTATTCGCGACATCAAAAATGTAGCCGATGAAGAAGCCGACCTCTGGGACTTTGGGCAGCATGGCAAGAACCCAGCACCGCCCTTCTCCTAGGCCATGAAAGATTCGGTTAACTCTCCGAGTCGTTATGAATCTTCAATGGGGCAATGATAAATAATTGAGCGGCTCGAGGATGACTGCTCCAAATCGGACTAGCGGTTTCCATGTCCAACCCTCTCAGTCAGTCTCTAAAATATCTACACAGTTAAGCACCCGGCAGGCACTAATTGAACAATGTCTAGCCGCAGTCTTTTGTGTCAGGTCCACCAAACACGTCAAGACCATCATCTTCTATCTTCTTCCATCTGCCGCTCCTTCCCCGGGCAATGTCCCCCGTTCCTTCCTTCCCGTCTCTGCGCCTCTGGTGAACAGAGGTAGGAGAGATGGGATGGAGAATTTAAGCTTCTCCCCAAACCTCACCAGTTGGCAGACTCCACCCGTTCAAGAATTTGCCATCCTCGACGAGCTAAAAATTCTTTCCTTCCCTCTCTCCGAACCTCGTGAAATTTCTCCTCCCCTCACCAACATCCTCCAACTTGCTGGCTCTCTTCAGCAAGCCTCTTCCCCTTCCAACCATGATCGCGACCCTTCTCTTCCCCAACCAGCCTAAGAACACAAAGTCATCATGATCTTCCTCGCGTTCTTCGCGTTACTCCTCGCGTTGGCCTCGGCCTCGCCGACCTTGACCGCCCACCTGGACGCGGCCACCACCGAGCACCCGACTTATCCCCACTGGCCTCGTCAGGGCCCCTTGCCCTTCCTACACTCCGAGTCGCCTCCGCTCAGACTGTCAACGACTGCGACCGCGGCTACTACGAGGATCACACCGACGACAAGTCTCCCTTTGCCTCCGACTGCGAAATCCTAGCCAACAACATTGTTGGCGATGGCACTGGAATCTGTGGCTCAACGGAGAGTACCGCCAGCTCGCTCAGTACAACAGCTGTGCCTTTGGCGTCCAGGCCTATGATTGCAAGGTCTCCAGCGGGGATGTACGTCTTTACCGGCGGTGTTTTTTGACAGTGTGCTCCTCGCTGACATGCTTTCTGTTGCAATAGCCCTGCAACCTCGATCCCCGAATCGCCAAGATTGGCAACGAGGACATCAGAGGCGTGATCAACGATGCACTTGGTTACAAGGACTCCACGGGCAAGGTCGGCGACATGGGATACATCAATTGTGAGATTATGGCGCTCCCTGTCGTGGAAAGGTCTGGTGGTCCCTTTACTGGAACAAGCATACCGATGCACCTCCGTGCAATTGTTAGATTCCCAGAGCACAACCCAGTATAGGGACTGGGGATTTCAAAGCCATCATTTTACACGGCACTCAGACAGAGACTAGAGAAGAGTCTAGAGCAGTCATTTTCCCTGAGAGGTGACAACAGGTAGCCAGATTTGAACCGTCCAATTCGATCACACAAACTCCCCCCTATCCTCACCGTGATGTGCCTCGCCCTTCCACCTGCCCCAAACTCCCCCCACACACACTCCCCTAGCCAAACCTACACCATAAAAGCCCCATTCACCCTCACCACCTGCCCACTCACCCACCTGCTCCCTTCGCCCACAATAAACGCCACAACATCCGCCACCTCCTCCGGCGTGCCCACCCTCCCAAACGGACTCTGCCCCTCTATCGCCCTCAACACAGCCTCCGTCTTGCCCTCATAAAATAGCTCCGTCGCCGTCGGCCCCGGCGCCACCGCATTCACCGTGATACCCTTCCGCCCCAAGTCCTTGGACAGCGCCCGCGTCATCTGGTGCACCGCACCCTTGCTCGCCACGTAGAGCAGATACCCCGGCGTGATCGAGGTAGCCGTGTTGAGGCCCGTCGTGACGAAGATGACGCGCCCCCCGCCGGTAGTGGGCATGTGCAGCGCGCACTTTTGCACGAGGAACAAGGGCCCGCGAACATTGGGGGCAAAGGTCCGGTCAAAGTCCGCCGGCGTGGTGGCGCCGAGGTCGCGCATGAGGAGGATGCCGGCTGCGCGCCATTGTCATTAGCAAGGGGTCTGTGGGTTGGGTTGGAGAGGACGTACCGTTGGGCATGACGATGTCGATCTTGCCGAAGCGGGCGACGGCCGCGGAGACGAGCTTGTCGATGGAGGCGAGGTCGGACACGTCGGCTTGCACGGCGAGGGCGCGGTCGGGCCCGATCTGGGCGACCAGGGCGGAGGCCGAGGCGGCGTCGGTGTGGTAGTTGATGATGACAGAGGCGCCGTCAGCGGCGAGGCGGAGGGCGACGGTTTTGCCGATGCCGTTGGAGGCGCCGGTGATGAGGGCGACTTTGCCGGTTAAGGACATGGTGGATGGGCGGGGTTTGTTGACTTTGGTCAGGGGGGGCTTGGCAGTGGTTGGCAGGGATGGTGGTTGGTGATCTGTCAATTAGGCAAGTGATGGGAGATGTCAATGGGATCAGAGGCGGGCAAAGTCCGAGGGATGGCGGTTGGAGATGTTTGTGAACTGGATGGAGATGAGGCTATATATCTATCCTAGTGTACATGGTGCGCCCAGCGCATTCCTCGTGGTGTTCGACGTTGCTCGGAGGAGAGGAGCGACCACTGCTAGCGTCCGGCGTCGGGTTTGCCATCTGAATTGCAGTGATAAGTCCGTACATTTCGGACACGGCTAGACATAGACACCGCGGAAGGAGCTAGGGATGGACGGTGATGATTGCGATGGTACGGGTTTTGGTCGAGATGGCGTCAACATGGGCAGCTGGATGGCAAAGGGTCCGTCGGATTTATCTGTCGGGGTTGCCAAGCTCCGATAATTTGTGGAGCCGAAATGCCGCGAGGTTGACGGTCTTCACCGCTTGCCGCCTTGGGGCTGGTTGCAATTCTGCCGCATGATGTCAGGACAACATGGAGACGGCCAGGGCGAGCGATTCTCGGACCTCCTGTCTGTCAACCTCCCGGAATGGCCGGCCCGCTCGCTGCCTGTTTGCCCAGCGCCGGCCGGTATTTCTTAAGCGTCGGTCCGATAGCTCCCCGTCCCTGACTCCCTTCCCATCCCGCGCATCAATTGACATGACACTCTCTCCAACGCGTCGACCAATTCCTTTTCGCTGCGCTGACCAGGCGCGAAGAACCGGGCGCGAAGACGGCACGTCTCGCTTCGCCGCCTCCACACATCGTATACGCAGGGCTGCATGTTCCCATTTCCAACTCTGCAAGGCATCCCCGCGGCACGGCGGCTCCCTTTCCGCCCGTGCCGTTAGTCATCCCCTTTCGCCACATTTTCTCACGCAGCCCGACGCCTTAAGCGAGGTAGCAGGATGAATACCTAGGCGACATTCCCTTTCACCGTGTCTGTTTGTCAATGTTGATGGAGTTGGAGCGACATGTTTTCTGCCTCGAGCGAAAAGTTCTCTGTTTTGCGGCAAACGCCGGCTTGAACAAACGGTCTTCACGGGTCAAACTGACGAGGAAATCCTTCCCAAGTTATCCTTCTGAAGTTCGACTCTGATGCCTAGTCAAAAAAGAATCAGTCAGTACCGTATCTTCGAGGTCGGATGCTGACCCGAGGCTTCCAGTGGTTGCAGTCTCTCCGACCAGTTGGCTCCCAGCTCCCAGGAATTCATTCTCAATGTCACCCACCTTCCATCACCTTACCAAGACTGTCGCTTATCTGAGTCCCAGGCTAGAAACAGAGTTCAGTTCGTCCATGGCTCACAGAACCTGGTTGAGCCCCCAAGGTGCAGGTCGACTCTCCAATACATTGGCCGCCTTGCATTAAACCAGGTTACCAGCACCTCCACTACCAAACAAATAGAAGGCGTGGATCACAGCACCGCCTGCTTGCGCGCTGTACCTGGCCACATGATGCCTTCCATACCGGAAGCAGAGTCATTTTTCATGTCTGCGGCGGCCAAGTGTCCAGCCACTCTCACTGCAACTTCGCTGCCTTCGCCGTTGGGACCGGGTTAAGTGTACCTTTCCCACCCACTTTGACAGCAGCCACAAACCCGGGCAAATTTCTCCGGGAAACTTGGGAGATGATAGTATTCTCAAAGGAAATGGCCCAATACTGCTTGTCGTTGGTCGAGTGCGCAAACCACATGATGCTTACGGCTCCGACCGGGCCGAATTCAAGCCATCCCGCAGCTGTCAAGATGCAGCGCGGGCTCTCCCGATCTTTGTCGCTGAAAGGGATCTCAACACAAGTACCTGAGTTCTGGAAGTCTAGGAAATTGCAAGGACCGGAGACGGCACAGCAAAAGGGCGTTCATGCTTGCCAACTGTGTCTCTTCCTGTGGTCGAACTCTCGCTCCAACGTGTCGTCGTCACCCGTGCCCAGCCGCCAATATTGAGTCCTTCGACTCTGTTCTCTGTCCCATGTGCCACATTCGAACTTGAAGGGATAAGCACAAGCATCCCAACGAGAGGCATCCTGGCCTTGCTCGACTACATCCTATGAGGACTTTGTTCCGGGTCGTCTGCGAAACTACTAGACACCGGTCTTCAACAGCCTCCGACATCCGAACTAGCGCCGCAATGTTCCAATGTGAGCGCCACGGAGGATTCAATAATCGGAGCAGTTGAGCAGTCACAGCAAGTTCTTGTGCGGTCAATGTCACCGGCAAGCTCTGAGGATGTGGGCGTGCTGGAATGCGTATCCGTAATTCGCCACTGAGTCGCTTGCTAGACACCTTGTTCCTGGGGACCTCCTTGTTCTTGGGGGCCTCAAGAGCCTGCTTTCAAGGATCTCCTAATGGGCCGCACTGCATCGAGCTTGTCTCTACGAATACCCTGCGGAACTAGTTCTCAGTGGAAGAGGGGTTACGAAGGCGCAGCAACGCCATGACAACTTCTGACACAAGAACCAAGGGAGGGTGAGGCTTACTTCACGGAAAGACTGGGGTTCAACACCCATACCACATCTCCAGGCAGTAATGGAACGAGGACATGGAGGAAGATTGAGTATAAATACCCCAGTGTTCTACCTCCTCGTTCTCGATATCTCACAGCATCAGCATCAGCTTCAGTCACAGTTCAACTCTCAACACACTCAACACTTCACCAACAGCTTCACCTCAACACTTCACCAACCTTCAAAATGGTCAGCATCACCACCATCGCCTTTGCCGCCGCGGCTCTCGTCGGCCAGGCGCTTGCTGTCCCCACTGGCACGACCTGCACCGTCGGTCAGTTCTACTGCGGCTACAGCCTGCTGAACAACGGTAAGCCCTTTTGTTCTTCATCAAGGATCCCAAACTGAGGCTAACTCTGAATCGAAGGCGCCACCTACCAGCTCTGGGACCAGCGCATCAACGATGCCCTGACGGCTCGCAATCAGCCCATCGACAGCGAGCACAAGTACCAGACGCTCTTCTTCTGCATCGCTCCCGACACCGTCTCGTTTGACGAGTACTGCTTCTCGAGCACGCAGCCCACGTACCGCTGCCAGCCGCCGTCGGCCAAGGGATGCGGCAGCGGCGTCACATCCAACGATTGCTGTGCTCCTCAGCTCTAAACCGTGCCGTGGCAACAGTGGAGAGTTCGAGGGTGAGATGTGTGAGGAGGTTTTGAGTATTTTCTTTGAGCTGGCCAGCCTTTTCTTTCCTTTCCAGTCTTTTGAGAGTTTTATGTAAAACCAATACACAGTTTGGGCCACCTCGGTCCCCAGCTCGCTGCTTTTGTGTTGAAAATGTCACTGAAGGCGGAGGACGCAGGCCATCGGAATGGCGTCAGCAAACAGTCTCCGTTTGTAAACAGCTTCTGATTTGTTGGGACGCTTAACTACATCTAACATTGCCCAAGTATCTCACATAATCGCAACTTGGTTGAATTGTATGGCCGGAACTGAGAAGGCTCCTTTCAAAATGCTTAGTGCCACCATTCATATGTTTGGCAGTCGGGATCCTGCATCGGCAACTGCACTTGCCATCTCAGATCATCGTCCTCTGGCGGTAACCCTTTACGTTGCTCCCCGGATGGATCGAAATTGCGGAAGGACTTGGCCTGAGGGTTTCGGAAATGGCCCTTATTCCCGTCGTTGGTTGTGCAAACAGCCAGACAGGACCCTGTCTGTCCCACCACAAGTCGTCCCCCGCAAGTCGTCCCCCACAACTTCCCCGCATCGAGAAACTGAACGGTGTCTCGCGTTTGGATCGAACTTCGTTCCTCCACACCCAGTTCTGGTCACCGGTGCATGTTATCTCAACTCCCTGCCACATTCAGCGCTGAGTCGCCAGCAGACCCAACTGCCATGGCCCAGCCGCTCTCTTTCGAGGAGACTGATGGAACACCAGACTACTGCAACGAAGCTGTCTTTCGCCACAACACGCTGCCCCCGCGCTCGTATCACATCCCAGAAACATCGCTGCTCCTCAACGGCCAGTGGCACTTCCATTATGCCTCAACTCCTGCAGACGCCGAGAGCTACACTCGCGCCTACGAGGCTCCATCGGACGCCTCGAAGCAGTGGACAATGATCCAGGTCCCCGGCCACTGGCAGCTCCAGGGACACGGCATTCCACACTACACCAATGTCCAGTTTCCCATTCCCGTCTGCCCGCCATTCGTTCCGACTGAGAATCCTACGGGGACCTATCAACGCACCTTTCACGTCCCCTCGTCGTGGGACAAGTCTTCCCAACTGCGCCTGCGCTTCGACGGCGTGGACAGTGCTTCCCACGTCTGGGTGAACAAAATGCTGGTTGGATACGCACAAGGTTCCCGAAATCCCGCCGAGTTTGACATCACAGCCTTTGCACCCAACCGAACTGCCCTCGTCGAACTTTGGGTAAGGGTATACCAGTGGTCGGATGGCTCGTACATCGAGGACCAAGACCAATGGTGGCTCTCAGGTTTGTTGAACGCCCCTCACCAAGAGTGGCCGAAGTATGCGCTGACACTTTGATCAAGGAATCTTTCGCGACGTTCACTTAATTGCGTTCCCATCTGAGAACAGAATTGAGGACTGGTTTCTCCGGGCCGATCTCGACAACGACTACACAAACGGCAACCTCGAAGTCGCCATCGATATCAAGGCAGCTTCGACGGCTTCCTTGATGGTCACGGTCCGGGAACCGCGCAAGAATGGCGGAGAAACGGTGGCGAGTTCGAAAACGACTGTCCAGGGCAATGGAAAGGTCCAATTCAGTATCTTGGTTCGCGCACCAAACAAGTGGACTGCCGAAACACCCTATCTCTACACCGTCGAGATGACGCTCTCGACATCGACATCGACACCCCACACCGTTCACCAAAACATTGGGTTCCGCAGGGTCGAGCTCATTGGAGGCCTGGTTTGCGTCAACGGGACCGCCCTCCAGTTCCACGGCGTCAATCGTCACGATCACCACCCCCGGTTTGGCCGTGCTGTGCCGGTGGATTTTGTCAGGAGAGACCTGCTCTTGATGAAGGAGCACAACATCAATGCCCTGCGCTGCAGCCATTACCCAAGCCACCCAAAACTTTTTGACCTGGCCGATGAGCTCGGGTTGTGGGTCATAGACGAAGCCGATCTCGAATGCCATGGTTTCTATGATGCAGTCGCCCGGCCCATGGACGTTCCCGAGGGGATGGACTACGAGAAACGCAAGAAGTTGGTATTTTCCAAGGCTGCTGAGTTCACCAGCAATAACCCCTCGTGGAAGCCGGCATACCTGGACCGAATAAAGCAGATGATTAATCTCCCTGCTGCTCCCTCCCGGCCTTTTGATGTCCCTCCGACGCCCCAAGACCCAGCTCCTCCACAAACCCATCCCTACTCTCTCCTTGCCCTTCCCACTCAGGCCTCAAAAATGAATGCGTCTCCACATACCCCATGCACTCGGCCAGCTCCCCCGCAAAGTGAATCATCCACCCGAAGCCCAACGCGCCGCGCCCCGGCGGACCGTCAAGGTTCCTCCTCCGCCCGCGGCTCTTGCACGTCCCCAGACTGCGGCACAAGCCGCGTGACGTGGAGCTCATGGCGGCCTCTTTCCCTACCACGCCAACGAGGTAGCGCACGGCGTCGGTGTGGCCCAGGGCGGCGGCCAGGTCGAGCGAATGCCACCAAAAGAAGGTTCTAGGCTCCGCGGTCTTCCAGGTCTGTCGTCTCGGTTGGTAGTGTTGTCTTTCACGGACATCCACAGTGTAATTTCCGTTGCGTTGGTCGTCAGCGACAGTAGCAAAACCACTTGCGCCGTCAGCCTCAGCCCTGGCAAACTCGGCGCGCACCCGGTCCTCGTCGCGGCGCTCGAGCTCCTCGGCCGTCAGCGCCTTACCCTTGGCACCAAGATTCTCCCTCCTGAGCTTTCGGAGCTGCTGCCTGCCGCGGTTCCGCGGGTACCGGTCCCAGATTTCGTACCACGGCATCGAGGCAAAGCGGACGCGGTGCACGGGGGCGCCGGCGGCGCGGGCGTGGCGGAGGGTGCCGACGAGATTCTTCTCGGCGCCCCAGAACGGGGCGTTCGGGTCGCCAGTGTCGGCGTCACGCACGTAGACGAGCGGATTGGCGCGCTGGTGGAGCAGCCGGCTGCATCGCGCCAGTTTTGAAACGGTGCTGCTGTCGAGCCGGTCTGTGATGTTAAGGAGGAGCTCCGTGGGGAGGGTTTCCATTGTTTTCTTGTTTTCTTCTTTTCTCTTTTAGAAAGATAAGAGCCAGCTGTTTCTGGTTGAAGACTCGGGGTAAGAGAGTGACTTTTGGGGTTTGCGAAACCGAAAATTTGCTTCTGCAAAGCGAATTGTGTCACGGGTTGGGTTCAAAACAACACGTTGGGGTGACTCAAAAAGTGTTCACCGATCTGATAAACACCTTGAGCCTCAATTGGTGACAATATCAGTGGTGACTCTGAGGGGAGGGGGGCGGTTTAAGAAAAAGAAAACAAGCCTTCGAGTTTGGGTGGCACCATCGCCGAGCCCAAGGCTCCTACATCAATTGGGGATAAACTGGCCGCGAGGTGCGCTGACGCGATGACTCAACAACGTGAAGGCGAAGGCAAGAGGAAAGGCATTTTTTTGCTGGGGATTGTTTTGCTGATCGAAGAGATATCACCCCGAGTGATGATCACGTGTCGCTTCCCGCTTGTCGTCGGCGCTGCTCAACCAATCATGCCGCCAGCCTGGCAGGCAGCAGCAACTCAAACCCATCATCATCACCAAAAGTTGCACTGTTGACACCGACCAGGGGTGCTGCATGAGGTTCTTTGTGGACGTTTTTAGGTAGGTAGGCACCGTTACCGTTGCCTCTTACGCTTGACCTGCTGCACAGTCCACATACCCTGCGAAAATCGCCCCGATTTTGTCTCTCTCAGGCGCAGTCACCGGCTTTGCCAGCTTTCACGCCCGTGCATGGATCCCTGCCCTCAGCGCAAACTACGCAACAACAATACACCACCTCTACGACATAACTTCAGAGCGCATCCTCCAATCGACCTCATCTACATCGACAAATAGCTCCTACACGAGGCAGCAGTCAAGTGATCACTCATGCGCGAAGTCTATTGCGACGTCGAGCAGGTGATCGCTTGGCTGGGAGAAGGATGCGGTAACGGAGAAAACGCAGCAGCTGGAAGAGATAGGCGACTCGGACAAAGCCACGGAGGAGATGAGACTTATGGACGGCAAGGTGCGGACACTCAGGTCTGATGCCTGGCTGCGAAGATGTTAAAAAAATGCCTTGACGTTCTTGCATTTCCAGTTACGTCGCTGAGTAGACTTGATTGTGATTATCAGTGGGTGTTTAACCCGCTGCTCGAGCAGCGAATAGGATGATCAAGGATCTGAACGTTCCATGAGTAAGAAAGAGCATTGCACTGTGGCTTTGGAAACGCAAAGGTCCCGCAGCAAGCTCGCACGAGTTTGTTCGTCTCAGTTGCAGCGCTGGTGGTCCGAGGGGGAGGATAATATTTGAACACTGCATCGCAAATATCAGGATTATATGGTTGCTTTGGCGACACAACGCCTCTTGCGGAGATTGCTTGTACTTCGATGCCGTTGTTTTGCCACTTTCCTACACCCTTGAAGCCTCTAGCAGTGCCGGGGAACCATATACCAAGGGGATCGCGAAGGTCTTTGCGGTGGCACTTCCAACTACGAGTGCGGAGAAGCGTTGCAGTGGCAAGAACCCGGGAGCACGACTTCCCGTCACGCAGCTACATGGTGCAGATTCATCCGTTGATCTGTCCAATCCTATGAAGTTAACTGGGAACAAGAAGATCTAGGTGCATCCGGGCTTTTGGTTACTTAACCAATGCGACCTGGAATGAAATGCCAATGGTCCAGCGAGGGGGTGGCGCTTTCCGGAGTGCATGTCCCTCCAATCGATGTACGATAGAGTGCGGAACGTTGCCGGCTCTGGATAAATGCACGGGCTACAAGGTGGTACTGAGTACACCGTTTATATTGGGAATACCACTCTCCAAGCATTCGGACCGCATGTACTGCCGAAATTTAAGAATATCCAAGAATCGATCGTTGAACTAGAGGTGGAATAAATCGTAAGCACGGCGAGAGGGTTGTCCGATTCTCGCCCCCGGCATCTAGGCTGACTTTGAACTGTTGCCATAATGTTCTATAAAGTTGTCATCCGGCCCGAACATAGAGGTCACTTTTTTGTCTCCACCTCACAGCTACCCTACTCATAGCCCCCTCCACATTCGAGCATTCAACATATCAAAAATGCGTTTCTTGTCCATCGCCTTGTCCATCACCGGCCTGTTGGCCGTCAACGCTATAGCAAATCCAACCGGGGATCTTCTGGACTCGGAGAGCATTGAGAAACGGGGCTGCAACACGGGTAACTGGTGCTGCACTGTTGCCAATCCGAGTACATACTGCATCAACTACTGCCGTGCGGGAAGCCAGTACATCAACTGCGGCGCGAGCTACGTATGTAACCCCTGGCAAATCGACGAAAGTTTCTCATGCTCGACTCGGAGCTAACCGCTTCCTTTCCATCTCAGTGTCCGTCTAATGGACAATGCCAATGCAAGTGCCACTACTAGCCACGGCAAAGAAAGTGGGGATATTTAAGGGGGTGGGATCGGCTTGGATTATACTGCCCAATCTGATTGCACTTTATAGCAATGTCCGCAGAGAAATATTCTGTGCCTTAGGAAAGCTCCTGGTACCTCTTCTTCATACCTCCTTATAGCAGGAAGTGCCGCGAACGGCTTGAATAATCTTGATTCATTGTTATGTGTGTTCATTACCTCAACATGGCGCTCACTAAGCCCTGCCCCCTACTCAGTTTCTACGAGTAGTTAGAACCTGGCCCCGAAAAAAAAGGTGACGGATGTGGCTATTAAAATTATTCTCGTATCACACTATGTCCATCATCAATGTTCAACCCCTTTTCAAATTCCCTGCCCTCTTAATTCTCCCCCATTCCCCCAATTTACCACATCCTCATTCTCCTACCCATACAAGACTCAAAACTAAATATCTAGTATTCTATCACCGAGGGGGAGCGGTTCAACCGCGAGTGCGGCGTGGCGGCTACGACAACCTCCCTACGTTTGACAAAATAATTGCCCTCACAATTTCCATATCTGTGGCCCTGAGCTGCCGTTCTGCCGTGCTCCAGTGTGAGCCATGGGTGATCTGGCCGACACTGCGCGTGGCTCAGATTTGGTGCCTCGACCAAAGTTGCTATCTGAAGATGCCTTCTCGGAACGGACTGAAATTGCCTTGGCGACTTTGAAGGCGTTTGATGACCACTGGGATGAGTTTTAATATGCCTATCTTGGGCTAAGCTTGGATTAGGCCTGCTTTGCCACATAAAACTTAGGAAAGCCCTAAAGAAATTGAGAGTGAATTTCCAAGCCAGTAGCATCTTGGTTTGCTTCCAAATCCGCCCCTCCCTCCAGATCATGCCCAGCTCGTGAACCCACGTAAACTCAGAAACAGGAAACCCAAAGCACGCTTCGCTGAGGCTCTCGTCTATCAATTGCTGCGAATTACTTTGTTTTCCCCTCTTCCCATTACATAGCAAGCTCAAAGGTCGACATGGGAAGAAACCAAGGATAGAAAAACGTGGGGTAGTTAACAGTCTTGGATGATGTTGACTGGAGTTCATTGATCTTGTCAATGACTCTGACAGCCTCGAGATGCTTAGGACCAAATATCTCCCAACGTCCATCACGGGCGATGCCATACCAGCGAATGGCCTCTTTAAAATCACCCATAGCCGCATACAGATCTCCAAGTTCCTCATCGACGTTGAGGGTAGCCTGATGACGTTCCCGATCTTCTAGATGTTTCCCTCGAGCGCTTGTTTGTATAGAGCTTCTGCCTTGGAAAACCTGCCTTGCTCTTTACGCAAGATCCCACAACTTTCGACAACGTCGAGAAAGTTGGGATCATCAGACTTAAGGATCTCTATGGCTATCAACATGGCCGTTAAGAGCCACTTATCAGCGTGGTCGAGCATTCCCCTCGCCCTGTACGAATTTCCCAAACCTTCCGTAGTCCATAAAGTGATAAAGTGCTTCTCCCCGAACTGCTTGCTAAACATGTCCCGGATTTCAGTATAGTTTTCGACACAATCACTGTAATCTCCCTGGACCCTATAGATCTCAGTCAGGTTCATCAACGCTCGTAATCTGTCGAGGCTATCCTCTCCAAAGAGGTCCCGGTATCCTTACAATACTTCTCGGCACATTATTTCGGCCTCGGGATAACGTCCCTCAAACATATTCGTGATAGCAATGCCCTCTTGCGCATTCAGAAAATACCGCCGAGATATATTATCGTCAGAAGAACCGGCGTTATGGTCCATAATACACATGTACAATGTCCGCACGTCACTGTAGTGTCCATGGTCGAGGTAGAAGGAGGCAAAAGCAAACGCCACATCGACCAAATCTCCGGAAGTGCACAGTGAAGTCTTGTCTGCAGTACACCCGAATTCTTCATCGTTTCGAATACACGCGTCAAGGCCGGATATAATCAACTGTTTATGCTTAGTAAGGTGTGATTTATAGCTCCCCCAGGACTGGCCCCATGCAAGCACGTCGGCCATGATGAAAATAGTCTGTCGGATACATTCCTCTCAATCTCCTGTGTCGGTCTTAACACGCAATCTGGCCCATTCCTGAACGAGAAGGTGGAGACTGAACTCGTAGCAGGAGGTTTCCTTGTTAAATTCCAATCTCTCGACTAGGCTCATGTCCGCCAACTCGGAGATTAGGTCGCCAAACCTTTCTCCATTCCACTTACCACCCTGGACACACTCCTCAAGGAGCCAGCGCAGGCATCTAGATGTGTCGCATATGGCCAACTTTTCGAAATAGAACTCAGATATGGCAGTGCGGTCGAAGAAGGCCGACAAAATCAGGAGACGGGCAGCCGGGGCCAACTCTGCAAGTTCGGCATCAAACCTGCTCCCGGAGCCAACCCCGCTCAGGGAAAGCTCCCATGTAGTAAAGGCAAAAAGGTACTTCTGCCTCTCGGGGTGATCGGTGTCGAGCTGTCAAGTATATTACCATACGGCCGGGTGGTAACTAAGGATGGCCTGCCAATTTACTTCGTATTTCTCATCAAAAATGGATGGCCTCAGCCCCTTCTTGCCCATGTACGCTCCGGCCTGGTCGATCGCGAGTGGGAGGTTGTCAAACCTATACACGATACTCTAACAGGCCTTTATCTCTTCTTCATCAATAGGTTACTTTATCCCCGCACTTTATAAGAGCAGTTCAGCAGCGTCTTCATCTTTCATACCCCCGACATAGAGCACGGCGCCAAGGCGGTTCAAGTCCCTGTGTCGGCTAGTAATGATAATGTTAGAGTTTAAGCTACACGGCATGTATGATGTGATGTCGGAGAACTGGCGCGGGCTGTCGAAATTATTAAGAACGAGAAGCCAGCGTGTGATTTACTCACGGAGGTATCTCCTGGCGTATTCGACCTTAGTGTCTAGGTCGAGGTCCTGAACCTCCTTCCCGCCGACCGCATTTGCTATATAAGCGAAGCTGCTCCGTGCGGCACGCTGAGAGGCTGCATCTACCCAGAATATCATGTCGAATGCATCCTTAAAATACGCGTGGTGAAGAAATTCGAGGGCTGCTTACGTCTTGCCAACACCGCCGAGACCTTGAAGGACGAGATGCCTTTTTCCAACCCCCAGGTTTGCGAGCTCTTGGCCAATCTCATCCAGAAGGTCTTTACGACCCACAAAGAGGTTGATCTTGCGCCTAGTGACTTCGTCGTCCAGATATCTAGGCGATTGACCTGCACCAGGATAATATCACTTGTCAGAGAAGCGGGGGAAAAAATGACAAAAATTGCCAAGATATCGAAATATCAGGCGACTGAAATACCAAGGACGGGGGTTAACTACTTTGATGAGCGTGACATACATACGATAGTGACTAACTTGCCCTGTCTCAACCTCCTCTCTTCGATCTCCTGCAACCAGTTCCGAAGGACTCCAGACACCATCAGATAACCTGGATCCCATTTTCCGGCATACTTGACAATCTCGGAGTGAGTCCCATGGATTGGTGCATTCAAATAGCCATCCATAATAGCCGAGTCAGGGCTCACAACGCAGAAGTGCTGAAGAGTAGGTATTTAACTTCGTCAGTGCATGGCTTTTTCATGCTACTTGGAAACCATGGCAGTGAGAGTGAGAAGGATCTTACCTTCGTACCGAAACATGTTGGCGTGTCTTCGTAAAAATTAGCAATCTCGACTCGTTGCAAGCCCTTCTCTAGTCTGCTCCGCTGCCAGTTGACGAACTCGCTCTGGGTTCGCCTAAGTAGCTCAGAGTCGGTTTTCAAGAGTTAGATTATCGATTTGTTGATTGTTTTGAAAAGGCCGACGAGACCGATAAGAACATCGGCATACGCAGCCACGTTAGATCCGCAATGTGGCGTCCCAAGGAACATCACTCCAGCAGTGGACTGGGCGATGTCTTCAATGTTTAGGTATGGCGTGTGTGTAGACGAGACGATAACCTAGAGAACGACTGTTTTAGTACGTTCATCAGGTGGTTCCGATAAATGGAAAAGAAGCTTACCGCTTAAACTACAAGCCCCCCTAAGACTGTGACATATGAACACAATGGGTCGCCCCTCCTAGGGCTTATGCGTTAGTGAGCGCTGCGTTTCTAATTGCAATATCTAGGGAACAGGGAAATACAGGTAAGCTGTCTTACTATTTGGGTCGCCTGCCGGAGCAGTTGAAGCTGCGTATTCAAGGCACTAGCGTTCTGGTCTAGCGTGTTTTGCCCTGCGGCACCTTTGATCCTCGCAACGTCGGCATCGTATCCAAACGTGATGACACGAATATTAGGAAAATCAGATGGTAGCAGATGAGATCTTGTTTTTTCTCAGTATCCTTGAGCCCTCCACCGTGTCGGTTAGGAAGTCGCGGGCAGTCCGATGGATGAACTCGAAAGTCTCCCCGGATATCCCTGCATCGGCGTAAGGAACCAGGTCGCAATACTCCTTGCCATACCAAGGCTGCAGCAAAGAGAAGTGGGGGCCTTCTTTCGGAATCGGGTTGATTCGGAGGAGACCATTACCCAGAGCGGCGGCGGGGCCGAAAACGTGAGAGATCAAGAAGAAAACAACACGAGCGGCAACGACACGGCAGACGAAGAGGTCGTCTTTATCGAATTCGGCCAGCTCTGGGGAAGCATCGTTGCCGACTATACCGCGCTGAGCCTCAGCTATCCTACCGACATGCTGCCCGCACTCTCGGGTATTGCCTCCGTAATAGGATCCTCCTACCGACCCGGCCGGTACTTTGCCGGCATCTGGGAGCGGGATATGCACTATCAGCTGGCATGGTCCCCGAACCTGGATGACGACGAGGCTGAGTGCTTCCGGCCGCTACAGGAGCGGTATATGGCGCCGTCTTTTTCATGGGCCTCACGCATCGGGCCGGTCTCGTTTCCATGGGAATGCCATATTGTGAGCGTGTGCAAAATCGTCGAAGCCGGAACCAATCTCAATGGCGTCGACACGTATGGGAAGGTGACGGGGGGTTGCATTCGGCTGGAGGGAAAGTTGATACGCTGCAGGGTCGAACAATACGACCCAAGGTACTGGCAATGTGGCATTTCCGTCTGGAATGGGCAGGAGTGGGAGAAGCGCCAATCTTCGGTGGAATTCGACACCGAGGAGGACAGGATGGAGCTGCTTGATGAACAGGCGTACTGCTTCGAGTTGTTCCGCGCAAGGCCCTGGAACGAAAACGAAAAGTCGGAGCCAGACACTGTTTATGCGCTTCTGTTGCAAGAAGCTATGGGAGTGGGATCAATGACGTTCACAAGGGTTGCGCTGGCTCAAACCGGGGGCGAGGATTTTGATGGGGTTCCCGACAGTTTGATCACAGTCGTGTAAATAGACCCCTCGTATCTACGGCGCCGCTTGGCCGAAATCAACCAGCCGCTAATCCGCCGCCCGTATAAAACCTTCAAGAATGCTGCACTTTAGAGTGTAGGATCAACTACTCTATGCCCTGAAAAGGGCGTCCATAGTTTCAGAGAACACTTTCTTGGGCATAAATCATCACATATTACGTCCTCCGCCTCGGCTTAGGTCTGTCATACTCCCCGTCATCCACCACAACCCGCTCCGCAACATCACTTTCCTGTCTCCGATACTTCGCTTCGTCTTCTAACCTTAGCTTATCAGCGGGACTAGATAACGGCTTATGCCGATGAGGCGGTAGACGCCGAGGGGGGATTGAAACCCGAGCGGGGAGCGGCAGTAATACGCGCCGAGGTTCAGGGCGGGAGTTAGCGCTGCTCTTACAGTTTGGAGTCGCGACTTACGTTGACTTGTACCCCGGCGGGCGGTCACAGCATTTGTACTTGTGTTGGTACTTCCCCTCTCACGAATCCTATAACATCACCTGCGAGTTGACGGTACCAGTCGTGATCCGCAGTCGCTGTTGCAGCTACATGTAGAATGCCTAAGGTCGTGGAGAAGTTGCATTGGCCTATCGGCGACGTACAATCGATGCGCGATGTAGCGCGTAAAGGAAGCAGACTGGTGAGGAATGATAGGTAGCGTCTCGATTATGATGCCATGTTTCTATACAGTAAGATGCTGCGTCTAGTAGTATTGCTAGTGTACGAACGGACTTATACTAGGTACGGGCTCAGCAAACGAGGAAGAGCCGTCCTCTCTCTGCTCACCGTATAAACTTCTCAACTGTTGTACCTCGACGTGTTATATTGCATGGGCGGGGGCTGGTACGCGTATGGGGGCTGGTAAAACGCTGAGCTGCTGCTGTTATTGGAATAGGGACGCTTCGTATCCCGCCTCCCCAAACACTTGTTTATGAGCTTCTGATCGAAATCGCAGATCTTGTCGTGGATCTTTTTGAATGGAAAGCAGGAGTAGAGCGTTGTCAAAAAGCTCAGCAGCCCAGTGATGAAGGGGATTAACTGGCTGGTGCTGTCGAGGGGCGTGCTTGCCAGATCGATTCTGTTGGCCAAGATGGTCTTCTCCGTCATAACCATGGTGAAAACCCCCACAAAGAGCAGAAACACCAATCCACACAGCCGCAGGCGCATCCAGCTCCTCTTCCTCTTCTTCGAACCGTAGCTGATATCCCTCTTAAGGTCCTCGGCCGTCACCACCATGGGCATCAGACAAAAACGTTCCCAGCCGCGGAGACACAAGACGTAAAACGCGACGGACAGGAGCAAAAACCCCCCAAGCACACACGCCAGGATGGACATGACCTTGAAGAACATGGTCCACGTCTCTCCGTAAAAGTTCCTAACCCCAAAGAACCAGTACCGAACCACACACTCGCTCTTGCGTCCCTGGTATAAGCGGCGCCAGTACAGCCACGGCTGGCAGATGGTTAGCAGGCTCAGCGTGAACCCATAGCATAACAGCCGGCCTGTGTTGGTGCCCCACGGCAGGGCGAAGAAAAGACTAATAAAGGCGATGAGAATGGTCGGGTATGTGAGAAACCACTCCAGCGTGGCGAAGCTGCCGTTGAGCGTGTTCTTGACCAGGATGAAGAGAATGGCAAATGTGAGGATGTTGACCGCTTCGGCGCAGCGGCCGAGCGTGCCGATGTGTTTATCGTGAGTTTCAGAGACGGAGCGTCGCAGAATGGCGATGACGGTGGCGCCGAAGAAGAGGTAGTAGGAGATGCGGACGCCGATGCCGTAGAGATCGCCATCGCCGATAAGGTCGCACGTGTCGGGGGCGAAGGAGGTGTGTCCGCCGCCGCCCATGACTAAGGAAGGGATGAGAAACGTCGTCGATATGAGTGAGTGGCGTAGAGCTGAGCGACACGACAAGACGAGGCAGGTGCTGTGTAAAACGAATGTGGGCCCCACGAAGAGGCGTTGTAAAGAGGAAGAGATCTCAAGACTAACACCGCCAGCTGCGGATCTGAACCGCCTTTTATTCTACGGCTGCTATGAAGACAGATCAAAATCTTCCATCATCTTCAGCGCACGATGCCAAGCCGTGGCCGCCACCCATGCAGCATGCAGGGGTCGAGTTCCAAATGCGACCGACCGTCCAAGCAAACTCAGCCGCATTTTTCAGGCGACGCCACATCCTCTACGCATACCTGAAAAATACCTACCTGGCAATCTCGGGCTCCTCGAATTCGATGCGCGGAGATATTATTTGAGGCACAGAATGTGCAGGGAAGCGGTGTGGTCGGTCAGCCCACCTAGCCCCTATCTATATTGGCTAACTGGCAATGGTATATGGGCATGAGCTGAGAAAGTTGGAAGTTTGGGCAAGCTGGTGGCATCCCCGTTTCGTGAGTGCCACAGCTAGCGCCACAGGCGCCTGATGAAACCCTTATCCCCCTTCTCCGCATAGAGCTGAGGAAATGTAAAGTTAATTCGGGCCCCAGGAGACACCCTCACTCTTCAACCAATCCGAGGTCAGACTGGATAGGGTCATTCGCACCTAGTTCGGGGAGACTACCTACCTACCTCTATAGTCACACGCGACACACTACAGATCAAGTGCAGGGTAGGCACACAAAATTTTTTTTGGGAACAGAAGAATTTCGTTAAGACGACATAGTCACGCGACACTCGTAGCGGCTTTCCAGTCGGTACAGTGACCCTCAAAAAGTCTGTGTGCACAGGCCACCCCACCAACTTCCCCCATCCCAACACCCATTCTTCAAACATCTATTTCTCAGTCATTATTATAGCAATCAGAGTGCAAGTAATATCAAAATAAAGCTAAGAAGACGCCATTCAATATTTAGTATACCAGCCTTGAGCCCTGCGCACCGCAAGCCGCCGACGAGGAATCGAATCTAAATGGCCCAAAATAAAGTCTAGATCTATAGCATCCCACGCCTCCTTGATCCACGCTTTTGCAAGCTCTCTATCTGCTTCATTCTCCTTCAGATCTTCAAATTCAGGATGCAATTAATATACCAGCTCTTTTAAAAGCTTCTAAACATACTTGATTAGGTTCAGGTCTAGGCTGTAAGGTAACTAGTCAGTAGGCAAAATCCTATAGCTTGCCAGATAGCCTAAAAAGTCCTTAGAACGATGGATAGATGAACTATCCTGTTAAAATAACCTCTTATCAGCTCCGCCAGAGTTTAACGCAGGGAGTAGGCCTTCTTTTAGTACTTAAATATAGCTGAAAGAGCTATATCCCTACCTTAAAGAGTTCTTATCCCTCTTTATAAAGATAAGCTTAAACTTCCTACCCTTTTAAATAGCTGCCCACACTATAAATGAAAGAGAAGTAACTTATTAGGTCTAGTTAACAAATTAGTGATTAAACTTCTTATAACTAAATTAGAAAACCTATTTAAAGCCTTTATTTAAACTGTTTTAAATAAAGCATTTATTAGTATAAATTACCTTAATAAGCTTTTACTCTCACGGCCTCTAGGTATGATAATAAGTATATTAACGGCATATAGAATATTTATTAAGCTTTAACCTTTTAAAAGAACACTAATACCTTAACTTAAAATCTTAAATAATAAGCTAGAGTGCATTAAAAGAGATAATAATGGCATCTTCATCTATTAGATAGTGAAAGGTCTTCCACTTGATTTTCAGATCCTAATAGATATAATAAATAATATTACGCTTATCCACACTGCTAAATTTCATAAGGCAGCCACTTTTAGGCAAAGAATCCAAAGATTAATAATGCTGTAAACGTTTAAAGGTCACAGTGACAGTGTTTTAATAGACGTGATGATCGTTCACGACTTACCCCTTTAATGTACCGGCTAACATAGCTAAGATAATAAAAGAACGAGCTTCTTTCAATAACTCCTGGTTAAGGCCACGATTTCCAGTTATTTTAGTGCTAAAAGCTCTGGAATTGAGAGCCATAGCGAATAATGGTGGGTGGAAGAAAAAGGGGGGTGGTCGCGACGCGTCGCGAAATTTGTTTTAAAAGTAGCCTGTGCATACAAACTTTTTGACAGGGATTGTAGGACGTAGGGGGCAATAGACTCTGGTATCTCGAAATAGCGTTAAGCTCGGGATTCTTTGCGGGAGATATTTGGTGGTGGGATTAGCCGAAAACGTCCTGATTTGTGTAGATAAGGTAATCGACGAGGTGAAGTGCGAGACTTATGCCTTCAAGCTCTGTATTTCCGTAGAGAATGACAGTCTTGGCCAATGAATTAACTTTAAATACTATGGTTATCTGGGAGTTCTCCTTGTCGTCCGCTTGGTTGATGTAAGCAGTGTCGATCCAGAAGAGCTGCTTCTTAGGCGGGTGGCGAACGGATTCGAGGGCGCAATCAGATTTGAGGATTTACGAAACATAGGGTGACAGGGGTGTATTGTTGGATCGTAGAAGGTCACGGTTTGCAACAGGACAATAAGTATCCTCTCTTTGCCATGAAGGCAAACGACAGAGGGAGGGCATTGTGCTACAAGAAGAAGAGAACTGGCTGTCAGCCTATCACGGAGCTTTACGGTGCAACCAACCTCCGTCGGCATCCCCGCCTTCTGACATGATGCCTTGGGAGGCGGCCAGCACATGTAACTGCGACGCAGTGAGGCCCACGACAGCTAAGGAACGTGAGGATATTGGCTGTTTGAGCTCTTTTAACTGCAAGCTACACTTCGCAGGAATCAGTGCAAGCCAACCACATTTGGCGGTCACTTGTCGCTCGCGTGTGCTAAGTGAGGGCAATTGTTGTTGGTGTGCAAAAACAAGTTCGATGCCATTTTATTCCTTGTATTACGAGAGCTTTCCCGAACTTGCCGCTGCTTGTCCATTGCGTTTATCGCATATATTTGACCTCGCTGCCCCAATACCCCCCCAAACCCCACTGTGCTTCTCCTCCCGCCCTTTCTTTAGTGTTGGCCAGGCAGTCCACCTTCATTGTGGGCTTATCAAAACACGTGTTATTTCATTCCACCTCCTGGAATGGCCAGCAATTCAGAACCCGAAGTCATGAAGGGGCGTCCTGATCCAACCCCTCGACCAACAGAGCTTGTCCAGGGCTACCTTCATCAACGCATCCAAAAGTATCGTGAGCTTGCCGAACTCCAAAAGCAGGTAGGTATTTATCCCATAATTTGGTGTGCTTCTCTGGGCTGTCTACTGATAGACCTCTACAAGGGCTGGGAGAGCAAAAAAGCCGACACCTATTTCCAGACGCTGCAAAAAAAAGCCGATCATGCCAACCTTGAGGAGAGGACTAGATTTCTCCAGCTGATGCAACGAATTGGCGACGAGCTTCATCGCGTCACTTCGGCCCTGAGCGTTCGGCTTATACAGGGCAGTGGACCTGCCATCCTCGATCTGTGCATGGCCCCGGGAGGCTTCTCTATGGCGGCGCTCAGGCACAACCCCAACGCTACGCTCCATGGCATCAGCCTTCCTCAATCACAGGGCGGCCACCCACTGCTCATCCCCGATTGGGAGAACAACCCGAAGATCACAGTGGATTTCCGCGACATCACCATGCTCGCTGTCGAGATGGGACTCGCTGCCGACCTGTCCGACATTCCCGCCAGCCACCCGACAGATCGGCGTTCTCGCCAGACCGTCCCTTCCAAGGCATGGAGTTTGACCTTGTCCTTGCTGATGGGCAGGTCCTGCGAACGCACCCCCGCCTAAGCTACCGCGACAAGTGCGAGGAGCTACGGCTGCTGACAAGTCAGCTCGTGCTCGCTCTCCAGCGCGTCCGACATGGTGGCACTATCGTCGTCCTCCTTCACAGGATAGACTCGTGGCGCTCCGTTAGGCTAATGCACACATTTGCTGCGTTCTCCAACATTCAACTGTTCAAGCCCCGCACAGGTCATGCCATACGTACATCTTTCTATCTCGTCGCAAGGAACATTCGGCCGAGCGCTCCATCGGCGCTAGAGGCCGTGGCGGCATGGAAAGAACAGTGGAAGGCCTCGACACTTGAGGAAAAGTTGGAGAGTGACCAGGAGGCGGCAGATACCGCGTCTGACGACATGGTGAATGATGTGATGGACACATTCGGTCCGACATTGGCCCGGTTGGCTGTGCCGGTATTTTCTATACAAGTCGCTGCACTGCGAAGGGCACCATTCATGGGAGGTAATACTGGCAAAAATAAGGGGTACCTACGCGCGGGAGGGTCTCGCCACGAAGGCGCTCGATGGCGGTAATGGGCAACATTAGAACGCTACTAAGATACTTGCTATGCTCATCCCCTGAAACTTTATAAAGTTTCAAAAGGTGTGGCCAAAGGTGTGCATCTTGTGATGAGGGACTGAATTGCTTGTCTAGGTATCTAACTGATGGCCAGAGACTGCTCTGGCCAGTGGCTAAATACCTGAATGCCCTCCTTTGTCTAACTGATCGTTGATTCCAGACTGGATTCCCACAAAGCAGGCCCAAACAAGACCCTTTGTGTCTAACTGAACCTTCCAGAGCGACACTCCTTTGTGGGTGCGCACTGGCCGAACCACCAAATCTGACATAAAGCCCATGCTCATCAATAAATTGCTTTAAAAAGCTCGAGTTATGGAATGCAAATGAGCCTTTCGGCCTCGGTGCTGATCAAAAGCAGGACAATGGCGTGCTAAGACTAAAACCTCAGTCGTTGCAGCTGTCGTGGCCGTGGAATGGATACCCTCTCGGG
>Ga0247780_1000794_pt1 | contig 25361 bp, 29 predicted proteins | sample UWRJL079202R5_FD_179927 | JGI IMG/M metagenome (GOLD analysis project Ga0247780, IMG submission 179927) | Plant litter microbial communities from Arlington Agricultural Research Station in Wisconsin, United States - UWRJ-L079-202R-5 | ecosystem: Environmental > Terrestrial > Plant litter >... | reverse complement strand
TATGACGTTCATTGGTCAAATAACTCATGCACAGTCAAGTCCCAGGGCTCTATTGTGGAACCTTTGGCCCAGGACCCGGATCTCGAGACAGCAGGCCTCAACCGTCTTCTTGATCTCGGATCCGGATACTTTAACCCATCAAACATCCTAATGTCTATCATCGGGTTTCTTCACCACTCGGTAGAATGCGCATCAAAAAGCCACTGTCCTGTCTCTCGGTTGCTCGGTCTTGGGGCGAGTGCAACAAGCCAGGGATACTGTGCTCTTGGCATCTTTGGGATCCACATGCCACTCGTCTACGGCGAGGGCCCGCGCGCTTTCACACGCCTGCAGGAAGAGATCCTGCGTGTCTCGACCGACTACTCGCTATTCTGCTGGTGGTGGGGGGCCTCGGACCGCAGCCGATCTCAGACTGACCTGCTCTCGCTGTGTCCCCAGGGCTTCTTCGATGCGGCGCTGTATGCCCCCCGTCCCCTCGGGGCCAGACCACGCCCATACGCAATGACAAACGCCGGGCTGTCCATCCGCCTGCCTCTGGTCTCCTGTTGGTCCTCATACATTGGCGTGCTGCAGGTCGAGGCTCTTGGGCGCGAGAAAGAGGAGGTTATTGGCATCTCCATGTCGGGCAGTCTTGCAACCAGCCAGTTTGCGCGCCGAAATTACCCGGATGTGCCGATTCATATGTTCCCTGATCTCATGGAGACTGAAGCGCCATTGACCGAGATTTTTGTTCCGTTACGGGGTGAGGATGTGTGGCAGGCCGAGGGGTGGGAAATGGCCCCACCGTCCGCTTCTCAGGGAGCTCAATGTCGCGCGGGAGTTCTCCTATCTTTTGCCCATCGGGATGACTTCGAAGCAATCTCCACCATCCCCGCGGGGCGCTTTTCGGCTGCCGAAAGCATCGTGCAGATATGTCCCCAGGAGGCCAGAAACGGTGGGGACGGTGGGAACCCGCAAAGGGAGCCAGACACCCTGAAAGGCGCAACTATTGTCAACTTCACCCTGAATAATCAGGAGACAGAGACAATTCTATTTGTCATCTCCTCATCTACGGTGGGATCCTTTGTCCAGCCCTCGTGGCACGTTCACCACCTCTTAAACATGTACGACCGCGTAAGCATTCCCGAACCTCTGAGAACCATTCTCGCGGACACACTAGACAATTACAGTGAAGCACTTGGCATCCCACCTTCTCAGTTGGAAGACAGTGAAGACGTCAAACAAGCTAGACTGTGGTCAGAAGTCAGAGATGTTGTGGACACAAATTCGACGCCGATGGCTGTGGTACATCCGATGGGAGGTCCCTCGCTAATCTCGGTGCACGTTGCCTCTAGCGGCTTCCTCACCACGACCGGGTCAATGCTAAAGCATGTCCATATTTCAAGATCCATCGGGGTAATCTCTCGATTGGTTTCTGGGAGCTACTAGTAGCTGGAATTCAAGTGATATTGTTACGGATCAAGGTCCAGGATTAGGGTTCAATTAACCCTACCTATAAAATAACTTTCAGGGCGCGGAGGCCTCTGCGCTCTTAACTCGAACATCATTATTACAGTATATCTTACTTTTCAACTTGTAACCTGGAACAGATATGTCCCGAGGCACTTATGCAGGCCAGACATCTCACACAGCGAAGCTCAGCTCTGGACTTGGATTTCGGGACCTGCAAACTACCTACTTAGATATCTAAGGCAAGGTACCTAGGTGGAATAAAATCGACCATTTTGGAATAAGAACAGCAATACGCGCTAGAAAACCGTATATCTAGGGGATCTTCCGTCGTGATGCCGCTATTTGCATTCTAAACCCTCTATCCCAAGTCTAGCATACTGACCCACAAACTCCTCAAAGAGTTCATTCAGCCCAGCGAGATTCAACGGATCATTATCATCTTCCCCTTCCATAAAGCAAAGCATGTTGTGAACATCAAAAGTGATGGCCAACATATACCCCAACTCCGCCTCCATCAACACCTGACCCCCACTGTCTAAATCACCAGTCAGTTCATTCCACCGCCTAGCATACTCCTCACAGATATGCCTCTTCTCCTCATCCGTGTAAGCCCTGCAGTTGACAATCTTGCTCTCTTCGTCGAACCACTTGAACATCTTCTGCATGAAGTGTCCGCCTATGTCGAAGGCGCGGTAGTTCCGCATTACGAACTCGAAGTCGATCAGGGTGATTCTGCTCTCTCCTTCTTGTGAGTGGTTCTTCGCCAGAACGTTCATGTATTGGACGTCGTGGATGCACCATGCTGTCTTTGCGTTCATGAAGGCCAGTTTGTCGAGCGCCTTTTGTATCCTGGAGGCGAAATCATAGTCAACTAGCCTGTCAATGTTGACACCTCCTTCCCTACCAAGTGCTTTCAGCTTCTCCATCCCCTGATACTTCCTGAGTCCACCAACCAGGGCCTCATAGAACAGCCCCACTTCCCTCTTCACAAGCGGTGCATCCATAGTATGAAACCCTGCCAACCCCCTCGCCACATCCGCTCGAATATCAACATCCTCTACATCCTCCGGTTGCAGGGTGCGCGCATCGAGAAACTCATCCACCCTCCCGAGCGTCCCATCTTGTGTCTCAAAGAACCCATACACCTTCGCTCCCAGACCAGACTCCCCATACTCGTAGCAAAGCAGTGCCTCCTCTTGCTTGCTTGGTACCAGGTGCCTGAATACCTCGATGTCCGTCCCGGAGGTTCTGTGGAACTTGATGAAAACTTTCAGTGGCTCGGTGGCGGCGCTGGTGGCTGGTTTAGGTCGTTCGACTCAACAGTGCGCGTTGGCGAAGCTTGCGTTGTAGGAAGTGATGAGGGTGGATGGGTCCACGGATGGCCATTCTTTGGGCAGGAATTTGGCGATGATGTCGCGGATTATGGGTTTGGTGGGGACTTTTTCGTCGGGGAGGGTGACGGGGACGGGGGTTAATGTGGCCATTTTGTTGGTTGGGTGGTTGGTGGTGATGTGGGGTGAATTGGAAGGTTGAGCTTGAGAAAATGTGTGGCGAAATTTTGGGATTTGTGCTGCAACTGAATTTAAGACTGCGGTGTTGAACTGGTTTCGAGGTTGGTGCCTCAGGTTGGAGATCGCACTTTCCCCCACTGGTCAGTGAGGTGGTCTTTAAGCAGTTTTTCCAGGCAGCCACGCAGCAATCAAGCATCTGCACAACCATCGAGTTTCACCGAATACCTTATATTCGGAACTTCAGCAAGGTTGCTAAGAATGAAAAGCCAATTCCAGACTGGCTTGAATCAGCACCTACACACACGTGAAAATCAATTTCATCGAATACCTACCTAGGTACTCGCTAGAGCGGTAGAAACGCGGGTGCTTCCCACCGACCCGGCTATACACAGGGTGGGGAGGTTGCTCGCCTCGAGGTTGCTCCCGGAACCCCATCTCAAGCGATGGGAAAGGCTAACGGGTAATTAGTACTCGGCGGCCAAAACAACACGTGCGATACGACATCCAGGTACCGGGAAAGCAGACCGATTGGCGCGCCTCCCATCTCTTAGGGGAAAGACGGGATATTGATTGGAGGAACATTTTCAGTTTAATATCGAGCCACGACTTACTTTTACCCCCATCATGCCTCCTCCGCGTCACCAAAGCTACGGTATAAGAGCCCGCAATGTCCATCCAAAATTTCAACAAACAGCCCCTCGACGACCTGCACCGCTGCGTCCGTCCCACAGCCATGAAGTTCTTCGCCCTCCTCGCGGCCGCCAGCTGCGCCTTCGCCAGCATCATCCCCTCCAACCTCACCCCCCGCCAATCCAAATCCCTCACCTCCAACTTCACATGGACCTCCACGGGCCCGCTCATCTTCCCCAAGCCCGACGCGCGCAACCTCGCCGGCATCAAAGACCCCACCATCGTCCTCATCAACGGCACCTACCACGTCTTCGCCAGCACCTCCCAATCCGCCGGGTACAACCTCGTCTACTTCTCCTTCACCTCCTTCGCCGCCGCGGGCTCCGCCCCCTTCCACTACCTTGACCAATCTCCCATCGGCACGGGGTACCGCGCCGCGCCCGAGGTGTTCTTCTTCGCGCCCCACAGCCTGTGGTATCTGATCTACCAGAACGGAAATGCCGCATACTCGACCAACAAGAACATCAGCGACCCGCTGGGGTGGTCTGCGCCGACGAACTTTTACCCCGCGGGGAAGCCCAAGATCGTGACGGACAATATCGGCGCCGGGTACTGGGTGGACATGTGGGTGATCTGCGACGAGGCAAAGTGTCATTTGTTTTCGTCGGATGATAACGGGCAGCTGTATCGCTCGGAGACGACGGTCGCGAAGTTCCCTGCGGGGATGAGCGAGCCGGTGATTGCGCTGCAGGGGAAGAAGGAGGATTTGTTCGAGGCGGCGTGTGTGTATCGAGTGTTGGGCGGCGGGTATTTGCTGTTGGTGGAGGCGATTGGGGCGACAGGGGAGCGGTATTTTAGGAGCTGGACGTCGGACAGGATCGAGAGTGGGTGGAAGGAGTTGGCGGCAAGCGAGGCAAATCCTTGGGCCGGGGCGGCGAATGTGGTGTTTGAGGGGACGCCGTGGACGAAGAGTATTAGTCATGGGGAGGTGGTTAGGGAGTTGACGGATCAGACGCTGACGATTGATCCGTGTGGCTTGAGGTTTTTGTATCAGGGGCTGGATCCGGCGCTAAATCAGGGGGAGTATAATGCGCTGCCATGGAGGCTTGCGTTGATTACGCAGACGAACTCAGCTTGTTAGGTGCGAAGGGAGTGTGGTTGTAATAGTGTGTAAGGTAGGTAAATTTCTGAAATTACCGATAGACTGGAAGTAGCTGTTATATTAGACGAATCTGGGCACTAAAAATTTCCTTTTTATATCTTGCCTACGTGACAATGCTCACCCCAGCTTAAGGTCGGCTTAAGGCTAGCTTAGTCTTTACTTAGGATGTACCTACGCTTACTTACCTTTACTTAAGCTAAGTACTATTTTCGGCACGCTATGCTACAGTATGTTAAAATGCTTTAACTTTAGCTAAGTAAGCTTAGATTTAATCATGTATAAAAATAGTTAAAATTAATCTTTATTTTAAAATAAACAATCTTACCTTTACCTTTTATATTTTTTCATATTACTTATTTAACCTTTAAGGACTTAGCTTCTGCCCTCTAACTCTTATACCTTTACTTTTTTAAAGCACTCTTACTTTTGTTATTTAACATCCTAGATTCAGTATCTTCTTTAATAAAACATTAAGATATATAATAGAATTAAAATGAAAAACGTCTAATTTAGTAAATGCTCTTATTAAGTAAGCTAAAAGAAGATACCTTATAGGGAACCGTTTTAAGATCAGCTCTTATATAGTTTATAGGAATATAAGGCTTAAAAGTAAAAATCTGTATTTATAAGTATTTAAAGTGTAGCATTTATAAGTAAATAATACATATATATTTAGCACTGAGATTTAATATTCTTTAAATACATTTTTGGGTAGCCTGCACCCTAGGGTACCCTAACCCTAAGGTATCCTGTACCTTAGAAAGGAGGAGTTGGAATTTTAGTTGTTATGTAATGTAACTGAGAGATTGTATTGTGAGGAAATACCCCTAGCACACACACACAACCCTAGCACACCACCGCCATCTCCTTGTATTTAAACCACGGCCTTCGCCCACCTCTCGGCTTAAGCTAGGTTTAAATCTTACACCTTTGCCAATTCTTGCTCGCCACTATTGTGACCACCTTAATTAGGCGTACCTGATTTTCCTCACATGTATAGCCGGGAGCCGATTTTTTAATTTTCACGGCTAAAAAGGGGTCGCCAAGCTCGCCTCTGAACGGATGAGCTCGGTTTGGCGTGCGAGCATCTGACTTCAGCCCGTAGAGTAACAGGTGGTAGAAAAGCACAACTACCCCCACAATACTAGTATTGTGATCCACGTGATAGTGCCCCTGTGAATCACAGTGACTGCAAACTCCCTGTATTATAAGCCTGACGGCTTGTAAAATCCGTCAATTTTAACTAGTAGGGGATGGACCTTGATAGTAGGCTGTGGTAGTTTGAAATTGCGTCTACATTAGGGGATGCTTTGTTGGATTGCGACAACTTGAGGGAGACTTGCCGATTTGCCCTGATAAAAAGTCTTGACCAGGCAGAGGCTGATAGTTATGCTTTCCGACTCGGTATTGACATAAAGAATGATAGATTGGCTATAGACATTAATCGTCGAATCATGGGTATCTTGGCGCTTTTCTCTTCTTTGTCAGCTTGGTTGATACAAACCGCGCTGATCCAGAAGAGTGGGAAGAGTGCAGAGTTCCGGATACTGATGGATCTAAGGGATGAGACTAGGTTTGGGGGGACGGATACAAGACGGTCGTCGCATCGTATTGTGGCGGTAATAGAGCTGGTATAATCCCACAAAAAAGAGAGCACATTGAACTAAGGAGGGCTGGACTGACTGACTAGATAGGCCTGGTATGTCGACGATACGCATTCTGCTGCTTGGGCTGGTGATAGAAGAATGCAGCTCGAAAAGACGAAACTGGCCAGGCCTAAAGGGGCTGTAATGATATGTCAAGGCGCTTGCCATTACTTCGACGGGCGTCCGGGGACGGTGGGAAGGAAAGAGAGGCGGTGATGAGTTGGCCACAATGGACGTACCGAGTGCAGACTGGGGCTGTGACGGTGTAACACGGTCAACCACCAGTGGGGTGGTTTTGGCGTGGAACAGAAATGTGGCCCTGTGGGCGCTGAACAAATATATTCTGAATCACAATAATTGACTAGCTGATGAGGCAGGGGTAGACGTCGTGTGCCTCCAGGAACCGTGGACAAGCCAGGTAGACGACGTTGGCCTTACGAAGTCACACCCTGGGTTCTACAAGTTCCTCCCCTTAGGAGGAGGGTGCCCAGCAATAACTACGTATGTTGCCAGAGGCCAAAAAGCACATCAGAAGTCGCTACAGCTAGACACAGCTTGCAGAGTCACAGTTAGGAAGATCGAAATCTTCAACGTGTATAGAGAGAAGCGAGACACGTAGTGGCCAGGCGAGACCAAAGTTAGCCCTTCTACCAGACAGGTAGTCAGCACTAGGTCGCATTACCTACAAGACATCCTCGATAAGCCGCGAAAGGCCCTTGCTAAGGCAGTGGTTCCGGCGGCTAAGTCAGCCCCTACTGCAGCAGTTCTGCAAAAGGTGGGTGTGCTCCCTACCTGAGTATGGATGAAGCTGGACGATGAAAGAGCTAGTCAAAGATAAGCAGACCACAGCAGCAGAGCACAGAGAAATGGTCCAGTCTACCCCAGACAACCAAAGGTTACTGTACGCAGACGGGGAGAAGGGAGAAGAACGTACTAGCTGGGCGTGGGTTCACCACTTCCCAGGCAGCGAGGTCACTGTGAGAAATGAGACAGGACACCTCAATCAGGCAGAAGTCTTTGATGCTGAGGTCGTTGCGATACATAAGGCAGTCAAGTGGGCTACAGTTGGAACCCCGGTCCGAACAAATGTCTTCTCAGACAACTTAGCAGCAGTCGAAAAAGCTGCAAGCACAGACCGGCTCCGAGCTCCCAGAGAGAAGCACTCGAAGTCAACAGGCTTCTTAAGAGACGACCTAACGTTACCCTGGAGTGGTGCCCTGGCCATCAAGGGGTCACCGGCAACGAACAAGCAGATGCGGCTGTTAGGAGTGCAACCAAGGCAGCCGCCAAGCAGGCAGCCCCAACCCCCTTGGTTCGGCCAGCGGCTCGGCCAACGACTCGGCCAACGGTGGCCTGGGTCAAGGCGCAGGCAAAAGCCAAGAAGAAGAAGGAGATCGTGGAGGCGTGGTGGCGTAACAACGACCCGGACTCGTACACGAAGCTTGGGCTAGGGCCCTACCCAGACACACACGGCCTTAGCCGAGTAGAAATGGCGAAACTGGTGGTTTACAGAACAGGGCACGGAAAGTTCGCGACTCACTTCAGGGGATTCAACATCAAGGCTGAAGAGCCAACGTGCCACTGTGGCGCGGTGGTTGTCCCAGAGCACCTGACACAGTGCCCGCGAAGAAGGAAGGTAGTCTATGAGGCCAAAGAGAAGTATAAGCTCGAGATTGAAGAAGAGGTGCACGGGTTTTTCCTAGGAAAAGGACATAAAGGTGTCGGAGCCAAGAAGTGGTTCCCCAGATTGTTTATTTAAGTAAGAGTGTAATTGAGTAAGGCAACATGCCGGAGCGGTGGAAGCAGACACCCAAACCACTGGGGGAGCCAGGCTGCGAACGCGGCGAGGAGCCTCTCGCGGTTCACACCAGGGAGAGGCGCCTCCCCTCGCTTAGCGAGGTGTATTTGCTCTAGAAACAAATAACATAACATGATAACATAACCATAATTGACTATGGCCTCGAAAGTCCTCGCCCTTCGAGATACAATCTGGCTCTGACAAGCTATCTAAATACTGAGGTCCTCAGTGGACCTTCGGTCCACGGCTTCTGCCTGATGACTCAGTGGCGTTCAGTGTGTGACAGGAAGTCGTTAAGCGTCACGAAAATATCCCCCTGTGCGAGCAGATCCGTGCCCTTTTACAAAACTCAATAATAAAGGTGGGCCTGTATCTGGGTGATGACGGTTAGCTATGTGCCCTGGCAGCTGATAAGACGGTCTTGGGCTTTGTGTAGCTCACCCCTAGATGAGATTGCCTGGTATACCCGTGAAGGCTTTGCTGACGTCTAGGGCTGTGAAAAAGGGAGTGTGGCTATTCGCTGTTTGACAATTTTGTGAAACTTTCGGGCAGTGTTGCTTGAATGACGATGACTGCCTCTTTTTTTAGCTGCCGCTGTTGTATCCACGACTGTGGTGATTTGGACCACTGCAACACTAACCACCTTATTGCCTGGGGTAATCTTCTCGCTATCGGCGGAGGGTTATTTCACCTCTTTCTACTTCATTCATGTCTCTGCTGGTCCGAGAGCAGGCCCGTCGCCCACTACTACCATTGCGTGGCTTGGAAGTGCCTCTTGACAACATCCCGTCTTTCTCGGTACATTTCGTTGGCAGGGGCATCAACGCCCTCTCACCCTCATTCCTAGGTTTTATGCCTTCTCCTCATATTGTAGCGTATACAAGAACCGTATGACATTAGGGATTAAGGATTTACAGTACTTCTCCTCGTCGACCTCCTATGTGACTACTTCTTTCGGTCCCCTCCGTCGAACCTGACTGCAACCCCATCAAAATTCTACAGGTTTTGGATGAAGGTACCGAGAGTGAAGACTATGTACCTGATAACCGCGTTCAGCAAGCCACATGGAGTACTAATAGTCCCAATCCCAATCGCAACCTTAACCTCATCGGTGAGCTGGCTTGTAGATAGCTTCTAAACTGCCGGAGAAACCGCGGCGGACACTCCTATGGCTATTAAATTACCAATGACCCGTAGTAAGAATAACGTAAGAATAACCGCGAGAACAGCCAGTGCCTGTTTGTTTTTTTTTGTTTTTTTTCCGTGCTTTAAGTACAAGCTCTTAAACGATGCCGACATGGAGTGGCAGGGCGCTAGTAATTCCGATGGTTATGCCAATCTTGGCGCTGTTGATAAGCGCTGGGTTGATAAATAGCCTTTAACACACGATACTGTGGATATCTAAAACGTAAGTTATAAGATAGCTTGAAAATCCGTATCGTAATTCGCTTCACCATGTAGGGTCCCTTACAACGGTACAGAATCCTAACCAGCGCAGCAGGGGCCAAAGAGGGGCCAGAGAACGAGAACTAGAGCTTAAAAATACCCAGTACGACACCGATTGTATCATTGGTTTCCAAGGCCCGTGTTGTGGTAAGTTTCTACAGCGCCACGCTCCTTGCGGTAACGATGACGAAGTTTGATATGAGCTGTGATAGGGATTTGGGTCTGGCGGTCTTTTGTGCAGGAACTGTACGTAGGATAATAATATAAGCGGTACTACACCGAGGGCGGTCCTGATGTTGATATGTACGTTTGAAGAGATGTTAGGATGCGCGACGACAAGCTATAACCCGATCATAAAGCCGGTTACGGAGCCTAAAGACCTTAGGATTATAATCCAGGGACGGACGAGCTGTAACACATGCTGTAGGGACGTGAAGGCGGTGCTTTAGTGTAGTGTGTGTACAGCCTTTGGTGTTGACACGATGGTACGTGAGATGGGCCGGCGGAAGCGGACCGAGTAGGTCAGGAACGTGGTGAACAGCGAGGCCGCCACCTATAAATAGCTGGTGAGCTGTTGGTCGAACTTCTGTTCCGGGGGATATCGGGTATAAGTATCGAAAAGCGATCGGGGGGGAAAGGAGGAGGAGGGGTACCTACGATGACATTTATGCCAAACACGCTGGATGCGAGCGATAGGGGGATGAAGAAGAAGGCGAAGTAAGTGAGCTACGTCGCCTCCTCGGCCTCCTGGATCGCCTTTTCACTCTTGATGATGTTCATGGTCGACGTCAGCGTCTGGAAGCTGCTGTCCAGCCGGCGCGTGAGCGCCTCCATGTACGTGCGCCTCGACTGCACACGGGGCAGCAACGGCCTGCTGAGCCTGCTCCCGCCGGTGCCGGCCGCCACGGTGTCCACGAGCACGTCCTTCATGTAGCTTAGCTTTTCGAGCTGGTGGTAGAGGTGGTTACGCCAGGCGGACATATCTGGGGACAGCTAGAGGTTCCTGCTTCAAATCAAATTTCCTTCGATGTTGACCCATTGTGGGCAAGGCCGTGGGACATTAGCAGGCAAGGGGGGTGTCCCGGCTACAAAGATTCGGCTAGGGAATGTAGGAAGCAAAATAGAGAGAAGCAGACCGTCGTATGGGATTCTGGCAAGTCTCTAGGATGTAGCAATACTGGCTGTGGGTGCCACATATGTTCACTGGGAGTCTTCAGCGTCAAAGTACCTTGCACGCCGTGAGAGGCGAAGACAGTCAGCACAGTCATCGTGGGTCTCGGCGGTAGCCGAGATAACTTACTACCAACCTGTTGAACATCACGCCACACCTTCAACGTTCACCTCTTCTTGGTTTTGCTAGTAATCTCGCTGTTGTATGAGACGAATCTTGGCTCACGAAATTTCCTTTTTTTTTTCGTACCTCGCCCACGTGATATTGCTCAGGCTTTCTCAACTGTGAAGATGAGTCATACGTCAAGAGCGCGCGCAGGTTGAGCCCAATCGGTCCAAATCGGATGCGGCGCAGAGGCCTCAAGATCCGGCAGAGAAGTACGCCAAGCCGAATCTGTCCGAGGCCCCGAGGCCCTGAGACCCAAGTGCAGCAAAATAACCACTACCAAAGTCAATTAAAAAGCGGTATGTAAGCTTCCATCTACATGATAAGCGTATCGGTACGATTTATTGTTGCGACCTGACCAGCCTCCCAAGTTATTCAACGCACAGGAGGAGCACCCTCAGGCTTGACCCGCTGCTAAGATGAACCCCCTGGTTCAGAACCACCCCTGCATTGCGATCAACATGAAATTCTTGGCACCCCACAACCCCCTCTACTTCCAACCACCACAACTTTTGCTATCGAATAGATACAGCTATACAGTCTTCTTCCTCCGATTCCTCTTCTTCTTCTGATTCTGAGGATATATCCAAATCTCTCCCTGCCGCCAATTGAGAGGCCCTCACGGCCGCGATGGAGGCGAACTTGGAATTTGGATTAACCTGGACCTTCTTCCGTTTATAATGCGTTATTAGGCAGAGGGCTCCCTTTAAGGCCTTAATCTTTCGCTTAGCCGCAGCCAGTTTAAAGGTCTGCTTATCAAAGGCCTTCTTAACCTTCCTGTACTAAAGCTGGTTATGTAGAAAGGGCCTGACTGAGTTTAAAAATCGTAACCCTGCTCCCTTAACTCCTTAGCCTTCCTAGGAGTACTCCATTCGGTCAGGTCACTTGAGGAGGAGGTGAAAAGGGGGTGTTTAAAGGCTTAGACTATTAGTGAATTAGGGGGGAGGGTTAAAAGGGCCTTAGTATTAGAGTTCTTAAGGAGTTAGCTGCTTTTTAAGGGTTTGGTTAAGCTAACCGGCCATAACCCCGTTACCTTCTAACCTGTATATATATTAGACTCTGTAAACGCCTTAAACTAAGCCTAGTAATATATATCGAGAAAGGTACGTTTATTAGTAATAGAATCTTTATAGTAGTTAAGTTCTAAGATCTTAGAGATCTTAAATTAATAGTATCGCTTTAGGGAGCTGAAGACTGATAGATTAAGGAGTTGGAGAACGTGGGAGGTATGGGGAGGCAGAAAAAAGAGGTTAACGTTGTTCTTGAAGGCTGCCTTTATGAATCGATCGGTTGTGTGACTATTATAGCTGTTAAGAATTAGGAGTCTGGGGTCCTTAAGGGTCTTAAGGGCTAACCTTAAAAGGAAGATTTTAATGAATTAGGTAAAGGCCGTATTATTATTAGTTTAATTATTTTTAGTAGTATGGAACCTTTAGTGCCTGAATAGCTTTATATTAATAGGAAACTACTGCTGTTATAAGCTTATACCCTTAAAAATGACTAAGGGAGAAAGAGAACAGCCCTTAGCTAAGATCGCCTTAATGATTATTATCTAGATACGGCTACCTGGCTTTTTTCACTATAACGACTTGTAATCTCGGTGATTAACGATTAGACTGTTACTTTTAAGGTTAGTAATAAGCCCAGTTTCGTCTATATTCTAGCAGTTACGAGTAAAAACCTTAATGATGTTAGGAAGTCTAAAGCGATCGAATTAAGGCTGGATAACTTCCTTGGTAGCGTTAGAGACGTGAATGGAGTTAACCCCTTTATTTTTAAGGGTCTTGAGTACTGGATTCCTGTGAATGAAGCGAGTAGACTACTTCCTGCCGATGCTGTAGTTGTCGCTGCGAGATACACAGACTCCCTAGGCTATAAGGTGTATTTAGTGATGTGTAGGGGGGCACCCTAAAGCCGCCTGTAACAAAATCCATCTTGTAAGGCGTTCTTCTTGCACTAAAGAAAGCCTCTGTTGATTGGTGTGAGTAACGGCCTTCGGAAGCCGGCCGAGGAGGCGACCACGGAGGGTAGAGTAGTGGACACAGTGATTCCTGGCGGCTTCGCGGATGGGGGTACCGTCGGCGACATCGTTGGCGGCATTGCGCAAATCCAACTCATTGGGGCGATTGGAAGGCATCTCGAGAACGGCTGTTGAAAAGGGGATGAAGATTGGAAAAGAATTGATCGAATGGGTAGAGTTTTTATAAGGAGGTTGAGGGCAGAGATGTGGGTATTCAGAGTGGTCCTCAAGTGGTCCTCATGCAGGGGTGGTTCTGATCCGGGGGGTTCATCTTAAGGGCCAGCGAGTGTTAGTTTCGGTTAACACAGCCGACAAAAAACAACACACTTAGCAGATTTGTTTTCCCCTCCGAATTACCTGAAGGCTGGCGGAGACCAGCCACATCCCCGCCCGTTTTCTCATTTCGTGGCAATGGTATAATGTTCAGCATGGAGAGAGGGCCTCGTGGCCACAGGCTGGAAGACCTCCTGGACGACGGGACTAGCGCGTAATCGGGACTCGCACGCATTTCGTCGTCGGATGGTTCTCCAGGTGGCCACGGGGCCTCTCTCGATCCTGTTCATTTTGGAAGGTTGGGAGAGGATTACGTGGTGGGGAAGGAAGTGAGCACCGGGATTTGGCTGGGTGGACTAACTGGTGGACAGAGTGGATTGGGAGGGTAAGTAGGTTTTTGGAGGCATGGATTGTTTGTATTTAAGGGCGAATGGAGCCTGGTAGATGAGGATGGAATTGAAGGCGGTGGGGGAGAATTGGGAGACGGAGTTTGGCCCGGACTCGAGAGCGAAAACGGCCTGGATGAGATCTTGGGGAGATTTGGTATGGGATCTTCCATCGACAACAACGCCTCTATCTTTGACAACCCCCTCAACGGCAAACGCAAATGAATTCATCTCACCAAGCGAGCCCGACAACGGCGGAAGCTCGTTTATTTGGCAGGAGACTCCGATTACCGCCTTGAACTTCAACAGCGTCGGTATCGCTTTTAACCAGACAGCTTTCGAGTTATTCTTGGGGATCCTGGCCTCTTCAATGGTCTGGCATCTCATGATCACCAAGGCAAAGGAATGTGGTCGCAGAATCCCCCAAGAGGCCCCCCCGGCAGCAAGGCGAACCCTGGAGGAGGCTCCATTGTTCCTGCAACATGTGCCAAGTAATACAATGGCGTATCCGACACACTTTACAAGAGATCTCGCAGAAAAATGCATGCGTGCGGCGCGTGCCGCCAGAGTTTTGGCACACGCAAAGACCTCCATCGACATCGCAAAGTACATCTCGAGTTGTTCGTCACTTGTCCCCACTGTGAGAAGCGAACCCAGGGGGCGAGGAAGGATAACTTGATGCGGCACATCAGAACAATACACAAGGAGGACCACGACATGAAAAAGAACAAAGAGACGCAAGATTATCAACAATCATGATGTCGACCGGCCGATGAGCCTGAGGCCCAGCAACATGATTAGACGAGTCCCACCGATTTAACGATGCACACCCGGGAACTTGAACCCGGAAGAGGCCTGCGAGCCTATGGTCGACGATTTTTGACGAGATGAGCCTTATTGGCTCTGAGTGATGCGCATCTCGGAATTAGCTAGACCACATACATCCAGTATTTTGCTCAGGAGAAAGTCGTTTAAATACAAGGACTACAAGGCATCTGCAGCCTGCTGACCCTTCAACTGCCTCAGACTTGTAGTCCAAAGCTTGCTCAACTCCGGAACTACCGACCTAACCCCCAGGGCCCTAATGAGCGGAAATTAACCATGATGGCCCGTCCCATTGGCTTCAGTGCGGGCACTTTATTACTTGAAGAGGAGGTTGCGCTTGGAATGGCCTTGACAGGGGGGAAAGGTGGTTGGGTTGCCACTGCGCAATGCCGCAATACCCCTAGTCTCTTGGCGGCTGCTGGCAGCGAGGCATGAAGTGCATTCGACACAGTATATCTACTGTATCCGATGCAGGGCACGGGCTGTCCGTAACAAGCAGGTGGCATTCTTCCAGGCTTTAGCCGTTTGAGATTTCAAGCACTGCCGCCCTCAGAGATACTGATTACAATGTCTATGCCAATGGGTTATCACGGTGCAATCCCAGGCCGTCCCACCTCTTCTAAATACTCCTAGAAACATGTCGCACCAAGTCGAAACCCCCAAACGCCATATATCCAGAAACCCATTACGCCTCCTCTTACCCTGGCTGACTAGCATTCCACGCCTCCCAAAACTGCCTATCATAAGTCGGCATACATCTTACCTTTTCCGGGGGACCCTTCCACTCAATCTCCACATCCACCCTCCACTGCGACGTGTACCCCTTCGCTGCCTTGATCTCCCTCCCCCTCTGATCCGAGTACTCCAAGCTAACTGCAGGCACCACGGCAATCCTCCCATGCCCACTCGACCACAAATCCTTGCAAAACAACTGCGGTTCGCCCTGCATACACTCACCTTCACTTTCCCTGGGTGCTCTAAAGCCGACCCCGCCCTCCAAGATCGGCTTCGCTGTGAATACTGCTGCTCCGTTCCAGCATGAAAACACCTGAAAAGGTTGATGTAGAGCGTATTTCGACTGCGTCTCGGGCTCGTTCCAAAACAGGTTCCACGCCGAGTTCCAGTTCCCATCAGGCGGGATCTCGAAAAAGGAATCCCCCGTTATCGTGCGCGCAATCCACACGTCGTAAAAGGTTGGATCCTTTCCAGCATAGGTCCAATCCATTGCGCAGGTCATGTCGGCTTGGAGGTGGACTTGTTGATATAGGAGCTCCAGGATGTCTTCGGGGCAAATGACAACGTCGTTTAGGTAGATGACGGTCATGTTCTCGGACGAGAAGCGCTCGGGATTGTCGAGGAGGGGTTTGAGGGCGAGGTTTCGCAGCGCGGCGAGCTTCGGGATGCGGTCGTCTCGGCTTGGGTCGATGGGGCTCGAGACGAGGTGGTATTGCAAGCCGAGGGTGGTGAGTGCGGGGATCAGAGCGGAGAGTATCTCGGGTGTTCCATCATCGGAGTTACCTTCCACGATGGAGAGGGCGCAATTGGAGGGGCCGAGGAAGCGGATTGTCGCGAGAACCGTTCCCAGCAGGCGAGGCAAGATGGGGAGAGATTGTCGCAGATTTAGGGCAAAGAAAAAGGTTGTGGTCGTCGTCATCATCGGGGAGTTAGTTCGTATTAAAACCTCGTAGCGGGTCATGTCGGGGACGGGACACTCCAGTCGCGGCAAGACGGTCGATTCGGCGTCAAGAATCGACTTCAGGTATGTAGAAAGAACGCCCGGCAAGAAAACCGAAGGCGCTGGGAATGTCAGTTCGGTTACAACAACAAAGCCCCGGAGTGGGAACCTACCGGCGACACTTGCTTCTGTGTGGTTGAGGCCAAGGCGAGATGAAATGGTTGTTGATAGAAGGATGCGGTCGCGATTGAGAACGAGGGCGAGAATGCCAGAGACTGTTAATGCTGCCCGTGAGACGAAGCGCAACTTCCTTCGCACGCTCGGTGAGACGGAAAAACTAACGCGGCCGAGCATGGTAGCAGCGGGAGAGTTGACGATGCAGAGAGGGGGTCTTGGAATTCTTGACATCTTGTCTAAGATGCGTCGCGGGGCGCAAGGAAAGGGGGAGAGAGATGATCGGAAACAAATGCAAGTGGCAGGCGAAGCGCTGGTGCCAGCTTGGTAGTTCTAAGGCCTATGATTCGTCAACAACCCCAGGAAGGGGCTCTTCACGCAGTTCCAACACCCCCCCGGACAGTATGAAATTAGTTCGCTCCGGATAAAAGATAAGAATAACACACCCGAATGGCCAGGGAGCCGAGCAAACAGTGCATTTCAGCTCCCCTGCAGCAAAGCAAAGGACCCATCGGGTCGCAGCCACGATAGTTGAGCCGTCTTCCCGAGGAGTGAATGGCCTTCCCCATTTCACCTGCCTGCCTCCTTGCCCTCTTCTACTTTCTTGCTTCTCCTTATTGACCAACCACCTTCCGTCCTATCAACTATTTTTCATGTATTTTGTTTCTTACCTCTTGTTCGTCCTTTGATTCAATGTTCCTACTATTTCACGTCTTTCTGCTACTTAACAGTGATGTGTCAATCGCTTTTCAGCTGGCAAGAGGCCCGGCTGGAGCGCCGACAATGCTGGAAGCCCAGAAAAGAGCCCCTCTCGTCACCCGCTTTTCCGTCGTGTATTTCTCCGGTGATGCCTCGAAGCCGCGAACGGCCGAGATTGGGTTTGAAGCCCGCGTCGACGTTGACAAAACCTTATGGGGCTTCTGTCCGACAACCGTCTTTGTGGCATCGGACTGCGGCCTCGCGGGTAACTGCGTTGACCGTCATGATTGTGCAAGGGGCTGCGGGAAGGGCGGCGGACTGACGACATTTACATGGTACATACGCTGCACGACTGTCATGCTGCTGTTATTTTTTTACTGACTTGCCGTAAGTACAGGATCTAATGGCGAGTTCTGCACCACGGCCGAGTTGTATCTGACAGGAGGCATTGGCCCCTTCTCCTATATCGGCTGTGGTGGTGGCCCATCAACCGACCGGTATTCGCAGTTTACCACGACACCGGCTCCGACCGTCACATCAACATCAACATCTCGTCTGAGCTCCCCGTCGTCGCAGACAAGTTCTTCGCTAACAGCGCAACCTCCCGACACATCCGCCGCCACCAGAGCCTCGGAAACAACAACGGTCGATGCGGCATCCCAGCCATCAAATTCCAGCGCAAATAACACGGGGGCAATTATTGGTGGCGTCATCGGGTGCGTAGCACTTCTCTGTGCGTCTGGAATAGTGGCGCTCTGGCTCGTACGGCGGCAAAGAGGAAAGAACAGCTCAAGCTCAAAACCCGCGACGCCACCTTTATCTCCAGCGGCGGGTTATAGCACGGGGCCGGGGGCCAATGTCAACCCACCAATGACATGGGGTCCTCCAGAACTGGATGACCAGCCTGCGGGTTCGGGCGAGTCGGTTATGAAGAAACCCGTTGAGCTCCCGGCTACTTGGGCTCCGTATCCATCTAGGTGACGCAACGCCGGAGAGGTGTATTTGAACAGACAAATTAGCTGTTTCTTTAGCTTATCAAACTTCCAAAGTGGCTAAGTTTTACAGCGGTATTTATTAGAAATATTGGACAGCTGGACACTACCTCTCAATTTTGATGGCATTCCATGTCCTGTTTCCCGGCCACTACAGCCACCGCTTTCCGATGCATCACCATCTTCTCCCGCCTCTCCACATCAATTGTTCGGTTAAAATTGGGTAACTGAAACAGATGTGAATATAGCTTCATCTTCTTGCATGACCAAAGAGGAGCGAGGGTTCTTGTCACACGCTGAACACCCCCAGCACCCTGAGGGGGTTAGGGTTACGCCCCTGACCCCCTGATTGGCACCATGACTCACTGTTATAAGGCTTGCCAGGAAGGCTGCGCTAGCGAAAGTTCCAAAATTGCACTGAGTCACAGTGGAACTTCGGTCCCTGGAGGTCTCAGTATTTAGATAGCACATCAGAACCAGAAGGTATCTCGAGGGGCAAGGACCTTCGAGGCCATAGTCAATTATTGTGATTCAGAATGGATTTGTTCAGCGCCCGCAGGGCCACATTTCTGTTCCACGCCACACCTACAGTGACTGGTGGTTGACCGTGTCACACTATCTATCTTAAGCTGAACATAGGTAATAGAGAGAGCTACTTTAGGGACTAGAAAGGTAACTAACTAGTATTAAAGAGACTGCGTCCTTTTAGATAATTTTAGGGTATGGATGAATGGGGGGCTCCGAACGCGTATGAACTTTAATGGCTGAGTGCTGCAGAAAAGGCTTTCCAGTGTAGGTAGCAACCTGAAACAAGAGATATCGACTTGTGGGCACTCAGGGCCCTAAGCGGACGAGCCGCCGGGGAATTTGCACGCCATGCTAATGATGTCAATAGGACGTTGGCCGCCCCCGGCGGCGGCGGATAGCGAGTCGCCCATCATGGATGCCATGTGGTAAATCGCTGATATTGAATTTGAGTATCAAGAAGATTTCCGGGGACTCCCTGATGTATTCGAATGAATACATACAGCTGCCGAGAGCGGTGGTGGAGTAGATGTAGGGTTAACAATATCACCAATAAGTTTGTCCCCGGAGCCAACCCTATCGAATTCCGTGATGTGGCCTCCCTCTTAAGGTAAGGTGTGATGGCTAGATTGAGAGAACTCGCTAGTGCCGCTCGAGTCGCGGTTGAACGCCGGGTGCGTGATGGGCAAACGGGGTGTAGGGCTCTTGAGCGACGTCCGCGACGGAGGCGTCAGTTGGAAGAGGAGCTTGTCGTCTGGCAGAGGTGACTTGAGATTCTCATTTCTCGGGGGGGTTGGGTCTGGTGTTGGCGCTGGAGCCGGAGGTGGTGCAGTTGGAAGCGCTCGGATGGGAACCAAGGGCAAAACTTCGTTGACTTGGGCCTCTGGCCTCCTGCGGAGGATAGGCCAACAGCTGCAAGACTTCATGATGCAAGCCGCCGTGTTTGAGTGATCTCAAAACTGTGACATTGATGGGATGGAATGTAGAACACCGTGGTGGGTCGAGTGACTTGGGACGAACGTGGAAAGTTGGTCAAAATCCGCCAGTTCGCGACTGCCTCAATAGACAGAGCCCCGAGCCGCTTGCTCGGCACCGCCCTGAGAGCGGGTATGCCAGCACAAACATGCTTTGAAAAATCTCGGTCCCGAATTCGCCAAGGAAGCCTGGCCGCGTCAATGTCTGTCAACGATGCTGCATTGCCCGAGTCTTGTTCCGCCGCTGCCTCCTCGTCGCCTAAGGCGCAAAAGGTCACCACTTTCGTCGCGCTCGACGTGAGTTCTCATTCTTTGGCATTCAGTTCGCTTCTTTCTGATGTATCTATTCCAATCTTTATTATTTTGGCCTCAAATTATCCAATCACTTTCCAATTCTCCAACTGAACATGCCTCCTCCTCGCCCACTTCGTCAACAATTCCCTCCCCTCCAACCGCCACGTATCCCCCTCAACCTGCAGCTCACCCTGCTCCCCCGTCTGCAACACCAAATTTGACCCTTGCTCCCCTCTACTGCCGTACGCCGGCCATAGCTTTTCCCGATTTTTGTTATTTGGCGTCCCATCGTGCGCAAACGCAATCCACATCTCCATCATCCGTTCACTCAATTCCCGATACTCCGGCCACGGCCCCAACCACCTCGGATTCCCAAACACAAACGCCAGCTCCGTCGCGTGCGCGACACCCTGATGCGCAGGCGCCAGCTCGCCACACGCCTCCACCGGCTTCCCCGCGCAAGCCGCCTCGAAGCTAAAATTCGCCTGTGTGAACGGCTGCGGCGGGATCCAGGCACGTGTGTTAAAGCGGAAGACGAACGTGTTATCCGGTTGGTGCTGTAAGTAGTGCCGTGCGTCGTTGAGGCGAGGCGCGTGGTAGTAGATGTCGCCAATGATGGCCGCCGCCCGCTTGTATTGGCTTCCCATCTGCGGAAAGCGGGTTTCACCGGTGTTGAGAGGGATGCCTGCCGCGGGATCGTCGGGGTAGAGTTGGATGATCTGGTCGATGACGGAGGAGGGGTAGTCAAATCCATGATGTTGGAGGTAGGCGGCCAGATCGGAGGTTGTGGACATGCCACGGGGAGTGTTGTCGATTCCTTCGTCACTATTGGTGCCGATGATGTGGAGAGTGGTGGGATATTGAGGGATGATGTTTCCGTCTACAACAGGGTAGTATGGGCCGGCGACGCGCGATGAGGTTAATAGAGGATAGAGTGTTGAGTACGGTACGGCTCGAAGGCAGTCGAGGTTATCGATGGCGTCGGAGCAACCAACTGCGTCGACAAGGCTATCGTAGAGTGGTTGGTGCCACCTCGTCCCATTATACCACCCAGTTGTAACAGAGCCGCTCTCTTGGATCGTGCGATGGAAGAGCTCGTCGGTTCAGCTGCCGTAGCTGAGAAGCATCTAGCCAACGGCAAAGGATCCGGCACTCTCTGCCCAGATGGTAACCTTCTTCGGGTCGCCACCAAACGCCGCAATGTTCTCCTGCGCCCACGCCAACGCTTGATGCATATCACGCAGCGCGAGGTTGGTGTTGCCCGATCCTTAGATCTCGTTAGAATACATGAAGCCCCATCCTGCCTTTCAGTAGTTAATCGTTACGGCGAGGACGGGGCGGCCGATGTCAACGGAGCGCTGCACGATGAAGCTGAGGTTGTACCGGTCCCAAGCCGACATGCCTGCCGACCTGATAACTCCCGCCACGGATGTAAAACATGACAGGGAGCTTCTGTCCTTGGGAACCCGTCGGGCGAACGATATTGATGCTCAGGCAGTTCTCCGACATACCTATTCATCGTCTCCATCAGGAGTGTCGCCCGGACACGCATGGCTGTACTGCTTCGCACCTCTGATGTTTGACTAGGTGGTATTCAGGGGCTGAGGGACGCGGAATCGATTTGGTCCACCAGTATCCTGGACATAGGGAATGCCGAGGAAGAAGTCCTGCTTGAAGACTGGGGAGTGAAGTCCTCCAAAGGTGCCATTGCGGACCGTCACCCGTAGGTTGCCCGTGCCCGTGGTCTGTGGATACGGCCGCCAATATCTCCCGAGCACGAGCTGGGCAAAGAGGAAGCTCACCAGGAGAAACCATCGCGCAGTCATTGAGAGTCCGGGAACTCTTGGTTGGGCTGGGGCTGCTATGATGTCATTGCCAACTTGGCCCCCTTTGAGCTTCTCGGAGTCGACATTTGCGCTTTTCAGCCTGGATGAAGTTGCACCGCCCTCGTCAGCGCCCATCGCGAAGTTCACCGCCAGGTTCGAACGTGTGCTTCGATGGTCCCGGCTAGGAGGACGATGCCTTGTAGCTTCCGTCTCGGACGCTTATCGCACCCACCAAAGTCGATTCGTGTTACACCTGTTCAACGTTGTGGATATTGACGCGTCCGCGTGTGTGCAACGAGAGTCGAACGTGGATGGGCGTGTGATGCGGGGTGATCTGCAATCAGCCAGCCCTTCACCGCCAATTGTCTTGGAACCTGAGACTCGATTCCAGGTCCCGAGTACGGTACACAGGCAAAGCCAAAATGATGGATGTCAGCACGTCGCCGACATAGGAGATATGGGATGGAGATGTTTTGTGATGTCGCAAAACAACAGCGGAAGAGATGTATCCAGGGCAAAACCGACCTACGTAATGGTGACAACTCAGCGCCAAGAATTGATGCACCTAACGATATCTGGTGACCAACACATTCTGCGTTTGCATGGGTACTGTGCAGAAAGCCAATCTCATTTCGACGCCCCTGTCTCAATCCCAACAAAACATTGGACGCCGCTTTCGCGACCCCGAAACACAGAAGCAGCAAGCTTTCTTTCAACGACACATCATCAGACCATCCCGAGACTACCGCCAACATCCGAGAGGAATGTCACCAGTCAATTGCATTTGCCCCAGTCGAATAATACAGATCATTCTGACACAATTATCGACAACAGATTGCTGGTTGGCCTTGACACAGATCCTCGCCTCCAGCCTGGACGTCAACATCCGTCCCCATTCGCTGTCGCACAGATAATTGGCTCACAACGCAACCTCGAGAAACCTTCACCGACGACTAAAAATCCCAATTTTTGATAGCGATGCTGATCTCCCAGGGCCTGCCTCAGTGAGATGATTCCCAGGTAACCCATGACCCTAAGCCGGCATCACCGTAGTCACCACGGGCGGAGGCGAAATCGGCTTCGTTGGACAAGGCAGGTATTGCGTGTAGATGCCCCAGCCGGTATGGCACTGCATGCACGGCGATACCTTTGGGCACACGGTCTTGGTTGTGACCGTGACGGAGATGCGGTCGCACCCGCAGGGGACAGTCACGGCATCTGGATTGTCAGTTGTGAGCTGCGGGGGAGATTCATGCGGAGTGGGACTCACAGTCAGCGATGCAGCCAACCTGCGTGCCGCAGGGAATATCGCATCCTGAAGTGGCGAACCAAGTGGCCGTTGCTGTGCTCATGCAGACGATGGTGGTCTTGGCTGTGGTTGTTGGAGGAGCTTTAGTTGTTGACGGCGTGGCAGATGGGTGGCCGTCGTGGTTGATTACGTGCGCCGAGGTGAGGCTTTGATGTGTCTGTCAGTCAGGAGTCATTGCCTACGGTGATGAGAAGACGGACCATGGGAGCGCCAACACCGTGAGGTAGGCAGCGAGAGTCTTCTTGGTGATCATTATGGCTGGGGTAATCTTTCTTTTGTCAGTGGATGTCAAGCGCGATGGTGGACTGACGGCAATGGTACTAATTATAGATGGATGCGGGGTAGTTTTGTTTATAGCCATGGGGTCTGATGGTAGGAGCATCGATGAGACCCTGTCCGGAACCTGTTTGTCCATCCGCCGCTCCTGTGTTCGGGCGGAGATCTTTTCACGAATTAGCCTGAGCCCCCTGGGTCAACTTGACCCGCCTACCAGATCATAATTGAGGTTGCAAGACCATCCCGCTTACCGGGTATTTCCGAGGATGAGGAATACGGTCTGCACGGTTCTTCCCGCTACGATATCAGCCGCGCTCCTCTTGCGGGGGGGGGGAAAGGAGCATTGTGGTAGGTAAGAGTAATACTTGTAGCTTGATGCGAGCTCGGTATCCGGAGGTGGCTGTAATGCAATTCACACGTGGTATTGCGACGAGTATTCAAAAGAAAGATGTTTCATCGACAGAGATGCTGAACTCAGTGCTACAATTCAGTCGCGAGCGGCCGACTAAGCGGGTGTTTCCGAGGGCACAAGGTGACATTTGCTGGTCCCTAGCTGGCTGCGAATCCTTGAAGGAGAGCTTCCAGGCGCTAATTGCTTCGGAGAAGGTGAGCGTTATCTCCACTCGAAGCGCCCCCCACTCCAAACTCGTCCGGGATGGCGTTCGCTGAGCCTCCTGGAAAGTACTGTCGTCTTAACTACCTCGGGAAGCATCATGGCAAACATTCCGGGTCTGCTTAGAGCCTGTGTAGCTTTGAGCCTTCGCCGATCAGCACCAGCGCGTCGTCTTTTTCCCTTACTACTATCTTTCAGCCCAACGCAGTGGTCGACAGCTCATTCTCCGCGGTCATGCCCTTTCCGCTTTCTGAGATGTCGAACTGCAGCGGCAGTTCTTGGCGCTCAGGCGCGCAGGCGCCTTACCGCTCCAGGCTAGGCTGGAGCGCAGGAGCTTCTCGTCATGTGCTCTCCTCACACACAGGGAGCTCTCTTTTGTATTTAGTCTGGGAGCTTCGCTCCCACCCTTTCTACCTAATCAAGTCACTTTGCAACTGCACTTCCGCTGCTCCCATGAGCTCCGTACCCTCAGTGAAACGTTCCACATGAGACGACTTCAGTACACTACTCCTCCACGGAAACCGCCATCTCACCCTCATTCATCGCTAGCAACACTCCCTTGTCTTCCGTCTCTGGTACCGCCCCACCCCTTTTCTTCTCAGCTACCCTCTAATCGTCTCCATTTCCATCAAGCACCGCCACCTCCGCCCCTTTCACACCCACTCCCGTCCCAACCCTCAACCGAGGCTTCGGCTTATGGTTCCATGTCCAGGCGGTGCCACCGGCAACCGAACCACGTATGAAGTATCAACCGAGCAAGCACACCTGGTCCTGCAGTTGGAATACGACAGCTACCTCGCCCGGGTGACCGCGCAGGGAATTGCGGTACCTGGGGGTGGTTGAAGGGTCCGGGGTAGTGGACGGCGCCTGGGTGGTTGGCGTCACTGTGTTTGGCGTTGTATTTGTATCGGCATCTGATAGGGGGGCACCCCCCAATTCTTAGGGGGGCACCCACGCACTGGCCATTTTACTAGGGGGGCACCCCCCCCACATACGGGGTTAGGGTTTTGTATAGGTAGAAAATTGATCTAAGTCCGTTTGCATCATTGGCCGTTTGCAACATTCGACCTTGTGATAATTTTGCCATCTTCAACAAAACTTCGACTTCACTCGGGCACCACAACACCAACAACGGTTTGTCGCATCGCTCCAATATGGTTCCTATAGCTAATAAAATGGCCAGACTATGCCCTGAAGCAATTGGAAGCACCAGATTCCCATTTGTTGTCGCGCAATTGCGGAGTTCCGCAGTTACAGCAATGTCGACCAGTGCAGGGCGGACCATAATCCCTGACAGCGATAGCGACGGCAAGCCGTACTACTACAGTGATGTCGACGGCGAGCCTTACTGCTACAGCGATATTGACGAGGTTCACAAGCCTTCGGAGCCTTCTTCGGAGCCTTCTTCGGAGCCTTCTTCGCGTGAGGGCTCGGTTCAGCGTTTGCGCAGTGCCTTGAACGCTGCAAGCGTTATACCGCTCGATGGGGTTGATATAGCCTCTGAACTGCCTCCATTCGG
>Ga0247780_1000792_pt1 | contig 25463 bp, 3 predicted proteins | sample UWRJL079202R5_FD_179927 | JGI IMG/M metagenome (GOLD analysis project Ga0247780, IMG submission 179927) | Plant litter microbial communities from Arlington Agricultural Research Station in Wisconsin, United States - UWRJ-L079-202R-5 | ecosystem: Environmental > Terrestrial > Plant litter >... | reverse complement strand
TTTTTTTTTTACATAACAGTAGCGCACCCGCTTGTTTTCTTCTTACTAACTTTTTTAATAGTACTTATTCTTATACGGAACGTACTAAGAGCTCTAGAGGCCCAGCCTCCTTATTAAGTCTAAGGTCTTTCTAACCTTAGCTAAAGTTCTGACAAACACCTTTCTATACCTATTAAAAAGTCTCCTACCGCTTCTTAAGCTCTAAGTCCTATAATAGTCTTACTCTTTAATATAGTAATTTAAATGTTAGATCTTATCTTATTTCCAGTTTTTATTATTAGTTTTAATTAGTCTGGATTCTTCTAGTGGAACTCTGTAATTAGGTTTAAGTACTTAAGATTTTTAACTAGTTCCCACAAATTACTTTTAAAGCTGTAATCTAACCACTTAATAAAATATTTAAACGTGTTCTTTCCCTTCCGTAAATTTATAACTTCTTTAACGTTATACTTATCCTTATTAGTGTCGATCTTAATCTTCTTTTCTAAAAGAACTCCCTTTAAGGTAAGTTCCAGAAGTAAGATGTGAAAAACCTTAATCTACACCTTTATACTAGCGGGTAGGTCTAGTTTATAATTGGAGGTGGCGACCTTTTTTTTAATTTAGAACAGTCTATACCTTTTAAAGTTAAGCTTCTTACTAAGTCGTTTTAAATACAGGTTTTACGAAAAAAGGTAGATATAATCCCCATTTTAAAAAGTCGGTCCCTTAACTTATTTATTATTATAATAAAGTCCTTTCTGAAGTATTAGTTACTTAATTTAGTATTTATTAGTAAACTTCTTCATTTATTTATATGTAAACTTAAGTTTAGTTTATAAGTAGTTATATAGTTCCTACATCTGATTTATATAGACTGTAGCTTAGGGGGCGCCTGTAAGCAGGCTTTAACGGAATTTAGGCTCTTTACTATAATTAGTAAAGAATGGTAATATATTTATTAACTTAATTAATATTATATTATAGGCTATCTGTGCTGTTAGTAATAACTTAAGCTAGTTATCTTATTTAAAGTTAATATAAGTTTAAAGATACGTTATAAGTATCTAATTAACTTACTTTATTTAGCTATCTGTCTGTAAGTGGAATGTTATTAAAAGCTTACTCTTTACACTTATTCTTTACATTAGTCTTTATTAAAACTTCGACACGATTAACTTATCTTAATCTGTAATAATATTATCTGGTTAAAAATGTTATAAGATTACCTTTTTCTTAAAGATATAAGTAAGTTACTCTACTGTTATATCCTTTAAAGTTAGCAGAAAGTAAGCTTATTTCGTTAATCTGTTAATTATTATAAAGATCTAGTTATAGGTAACTCCTGTAATAGGGTCTTTAAACTTTAGAATCCTAGTAATAAAGTTAAGTAAGATAAAGCTTTATAACGCTTGTAATATAGGGAGTGGTTCGAGTAGTCTATATAGCTTATAATATTAGTTTTACTTCCAGTAGCAGACATTACAGTTATTAACTACTTCTTTAACCAGTTTCTTCATTCTTAGGAAGGTATACGCTTATTAAGCCTGTGTTAAAGTCTTAACTTAACCTATATATCCTTTAAGTTAAGATTTATAAACCTGCTAAACATACTCCTTTCTCTTAACTAGGTTATAAATATACAGTTTCTCTTAATATTAAAGCTTTACTCTTAGTTTAAGTACGCTATCTACACCTTCTAACAGCTATTTTAACTAATAACTAGTTTCATTATAGTTTAGATATATTAGGCACTCCTTCTTACAGTCCTGTAAGTGCCTTAAGAAGTCTCCTAAAGGGCATTTATATCTATAAGTTCCTTCTACTAGCCTTCTTACTTAGAAGTCTTATTACTGTTAATAAACGATATATTCTATTTATAAGTTTATACAGATATTAATAGTTTATTTTAATATCTAGTTATTTAACACTTACAGTGTATATTTTAATATACCGTTTTTAACTTTATTAAATATAGTAACGGGGACTAAGACTGGATTAACATCCTTATAGTCCTGTCTTTAGTTAAGAGTATTAGCTTACTTATTATCTTTTCCTTTAATATAATGGATCTGGAAGTAGAACGGGGCTATTAACTTTACCCACTGTGCTTATCATAAGTTAAGCTCCTTAATTAAAAAGTATTAAAAGTTATTATAGTTTAAAAAGACTTAAACCAGTTCTTCTATACTATTTAGATATAGTGCTTACTTAATAAAGCACTAAATAATTACTATTAATTCCTTATTATAAATTAGGTATTATAAAGCTAAGCCGTAAATCCCTTTTAATAAGAAGGTAATTAGGTAGCGTTTTCCATTATCTTAAACTTAACTAAGTTCTCTACTAATTATAAACTTTAAAGAGTCTGTCTTAACTTAGAAAGGCTTTAAGAAATTAAGGAGGGTTAAGATTAACGTTATAATAAAGGTGTGTTTAAGGTCTTTAAACACCTTTTATTATCTATCAGTCTACTTAAACGGCTTTCCCTTACCTGTAAGTTTATAAAGTAGTTTTACAATTTTCGTAAAGTATTTAATAAAACAGTAATAAAAGTTTATAAAGCTAATAAAGGCTTATAACTCTTTCTAGTTCTTTAAAGTAAGTTAATCCTTAATTACCTTTATCTTCTCTAATTATATCTTAAGCCTTTTAGGGGTTACTTTAAACCTTAAATAGTTTAATTCCTAAACGTGGAAGTGGTTTTTTTCCAGGTTTATTATTAGTTTTACTTTTTTAAAAGCTGTTAAAACCTGTTATATATGCTTTTAATGTTCTTTTAAAGTCTTAAAATAGATTAAAACGTTATTTAAATACATAAAGATAAACTTATCGAGAAAGGGGCGGAGAACACTGTTAATAAGGCTTTAAAAGGTCGTGGGGGTGTTTATTAATCTTATTGGCATGATACAGTACTGGTAATGCCCGTTATAAGTCTGAAAGGCCATTTTATACTTATCCTTTTCCTTCACTCTAACGTAGTTAAATCCTATGGGGAAATTAAGGCTAAAGAACCAGTTTACCTTAATAATCTGTTCTTACATTTCCATAATAAGTAATAATAAGTAGTGATTCTTAATTATATCCTTATTTAACGTTTAGTAATTAATAACTATATATAACTTACTATCTCCCTTCCTTAAGATAAATAACACTAAGTACCTTACTAGGGACTGGGACTTTATAATAAACTTATTCTTTAAGTTTTCATTAACGTACTCCCTTAAGGCTTTAGCTTATTAAGGGTTAAGGTAGTAAGGCTGGAAGTTATAAAGCTTTGCTCCTAGCTTTAGTTTAATTTCGTGGTTTTATAATCTGTAGTCTAGTAATTATAGTATCTTTTTTTAAAATAAGGTAAACTTCTTATACTTTATAAGTACTTTAAATAAGTTAACTTTTTCACTTATCTGTAGATTAGCCTTTTACTTTCCTTTACCTTTTAAATTATCATTTAAGTAATATGGTAGACCTTTTAATCTTTTAACTGTCTTTATAAATCTAACTTATACTGTATTTAATTTTAAAGGTTTAATATGCTTTTAAGCGCTTTATACGTCTTTAAAGTGGTTTAATACCTTCTTAGCTTTCTCTAAATGGTAATCACAGCTAGGGGACTTACTGAAAGTAAGGTGCTTACTCTTTTAGTTAATTATAGGGTTATACTTTTCTAGTTAAAGTAAACTTAAGATTATATTATAACCTGTAATTAATATAATGTTAAAATCCACTTATTATTTATCCCCATCTACTTTAATTAAAAGTGGTAAGTAGTGGGTAACTTTACTATTATTATATTAATATAAGTCTCCTTCTCCATTTTAAATAAGAATAGCCTTTTTATACTCTTTATTAGGGAGTTTCCTTTAATTAATTAATAAAGGGTGTATTAAGTTAAAAGCACTCTTACTATTAATCACTGCTCTTACCCTAAACGGCCTCCCTTTTCTATCTATTAGGTTAATACTGACAGAATAATACTTATGCTTTTTTAATATTTAAGTTATAGTAACTATCTATCCTTAAGGTCTTATACGGCTTGACTTTTAAGTACCTCTCCTTCTCCTTAAGGTTTTTACTAACTAATAAATTACTAATTTCCGGCCCTTTTAAAAGGCCTGTAACCTTTTCTTAATTCCTTTTAAAAAAACTAGCAGCTTTAATAAACTTAGTAATTAACCTTTCCTAGGTTCTTATACGTTAACGTCCAATTAACTTTAAATGGTATAATATTCTTAAAGTCCTTAATAAGTTAATAATACGTTTTATAAGCTTAGATCACAGTAATGTCTTTTTACTTTTAAATCTGTTAATAATCTTCCCGCTTCTACTATTCTTTAGCTTTTCTATTAAAGTGTAATAAACACGTTATAACTAAATAGTTATTAAGTATTCCTCTTTACTAATATGGAGTGGAAGCTTAGTTAATTATAATAACCTTTCGCTTATTATTAAATTCTTTTATTAGGGAGTAAAAAACTTAGTAATAAGTTAGTTCTAACTCCACTCTTATAACGGTATATTTCTGTCTTTATACGCTAGGGAAGTGGTTATAAAGAGCCTTAAGTTTATAATGCTAATTAAAAGTGTAATTATTATATATATAATTAATCCACAGTATATCCCTATAGCTAGGGTAGTTAACGTTAACTGTAAGTGTTATAGTTATAAAGTACAGAACAGGGGAAGTGGCGCCTTATTTCTTCTCTTCTTCTACTTACCTCCAGGTATATTATTTTTCCTAAACCTCTTTTTAAAACTTAAGTAATAATAACCCAGCTTATTCTTCTATAAAATAGTCTTTTTTAATAAAGTAATATTTAAGCTAATTAGTAAAGTAAACTTTATTATAAAGTTATAACTTAACCTCTATTACTCTATTTTTAAACGTTATAATAAAACCCTTAACTTAAAAGTCCTTTATTTTATTTATTAACTTTTAATATTTCTCCTTTAACTTTTAAATTCTTCATTAATATACTTATTTTATACCTTCTTAAGGGACCTTTACAATACCAATCTAAAGTATACTGTCTTTAATACAGGGTAACTATCTAAGTTATCCTTCTTCCAGTAAGGTAAAGGTACTAATTTACTTAACGTATTTAAAGTGTTTAAAAGTCTTAAAGGGTACTGTTAAGAAGAACTTCCGTTTCTTTAGTTTAATTCTTTTAATTTATTCTCTTTCACCTTTTAAAGCTTACTTTACCATTTAGGTAACTTAAAAGGCTAGTTCTTTAACTCCCTTTACTATCTTAGTGATTTTTAAGTTAGGGTCCTTTTTAAACTTCCTTAATTCCTAAGCTTACAGGGTAAGGTTTTTAAGGCTTATAATAGCTAACTAAAACATCTCCTCTTAAAGTCAGTCTTTTATAACCTATACCTTTAACAGTTCTAAATTTCCACCTTAAAGTCAGTTTATAACAACCTACACCTTTATAACTAACTTTTCCAAGACATCCTTAAGGATTAAGTACACTACATCTTAAGGTTCTTCTTCTTCTTCCTTATCTTCTAAATTACACTTATCTATTTAAATGTAATCTTCTTTATTACCTGCTATTTTAATATAAACGTCTCTTAAATTAAACTTAATATACTTTCCTCCTTTTAAGACTGGTTTCCAGCTAACTTATTTTAATAATAAGTATTATTATACTATATATCCTTTCTTATTACAGTTAAAATATTAAACTTAAAATAAGTCTTTAAACTGCTTTTACTGCTATTACTGTTAAGGCTTATCACAGTTAAGTCAATTCTGTTAATTCACTATATTAATATCTATTAACTTAAGGTAGTAACTTATAACAGTTGATTAGTTCCTCTTCTTAAGCTTATTTAACTAATAAAGGGTCTGTTCCTTTTAAAAATTCTTTTAATAATAATAATTATAATACTAATTATTAACCTTAATAGTTATCTTAACCAGTTCTTAAAGACAGTTTAGCCAATCCTCTTAGTAAAGGTCTTTAGTAACGTGCTCTTTTAAACCACTTTAAAATAGCATTACTAGGGCTTTTTAATTAAGCTTAGTCTTTATTACTTCTAGTTTAAAGTGGGTAAAGAACTTAAAGATTAAAAACGTTTACCTTAAGGCTATAAAGTGTTATTTAACCCGTCTTAAGGTATTTAGTTTTTTAAACTTAATTTAAAGTTAGTTAATAAAAACGTTAAAGTTATTAAAAAAAGCCTAAGTCTTAAGGGCCTCCTTTTATACCTAATTTACAGAGAGGTTATTAATTATCTTTATATAAGGTTTATACTAGTAAGTAACTACTTTATCTAGTAAAGCTTTAGTAAACCTAACTTTTCCTTCTTTTTTACAGAACTACTTATTATAATAAATAATATAACTTTAAAGCTAGATTATTTAAAACTTTAATTATGTAAAGTCTCCTTTAAAGTGTAAAGGTAAGGGGAGTTTTACCCGTTTCTTTTATAAGCCTTTAAGGTTATAATTCTTTAACTTAACAGTATTAAGTTAAGCCTAAAGTTTTTTAATAAGGCTAATACAGCTTTTAATGTCTTTAAGGAAGGTTTTATTAAGTTCTTTAACCAATCCTTATTAGTTAAGGTTTAAGTCTTTAAGGCATATAGCTAACTTATTAATAATAAGGAGCTAAGGTTAAGCTTACACCTCTTTAACTTCCTTACCTTTTCTAAAGGTTAATATATTAATAAGAGAGAGGTAGTATTTAAGAGTTTAATAAATAACGTTTAAAACTAGGACGTTAATATCGTATTATAACTTACACTTAATACAGGCCTTAAAAGGACTAGTATAAGTTAAGATAAAACATATAACAGGACGCTAATAGGTAAGGGGCGTTTTAAAAACAGCTTATTAAGCTAACACTTTTAAATAGGAAATTTAATATTATTATAAGTTACTATTATTATAATACATAAAGGTAAGTTTAAATAATAAGATATAAATAAATAATTAAATATTAAAGTAAGGAATTAAAGTCCCTTATAATAGTTATAAGTATAACTATAATTATCTTATACTAATTAGTTAAAAGGTACTTTATACCTTAATTACTATACTTACTTAATATAAGGAGTGATCACGGTAATCAGAATGCCTCTAATCACTATAATCACCGTGCTCTTAGCGAGATTAGAGTAATCACTTAACGATTAGTCGTAGGGGCTTCGGGTCTTTACACCCCTGGCCCAGTGCGCAGTACTGTGCGTACTGCCTTTCTGCACTGTTCCTTCTACAGGGGATTCGCCGGGCCACCCCGGCTTAAGTGACAGCCTGCAGGGTCGTCACAAAAAGTCAGTCCCTTAACTTATTCATTATTATAATAAAATCCTTTCTTAAGTACCAGTTACTTAGTTTAGTATTTATTAGCAAACTTCTTTATTTATTCATATGTAAACTTAAGTTTAGCTTACAGGTGGTTGTGTAGTTCTTACATCCAGTTTATGTAAACTATAGCTTAAGGGGCGCTAGTAAGCGGGCCTTAACGGAGCTTAAGCTCCTTACTGTAATTAGTAAAGAATAATAATATACCTGTTAACTTAACTAATATTATGTTATAAGTTATTTACGTTATTAATAACAGCTTAAACTAATTATCTTATTTAAAGTTAATATAAGCTTAAAAACACGTTATAAATATCTAATTAACTTACTTTATTTAATTATCCGTCTATAAGTGGAATATTATTAAAAGCTTACTTTTTATACCTATTTTTTACATTAATCTTTATTAAAACTTTAACATAATCAGCTTATCTTAATCTGTAATAATATTATTTAGTTAAAGGTGTTATAAAACTACCTCTTTTTTAAAAACATAAGTAAGTTACTCCGCTGTTATATCCTTTAAAGTTAATAGAAAGTAGGCCCATTTTATTAATCTGTTAACCATTATAAGGATTTAATTATAAGTAACTCCTGTAATAGGGTCCCTAAACTTTAAAATCCCAGTAATAAAGTTAAGTAAGATGGAACTTTATAATACCTATAATATAGGGAGTGGTTTAAAAAGCCTATAAGGCTTATAACGTCGGTTCTACTTATAATAACAGACATTATAGTTATTAACCACTTCCTTAACTAACTTCTTTATTCCTAAAAAGGCGTACGCTTATTAAACCTACGTAAAAGTCTTAACTTAACCTATATATCCTTTAAATTAAGACTTATAAGTCTGCTAAACGTACTCCTTTTATTTACCTAGGTTATAAATATATAGTTTCTCTTAATATTAAAGCCTTACTCTTAATTTAAGTGTACTATCTACACCTTCTAATAACTATTCCAGTTAATAACTAGTTTTATTATAATTTAAATACTTTAAGCACTCTTTACTATAATCTTACATATACCCTAAGAAGTCTCCTAAAGGGCACTTATACTTACATATTCCTTCCACTAACCTTCTTACTTAAAAGTCCTATTATTATTAATAAATGTTATACTTTATTTATAAATTTATATAAACGTTAATAATTTATTCTAATATCTAGTTATTTAACATTTATAACATATACTTTAACATGCCGTTCTCTACTTTATTAAATATAATAATAGGGACTAAGATTAGGTTAACGTCTTTATAATCCTATCTCTAATTAAGAGTATTAACTTACCTATTATCTTTTCCTTTAATATAGTGAATCTGGAAGTGGAATAGGGCTATTAATTCTACCTATTATACCTACTATAAATTAAGTTCCTTTATTAGGAAGTATTAAAGGTTATTATAATTTAAAAAAACCTAAACCAGTTCTTCCATACCACTTAGGTATAATACCTACTTAATAAAGTATTAAATAATCACTATCAGTTCCTTATTATAAATTAAATATCATAGGGCTAGGCTGTGGATTCCTTTTAATAAGAAGGTAATTAAGTAACGTTTCCCGTTATCTTAAATTTAACTAAGTTCTCCACTAATTACAAACTCTAAGGACTCTGTTTCGATTTAAAAGGGCTTTAAAAAATTAGGGAGGGTTAAGACTAGTGTTATAATAAAGGTATACTTAAGGTCCTTAAACGCCTTTTACTATCTATTAGTTTACTTAAACGGTTTACCCTCTTTTATAAGCTTATATAATAGTTTTACAATCTTTATAAAATACTTAATAAAGTATTAATAAAAGTTTATAAAACTAATAAAAACTTATAATTCTTTTTAATTCTTTAAAGTAGGCCAGTCCTTAACTACCTTTACCTTCTCCACTTACATTTTAAGCTTTCTAAGAGTTACTTTAAACCGTAAATAGTTTAATTCCTAAACGTATAAATGGCTCTTTTCCAGGTTCACTATTAACTTCACTTTTTTAAAAGCTATTAAAACCTGTCATATATACTTTTAATGTTTTTCTAAAGTTTTAAAATAAACTAAAACATTATCTAAGTACATAAAGATAAACTTATTAAGGAAGGGGCAGAGAATATTATTAATAAAGCCTTAAAAGGTTATAAGGGTGTTTATTAATCCTATTAACATAACACAGTACTAATAATACCTGTTATAAATCTAAAAGGCCATCTTATATTTATCCTCTTCCTTCACTCTAATATAATTAAATCCTATAAGGAAGTTAAGGCTAAAGAACTAATTTACCTTAACAATCGACTCTTACATTTCCACAATACGTAGTAATAAGTAATAATTCTTAATCGTATCTTTATTTAACATTTAATAATTAATAACCATACGTAATTTACCGTCTCCCTTTCTTAAGATAAACAGCACTAAATACCCTATTAGGGACTGGGACTTTATAATAAACCTGTTCTTTAAATTCTTATTAATATACTCCTTTAAGGCCTTAACTTATTAAGGGTTTAAATAATAAAGCTAGAAGCTATAAAACTTTACTCCTAGCTTTAACTTAATTTCGTAATCCTATAATCTGTAATCTGGTAATTACAGTATCTTTTTTTAAAATAAGGTAAACTTCTTATACTCCACAGGTACTTTAAATAAATTAACTTCTTCACTTATCTGTAAATCGGCTTCCTACTTTTTTCTACCTTTTAAATCGTTATTTATTATTTGTCTTACACCGTAGGAGCTGAAAGCTCCGCCCGTAAGGGCAAGCGGTCCCTCTACTGCTAACTATCTACTGTCGGGGCGTAATTAAGGCGTTTCCACCCCACCCACTCTTCTGTTTATCCTACTGAAATACATGTAGTTTAGTCTTGACTACTAAACGCAGTAATAGGTTATAAGGTTAGTACCTTATGCTAACATGTGTTATAAGTAAGATAAGGGTGTAAGCGGGTTATTCTCGGTTCTGCTACGCTTACACCCTTTAACCGTAATGGCTTGGAGGTCTTACGTTACCTCCTTTTTCGTTTAAAGTAGAAAAGGAGACCCCTTTAGCCTAGGGCAGCTTCTTAGGGTTTGATTAAGACTGAAGCGTTAACAGTTCGGGAGTAACTCTGTAATATCTCCCCCTCTTAGTCCAGTCTTCTTCACACTGCTTTAGTTATTACCAGTTTATAGTTCTTTATTTATTATAACTTTCAGTTCTACACTCTACTAACTCGTTTCCTTCAGGCCGTTATCGCTTCGTTCCTTCTATTTAGAGTTACTAGTGTGGCTAACTAACTTCTGTATGCCTCCTTTAATAGCCTCGTAACTTCCATTTAACCTTTTTATTAAGGTTAGCTAGCCTTTACGGTTTTTACAGCTTTACTCTTTAACCTTTATAAATTTTTCCTTCCTTTTTAGCTTTCCTTTAAAACTTTTCTTCCTTTAACTACTAACTTCCTCCTCTTAAGCTTCAAGCTTTACATACCTTATAATTGCCTTTTTATACCCTTACTTACTTACTTCTACTGTTATTATATCTATTTTAAGCTTTTATAAATGTAACTTTAATAGCTTTAATTATAACTCTTTTATTATTACTACCTGTAATTACCTTATTAATATCCCGTTAATTATCCACGTTATCTCTTCTTTATCATATCATTAATATATTATTAGTAATAACGTTAATAAATTACTTTACTTAACCTGTATTAACTTACTAAATAACTATACTTATCTAAACTCCCTTTTAAACTATTATAAGTACTATCCTATTTGGAGTAAGTAACTGCTTTTACTATTTACAGGGCGTTTATTAACTAATTACAGACTTAGTTTATTATTAGAAGTGCAGTAATAGTTATAGTAATTGTCTTCGTATAGTAAGTTCTTATATCGCTTACACTCCGTTTACTGTTTACTAAACTATTTAAAGTTTAGGTTTCGCTTACACCTTAAAGTATTACGTTACTATTATAATAATCTGTACGTCTTATAAACTAACTGCTGCTTTAACTTACTAAAATATAAGTAATTTCTTCTATTAAGTTATATACAGGTTACTAACAATACGATAACTGATTAATTAGTTTAATATAGTTTAGTAAGTTTAGTTATCTCTTTACTTTAATGTTAAGATAGTTAAATAATGGGCTGTTAAGCGTTTAGGCTGCAGTTAAAGTGTCTTTCTTACTCCCTTTAACTTAGGTTTATCTGTTATAATTCGTAGCAGTCTTAATAATAGTTTTATAACGTTAGCTTAAGCTGTTTAGGTGCCTTTACCTGCTACTCCTACAGGTAACTTATAAGTTAATATCGCTTTACTTACTTAAGCTTAACGTTTTAAAACGTGTTTAAACTTTATTTAATATTATCTGACTATACTTAACGGTTTTACTAATCTAAAGGGTTAGATTACTTAGTAATAAGTTAGTTAGGACGTAAGTATACGTTAATTACAGTCTGTCTGCGGTTCGTTCGTTATTAACTATTATTATAAGTTACTATTAATAACACTTAAGATTAAAACTGTCCTCCTTTTAACGGTTTTTAAGTTAATAGTAATAATTACGTTTAGTCAGTATATAATAGTATAGGGGTTATTTACGGTATATTTACGGTGCGTTTATAGTATATTTACAGTTTAAGTCTTTAATTATATAGTTATCCCTTAATATTATTTACTATTTTATCTTTTAAGTTAGGTCTTTACTGTACTGCTTTAAAATTTAAGTTAATATCTTAATATTTTCTTCTTTTTTATACCTTATATATTATTAGGGTTAGTGTAGTTTAGTAACAGTCTACTTAAACCTCTCTTATCATTATTAAGTATCTTAATTAAGCTATATTCTTCTAGCTTTTTAATTTTTATAATTTAGTTAGTAATAATCGTTACGCTTACTAGGTGTAATAACCTTACTCTTAAGTCTTACTAGTTGTAAAGCTAAATGTTATATAAGTTACTTTTATTATACTTTAAGCACTTTAAGATTATATATATTACTGTTTTTAAAGTAATACTACACTGGTATTAAGGCGATATTACTTTAGGGACTTTTCTCTAGTAAAGGAAAGTATTTAAGTTAATTTTCTCTGTTTTAACTTATATAAGGATAAAGCTTTAAACCTTTATAAGTTCTTAATAAAGTTAAAGTAATATCTTGCTCTTATCGAGATTATATATATCCACTGTAGTAACGATATAACTACAGCACGTAAACGCTTTATACCTCTTTTTTTATTATCTTTCCTTCTAGTTACGAAGGGTGGAGATATTAAGGTTACAGTCTGTCTACTTCTTTTAATTTAGGTTTTCCACTTTTCTTAATATAAGCCTTAATTAATCTTTTACTTATATAGTTTTCGTTAAACTGCTATTCGTTAGAAGGGTATATACTGTTATACTTTATCTTTATTTTACTTATTTAATTATCTTCTTATTAGTGTTACGTAAAAGCTTTACAATCCTTATACATTCAAGTTATTATTTAACTTTTACTATTTATCAGTTTAAGTAGATGTTAAGTGGTAAGATTTAAGCTTCTAACTTTAAGTTCTTTACTAGAGTTACCTTATATACTTTAAATATAATCTGTAAGTACTATATCTAAGTGGTTTCTAACTTTTTAGTTATCCTTTTTATTAATTTTCTTAACTTCGTTAACATGTACTATATATTCGCTCTGTAAGTAAGGACACTTCTAATAACTTTAATGTAAATTTCTTAAGTATAAATAGCTTACACTCTTTACGTTTTCCCTATAAGTTAAGTTAATATAAGAGTTTAAGTTTCTATTTTTCCAATAATCTTCTTTTAATAAGCTTTCCAGTTAAGCTTTCTATTAAGTTAGATTTCTAAAAACCTAGTTAACTTTATTAACGTTAGTTTTAAGTAATCTTCTTCTAGAATCTTTACTCTTTCAGTTTATAAGCGTTTTGCTTACGAGAAATAAATAAGCTTACTCTTCTTTAAATTAAACGTTATCCCCTTTTTCTTTACCTATTCCTTATAAATCTTATATATGGCTTTAAGGATCTTACAGTATGTTAACATATTATATATAAAGGCTTAAAGGTTTATATTATCTATAAAACTTAATGTAATTAAGCTTTTAATATATTTTAACTTTTCGTATAATGTATTAATAAAAAGGATAAAGAGGATTACCAATAAAGGGGATCTTTAGGGGATCCTTTAAGTAATATCTTACAGTACTAATAACTTATTATCGAATAGTAACTAAGCTGTTCTCTTATATATATAGTTAATTAGCTAGAGGATAAGCTTTCTTTCAAACCTTAAGTCTCTTAGCGTAATAAATAACTAGTTCTAATCCACTTTATCGAACGCTTTAGTAATATCTAGCTGCAGTAATAAGGTGTAGGCTTTGTGCGATTATACTGTGTAAACGCTGTTAATAATAACTCGGATAACTATATTTATCACTTTTTTCTTTCTAAATCTAAACTGGAGGTTAGGAAGTACGTAGGCTATTTCCGTTATAGTGGAGATCCTCTTTATTAAGATAGCTTTAACGATCTTCCCTGTTACGTTTAGTAAGGTTACAGGGCAGTATGTTTTAACGTGTTTCTTATTATTAATTAATTTCCTTAATTTTAACAGTATTATAACGTGTGTAGTGTATTAATACTTTAAGTAATAGCTAAGGTTAAAGCTTACTTATATAATCTTCATTAAGATAACTAACAGTCTTCTATCTTTATTACAGGTCTTTAAAAGGCCGTTAAAGATCCCGTCTAGTCCTGGCGCTTTTAAGGCGCTTACTTTCCGAATAATCTCTTTTATATCTAAGTCCTTCACCTTCCAGTCTATTAATATAGTCTTTAAGAAGGAGCTTACTCTCCAGTTAAGGTCTTTAAGTTTCAAAAGGTCCGTTTTTAATATAGGGAAGAAGCGTTCGTTAAGTTCTCTTATCTTCTTAGCGTAAGTGATAGCTATTTAAGGTCTGTTAAGTGTAGTGTCTTTTATAGCTTATAATGTTAAAATAGCTGGTAGTTTAAGGGGTTAATAGTTACGTAATCTAGCTTAGCGTTTGATATTCCATATTTCTTTTAAGTTTTTATTAATTACTGTCTTATCGAGGGAGCCTTATTAACACCTTGTTTACACCTTACTGATTACCTTATCTTTATACCTCTCGGCCTTCTTTAACTTTTTCTTTACAGTGTAAGAGCGTTACGTTCTTTATATCCTTTCTACTCTCCTTATGTCTTTTACAGCTTTCTTTATTTCGTTGTCTTACTATAATGCTGTAATCTTTATATTTAGTTTCCTTCTAAGTATTGTAATGTCTGTAATACGCAGGAGCTCCTTTAACAGTGCTTTAGAAGCTTCTTTTAGTTTATAGATATTATTTATGTTAGTTAGTATTGTGAGGTGTTTTACCATTACTGTAGTTATTACAGTGTTTATCATTTTATAGCTGTAGCCTTCCTCTCCTTCTTTTTATTTTACTAATATATCGTTAATCTTAACTACTTACAGTATATAGTCTAACCTAACTATACTCTCCATACCTAAGTAGTTAACACCTAACGTGCAGGATACTTACGTGTAGTCTATTATACTATCTCTTTCTCTATTTTTATATTTAAGTTATATTAGTTCCCCGAAAGGGGTCTTTAACGTTAAGTCTTAGTTTTCCGTTAGCTTTATTAACAGCTTGGTTTTAGGGCTCTTACGTCCCTCTTTATCTTATATTAAGTTATATACGTTAAAGTTACTTATTATAACTACTCTCCCTTAAGGCACTTTCGCTTTAATTTTAGTTAGAGGGATAACTTAGTTATTTAGTTTCTTACTTAGTATATAGATTAAGTAAACCGTAATAATTTCCTTTCTATAGCTGAACATTACTAACGCTTAGTTTAAGTTAAAGTTTATAGTTTATATTACGTTAATAAGCTGTTTATTAACGTATAACGCTGCTCTTTTACTGTAGTAGATTATACTGAATTTCCCTCCTCTTTTGCATCTTAAAGTGCCAGTAAACTGGCTTTAAGGTAATTCTTATATCGTTATTAAGTTATAATTATTCTGTATTTCCAGCGCTTTATTAAGTCTTATGTCTTTATTATCGATATTCCAGTACAGTACTTTTAACTTTATTAACTGTTTTATAAGGGGCTGTTTGTAAGTAGTAATATAGTTAGTTATAGGGGTTGTTAGACTTTATCGATAGTTACTGTTAGTCTTATTAGGGCTTTTGCGGGCTGCTGTCTAGGTGGGGTTAGTATAGTCTTTAGGGCGTTACTGGGGTTTGGTAGTTTTGTGTATTATATAATACTGTTACTGTTAAGTATTCTTGCTTTCTTCAAGAGATTAAGTCTCCTTACCTTAACTTATAAGATTTATCTTCTCTTGTTAGTTACCTGGTTTCCGTATCCTTACGTAACTGTAAATTAGTTAGCTATAGTACGCTTACGCTTAGTAATAGGGGTAAAGTTCAGGTTCTGCTTATTCCTTTCCTTATACGGTTTTTTATACGTTATAACTCTATTAAGGAAAATTACTTTAATATGCTTACAGTACTCCTTCACTACACGGTAGTCCTTATAGAAAGTTAAGTAGTTACCGTTACAGTTAATGTATATTAACTTATATTATTTTAACTTTAGTTTTATTAGGTAAGTTACTTCTTATTCGTTAACTTTCGTGCTATTCGCATATAGTACTCCTACATATAGTAAGTAGCGTAATATCTCCTTATAAAACTTTACTTTATGTTTTTATTTACTACAGTTAAAGTATTAAGTTACTTTCGCTTTACTTTCGTAACGCTTATAAGGGAAGTGCTTATACTTTATAATTATACCTTTCTCAATTAAGCTAATAGTGTCTTTTAAGTTATATACTTTGATAATAAGCTGTATAGTAAGGTTTAGTTCGCTGTTAGGTTATTTACACCTTTACCTGTAGTTAATTTTACTGATCTGCATGTTATTACAGTTAACCCTCTCTATAAGAATACGGTTCCATTAGAATAATCGCTTTGTAAGAATAAAATCTCGGCCCCCGTAAGAATTTGTATGGCAAATAAGAATAACCTGTTTATTGGAATTATTCTTATAGATTCGGCTTAGTCATCCACTAGATTCTTATGGCCAGATAGTCAGCTGACCTTACGCACAGACCCTACCACTTGGATTCTGACCATTCCTCGCGCCTTTTCCACCTTGCAAACTCCCACAATTGGCTGCTTTTTCCAAGCAAACAACGCGATTTTCCACTTTTTTACTCACAAATAACTGCAAGTCGCGAGTCTTTCCAATTCTGGATTATTGGCTTATTCTTACGCGTTTGAAGCGGTCAGAATGACTCCCAGTAAGGCTTGAAACGCTAGCCAAAAAGGTAAGTTTTCCTCTCCTTACGTATTACCACTTTCCTCCTTCTTTCCACACCTTTTAACTATGGCTACTAAGCAGAAACGACTAACTGTAACTGAGAAATAACGGAAGCAGATTCGCGAATACACACAGTTAAATTCGCACCTCACGTAGAGAGATGTCGCTCTCTAGGCCTCACGCGAATAGGGCTATATAATCACATAAGCCATAGTCTGTAAGACCCTTAACAACTAATACGCTTATCTTAATACACAATCCTTTCCTTACGGCGTTATTAGCCTTACTAAGATTATCCCTGCTAACTACCCTATCCTTAAGAAAGCTCTGTTCGAATGGGTGCTCTCTCTTAACGCTAAACATATCCCCCTTACCGGCGATATGATATGCTCCGCCGCTAGCAGTTTCTAGGCAAAAATGCCAGATTTCCAGTTACTTACAGAGCCGAAGTGGTCTTAAGGCTAGCTCGAAGGCTTTAAAAGGCGGTATAAGATCAAGTAATATAAGCAGAGTGGAGAGTCGGTATCGGCCAATATTACTAGTTCAGAGGCAGAGATATCCCAGATCTAAGAGGTGGTTCATACTTACAAGAGTGGCGATACCTATAACTACGATAAGACTACCCTATTCTGGTTACAAACTTTAGATAATACTCTCGCTTTTAACCCCCAGTCTAGAGGTAAAAATAAGAAAAATAAGATCACAGTACACGTTACCAGTAACGCTACCGGCACTTATAAGTTGGATCTCTGGATTCTCGGCCATTTTAAGAATCCTTAGCCTTTCGGAAAGAACCGCTATAAGATTTAGGGGCTCCCCTTTATTTGGCGCTATAATAAGAAGGCTTAGATAACTGGGGTTTTGTTTTTAGAATATCTCTAGTAGTTTGACGGCTAGATGGCTGGCCGTAAGGTTCTACTACTGGTGGATGGATTCTTAGCCCACGTAAAGGCCTTTAAGGAGCTGGCAGCTAGTGCCGGCCTGTGAAACACTAGAGTGGAAGTCTTACCAGCTAATACCACCTCCATTTACCAGCTTATAGATTAAGGTATTATTAACAGCCTTAAGGTCTATTATCGGCACCGTTAGCTGTAATAGATGCTCTCCTAAACACTTAATAGCATTAATCCACTTAAAAACACCACTATTTTAAACGCGATTCTATGGTTAATCGATGCCTGGAGAAACGACGTAAGTGTAGAGACCATCGCTAACTGTTAGAGGCATTCCTAACTGTTTGGGCCTTATTATGGGCCAGAGTCATACCCTTTAGGCTTTTTGGAAGAAGAACACCTCCGACGGCTGGCAGAGCAGTTGGTGGCAGCTGGTAGGATCAGGGAAGTTATAGATATAGCTAACTTTATTAATCCGCCGGAGGAGGCCGTTAAGGATTCTGGTGATGACCTTATTGACTACATCGCCGAGACCTTTTCAGAGGCTCGTGAGCCAGGGGAAGAAGACGGAGAACAGCAGCTTCCCTAGCTAATTACTACTGTGGCCGCGCTTTAAGCAGTCAACCTGCTTGTACAGTTCGAGGTTAATGAAAGGGGTTTGGATTTGCCGGCATTAGAACGAATCCGACGAAGGATTACGGAGGTTCAGTTGGAGAGGGCTGGTTCTGGAAAACAAACCACCATTGACTCCTTCTTCTAGACAGTTTTATAGTATAATTGTAAGGCCCAGCGTCGTTTTGCTTTTGACCCCAGTGCTTTGCAATTGCAGTAATCTTTCTGGCCGTTTTTTCAGTGGTGTGGGTAGCTGACTCAGCGAAAAGTGGGTTCTCTGAGGGTAGGAATAACCTCTTTGTAAGAATAATATTCCTACCACGAGGCTGATTCTTATAGAGAGGGTTGACTGTATAAGCGTTAAGGTTTTTTATTATCTAACCTTTATTTATCGTAAAGTTATAACTATTGATAAGTTTAATATATAATCTTTTCGCTAACATTACGTAAATATATCGCTTAAGGACTGTTCCTTTTCCTAGAGCTTATTATACTTAATTTTTATTATTAAGGTTATTATACTATTCTTATTTATCTTTTTCGAATGTGATTATTACGTTACTAAATTACTAAAAGAGCTTTATTACTATTACACCTATCTTCTTAGTATTTTAGTTAACCTTCTGTATAATCTCTGTAAAGATATTGTTCTTTAAGTTTATGTTTATAATTGTAAGCTCCCTAAAGGCCTTTTTAAGTACGTAGTGTGTACAAGTTATATTTAAGGTTAAGGTAATTATATTTCCTAATCGGAATACTCTTATATAAGTGTAGGCTTTATTAAGTCTGGTCTTTTAATTAACCTTTTCTTCGATTTTCGTTACTTTTTTAAAGATCTTCTAGATACTTATATTAGTAATACTATTAATAGTAGTAATTAGATTAATAAGCATTTTCGGGGCGTTTATAACGTATTTACGTATCTACTTTATCTTAAAGACAGTTTTAAAATAAGCTCTTATAGCTTTAAAAATCGCTTTAAACGTACGCTCTTCAGCTCCTCTGCCTATCATAGCGTCTTAAAAGTTTTTATAAAGATTTTCTTCTTAGTTATTCTTCTGCTTCCCCTTCATAATCGGTCCGTAAATGTACTGTAAGCGCTGTAACTCGCTTAACCCACTTTTCTGCTGAAAATTTCCTTGTTGGTTTGGATAGACGTTTTCGCCCTTAAAAGAGGGTTTAGCGCCATCGCCAGCCGCACCTTCGGTGCGCGATCGGTGCGCCATTACTGTGTGAGGCAGTTTAGGTCGCTGATTCCAAATCCGTTATCCAAACAGTTTTTAGGGTTTTATAGCGTAAGAATTCAGCATTAATATTATAGTATGGGGTCATTAGGCTACTTCTAAATCGTTATTTAAGTAATACAGTAAACCCTTTAATCCTTTAACCGTTTTAATAAACCTAACTTAAACTATACTTAATTTTAAAGGTTTAACGTGCTTTTAAGTACTTTATACATCTTTAAAGCGGTTTATTACCTTTTTAGCTTTCTCTAAACAGTAATTACTATTAAGGGACTTACTAAAGGTAAGGTAGCTACTCCTTTAATTAATTATAAGGTTATACTTTTCCAGTTAAGGTAAACTTAAGATTATATTATACTTAGTAATTAATATAATGTTAAAGTCTATTTATTATTTATCCCTATCTACTTTAATTAAAAGTGGTAAGTAATAGGTGACTTTACTATTATTATACTAATACAGGCCTCCTTCTCTATTTTAAATAGGAATTACCTCTTTATACTTTTAATTAAGGAGTTTCCTTTAATTAACTAATAATAAGTACACTAGGTTAAAAACACTCCCGCTATTAATCACTACTCTTACCCTAAATAACCTCCCTCTTCTATCTGTTAAGTTAACACTAATAGAATAATACTTATACTCCTTTAACATTTAAGTTATAATAACTATCTGTCCTTAAGGTCTTATCTAACTTAACCTCTAAATACCTCTCCTTCTTCTTAAGGTTTTTACTAACTAGTAAATTACTAGTTTCCAGCCCTTTTAAAGGGCCTGTAACCTTTTCCCAATTCCTTTTAAAAAAACAGGTAACTTTAATAAACTTAATAATTAACCTTTCTTAAATTTTCACACTTTAACGTCCAGTTAATTTTAAACAGTTTAATATTTCTAAAATCCTTAATAAGTCGATAATACGCTCTGTAAGACTAAATCGTAACAATACCTTTTTACTCTTAAATCTATTAATAATCTTCTCACTTTTACTATTCTCTAGCTTTTCCGTTAAAATGTAATAAGTATGTTATAACTAAACAGTTATTAAATACCCCTCCTTACCAACACATAATAAGGGTTTAGTTAATCACAGTAACCTTCCACTTACTACTAGATTCTCTTATCAGGGAGTAAAAAACTTAATAATAAGCCAGTTCTAACTTTATCCTTATAACAGTGTAATCCCGTCTTTATATATTAGGGAAGTGGTTATAAAGGGCTTTAAATCTATAATATCGGTTAAAAATATAATTATTATATATACAGTTAATTTATAATATATCCCTATAGTTAAGGTGGTTAATATTAACTGTAAGTACTGCAGTTATAAAGTATAAAACAGGTAAAATAACACCCTGTTCCTTCTCTTCTTCCACTTACCTTTAAGTTCATTATTTCTCCCAAACCTTTTCCTAAAACTTAAGTAATAATAACCTAGCTTATTCTTCTATAAAGTGGCCTTCTTTAATAAGTTAATACTTAAGTTAATTAGTAAAATAAACTTTATTACAGAGTTATAACTTAATTTCTACCACTTTATCTTTAAACGTTACAGTAAAACCTTTAACTTACAGGTCCTTTATTTTATCTACTAACTTTTAATACTTTTCCTTTAGCTTTTAAACTCTTTATTAATATGCTTACTTTATACCTTCTTAAGGGACCCTTAAGGTACCGGTCCAGGGTACACCAGCTTTAATATAGGGCAGCTATCTAAGCTGTCCTTCTTCTAAGGAGGTAAAGGTGCTAATCTACTTAATATACTTAAAACGTTTAAAAGTTTTAAGGGGTATTATTAAAAAGAACTTCTATTTTTCTAGTTTAATTCTCTCAGTTTATTCTCTTTTACTTTTTAAAGTTTACTTTACCGTTTAAGTAGCCTAAAAGGCTAATTCTTTAACTCCCTTTACCATCTTAATAATTTCTAAGTTAAAGTCCTTCTTAAACTTCCTTAATTCTTAGACTTATAATGTAAGGTTTTTAAAGCCTATAATAACTAACTAGAATATCTCTTCTTAAAGTTAGTCTTTTATAACCTACACCTTTAATAGTTTTAAGTTTCCACCTTAAATTCGGTCTTCCATAACCTACACCTCTGTAACTAACTCTTCTAAAACACCCTTAAAGACTAAGTACACCACATCTTAAGGTTCTTCTTCTTCTTCCTTATCTCCCAGGTTACACTTATCTATCCAGGTACAGTCTTCTTTATTACCTACTATTTAAACGTAAATATCCCTTAAGTTAAACTTAACATACTTCCCTCCTTTTAAAACAGGCTTTTAACTAACTTATTTCAGTAACAGACACTACCATGCCATATATCCCTTTTTATCGTAATTAAAGCACTGGACCTGTAATAAGTCCCTTAGCTGTTTCTACTGCTATTATTATTAAGGTTTATCACAGTTAGGTTAATTCTAACGGTTTACCATACTAATATCCATTAACTTAGGGTAGTAACCTGTCACGGTTAACTAATTCCCCTTCTTTAATTTACTTAGCTAGTAAGGGGTTTATTCCTTCTAATAGTTCTTTTAATAATAGTAATCATAATACCAGTTATCAGCTTTAATAGCCATCTTAACTAGCTCTTAAAGGCGATCTAGGCAGTCTTCCCAGTAAAGATCTCTAATAATATACTCTTTCAGGCCACTTTAAAATAACATTATTAAAACTTCTTAACTAAGCTTAATCTTTACTACTTCCAGTTTAAAACGTATAAAGAACTTAAGGATTAAGGACGTTTATCTTAAGGCTATAAAGCGTTACTCAGCCTACTTAAAAGCGTCTAGCTCCCTAAACTTAGTTTAAAGCTAGTTAATAAAAACGTTAAAATCGTTAAAAAGGGCCTAGGTCTTAAGTGCCTCTTTACATACTCTGTTCACAGAGAGGTCGTTAATTATTTTCACATAGGGTTTATACCATTAAGTGGCTACTTTATCTAGTAAGGCTTTAATAAACCTAACCTTTCCTTCTTCCTTAAAGAACTGCTCGTTATAATAGGTGATATAGCTCTAGAGCTAGGCTATCCAGGACTCTAACTATGTAAAGTCTACCTTAAAGCGTAACGGTGGGGGGAGCTTCACTCATTTCTTCTATAAGCCCCTAAGGTTGTTATTCTCCAGTTTAATAACGTTAAGTTAGGTTTAGAGTTTTTTAATAAGGCCGATATAGCTCTTAATATCTTTAGGGAAGGCTTTATTAAGCTTTTTAACTAGCCCCTGTTAGTTAAGGTTTAATTTTTTAAGGTATGCAGCTAACTTATTAATAATAGGGAGCCAAGACTAAACCTAGGCTTCCTTAGGCTCCTTTCCTTTTCCTAAGGTTAATATATTAGTAGGAGTAAGGTGGTGTCTGGGAATTTAACAAACCGCGTTCAAAACTGGACGCTAATATTATATTACAACCTACACCTAACACAGGCCTTAAGAGGACTGGTGTAAGTTAAGATAAAACGTATAACAGGACGCTAACAGGTAAGGGGCATTCTAAAGACGGCTTATTAAGCTAACACTCCTAGATAGGGGGTTTAATATTACTGTAGGTTGTTGTCACTATAATACATAAAGGTAAGTCTGAACAGTAGGATATAAATGAATAATTAAATACTAGCGTGAGGAATTAGAGTCCCTTACAGTGGTTATAGGTATAACTATAACTATCTATACTAACTATCTTAAAGGTACTTTGTACCCTGCTTAGTCCGTTATACTTAGTGGTGCACCACGCAGTTACGGCCAAGCAGTCAACTAAGTGGTGCTTAGTGTTATCAGTCCTTATGGACCACTAAGCACTTCCTTACTAGTTACAGGGGCTTCAGGTCTTTACACCCCTGGCCCAGTGCGCCTGGACGGTGTGCACCGTCTTCCCACACTGTTCCTTCTGCGGGGGATTCGTCGGGCCGCCCTGGCCCAAGTGACGGCCTGCAGGGTCGTCACAATAATAACTAGGTTATAAACACACTGTATAAATTCTAGCTAAGATATAGCTCTCTCTCCACCTTAAGTGGTGGTAGAAATCCCTAGAAAGAGTGATGAATACTATAATCAATATTAAAGGATCCTTATAAACCTTATTATAAATAACGCTGATATATTCTATATAAAAGATATATAGAAAGAGCCTTCCACTTATAAACAAGCAATAAATGGGCTAGAAAAAGAAAAGTGGAATAATTCTATACGTGAAGAATTAGAAGAGCTTGAAAATTAACGTATATAAGAGCTAGTTAATTTACTATATAATAGAAAGGCTCTTAGAGGCCGTTAGGTATATAAAAAGAAGATAAATAATACTAACAATACTATAAAATATAAATTAAGATAGGTAGTTTAAGGATTTAACTAGGTTGAATTTTTAGACTATTTAGAAACCTTTTCTATAGTATGTAGGCCAGAAATATACCAAATACTATTCGTGATAGCTATATTAAATAAATGGCCTATATTACAATATAATGTGAAAAATGCCTTCGTGCATGCAGACATCGATCAAGACATATACGTACAACTACCTACTAGTTTTTATAATAATAATAATAATAAAGTCTGTCGGCTGCGTAAAGCGCTGTACGGCTTAAAACAAGCTCCAAGGCTGTGGTATAAACATCTATTAAAGATATTAAATAAGTTGGGATTTGTTGTATTTAACTACGATAAAGGTGCCTTTATAAATCCAACTATACAGTGTATAATATTATGTCATGTTAATAATATAATAATAAGTGGTCCTAAGGCTGATAATATAATTACTCAAATAAATAAAGCTAAGGACGATATAAAATTACAAGCACTGGGTGAAATAAATACATTCCTGGGAATAAATATCTCGATAGATTATAAAAACAATAAACTACATATACACCAAAATAACTATACTAGAAATATATTAGAAAAATATAATAAAAATAACTTATATCTAAAAAATAACCCTCTTCCAGCTAATAAATTACAAGGCAATAATCAAAAGGCGTTGCAGGAAGAAATAACAATATACCAACAATATATAGGGTCGTTATTATACCTAGCCTTGAAAACAAGACCTGATATAGCCTTTGCAGTTCAATACTGTGTAAGATACTGCTCCAACCCTGGAATTCTACACTTCCAAGCAGTAGATAATATATTCGGCTATTTAAATAAATATCCTGATTTAGGAATAACATATACTGGAGTAAATAATCATAATCTTATAATAAAAGCCTATAGTGATTCAGACTGGGGTAACTGCCTTAATAGTCGAAGATTAACTACTGGATATTTAACTACCCTTGGCAATAATTTAATAAGCTGGGGAGTTACACTACAGAAATCAGTAGCGCTTTTAAGCACAGAAGCTGAATATATGGCTATAACAGAATGTAGTAAAGAAACAATCTATCTACAGAATATTATAAATGAATTAAATAATTCATTGCAATTAAAAATACTAATAAATATACCTGTTATATTAGAAGATAATACAGGTGCTATAAAACTTGGTCATAACGCAGAATTTCATAAAAGAACCAAGCATATTGATATAAAATACCACTATATAAGAGAACTAGTTGAAAATAACAAAATAAGAATACTATATATAAATACCAAAGAACAACTAGCAGACCCCTTAATAAAACCAATAACCGGCCCTATACTTAATATATGGCGCAATAAAATCGGGCTTGAAAAATATCAGCCCGGGGGGGTAGAAAAATAAGAAGGTTTTTTTTATCTAATTATAAAGATTTTCCTTCGAATAACAGAGGTTTTACTATAAATAATAATGATTTTTCCTCTAAACAACAAATAAAATAAAGAGGTTTTATAATAAATAATAACTTTTTTCCTCTAAACAAGTACTATAAAGAGGTTTATTTTTTCCTCTATATAATAAAGGTTTTACCTTTTTCCTTTAATAATAATAATAATAAGAGCTAGTCTAAGCCTTTATAATAAAGACGTTAGACTACGGGGGGGTGTTGGGTTTTCACAACCCTAGCCCGGCCAGTGTGGCTGGAACAGTGTGGCTGGATCCACCCAGCCGCTCCGCGGCTGGATCCGTGGATCTGCACAGCCAAGAACGCCAGACTCCACTGCCAACCT
>Ga0247780_1000790_pt1 | contig 25501 bp, 23 predicted proteins | sample UWRJL079202R5_FD_179927 | JGI IMG/M metagenome (GOLD analysis project Ga0247780, IMG submission 179927) | Plant litter microbial communities from Arlington Agricultural Research Station in Wisconsin, United States - UWRJ-L079-202R-5 | ecosystem: Environmental > Terrestrial > Plant litter >... | reverse complement strand
CACTTTTGATAATGAACCGACCAGTCCTAGGTCGAGTTGAATTTCCTTATCAGTTTTGACTGAATTTCCCATAGTAATTTTTTTTTTGGACCACCCTTACAACAAATTGTCCTCCGGACAGGATTATCTATATTACTAGCGTTTCTAACAGTATTAGGATAAAGAGTACCCTTATTTACAGATTTATGATCCTAAGGTAGCTAAAAGGCGGTGAGGAAGACTATATAATAGTTAAGCTGTAATACCTTTAGAGTTTACAGTTATATTGATTATATTACAGATATTACAGATATTATAGACATTACAAATATTAAAAAGGCTACTTATAAGGCTCCACGTAAACAGCAATTAAGAAAGACTTACCTTAGGCCTCTATAAGGTAATTTAGCGGAAACTTAACCTAATATACAGTGTTAACTGTCAGCTTAGGAGGTTATACCTTTGTGACGAACCTGCAGGCTGCTAGTTAGGCTGGTGCGGCCCGAGGGATCCCCCGTATCAGGAACAGTAAGGAGTATAGTGTTGTATTGGCGTGCACACTGGGCTAGGGGTGTAAAGACCTAAAGCCCTTACGATTACTTAGAAGGTGCTTGGTGGTCTACCTTAACTAATAACACTAAGCATCTCTTAGCTCCCCGCTTAGCTGGAGTTGCGTGGTGCACTATTAAGTAAGAGTTGCTAAGTAAAGTATAAGGTACCCTTTAGATAGTTAGTATAGATAGTTATTATTGTGCCCACGATTGCTGTAAGGGACTCCTAGTTCCTCACGCTAATATTTAATTATTCATTTGTATCTTACTATTTAGACTTACCTCTGTGTATTATAGTGACAGCGATTTACAGTGATATTGAACCCCCGTCTAGGAGTGTTAGGCTGAATCAGAGGCTAAGCCTAAGCCTGAGCCTAAGTAAAGAACTATTCTACACAGCAATCTACAACCAAACTGACACCCTTTGTTAATAATAGCTAAGAAGTTAAGACAGTGGTTTACCGCAGGCGGCTCCACTAAAGAACAGGTAGGAGAATCGGGTTTAAGCCCTGAGAGGCTTATGAAGAAGACCAGGAGCGGCCGTACAGTAAAATCAACAGAGGAGGTAATGGGTGCGAAATGATAGAGCGGTTAAGACTGGAAACGCGATTTCCAGGCCTTTTACCATATTAGCTGTATTACTACTAGTTAATCTCTAGCTTGTTAGCCTGATGATGCGCCGAGGCCACCAAACAAAGTGCTGAGAAACATGTAGATTATAGTTTATTATTAAGAATAGGTGTAGATTACTACTAAAAAAGATATCACGTTTGTTTTACAATGCTGGGAACTATTGAGGTGCATGGAAGACACGGCATATTTTTTTACCCATACAAAACCCTAACCCTGGAGGGGGGGGAGATGCCCGGCTAAGAAAAAGAGGGTGCCCGTCTAATAGATGCCGAATACAAATACCGATACACCGGCGGTCCATTAAAGCTCGTCAGTACCAGCCGTAATATGATGCGAAAAGCAAAGATGGCTGCCAAGGTGGCGCAGATTAAGCGGCTAGCTGAGCTCGAGATGCCCGATGAGAGCGACGAGCCGGAGGCAGAGTCAAGCACACCCAGCCCTGCGGACGGCCCCGCTCGAAGCCGCACCATCAGTCACGAAGGATGGCGAAGCCGAAAGACGCATGCAGTTCCCAGGCTAAGGGTATATCGGATCGCGAGGGATGTCGAGGGCCGGTCGATGGACGCGCCCGCCTGAGACGGCCTGAGCTGTATGGTCGCAAGCCGGATGCATGTGCTGTCAACAACCGAGAATACGACGTTGGGGTGGAAGCCTTGCTGCATATGGATGGTACTTGCATCGACGGGGCGAATGGTCCGAGTGGTGGTGATGATGATGCCTGTGGTGACAACGATGGCAGCGGGGTTTGGAATTGGGCTGCTGGACTCGCAGCAGGGGAAACATCACGTTGAGGTTTCGATTGCCTAACTAGAATAAAAATAGCACCTCCTCTGCCCCTTCCACCGCATGTGTTGGGTGCCGCATCAGCGCGCCGCCCACTCTGTCTTGTTGTCGAGGATCGCGCACCACGCGTAGGTTGTCCTCGGCGGCCGCCTTGTCTTGGCAGCGGGTGGTTCGGGCACTACACCACTATGGGGCACGCCATTGCAACCCCTGATGAAGCTTGCTTTGACCTCCTCTATTAATAAGTTCAACTTCGGACAGCTCTCTTTTCCTATGATGTGCCAAGGATATGCGCCCCCTTTCAGCTTCAAAATCAGCCGCCTAACCAAACATCTAACCCGCCCGGCGCGTGGCCACATGGATCTTGACAACCGCCTACCAGCCGATTGCGCTAGCGCGCATCCTCAGGATTGCCGATTTGGCGTATCCAAGTTCGAGTTCGATTCTGTCGGCTGGTTGGGCAACCCTCTTCAGCCTCCGCAACAATGCAATTTTCAACGGCCGAGACCGCGCTTCGAATTTACTAACCCGACGGCGCCATGTGTGGGCGCGTCTGAGGTCCCACGAGCGTGCTGCGAGCTGCCAATAGAATAAGTTGCAGATGGGTCATCAACCGGGAATCTACCTAAAGTGAGGCTGAACCGGCACCAATCAAAACCGGCGAAACCAAGGTCGTGAGGGTGTGACGGACGAAACGATTGATAATCTTCTGAACGGGGACAGTGCGGGCGCGAATCGGTAGCGAGGTCTAGGCAGGGAATTACAGGAAGGCTGTCTGGAGCGGAGATGTCAGTCCGGGTAGCCTGCATTCGTGATGGCTGTATGCAGCTGCCTGCGAAAGGGAGGGAAGGTGCTATCAACCGGCGCTTGTGCCCAGAGCCTCGCCAGGCGCACTCCCGCTGTCGTCAAAGGCCATCAGAATCTGCCTGCCCGAGTTCTTCGGCTCCATGACTCTCGGCACGACATCGTCATCTGACATCTGAGCAACATCTTCCCATCCCATCGCCACCTATGCTTCCCGCCTTGTCGCCACGACAGCATACATCGAGACCTGAAGATTCTGCCACGTATTCGACGAGAGAAACAGTTCGCAATGCTCCAAAAAGGCAGAGTTAAGCTGGTTCTTCCAGCTGTCGCCATTCAAGCAGTGCATTCGCTCTCCCAGCCCGTTTGCCGGGGCGGCTCCTCGACAATCCACATGGTCTTCACCAACTGCACGGTTCAGGACCCTGTCCTGCTTGACGCCAACTCATTCGGAATCAAAATCGGGGTTGGAGGTGCTGGAGACCTGTGCGTCGTGCCATCAACGGTTGTGGACTCCGTATTTTTGACTGCGAAGGGCATCTGTAATGAAGACCAGCTCACAACACTAGATGGTGTGAGGATGAGTCAAGCCGCTTGCCGCTCCCGTCGCGGGGCCTGGCTTGACACCGGTATCGCCGATGTGAAGGCGTCAGCCAACGAGGGCGAGATTCAGGGGCTAGCGAACATCAACAAGGGGTGGCTTGAGCTAGGCAACAAGATCACCCAGGTCGCGCATCCAACTCTCATTCTCGCACAACAGGAGGTCCCACTCACGGTTGGTCTCATTACTGAGGGCCAGATGAGCACCAATAGTCACTTGTCCTTGGCCGGCGGATCAACCTTGCTGGCCGCACTTGTCGACAAGGGGCTTATCGGATCGAAGTCGTGGGGGTTCTACGCCGGAAGCCAGAGCGTCACTGCACCTAGAACGGGGAGTCTCGTTCTCGGAGGCTACGATGAAAACGCCCTAGCGGGAAAATTCTACGATTACAATGTGGGGACGCAGGAGAAAGTCGGCGACCGGTGGTGTCCTCTCCAAGTCAAAGTAACTGGTTTGAGCATCAAGCCACACATCTTGAAACTCAACAACAGTCAGCCTGAACCGACCGAACAAATTCTTGTGGACAAATCAGGCGGCTGGCCTGCTTGTTTGGAGCCGTGAGTTGCGCCTTTCTGTCTCCTTGTCTCTGTCGCGTCCCAACACGCCACTTTCAAACACTGATATCTTGGAGCAGATATGACAGCTTGTTTCGGCTTCCTTCACCAATACTGACGCTTTTCACAAACTTTTTGAAGGAAAAAACCGGCCACCAGGAGCAGTCTGTGAAGCCGACGGACTATCAGAACTCCTTGCTGAATATCGAACCTGGACTTGTTTATCCATCCAGCATCAAAGATTTGAACGTGACACTGCGGATTACCATCACTGATCTGAGCGGCGGCCAACCTCAAACTGTCGAAATTCCGTTTCACGAACTTCAAAGACCTCTTCGCGGCTTGGACTCCAAGGGAGTCGTGGTCTCGGACAACAACTACACGGAAATTCAAATTTACAAAGATGGAACCGCAAACAATGCTGCGGTCTTGGGAAGAGCATTCTTATCCCAGGTATTGCCAACGGCCCACGCTACCGCCATGGTTCTTTCTAACTTCGCTGTGTAGTTGTATCTCTATGTCAACTATGACCGACATTCCTTTCATCTGGCGAGCATCAACCCAGCAGTCGCACCACCCTCGATTGTGAGCACTGATTGTGCCACCATCTCTCCTGGAAAACTCAGCCCTGAAGCCGTCGGTCTCATTGTGGTAGGCTGTGTTCTCGGCTTGCTAATCATCGTTTTAATTGCTCTCAAATATCGGAAGGGACGGACGCCAACGGAACCGGCTAACAGCGGGGCCCTGCCGGCACCTCACACGGAAACCGGAGGGCAACAAAAGATGGAAGAGAACCCGCAGCAGGGCCCCATCGAAGAAGCACCGGCTGAACCGCAAATAACCCCGGAAGAGGGTTCAACTCACTCGCACGTGTCTTCTAAGGGCGGCGTTGAGCCCGCCGACCCGCTCGCTCCATTGGTAACGCCGGGTGAGATGTCCAATCATACCACCACCGTGACGCTGAAGCCAGCACATTCTGAGTTCAGGGGGGGTGGTCCAGGTTTCTAGGAGGATTGGGCAGGCCACTTTCTCAAAGTCGTTTGTATGTTGGGAGATAAAACGGCACGACCCTGACTGTTACGATGCTGAAGTAGTTGATCACGGAAGGAGGAAGGCCTTCCATTTCTTTGGTAAAATATCCTGTTCAAATTCCACGCCCGATGACAGTTGAACTGCGGTTGTATGGGAACAGCCCGACGAAGGGGGTAACCAATGAAGGGGGCCATTGATCGTCCGTAGCACCCCGAAATCAAAAAAGTGTTTTATCGGCCATGCAACAGCCCCTGAGAGCTTACCGTGGACTTGGAAAAAGGGAAACACCCACAAAATCGACACCATAACCCTTTGCTGGGAGGCTCCATTTCTGGGCGCTTACTGGTTGCCACAACCGGGGGTCCGGCAGTTCAGGCACCTGCCGCCTGAAATTGCTGCGCCATCGCGTTGCCAACTTTCACCCCCCCACCTCCCGCAACCGACCGATCGGGGCTTCATAGCAGCATGCATCAACTGACCATTCCTGCGCTAGCCGCCACGTACCTAGCCTTGCTAGCCAATACAACCGCGTCGTAGGTACAGGAAGAAGGAGGTCCCGTCCATACAAAACGTGGGTGACTCGCATCGTGGACCCCATTCAGACCCCGCATTTCACGTCCCCTCTTGCTCATACAGGGCGACATTCACTGAGGGTGGTGGTTAGGTCGCTCCTGCCCACTGGCGACCCCGATGGCGGATCCCCTCTCAATTTTGGGCGCGATAACGGCACTCGGTGCCACTGCTGCCGGCGCCGTTAGATTCTTCTCCTTCATTGCCAACGCTCCAGAGACCGTCACACAACTCGAAAGGGATGTGACCTTCACCTTGAGCTTGGTTGAGTTGCTCAGAAACGAACTCCCCGAAGAAATCCAAAATGTTTCAAATGTCACCAATGGCGCTGCCCCGATTATTTCGGGTCATCGCCTCCTCCGCACTGCCATTGAGCAGCTCGAGTCCGATGTCAGCGCTGTCCAGACCGCACTTCGCAGTCTCCCCAGGTCCAAGGCGGAGCCTCAACAGGGTTCAAGGGCCAAAGCTGGCGCCTCGAGATGGATCATTGATCAAAGCACGCTGCAACTCAGGTTGCCAACCTTGAAGGCGAGGCGAGCGGATCTACAAAGAAGCCAGGGGCAGTTGCAGACGGTTCTATATGCGTAATCACAATTTCCTCACACTTAACCATTGACTCTGCTAGTCGCTAACTCTGTGTGCGATGTTACAGTGTCGCGCATTCCACCCTCATCCGAAGCAATACCGGCGAGGACCAGCCCCTTCCGCTTCCCGACCACGAACCACCGAACGCTGACGTATACGAGGAATTCTTCCAGGCCGTCAAAGAGAGACGCAGGGCAGACGTCGAATCTTATATTCAACGGCGCAAGGTCAGCCCGAACACCCCACAGGTCGTCAGCAAAACCTCCATATATCCGCTAATCATGGCGTCCAAAAATGGCGACAATCTTATGATTGAGCTCATGGTCAAAAGCGGTGCCAAGCTCGACTGCACCGCGAGCAATCACAAGACTCCCTTGATATATGCGTTAGAGAACAACAAGGGAACAGCCGCTACGAGGTTAATCGAACTGGGGATCGATGCCCAACGCAACAACCCGAAACATCCAGGAGCTGGTATCAACCACGCGGATGAGGACGGTCGCACTGCATTGCATGTGGCAGCAAAGAAGAACATGTATTCAATCACACAAATCCTCCTTGAAGAGGGCGCGAACCCCGACCGTTCCAGTGCTGGAGGCTACACTCCCCTGATGGAAGCCGTCCTCCGCGAGGATCGCAAGGAGCGACCGCACAGCACCAACGTTTTGCGGGTATTGCTTGAGCCGGGACACAATCACAAGGGGGCAAACCCCGCGCTTGCGACATCTAAAGAGAAGAGAGAAGCGACCGCCATACATATCGCAGCCTGTCATGGATTCATTGAGGACTTGAAAGTGCTTGTGGAAACCCCTAGGACGAAAGCTTTGAATGCCTGCGATCGACTTGATGTCTTCAACCGCTCTGCTCTCTGGCTTGCAGCCGAAGGAGGGCACGTCGAAGCAGTGCGAGTCCTCGTCGAATCTACGAGGAAGGAGATCATCAATCATATATCCCTAGTTGCGGAGAAACCGACGTCAATTTGGGCCGCGATGTCTGATGATCCCGAGAAATCCGCCGATGTCCTTGAGATTGTGAGCATTCTAATCGCCAAGGACGCCGATGCAAAGATCACTGATGTCGAGGGTCGCACGATAGTGCACCGTGTGTGCGAGCTGGGATACGCTGACGTCCTTGATGTTCTGCTGACCACGGATGTCGACCCTTTTGCCCCTGAAAATCCTAAAATCAGCGGGAAACAACCACTAGTGCGTATTTTGTCGTTATTGCCCTCCTAGCAGAGGGTTTGTAATCCTTTCCCCCCCGAGGAACCGCCTGAATTATTAACACAGAAAACTGGCCGATTGTCACTAACAGAGTCTCCAGCACATCGCCGCCACTAAAGGCCACGCCGCCTGTGTCAATAGCCTGCTGACCAGAGACCCAAGCCAAGTAGATACCGATGACAATGAAGGCACAACCCCACTAATCCTTGCAGCTGCCAACGGACACGACTTTCTGCTCAGGCCTCTTGTGGCGACTTTCGGCGCGAACCTCCATCACAAAAATACCTACAAATGCGATGCCTTCTACACAGCCTCTTACCGGGGACAAATCCTTTGCGCTGCCGTCCTTCTCGGCTTGGGTGCCGACATAAACACACGAGAGAGGAGACAATCGACACCCCTACACGCAGCCGTGCGGATGGGGAATCTTGAGATGGTGTGTTTTCTCTTGAGACATGGGGCGGAGAAAAGCTTGAGGTCGGAAGAACCGTTCGACGGCATGAACGTCATTGGAACGGCTGCAGATGTTGCAAAGAGCATTCGGTTTCAGGGCAAGGAAGGGCTGGCGAAGAGGATTGCAGATGTCATCGAGACATGGGACGCGAGGAGGAGATTCGAGTTCCTTTGGGATGTTACGGTCAGGGACAAGGCGATGCCCAAGGATGAGGCCGGCTTGACGCGAAGACCGAGTCACAAATTGCAGAGCAAGGCTGCCACTCCAAGTCCTGTACAGACTCCCGCAACACCCGTTGGATCCCCGCCACCCCCTTACCATAAACAAACCGGATCATCGAGCATCTTGCGGGCGCAAACTGGGTTGTTGAGCCGGCCGACCAAGTCAGAGGGGGGGACTTCAGGGACGTCTTTGTCCTAAGCGGTGGTTTGTGGAATTGTAGTATTCGGACATTTACAATACCTGGTACCCAGTAACCGAGGTTAACACCTCGAGAATACACCCACGCCATCCAGCCGGGTAAGACTCCAACTTCCCGATTCGGTTCTTTATGTTGGACACAAGTTTACACCCATCAGTATCAACAAAAACCAAAGCCCAACGACATCCTCCAACAGATACTCCTCGGTCATCAATTCCTCTTCCATAATTCCATGCACATATCCCACCCCGACAGCTTTATATCCGCCTTCCCCATGACTTAGCCTGAGTATCACGGCCTACCCACACCCAATCAGCAACACAACCACGTCCACCAGCTCCGTCGCCCTCGGCAAGTCGATAGATTAGAAATTTGTTTTCTTAGTGCAACAGTTACGCACTTAAAGCCAACGTTAAAAAACAGGACCTGGACTGCAAAGCGCAAAGGACCGAATGCAAGACATGTATTTTGCAGGTATCATCCAAGACAGGTGACCTCTAAACGCGCCTGTGGTATCATCTGTGGTATCTATTCCCTTTCCCAATTCAAGCCATGCCTGCCCAAAAACCCGGGGTACCACAAGAAAATCCACGCCGCACAGCTGCTCCACTGCGCTTCCGTCAGTCGGCGTCCTCCGCTCAACACCCATCATCCTCAGTATCATCCTCAACCGTAGCATACATCCGCTTGGCCTCGCCTTCTGCCGTTCCGAGCCTCTCGGCAAGTAGTCTTTCGTACTTGGTCTTCCACTGGTTGCGCAAATACTCCATGTCGTGGCGCATACATCTCACCAGATCCTCCTCTCCTGTCTCTTCCCCACCAAGCCGGAGGCTCAACCTTGCCTTTTGGCATCCAGTTTCGACGCATCCATGCTTGCTTTTACAGTAGACATCGTCGCCGCTTACAGTATTCTAGCACCCTACCACGCGGCAGGGACCATCACTGTGTGCGTCGCAGAAGGAATCCGGCCCATTAGCAGCCCGCTTGAAGCAATCCGCCCTCTTGCAGGTATGGCTCTCGCAGGGGACATACGGAGTTGGCAGTACCACGGAATGGTCTCATCATCTGGGCAGGTCCCCAGTTGATCGTAGCCTACGGCAGCGCAGGTCATGTGGTAGTAGCTATTCCATTGAGCAATTTTCGCTTCGTATATGTCACACTTCTGCGAAATCAGACTCGTAAACGCAGCGGGATTTTGGTTCAAAGATTTCTGTGGCGAGATCACTGTATCCGCCGAAGCATCCTCAACGGAATCTACATTCCGAGGAGTATTAGTACCGCTTGCTCCACTCTCGTCAGAGGCATCGGACGACTTCAGATTCGCCGCCTCTCCTGAAGCCAATGATCCTTCTTCGTCTTCTTCTGTGGTCGTCGGCAGAACGAAGAGAGCAATGTCTTGCATGTGTGCAGCAACGTGCTTCTGAAGCTCGAGTAGCATGAGCTCCTTTCCACACAGCACGCATACATCTACCGTTGTCTCGCTAGCCGAGCGGCTGCAGAGATCCAAAGCGATGGACATCTGGGGCGGCTCTAAGGCGTTTTCGTAGTGGTCGTTGATATGATCCTGCATACCGTGGCGGGTTTGGCAGACAGCTTGACACACCCAGCAGACGAACTGGCGGCGGTGGATCTGAAGTTCGTGGTATATCCAGTCGTTTCGGGTGGTGTATAGCTTGCCAGCGTTCTGGCAATCTTCAAATGTACAGACGTATGGGCGAAGATCTCGGAAAACGTGGCGTCTGAATTGTTGGGGCTATATCAGCTGAAATGCAACAATGCGCTCCGAATAAAACAGTTACACACTTCCACGACTGCCTATTGTTCGTCATCTCATTTGAATCAAGCGGTGCCCCGCAATACGGACAATTGAAGGAGGGGAAGACTTCATCTATCTTTGGTGGGTTAGGCACAGAAGCCGCGGTTCTCCTGCCCACTGCAGTTGGTGCGTACAGGGTTCGTGGCCTTTTGTTAGTCATTGTGTCATAGACATCGGAAACAGGAACTATCGAAAATGTCTGTTGTGAAAAAGCTGATACCGATTTGGTTTTGCTGGGTTGGATGTCGATCCTGGGTTGGATGTCGATGCCCGACGGCCTGGTTGCCGGCATTTGACCCTGAAGCCTGGTGGGAACCTCGACACCCGCTTCCGCAATAGGATTACACTTTGTTGGGTCGCAAGGATGCTTCACCCAATATTCGAGCTGTTCTCTCCGCTTCGTGTTTGCCTTTGAGAGCCGTTGATGTAACCACACAATGTCCTCATATTTGCAACACTCTCTCTGAAGGCCTGCGAGTGAGGCTTGTTCAGAAAGGAATTGCTTAATGTCGGCCGCACGTTCTTCGGCTCCAACACAGTCAGCACCACCTCTCGGGCCGCGCCACTGTCGCATCTTCTCAGCAACATGTCGCTTGTCGATCGTGCTGTACGCCTCGTGCAAAGGTATGAAGTCGGTATCCAGATCCCTTATGAGAGCTTGATCTTTTCTCTCGGAGCGGATGTACTTGCTTGACATTGTTGGGCGGCGCAACAGAGCTGACAAGTTGTAGAGGGAACGGATCTGTTCTGTGATTTGTCGGACCATGAAGGTCGTTCTTGGTACTATTGATCCACGGCCGGCACTAACTCCATGCTCAGAGCCCGAGTCTGAATCATCGCTAACGGTGTCATAAATTTGCTGATCAGGGCTTGTAGACGCGTCGAATGTTTGCTCCACAAGCGGTGTTACTGGACGAGAGAGTAGTGTGTTAGCTTAGTTGCGAAGCTGGTCTCAGAGCGGGGAAGCACATGCTCTCATCCAGGATGCCCGCCAGTCGATCCAGGATCCCTAGGACCAGATCCAGGAGTTCGCGATCGTGGCGGAGCGTATCATCCAAGGAACCCTTCGCGAGGGCTGGAAGGTCTGCCTTCGCTTCATCGCCCCATATTTTCAATCTGCCGTATTCATTAGAAACTGACGTGGGATCAACATGCCCCAGCCGGGACGCCAAACAACGGTCCTGGCCTAACGCGACACACAGCTTGCCAAAAGCACTGATGTCATGGGTGAAAGCTGCGAATAGGGTCAGATCAGACCCGCGAGAGAGTTCGGGCATAGCGGATGTTTCGACGGTTTAGTGTTCGCCTTGCCTGTAGGCAGGCACAATCTTCTCTGGCGGTGAAGGCGGTGCTGGCAGGAGTTTAGATGCCGTAAAAACGTTGTCATGGGGAGAAACTTGGGAGAGCTTTCGCAAGTATAACCGGTGGGGACAAGAGCTAAACCTTAAAGGATTCGTGACACAGCATGACACAGCACCCTATCGAGCGTGATGGCTGCGCTTCAAGCACTTCTATTGGAACATGGCCACTCACACTTGTAAATGGTGGGGTATGTTGGGCTGAAATCCACCTGATGCCCAGAGGCGCAACCATCTCCGTGCTAAATCACGCAGAGGATCTCTTCCCCTCTCCGATAATCTGTCCTGCCAATTCAATTAAAACTCGGTGCCCGAACTGACCGAGCAGCAACAAAGTTGCACGCTCTCTTCTCCGAACCACCACTATCTACGGCGGAGGTCGCAGGACTTCTACTTGGTGGCATCCCAATCGCCATTTGGGCCTTGGAGAAGTACGCCGAGCCATGGGAGACATACCACGACTACCGTAGGGCGATGGAGACGCTTCAGGCCGACTTGAAAATGCAACAGAGGCAGCTGGAACTGACATTTGCTAACGTGGGGTTATGCCAGCCGTCCATGGGGGAGTTGAGGAATTGCTTCGAAACAGAGTACCCCGAGATTGCCAGCGAGTTGCTCGTCATCGTCGAGCGCATGGAGGACATCGTGGCCGACCTCCTCAAAGATTTGCGAGTCGACATTAATAAAAAGGTGTTGTTATGAACCCCATCAAATGGGCACCAAACTACCATTTAAAACTTGAATGTGATTAGGAAGCTAACGAATCCCTAGCCGCTGTGGATAAAGGAGACCCCCGCCCGATGGAACTGGGAATGGCGCAAGGTTAGGCGGAGCTTCAGCTCGAATAAGCGTGAGAAGCTAGTCGACGCCTTAAGAAAGCGAAATGACGACCTTCGCAGGTGCCTTGAGAAGCCGGAAATTGCAGCGGGCAGGGCCAGTCGCACAGTGCAGCAGCTACGGCAGCGGTTCGATCCTAAGAAGTGTAACCTTATAAGAGAGTGGATGAAGGCACTGCATCGGGCCCTTAACTTTGGCATAGACTGCAAATGTAGGCCACCCCATGAAGTCACGGTCGAGCTTAACTGGGCAGCATGCGAGTCGGATTTAAAAAGGATGGTACAAATCGCGATGTCATATCAAGATGGGCCGGCTCACGGTCAGTCGCCGAGTTGCTGGAGGAAATTCCAAGTGATCTCCAAGACGGTGGCACCCACGGGGCTTACAGGCCAGCTATTGGCACCTCCGGGAGAGCCTCCCAGGAGTCCATCGCCAACATCGTTCATAAGATCGAAGCTCACCAGGATCAGCCTCTTCACACCTTCCTCCGATTCAAGCATCTGCACACCTACCACAAGCTGTCGAATTGTTAGCGACAAGGTCCTGACTACAAGCGTTGCTACACCAGCGCCTAGTGAGATACGCGGTCTATGTGCTCAAGTTAGGCGGCAATGTGACGCGTGGACGTTGACTTGACTGCTGCGCGACCCGGACAGCAAGAGCGAGACGCCTCATATCTTTTTGCTCAACCACATCGTGGACGGCACGGAGGTCTCCCGAGTGGCTAAGCCGCTGGAGCTGAAATCGCTCATCGCAAGCCAGCAGTTGGAAGGGAAAAGCCAGTCACGCCTGGCACTATCAGCACAGCAGCGGTATGGCATCGCTGCGGCACTCTGCTGGTCAGTCCTCCATCTGAGTGGAAGCCCGTGGTTACGCGAACAATGGGGAAGAAAGCAAGCAAAGATCCTTATCGAGAAGACCGACGCCGGAAGAGACGTTTTGTCCCGTCACCCCTGCATCTCCTGCCTCTTGCCTTCCGCAATGGAATCACCACCTCAACAAATAACAACAACAAAGAACACAACCACGGCCGACTTCAGTCACCTCATCCCCAACAAGCTCATCTTCGAACTAGGTATCCTCCTGATCGAACTCTGCATCAATAAACCTCTCTCGGGGCTCAAATTATCAAGCAATCTGGGCCCGTCGCCTGACTCAGTCGCACCACTGGAAGATTACAGTACAGCGGTGAGTATGCTGGATGAGGTTCGTAGTCTGATCGGAAACGGATATGGCGACGCTGTCGAGCTCTGCGTGAAGTTTGTTTTTCGCGGCGGCATTGGAAGCACAAAGGAGTTTGAACATCCCGACTTTCGTCGCGAGTTTTACGAGACCGTGGTTGCGCCTGTGCAGGCTACGTATCTCATCATGTTGGGGTTATGAGGGATATGAGAGGCCCCTCCCAATAAATATGCGGTGTCCAATCCGGACTAAAGTCCTCGATTACATCAAAGAACAGAGTACCATTGCGTCAGCTAAGCTCCCGTCGAGGGTGCAGATTGGTTGGATATATGTTAGCCAATATCCACCTGCTTGTTTACCTATCTCAGCAGATTTCACGGAGTTTCACTTCTCTGCATTCGTTTTTTCTGTCCTTCGCGCTGCCAGGCGGAACCACGGGCCGGCTACCCGGCGCTCTGGTCTCCTTTGGGGGGAATGCCAACTGCGCTCCCGCTCTCTGTCCCCTAGAAGCCAACATTCTCGGATACCAGTCTTCGATTCCGGGCAATGGCTTCGTACGAGCGCAAGCCTCGTTCCCACCGTCGTAGCGAGCCTGCGGCGCTTGATCAGCAACGACGCCTTGAAGATGTGGCGTAGTACGTCAGAATTCCTGCTCTCCTCCGGCATTCCTGTTAGTTATTAAATACGCTACTAGTGTAATTAGTTTGAAAAGCCAGCTTTATTAATTAACTTTAGCGATAAACATATACCTTTTATCTACTTATACAGTAATATATTTCTTGCTCTATAAAAATCCTTAATCTGTTAAACTATAAAAGCTTACGGTCAATAGCAGGGAAATCGTTTTGTATTCTTTTAATGTATCTGTGTCACGACCCCAGGTCATGACCACCCAAGGAAGCACAGACCAGGAGGGGCTGAGCCCGACATGTTAAGGTCTGGGACGAGGTTTAGGCCTCCCTAGTCATTCTGGGCGGGCGCTCCAGAACATGTCAAGGATCTTCACGCAAGCGCAGGAATCATTCAGCTCTGCTATTAAGACGTGAGCCGATTGGCACATGCTGATATTGAGGTTCTTGATGTTTGTGAGCTGCAACTTTGAGATTATTGCGTGAGAATGGGCGAGAAGTAGAGTTTTTAGGTACTGGGCGAGCGGGAGAGTGAGTCAAGACGGTAATGCATCGGTGCCGAGTCTTAAGATAGGGCGGCTAGCCTTCGCGAAGCTCACGGTGGGCACTACTGGTAAGGAAGCGGCGATTGTATCTTCCCTAGAACGGCAGAAACCTGAGGATCGGAGTTACTCGGATGTGTCAACTTCGCAATGGCTTTGAGGCTTGGGGGAGTCCTCAGGTATTATGTTTTGTCCCCATCTGCCTACAGGGATGTCTCAGTCAGCGCTTCGAGCGGTAGCCGACGAAGAAGGTTGTTCGGGAAGTTAGGCAGTCAGATGGCGAAAGAGCAGCCCATTGGAGGAAGGAGTGGGCGTCTGAGATTGATAGACTGAATGAAGTTTTGGCCATCTCGACTTCCCTAATATGGGGACCAACGACCTTTCCCACCTTCCAAGATAAGCTCGCTCAGCCGAAGAAGGGAGGAGGCCGGGAATAACAATTATACTGGTATTTCTTTTGAAATTATTGAATTTGAGGTGCCCGATCATGGCTTGCAGATATGCCGATTGGATACCGCAATTTCATCTCTTTCCCCTCTACACTGTCCCACGAATCCCACCTTCATCCCACCAAACTACATGCAGGTGTGTAGCATTTATCTTTTCCCCACTCTAGTTTCCAATTAGACTTCGTCTGTGCCCCCTGCCTTTCTGCGCTTGCCCTCTATCTACCAATCACCGCTGCATAGGATGTTCTTCCGTCACTTCCTGCCGGCAAAGAGCCATGAAGGAGAGGCGCATTGTGAGGGAGACTTGCTTCATCCGCTTCGGATCGGCGACAGGAACTTGATATATGCACCTCTTAGATCCCTATTTTCAACGGGAAGCCTAATATTATGGCCTTCTGGACCCTTCAGACAGCAATTCTTCCATCTCGAGTGTGTCGGAAACCACGCATCCGAGGAACCTTACCCAGCAAACTTCCACTCAAGTGTTTCACCACCGATCTAATGGCAGAGGATGGTATTAACCCCAACGGTAACTTCTGATCTCCTCGGCTCGAACTTGGCACTTGCTTAGAAACTGTAGCTTGGGCATTGACCCCGACTTCCCACAGCGACACTTATCCCGCCATTAACCCAGCCAACATCAACACGCTGGTTGGCAAATCAATTCTTATCACTGCTGCGAACAAAGGCATTGGGCGTGCAACCGCCATCTCATGTAGGCTCGACCCCTGACCCTCCAGCTCTTCGCTTAGGTACCCTAGACACAAAGGCTGGTGCCTCCCCCATCATCATTACCTCCCGAACAGGTGCCTCCGAAACCGAAGCCGCTATACTTGATGCTGCCGCCGCAGTGGGTCGACCTATCCCCACAGTTGTCCATCTCACGCTTGATGTGACATCGCAAGCCTCGGTCGATGCCGCGGCTGCCGAAGTGCGCGAAAAAGTCGGCAGGCTCGATATACTTGTCAACAACGCCGGCTTTATGGGACCCGAAGCTTCTCTTCTAGATCAACCTACCGAGGAATATGTCAAAACCATTGACGTCAATCTTACCGGCGTGTACCGCGTGACTAAAGCGCTACTGCCACTAATGCTCGAGGGTGGTCTCAGGATAGTACCCATTATGGGCTCAGCGGCATCCCTGGGCGCGGCGTGCGCCGGAGCATACAGCATTACGAAGTTTGCCATGGCGAGATTTTGCCAGTTTCTTAATCTTCAATACGGGGATCAGGGGGTGTGCAGCTTCCATTATCACCCGGGCGGGGTGTCGACGGACCTCGCGCAGGGGCTACCTGGCTCATTCAGGAAGTTGCTCGTAGATACGCCGGAACTCGCCGGTGATACCATGGTGTGGTTGACGGCGGAAAAGAGGACTTGGCTCAACGGCCGGTATATCTCGGCAAACTGGGATATGGTTGAGCTGGAAGGACTAAAGGACAAGATTGTGGAGAAGAATTTGCTAAAGTTCAAGTTTGATCTGGATTTCTAGGTTCAGGTATAGGGAGGCACATCGAATCGGAGGTCTGCATGCAGTATTCTAGAAACCCTGAGCTGGGGTGAGCAGTTTCAGGTGGGCGAGGTACGAAAATGGAAATTTTGCAAGCCCAGATTTATCTCACATTACTATCAGAAAGAAGGGGGTTCAAAGGCCCTGGGCATCTAGTCAGCGGAGCTGACTGGATGCCTGGCACTGCCAGAACGCCAGTGAGCCTCAGCCACTGGAGTGACGAAGCCTGAATCCTGCAGAATAGTTCATAAAGAAGCCTCTGGATTCCAGCCAGAGCCAAGAACACAAGCAATACAATCACACAGTTGCAACCCCCTTCAATTCCACAGAATCCAGAGTGCGGTGCTTCTGACAATTACAGCCAATATCTAGGCAAGGAAGATGGGCCAAAGTCTGTAACTGTGACGTAAGGTCAACATCTAGGCAAGGAAAAAAAGGCATTTACTAACCTATTTTACATAGATCATTTGCAGCACTCGCTTACTCTGTATACAGCACCATACCTAAAGACTTTACAAGAGTTAGGAGGCGAACACTATCCCTGTTGAGGTAACAAGGCACTTAGACCGAGACCGTACTATTATAGATTTAATAAGAGCGAAATGAATATGCAGCGGAGAACAACTTTAATTTGTAGCCCACTTTCGGTCTTTATATATGTTTGCCTTAGTTAAGTTTTAACCTCACTACTGTCTGAAAACGGGTCCCAAGGTTTAATATTTAAAGCATTAACCTAATGCTCTAATTTAAGACCGTTTAAGAATTTATTAAAATGAATATTTAGTAGTGTAAACGTAATAAGAACTATATATCTAAAGGACACGATGCCTAAGTTTTCCAGCCTAAATCTCATCAATACAACAATTTCTATCTTTGAATCTACATTCACTTCTTTACATCTCCTTGCGTCGCTGCCTACCTAAGCTTATAGAAAGTTAGTTCTAGCTAAAAAGAAATAAAAACAAATAATAAATGATACTTGAAGCCTCTCTTGCTACACTTTAGAAAACGATAAGTATAGTATGCTAGACATAACAATACTAAATATCAATGCGGATATACAGCTTAAGTACTTACAAATTAATATAAGCTGAATTAAAGGTTTAGCCATTTAGATATAACGTTTCTATAGTGGTTTTGTAACAACCTTACAGACCGTTATCTAGACCGGCGCGGCCCGACAGATCCCCCGCAGAAGAAACAGTGCAGGAAGGTAGTATACACAGCGCTGCGCACTAGGCTAGGGGTGTAAAGACTTAAAGCTCTTAGGACTAATGAGGTTCTGCTTACAGTATGCTAAGTGCTTACACTGCAAGTAGGAGAAACCTTACGAGTAGAACACTCGCACGATATAAAGTGCTTATCCCACAAGCACTTACAATACTATAAGCAAGGTATAAAGTACCTATTAGTTAGCTAGTATAGATAGTTATTATCATAATTACAATAGCTATAAGGAACTTCTAATTCCTCACATTAATATTTAATCATTCATTTATATCTTACTATTCAGACTTACCTCTGTGCATTATAGTGACAGCGACTTATAGTAACATTAAACCCCTATTTAGGAGTGCTAGTTTAATAAGCTGTCTTCGGAACACTTACTTAGTCTTTAGCATCTTGCTATACGCTTTATCTTAACCTGCACTAATCCTCTTAAAGCTTATATTAAGTGTAAGTTGTAATATAATATTAGCGATACAGTTCTAAGCGCTATTTGTTAAACTCCTAGATACCTTTTCCCCCCCCTTACTATATCTACACTACCTCCTCCTCTAAACCCCTTTAAGGGAAATAACAATCAAGTTAGGGATAATAATGTCCCGTTACTTAATATAACTACTACTAGAACCGAAACAGAAGATAAAGGAGAGCTATCTTATAAGGAACTATTAGAAGCCTTTAAGACTTATAGTAAAACTATAATTATAAGATTTAAAAGGCGTTAACTCTTTAATAATTATTACAGAATCTTAAAACAGGTTAACTACCTAAGTTCACTAGTAAGAGCTTTAAGTTATCTACTTAGCTTACTTATACAAAGCGTAACTTTTAGCTTTAGGTCATCATTATAATAAAACGGAAGGTTCTTTACGCTGTAAGCTAGCTTAACAGAGACCCTGACTTATAGTTTTCAGTAATCGTTAAAGATTATTCAAACTTAATGCTAACTAAATGAAGAACCATTACTGTTAAAGTCTTTAACGTAGATAAGGGATAGGTTAACTCCGAGACTGATATTATTAAGATATATAAAGTTTAGAATAAGCAAAAGTAAGTTAAAGACTGTTTAAAGAAGTTAATATAGTTATCTTTGTTAATTTTTCTAGCCACTGAGTACCCTGTACCGGGTACCCTGTAATGTGGTTGCGTACCCCGAAACCACCAGCCGAATCTTCTGAAACACCAGAGGGTTTCAGAAGATTCCAACCCACTCCAGGGCCCTTGGGGCCCCTGGACTACTCCGAACCTTCTGGACTTCAAGGAGGTGGAAACCCCTGAATCCAGTGGGGCTACTGCCCCACAGAATCAACTAGAACATCACAGTGGCCACGTCAGCTACTACATCAACAGAACCACGTAGAATGGTTCAGAACAGTACTATTCCACTATTGTATTAGTTAGTTCCACTTTACAGAAGGCTCTGGAATTCTTCCAGAGCCTCCCACAGCCTATAACAGGCCCTCTCCTCTCCTGTATCTAATTCTAGCTAAGTAAGCAATTCCACTCCATTCTAGTCATTGTACAAGGCACTGCCTTTTGGATCCTCTTGTTTCCAGCGTTAATATTGCTGCAACACCCTTATTTACAGTGGCACTGCCCTGTAATTCAGGCCTTCGTTTGCTTCCTACAGTGCCGTAGGCACTGTAGTACGGCTTGGACCAGTACGGCACTTCTTCCTCTGAGCCACAGCCGCTGTACTACAGCCCTGTGGGTTCCAGAAGTTTAATAATCTTTAATAGCTGCATACTTATTTACTTTTAACTGTAACCGATATCGAGTTAATTAAGATAAATCTACCTTAAAGTATCGGTTCTACAGGGAACTAAAGGATAACGTAAAGGATAAGCTCTGTAAAAAGGATTAATATATGTTTGATTTCGATTAGTATGCTGCTGAAGCTATTATTATTAATAATCGGCTGTTTAAACGACAGTTAGAAACAAAAGGCTAATACTAATGCAGTACTCCCTTTATAATGACTTGGGGCGTTTGTTTAGGTTGACCCTATCGTTCTTTTTAGGCTCTGTGTGTAATATTACTGTAACCGTTTATGTACATATCGATGCGTTCTCTAACGCGTGCCACCGTTAAAAAGGGGCCACGCCGCGCAGTTCTTTAAACCATGCTTCTTTTAATCAACAATCGATTCGACGATTTTTCACCACAAAGACCTCCCATTAAAAGCCCAGTAACATTCTAGCCCTTCGATCGAAAGAAGATAGCCTGATCTACAGTTGCGTTTCCTTTATTATTCTATGTTAAGTTCCGTTCTATACTAAACATTATTATATATTAGGTTTTATCTTATATTAGGTACGTATCTGTTTTTCTATGTCAGTTACATTTATATCCCTCTGATTGGAAGATTAGTAATCTAGGGGTCGGCCTTTCAAGCCGATAATAACGTTCTGTAAGTGTAGTTCTTTTTATGGTTTCTTCCCTATGACGCTATTATACTAGTTTAAATACGGGCTTTATTAGTGAGCTGCTTAGCAGCTAGGCTAAACTGGTTTAAAAGCTCCTTAAATATAACTAAAATGTTGTTAATTAAAGTAAACAATAATATTAAGTAATACTTAATATCTTATTAAAATTACAGCGTTACAAGTTTAGCCTTACACAGCCACTACTAATAATAATAATAATAAAATGTTTAGATCTTTAATACTTACTTATTATAACGGCGTACTTTATCACTACCTTCTCCAATCGAACTGGTTTAATCCTTTAAAAATAGGTAAAGTACGTTCTTAACATTTAAGAAGATTCTATTAAGCTAAGAATTTAACAAAATTATAAAATTACAGTTAAATATTAAAAGTGGTTACGTGTTACTAATATTGAAATACGTCTTATTCTTTACTGTTAAAGTCCTTTAATAACGTCGTTCTTCCGATCGAATAAATTTAAGAAATTAAAACTAAATACTAACGAACCTTACAGCTATTACTTAACTGCAGCCTAAATCTAACTTAACGTTAACTACTTAATTTAAAAACGAAAATACTGTTAGCTTTACGATCTTAAAATTAGTTAAGAACATTACAGTAATAATCTTAACGGTCTGCTTTAGCGTAAGAGTTCTTCTTAATAAGTAAATTGGAAAATAATACGTTACTTAAGTAATCGGACTAACAGTAAGGTACCTTTACGACGAAGGAATAGTATTATTAAACTTAAAATACTAGTCTTCTTCTAATCGAACTAACATTATAATTAAGTTATAAAAGGAAACATTAACATAAACTTAAATATCTCTCTAGTTTTAATAGCTATTCCAAATCAGGCTTTAGATTAAGAATTACAGTTAAAATCTACACATAATGCCACCTTTTCTATATTATAAACTAAAATAATAACTGTAAAAGTCAAGATTCTTTCACTTCAAACCTGAATATCTCCCTTTACTTAACCCTAACCCTGAGAACAATGTGAAAATCAGATTCTACATCATATGATGCATATTAAAACATATCATTTGATTATATAAGCTTATAATGAAAAATTATTAAATTATTACTCTAATTTTCCCAGTTAGGTTAAAAAAAACTGTCAGATGCACTGTACTCTGGATCGCAACTGTGTCATTCTATTGCTTCTTGGTTCTCTGGCGAAGCCAGAGAGCCATTATTATAGTTGTGGCTGGTAGCAATGGCGGTGGCAATAGTGACTCACATCAGCTGAACTGACTACGTCAGCTCAGCTTCCATTGCCACACCTTCTATGGTGTTCTGGCCTCTGGCCAGAACCCCCTCCTTTTTGACAAAAACGTTTAGTTTTTTACAGATAGAAATAGAAATAGTATAGTGGTAAATAGCGTAATATAAATTAAAGAGGTTTCCAGTTCGAATTTCATTTGTGAAAGTGAAAAAAAAACTGTAAATTCTAAATTATAGAACAAATCTTGTAAACCCTATAGAATATATCCTATAAACCCTGTTGAATAAAGCCTGTAAACCCTGTAGAATGAGGCTTATAAGCCTTATAAAATAAAGTCTTTAAAAAGTAAGATTTATTTTTAATTATTATTCTTTTTATTATTTCTTTTAAACCTTATACAATAAAGTATGTAAATCTTAAAAATTAAAGCTTATAAACTTGATAAAATAAGATTAATAAAACGTAAGATTTGTTTATAAAGATTACTCTTCTTAACCTTAATTATTATTCTTCTTAATATTTCTTTACCTTTTTAAACGGATATATTGGCCTCTGGACAGGTTTCTGTCGCTTTGTTCGCTATACTTATTAAACTAAGCTTAATACCCCTCGCTAAAATTGCAGGAGCGAAAGTGAGGCATGGAGCGCCTCGTAGTATAGCGAACAGTCATTGCGAAATGACAAACGAAGCGACGCCAGCAATTTTAAGTAAGGTACTTATAAACTAAAAAAGTAAAGATTTTAAAAGAAGACTATTTAAAATCAACGTTAATAGAGTTAGCCAGGTTTTCAAGAGCCTGGCTTAATAGAAAGCTTAACTGGAAAGCTTATTAAAAAAGAATTATTAGAAAAATTGAAACTTAAACCCTTATATTAACCTAACTTACAGGGAAAATGTAGAAGTCGCGACTCCACAACCGATCGACCTAATTGCCGATCATAAAGACCACGTGCACCCCCAATTGTAACCATGCCACAAAACATCCATTTCCTTACTAATTTCTATAAAACAACATGTTTCTTACATCTCCTTAGCGTGATGAAGGCTCTGCAAGCCATAGTATATAACCTCCTAAGCCTCCTCCATTGCAGGGATAAGGTTTACGCGCGCGGTAACTCGCCTCCGCTTTAGGGGGTTTTGTAAAGCCTCCTCAGCTATAATAATGTCGCCTATCCTTGTAAACTTGCCGTTTGGAGGCTCTTTCACCTTCCTCTTACTATGTGGTTCCGTAGCCCTCAAATCCTCCTTTAAACGCGCGTTTTCGGCTTCCAACAAGGCCATCTTTACGTTACTTTAATCCAACGCCTTCCCTACCTTACGAAGAACACTCCTTACAGTTCAATTAGTAAGGCTTACGTACCCCCTAACGTTATTAACAGCCTGGAGAATATCACAGCTCTTTTACAGAGTCTTAACAGCACTATCTGTAAAGATAAGGGCTATCTCAGGGGTTTACAGCCGTTTAAGGGGGGGGGGTAAGTTTCCAATCAGTGCCTTAGGATCATTAAGGACTTAAAAGGGGTTAAACGGCTATATACCAGTCTTTTTAAAACCGCTCTTTACGTTAGTAGGGCTTACACCCTCCCTAAAGGCATCCTTATAATCTAAAAGGAAGCGTTATTTATAAGCTAGTGCTAAGCTTTAATAAGCTGTAAGTAGCTTCGTTCGTTACTTATAATAAGTCTTAAAAGTTAAGAAAACGCTACAGTCTAAAGGCTAAGTTTTATAAGAGATATAAGCTAATAAGAACAGTACCTGAACCTTATTCTTAAAAGCTAAATAAGCTAATTCTTCCAGTTCGTAACTTAAGTGGGGATTTATAATAAAAAGGCGCCACTTTATAAGGTTTACAGGTTTAGTTTCCGGTAAATAAACCTCCTTAAACCATTTTAAGGCTATCTTTATATTACTAAAGCTAGTAAAGGAGTAATTATACTTCCAATCGCAGATATTAAGCTAATTTTTAACCTACTTAAAATACCACTATCTCTAAAGACTTACCCTTATAAAGATAATAATTAAAGTTAGCCTCCAGCTATTTACAGTAACTGTCTTTAGAATAGATACCTAGGTAATTCCATTAAAGGACTAAATAAGGGCTTTAGGTGTAAGAGAATCGCTTATAACAGTCCCGGCCACTATCTTACCCTTTTATATACTATATTTATCCATATTAGTAGTATTAATGTAACAAATGGTTTTAAACTCTAAGTGAAAGCTAAAAAGGCCATAAAACTCCTTATAAGCCTCTTTCGTAAAACTACGCTTCCTTACGCTTTTTAACAGTACTGACTTCTTTATTTTAACACGTGTGTAGCGTGCTAGGAAGCGGTCTACCTAACGGTAGTTAATAAGGGTAAAATCACCTCCTTTAATAAGGACCATTACAGCTATTTTAGTAATCTGGGCCTTATTTAAAGGCTGTGCGGAGGCTTCCTCATTAAGGCACCAGTTAATAAAGAATGACTCCTCTTTAGGAGAGAGCTTTTAATTAGTTAATTTGCTGGTTTTCTTATTAGTTATGCCGTGGATACGGTTATAAAGGGTTGCTTAAGGGATACCCTAGTTTTACATGGCCTCTCACTGTGTGACTCTACACTTAACTTTATTAATTGCTGACGTAATATTCTGCTTACACACAGTATTTATCTTAAATTTAGTGTGTTTTAGTGAAGAATCAAAGGAGTAGTGGTGGTGGAAATGGGGGGGTAATTGAGGAGAAATAGTAGAAATTATGATCGGCAATCAGGTCGATCGGTTATAAGGTCGCGACTTCTAAAGAGTGTAGGCTGTTTATACTTAAGACATTTATATTAAAGTTATTAAAAGCGTTTTTGTTTATAAAGTAAACGTATAATATATGTTAACGAAGTTAAAAGGATTAGTAAAAAAGATGGTTAAAACGTTAGAAACTATTTAAATATAATACTTACAGGTTGTACGTAAAGCGTATAAAGTAACCTTAATAAGGAACCTAAAGTTAGAAGTTTAAATCTTATTAATATTAACTTATTAAAAACTTACAGAATATTATTCCATTTAAAGTCGATTAGACTTTAAAATGCAAAGACTTCAGAAAGATTAACTAATAAGTTTATTAAAGTTACTTATTTTCCAAGAAAGAGTTAGAAAAAGGTTATTAGGCCTTTAGAAGGCCTGAAAACTAGTAATTTGTTAATTAGTAAAAACGTTAAGACGAAGGAGAGTTATTTAAAGGTTGGGTTAAATAAGACCTTAAGGATAAATAGTTATTATAATTTAAATATAGAAAAAGTATAAGCATTACTTTATTAGTGTTAACTTTACAGATGAAAAAGGGAGGTTATTTAAGGTAAGAGTAGTAATTAATACCGGAAGTGCTTCTAACTTAAAACACCTTACACTAGTTAACTGAAGGAAACTCCTTAATAAGAAGTATAAGAAGGTTATTCCTATTCGAAATAGTAGAGGCTTATATTAATATAATAACAGAAAAGTTATCTATTATTTACTACTTATAATTAAAGTGGATAAGGATAAATAAAGAGTAAACTTTAACGTTACGCTAATAGTAAGGTATAATATAATTCTCACTTTACTTTAGCTGGGAAAGTGTAACTTTATAATTAACTGGAGGAGTAACTACTTTACTTTTAGTAAGTCTCTTAACTATAATTATTATTTAAGAAAGACTTAAAGAACTCCAAACTGCTTTAAAGATATATAAAGCACTTAAAAACGCATTAGACCTTTAAAATTAAGTTTAGGTTAAGTAAAGTTTATAAAGATAGTTAAAGGGCTAAAGAGCTTACTATATAGCTTAAATAATGATTTAAAAGGTAGAAATAAGTAAGAAGCTAATTTACAGATAAGTGAAGAAGTTAACTTACATAAGGTACCTATAGAATATAAGAGTTTACCCTATTTTGGAAAAAGATATTATAATTATCAGATTACAGACTGTAAGATTATAAAATTAAGCTTAAGCTAGGAGTAAAGCTTTACAGCTTTTAACTTTACTATTTGTTGGGTTTTTACAACCCTAACCCGGCCAGTGTGGTTAAAACAGTGTGGCTGGATCCACGCAGCCGCTCCGCGGCTGCATCCGTGGATCTGCACAGACA
>Ga0247780_1000789_pt1 | contig 25516 bp, 26 predicted proteins | sample UWRJL079202R5_FD_179927 | JGI IMG/M metagenome (GOLD analysis project Ga0247780, IMG submission 179927) | Plant litter microbial communities from Arlington Agricultural Research Station in Wisconsin, United States - UWRJ-L079-202R-5 | ecosystem: Environmental > Terrestrial > Plant litter >... | reverse complement strand
GGAGATGGGGGTTAAGACCAAGGTGGGGGGGAAGGGGGAGGTGAAGGGGGTAAAGTTAGTGGATGTTTTGTTGGGGGATCAGGGGGGGAGGATTACGGAGTGTGCGGTGGTGGGGGATGATGGGTTGGGTTGTAAGCGGCTGTCGGGGGGTTCGTGAGCCTGAGGGCGAAGGGAGAGGGGTGGGTGGCTTGTTGGAAAGGGGTCATTTCGATGTGAAATCAAATGTGAAGAAATTCAAACGGTTATGCTGGCGTCCTCTTGTTATCAAACGGTTGATTGTTACTGGGCCATTTTGCTTTGAAAATCCAAGATTGTGGGGGACTCTGGCAAAGAATGGCTGTTTGTTTCCAAGACATCCGAGTAGGTTGGTCCCATGCCCTGGCGGCAACCGTCTCAGCACTGCCCTCAGGCTGGCTTGGCTTTGAGACATTTAGAGTCGTATATCCCAGCTGCCATTAACTCTTGTCTTTTGTTTTAAGCAAGTGGGAGCACTAAAAAGCATGAGAGATCTGATTACCTGGGTGTAGAGATCATGAAGACTCTTGAGGCCCTGAGTTCGCAACTTCCGTTGAAAATTATTTGAGAGACAACCCGGACGCATTCAATGACATGCTTCGGTGTTGTCAGAAGTTGAAGTGATGAGGAAATCGAGTTCTCCAGGCATCCGTAAACACTGATGTAGTTGATTGGTCGGCCACATGTGGTGGAGGGTTGACCCAGAACTCGCAGCCATCAGCAATCCTTCAGGTGCCCGTGGGACTGGGACAATGCTGTTGGTCCCCCCGGTTTGACGATGACGGGTGGGGCTTCGGACTTCGGTCGTGACTTCCAGGATCCCGTCGCTCTGGTTTGTTTTGTTACCGGGTTCAGTCCTCCGGGCGAGACGATTGCGCAGCGCACCCTGAGAACGCAGAGAACAAACTCTCTGGCTGCTGAACCTGGAATTCGGGCTGCAATGCGAGCAACGGATCACGCACGCTACCAAAACTCTTGGCTTCGCCATGCCCCTGTTTTTAGGACGAACCTGGCGCATGCCCGAGGTGATTTAGGCGCGGGCAATCTGACCGCCCGTCTGTCCACTCAACCGGGCCGCATCGTGGCCATGTCAGCAGTGTTTCCAAAACGGGACCTTAGGCAGCGCCTCGATGAGGGAGTGGCCTGCAAGTCCGCCTCAGCCATCAGCAGGGCAGCGGCCGACACCTACCTCAATCCTGAGCATGGATCGCATTCATTGCGAACTGCGAGCACATAACAGCCTGGCTCACGCGATGGCCGTTTCCCACTCCGCCCCCCTCTCTCTCTCCGAGACTCCTGTTTTCGCGGTTTTCTCGCACGACCTACCACCAAATTTCAACCCAGCGTGAATCTCAACCGTGCGGCATGCGGTCCAATCTATGGTGGGTGGCCTCGGCCATTCTGCTGGCGTCGGTCAAAGCGAAGGTACTCAAGTGGGCGGACGACTCGCCGAGCTGGGTTCCGCCGAGAGAAACCGGAGAGCCGAAGCAGATTGGCATTGTGCCTGCGGCCCCTGAACCGACGTACATGCCGACCCCGAATTTCGACCTCCTGAAGCGACAAAGCGGTGGAAACAACACGTGCGGCTACATAGGGGGCAAGGTCGTCTCCGGTACCTACGCCTGCACCCCGCAGCGCCCTATTCTTGTTGGCTAACATCTCATCCAGAGTCTGCGGTCATGTGTAATGCGGGATGGGATTGCTACCCTGATCAACGGCTGGGAGTAATGTGAGTCAATTATTGACCGGGCGTTCGTGAAAGGGTCTTGATGGACGTGTGCTAATGTTTACCAATAGGGGATGTTGCTCAAAAGGAAATAACTGTGCTGTAATAACCCGGTGCTGGAATAGTGATCAATCGAAGTCGTATAGTGGTGATGGCGGAGGACGAATTCGGTTGTGGTATGGAACATCCTGATGCCCACTCTTATCCTGACGGCTTGCTAACAGTCGAATAGCTCTAACAGTAAAGCTCCGTACTGCGCGAAAGGGATTTTTACTGGTAGTTCTTACAGCGGCTACGAGTTACTTTTTTGTGATGCCAGCTCCTCACGTACCTATTCCCTATCATATCTGCCGCCACAAGCGATTACAAAGCCCTCCTCCTCCTCGTCGTCGTCGTCTAAACGTTCAACGAGGTCTACTTCGCCGACAACTCCAACAACAACACCCACGCCATCCCAAACCCCGGCCCCGGCCCCGACATCGTCGCCATCTTCTGCAGGCGCCATTGCTGGTGGAGTAGTAGGCGGGATTGCTGCAGTCGGCTTGATTGTACTGGGTTTCATTTTCCTCTGGAGGCGGAAGTCCCAAGACGACCAACCACCTCCGGGAGCTATCGTCCCAGGCAGCACAGCGTACGCAGCCGTTTCACAGTATCCCCCGCCACAAGAAACGGCCATGGGTCATGAACGAGCCAGCCTCATCAAGCCGCCTTATCGCGGCAGCGGTAGCGTTTCTCCATACGACCATTCCCTGGCCGGCTCGGCCCTCGGTAGCCCGTCGCTTGGGTATCAGCAACCGCACTCAGGCTTGGAATCTCCGCAACCACCCTACACACCTTATGTACAGCCCGCAAATCTCCAGTCACAGCCGTATCGACCTCAACAGTTCCAACCACAGCCATACCAGCCACAGCCATACCAACCGCAACAGCCCGTGGCGCATGAACTCCCAGTTGGGCGGAGTGACGGCCAGCTCAGAGAGCTAGCCTAAGGTGGGTTCGATGAAGTTATTCAAGGGGACTTACATAAATATTATTTGCGACATGCATTTTCAGGGAGTTTGCTTTTACATGTACTTGGTTCATGGGGGCTTTTCATGCATTAACTGGTCTTTGGCGTTCTAAACGAATGATTTCGGGATGACAAGACGATCGGGCTCACTGCCAATGAGATATATGTTTGATAATCACATATGAATAGGTTGGTTTCGGAATAAGAACCACCTGCTTTGAGCTGGCACGTACTACCTACGTATCAAGCTCTCTCTCGTCTCAAGGGGTGTCATCCCAAGTGGAGCAGTTCTGACACCTTGATTGCGTAGGCTTGACCTTATGAAAACAGGACCCAAGAAACGACTTCGTCCTGTCCAAGGGTTTGATTTCCTTTTGAATTATCACAATTTATGTAAGATAGTTAGGTCGGTAGGATATGTAATGTGGGAGACATCATGGATCCCGCACCTCCCGCATCTTATATGCCACCCTGTCTTCATTGCATCGTTGTGAATGCAATGTTAACGGATTCGGGGCTGATAATTGGGCGAAGCGAGTGCCGAGTTCTGGACTTGGTGATACACCTCGAGGACCGGTTGTGTGCTTCATGGGCATCCTGGTCCTCCAGTGCCGAAACTTAGGCTCATTGATAACTCGCGCTTTCTGACATGGGATTCTTATGAAAACCCCATGGCTCGGCGAAACAAAGATGCTTGGCCCCTTTCTGTCATGGCCTGGGCGAATTCGCTCACAGTGGCAAGTTCCACGAGACCTGATTGGTCCGTCAGGGAAGGCGAGGGTTCGATTAGTGTTGGCTTTGCCACCAGCTGGAAATCTTTATATCTTAGTCTCTTAGTAGCCCGGAAGTTAGTCCGTGAGTTCCATTTTCATCGAAAACGCAATGACTGACTTGGACGGTAGCCACCCATTCTCTCACCCCCTCCTCGCTCCCTTTGCAGTACATAATGCCGGGGCTGCCACCGCTGCGGAGCAGCGCCCAGCAGGCATATTTGTCTGCCGCCTTGCGAAGATGGGCAACCTTCTTGCGGGACGTGATGTGGTGGGTCCTGATCAAAGCGTGCCAAAGCGAAACCGCGGCCGCCATCGTTGTTGCCTTCCGGGGACTCTGAATTCTGTCCGTCTGAACTTTTGAAGTGGCTAATAAAATGAAATTGGCTCCGCTGCACGTGCTCACGCGCCGCTTTCGCCAAGCCCCACCGTGGATCCCGCGCCCACGATCGCGAAGGTATCCTCGCTTCGACGATTAGGTTGCAGCTCCCTTTGTCCCTCCTTCGGAAAAAAAAAGTGTCAGGATTGGCGACCCAGGCGGGGTATCCTCGCACAAAACACAGCTCCACGTCAGATGAAGCCTGATCGGACAACTTGGCTGCCTACCAGCTTGCGCGACATTCATATTGACTCGATCGCCATCTCTTTCTCACGTCGTTTCCCCGACTTATGAATTCGCCATAGCCAATTGGTGCTTGGCTTCACATGCACCGTACTAGCGATGCCTTTCCGTTTTTCCTTTGTCTGCGATCTGCTACAGCGCCTGGAGGATAACCAGGGCGCGCGCTCGGGAGTTAGAACCACGGCCGACATCATCAGGGAGTGGTTCAGGACGCACCACCCCCTGATCTCTCGGGATGACCAGGACCCGACGGCTCTCTTGTCAACATTGTTGCCTGAGAAACGGAGCGATCGGGTTTATTTTCTGAAAGAAAAGAGGCTCCAGACGATCATTGGGCGCGGCTTGGGGCTGGGAAGGTATCGCATCCAGCAACTAAGTCGATGGCTAGAACCGGGCTCGGGTGTGGACTTGGGTGGATGCGTTGAGAGCATCCTGAAGGAGACGGTGAGTGGATATGAGACGATGGCAGCACGGTGTGCCGGATCAGACATGAAGGCTAACTGTGGGCAAGCCAAATCCCGTATCTCCGACTCAGGGAGACGTAACAGTGGAAGAGATCGACGGGGTTCTTCATGAGATAGCTGCAGCATGCCGCTTCAGCTCGCCTGCTGTGCGAGGCTCCAGCTCTGGGATCCTGCTGACCGAGCGGGAGGCTGAGCTCGGCGACATATACAAACGCCTTTCAGCGCGCGATGCGAAATGGTTTACTAGACTGATCCTAAAGAACTTTGAACCAGTCGTTTTTGACCCACAGCTCATTTATCGCAGCTATCATCCGTTTCTTCCAGCAATCATCAAGGTCCAAGATGATCTTGTCGTTGCTGGGAGGGTTCTGGCTAACGTTCGGCGCAAGCGGACCGGGAAAGCCGACCTGGCAGAGTTCCTTAAGCCGGCTCTTGGTGTGAAGATCGGCCGTCAGCCGTGGCACAAGGGCCGAAGCATCAAGCATTGTCTAGATATGAGCCACGGTCGAATGAGCTGCGAGGATAAAATGGACGGGGAGTATTGCCAAATCCACATCGATCTCAGCAAAGGCAGAAATTGTATCCAGATCTTTTCAAAAAGCGGCAAAGACAGTACAATGGATCGTATAGCCTTGCATAAGTATGTGACACCATCTCAGCCGAAAGAGCTCACGCTTACGACCCTACAGTTCGATCCGACAGTCCTTACAGCTTGGCCAGCCCTCCTGCCCCATCCAGAAAGGCTGCATTCTCGAGGGAGAACTTGTAGTCTATAGCGATAAGGTAAGAAAAAACAACCCACGATATGAGCCTGCTACGTGTCTAAACTGTTCCAGGACGGCAAAATTCTCGATTTCCACAAGATCAGGAAGCACATCTCTCGTTCGGGCTCATTCCTAGGCACGGATCAAGACTCCCAGTAGGTCTTGGAACCCAAACCCTCTTGATCCGTACTAACAATCGAATAGACGCCACCCCTGGGAACATCTAATGATTGTTTATTACGACTTGTTTATGGTTGATGACGAATCTCTCTTGACTGTTCGACAGTCAGAGCGTTTCAAGCGTCTCAAGGATCTTATAACCGTCGTCTCTGGTCGCTCTGCCCTTGTAAGGCGAGAGATCATCGACTGCGACAGGCGTACGGCCGCCTCGGATTTGCGACGCGCCTTCGCAAAGTGTATCGTTGCCCGAGGGGAAGGTCTGGTTCTCAAACCCGATGATCCTTACTTCGACTTCGACATACGTCGGCCGCCATACAGTTGTTGCGCCATCAAACTGAAGAAGGAGTACGTCGGCAACTTTGGAGACATTGGTGATTTTGCTGTGGTAGGGGCGCGCTATGAAGCTGCGAAGGCCAGAGCTCATGGTATCCCGAACCTGAAATGGACACACTTCTATGTCGGTTGCCTCGAGAACAAAGAGGACGTAACACGTTTCAAGCGGCCACCGCGATTTGTTGTCACAAACGTGGTGGAGCTCAATTCGACACAGCTCCGGATGCTTGTGACTCACGTCAATCCGCAGTCAGTGAAGTGGGAGGAGAACGCTTCGATCTCTATACGAATCGAGCCCGGAATTGACGGCGGAAAACGTCCATCAATCGGTTTTGTGGAGCCCCCTGTCTTCGATATTCGATGTTTCTCCTTCGACAAAGAAGGCAACACAGGGTTTTGGAGTCCTCGCTTCGCTATGGTGAACAAAATACATTGCGACAGGACATACCGAGACGCCTTATCTTTCGCAGAGCTCCAGGATATAGCAGCCAAAGAAAAAGAGCAGCCGCCACCAGAAGACAGCCAGGAGCTTCTGGGATGGATTGCCGCGCTTGAGGGTGCAGATCCTCGCTCTGCGGCCGCTGAGGCAACAAGCCAGTCAACGGTTCTCTCGACCGAAGCACCTACATCATCTTCTCGGTCCTCAATGATCGAGGTGACCGCCACTTGGCGTCCTCCAACTGATGGCCCCATTCCCGGTGCTCGAATTAGATCCCCACCTTCTTCGCCAGACGCGATTTGTGGAGTTCCCACCATTCCATATTCTGAAGCGGTTTCCGGGGGCACGGCAAGTAGAGGCCACCAAAGGGTTGCCGAGGGGAGGAAGAGGTCGGTGGATGATCCATCACAGTATTCACCAGGCAGGAACAAAGTCCGGAGGTGCTCGAAAGAACAACCCAAAGATAACGCCTCCTGCCCGAGTCTGAAGGCGTGTCTGACCACTAGTCAAAGGGGGCCCCTGACGGATGTTAGAGAGAGCTCGTCACGCCGCAACTATGACGAATATTTCCGGCCGCGACTAGTTGGGGTAAATTCAATGTATCAGCCCAACTTAGAAGACAAGGATACCGGAGAGTTAAGCACAGTTCCGATATCTCTTCCTTCGTCAGTTTCGTTTCGGGAAATTAGCACTACGAGACCATCGCCCCGGGTATCCGCGACACAGCCGGCTATAGAATCCTCGACGGGGAAGAGCGGCAGGCTTATCCCATCCTCTGGGAAGCCTGCAGAGACACCGATGGGAGGTTGTTGCTTTCTGCCTGGTTTGTGCACGATCTCTAACATCTCGTTTCTGCTATCCCCATGCATATCAGGCTTTCTCTGGGTTACGGAAGACCTTATTGCCTCTCACGGCGTGGAATTCGTCCGCGATCCTAAGGAGTGGCGGGTCGCCTCAACCACGATGACGGGGACCGCACCTTCGTTAGTCCATTCGGCGAAGACTCGCCGGAAGAAAAAGGTCATTCTCGTTGACACGCGCCGACGAAAGGCTACCACGGCTTTCTTAAACCTCGTTCGCGAAGCTGGGCTGAAGCGTAGGAACGGTGAGACGGACTGGGTTCCAGTGTTTGACTGGAGGGTGCTGGAGGATCTTAGGGATGAAGAGACGCGATGTGGCAGGGGGGGTGAGAGGCCAGGCTCTCGTTTCGCTATGAGTGGCCAGAAAAGCATATGGAAGAAGCATTGGGTTGGTTTGGCATGATACCCGGAGTTACGTGTGTGGGAAATGTCTTGGATATTCTTCGGCATGGCCCTGGGTACTTAGTTATTCCTTGTCCTTGTATAGCTGTAGATAGCTCGCTTTCAACCTTTTACATGTCGGCATCAGCACACTGCTGATCCCTCGAGGCGCGGAGATCGGAAAAAACATACCTCATATGTAAATGCTCATCTGCCGTCAGTACCTTCCCATCGTCTTTAGCTTCACTGCTCCGAAACGCCGCTACCTTCTCACTGGGGACTGCTGTCAACGGCATCGTCCCGACCGGATGGCAAAAATACGCCATCGAATAGCGCGGCTCAGTGTCCGTCTCGCCATCTACGAGAGCACGCTCGCCACCGCCGAATACCACGCGGTGCACCGTGCTGCGCAGAAGCCCATTCGTCCAGTACGACAACAAATCGCCGATGTTGACGAGAACCGGCGGGCCCGCATCGTTCTCCGTCCCGGGCGGAGATACCGGAACGGGCACCCAGTCGCCGGAGCGGGTTTGGATCTCGAGACCGGCTTGGCCGCGCAAGCGGAATAGCATCGTGAGCGAGCCGTAGTCGGAGTGGGCACCGGCACGGACGTCGAGGGATGGTGTGGCTGTTGTGGAGGAGAGGGGTGGGTAGTACAGGAAGCGGAGGATGGTGCTTGATGCGCCGTTCTCACGGCGGTGGGCAGAGGTGAAGAAGTCAGGGGGGTTAACTTGGAGTCCGATGCCGAGGAGGGTGTTGAGCTTGAGGCTCATCTTGTAGCAGAGGTCATGGAAGGCGCTGATTTGATCGGATTGGTGGGCGATTGAAGGCGGGACTGGCTGCTGGGGTTCGGCGTTGATGAATTCGCCAAAGTTGAAGGCTCTGTTTACGGTGGCCGGGGTGAATAGGGGGTCATGGGGCACAGGGGCTGGCGGAATGGGACGTACTCTTTGAAGTCTCCGACCTGGGGAGGGGGGTTAGGATGGAAGGACGGAAGGGGGACGCACGGGTACATTTTTGCTTACTCTCTGGTTCTTTGGGTCGAGGGTCTCATATTGCATCGCTGCCCACTGCGTTGGCGTTGGCTGGCTTTCTTACAATGGGTAGGGGAGGGGCGCGGGACTCACGCCCATGTTGTTTGTTTGCATCTTGCATTGCTGCTTCTCTTCGAACGGGGCGGCAAAAAGTTCCTTGGACTGTGAGATCTGGTTAGGACTACGTGGCTTCGGCTGGAGATGTTACCATCTGAGATGGCCATGTTTACCAATTTGAAAGCGCCTTGCACGGCGTCAATGGGCATGTCCCTGCCTGTGCTCTTGATGTAGATGAAGCCATGCTCGATTGCCGCCTCGACAAGCTCTTTGGCTATCTGGGTTTCGTCCTGGCTTGGGTCTGAGATGTCTATGACTGGAATATTTGCAACCGCCATCTTTGAGTGCGTTGTTTGGGTGGCTTTGCAAGCGGTCGGACTGTCGGCGTCTAGGTATGTTCTGAGGTGTGTAAGTGGCAGTGGGGTAGGGTAGTTGCGCTTTGGGTCTGATAAGGTGCCGCGAGATCGCTGCTGCCAGTCGGGACCAAACGTGAGTACATGAGTGGGACTGTCTGCGTCATGTGCAAATAAAGGCGTAGCAGATTTTGGCGTCATGCTCCCTTCACCTCTCTGCCACTTAATTTTGTTAACCTTGAAGTATAAAAAACGCCTCTATTCCCACTTCATGCAAAGCCCTCTAGCTCCAATTGAGGCAGTGCACAGAGGTTTGTTTCCACCACATGTTGCAGGTGGACTTTGACGAGAAGACATTCCAACTTGAGATATACTGGTTGTTGGCTGAGCTACCTTGGGTATAAGTCGCCTTCACGTGCTTACAGAGAGTGCATGTGCTGTATGGCCAACCCAATTCTATTACCCCTATAGGAAATGCAGTTATTCCGACATTACCCTATCTGCTGTTAACCTTTCATCCACGTTAAGAGTTAAACTGGATGGAATTCTTATGTCACTGTTAGGGCTGCCATTTTTGGCTATATGTTAGGTCATCAATACTGATTTCTGATTGGCTAGTCTGATCTCGGCAGCTCAGCCCAGACATTCTCTACATATAGCTACAGGTTCTGAATGCTAAGTATAAAATCTCACTCTTACGAGCCTGAATCGTAAAGAAAAAGAAGTCGAAATCCTAGTACTAATGCCCCCTTAGTAACATAGTAAGGAAATTCCCAGTAGTGGAATTAACAATATCAAAAAGATCTTATATATTAGCAAATTACATAGTTGGGAAATTGCTATCTTTTATTAATTTTATTAATTTCTACTCCTCTGCTACCACTTCCGTTATTAGAAAGGTACAGCCAAGCCACTAGGCCAGAAAAGGAGAAGCGCAACTACTACAATAGATAGGGGGTCAAAAAGCCAGAAAAGTACAATATATTGTAGTACAGACTAATGGTGAATAAGGTCTCCTCCAGCCTTGATACACTTCTCTAGCTTGTTGCAATTGCAACTGTTGCAAGAAATTATAGCGGATTCATGGTAACTACATGCGCGTGTGTGTGGTGGCCTGGAGTGGTGGATTCTGCGTGGTCATTGTGGGTTTTTGAAAGAGGTATCTTTTTAGTGGAAATTGCTAGAATAGTGACTTGGATTTGACAATTGGGTAATGTGGTGGGGCCAACCCTGGCTACACCCCTGGAATTCACTGTTCTAACAATTCATGGGCTAGCGGAGGAGTAGCTACTGAGTGCCCTGCAGGCTCTTTGTATTACAGGAGCCTTCAGCAAGCAACAGCTTGTAGCTATTATGTAGTTACGTACCCTGTAACCACCAGTCGAATCTTCCAGAACCTCAAGAGGTTCTAGAGGATTCTAATCCACTCCAGGGCCCCCTGGGGCCCCTAAAGTGTTCAGAACCTACTAGAATCCAAGAGGGTGGAAACTCTTAAATCCAGTAGAGCTATTGCCCCACATAATCAACCAGAACGCTATAGTGGCCACGTCAGCTACTATGTCAACAGAACCACGTAGAATGGTTCAGAACAATACTATTCCATTATTGTATTAGTTAGTTCCACTTTATAGAAGGCTCTGGAATTCTTCCAGAGCCTCCCACAGCCTATAACTAGCCCTCTCCTCTTCTATATCTAATTCTAGTCAAGCAAGCAAATTCATTCAACTCTAGTCATTATATAAGGCACTGCATTCCGGATCCTCTTGTTTCCAATGTTAATATTCGCTGTGATACCTTTATTTACAGTAGCACTGCCCTGTAATTCAGGCCTTTGTTTGCTTCTTACAGTGCCTACGGCACTGTAGTATGGCTTGGATCAGTACGCACTTCTTTCTCTAAGCTACAGCTGCTGTACTACAGCCCTGTGGATTCCTGAAGTTCAATAGGTTTAATTAAAATAAGTATAGTAAATGCCAACAGAACTGCTAATAAAGCTGACACTGATAAAGCTGATATTGATAGAAATATTATTAATCTTAATATAATTATTACTATAATGAAGTGTTAAAGTTTGTTAAACTTTAGAAACTCACAGGCCTGTAGTCTTAGAGGAAGAAGTGTTGCGCATTACCACTACACTAAAAAGCATAAAACGTTTATTACTTTGACAGATAGTAATTTCTGTTATATCTGACACACCCCCTTAGCTCTAGAGCTATTTAGGGTTTAGAGCTAGAGAATTCTATTTCCTGGAGGCAGCCAAGCTCGATTTATGCCCGCACCTGGACTCAAACTCATGAGGTCTTAGCGCTTACGCTGGGTAGCAAATTCTGGAAACGGCAAGCCAATAGAGGCACTGAGACTCTTAACTGTCATGCATTACCACTGCATTAAAAAGCATAAAATGTTTATTACTCTGATAGATAGTAATTGCTATTATATCTGACAAGAAGTGTGTACTGATCCAAGCCATATTACAGCGCTATAAGAAGCAAACAAATAGCCTGAATTACAGGGCAGTGCCACTGTAAATAAGGATGTCACAGCAAATATTAACGCTGGAAACAAGAAGATCTGAAAGGCAGTGCCTTATGCAATGACTAGAATAGAGTAGAGTTGCTTGTATGACGACCCTGCAGGCCGTCACCTGGGCCGGGGCAGCCCGACGAATCCCCCGCAGAAGAAACAGTGCAGGAGGACGGTGTGCACGGTCCTGTGCACTGGTCCAGGGGTGCAAAGACCCAAAGCCCCTACGACCAGTCAGAAAGAGCTTGGTGGTCCACAGGGACTGTCAACACCAAGCACCATTTAGTTGACTGCTTGGCAGCAACTGCGTAGTGCACCACCAAGCACAATGGACCAAGCAAGGTACAAGGTACCTCTTAGTTAGCTAGTATAGATAGACATCATCGTGACCACGATGGCCGTGAGGGACTCCTGGTTCCTCACGCTAGTATTTAATTGTTCATTTATATCCTACTGTTCAGACTCACCTCTGTGCATTATAGTGACAGCGACCTACAGTGACATTGAACCCCCCGTCTAGGAGTGCTAGCTCAACAAGCCGTCTTCGGAACGCCCTTCAGCCTTTGGCGTCCTGCTATACATTCTGTCTTAACCCGCGCCAGTCCTCTCGAGGCCTGTGTCAGGTGCAGGTCGTAATAGCTTGCTTTCTAGCAACTAGATATAGGAAAGTTCAGAGCCTATTATAAGCTGTAGGAGCCTCTAGAAGAATTCCAGGGGCTTCTATTACTGATATAGTTCTGGAAGGTTCTATGGGGCAAGCCCTATAATGAGTCAGAACCGTGAAGACCTAGATTCCAGAACCTTCAAGGCTTAACAGGGGCTCTGTAGGCCCTGGAGCCTTCTAAAAGGTTTGGCTCCACAGTGCGAGCCGTGACTGCAGTGTACGCAGCAGTTGCCTATAGGGCAGCAGGGGCTAGAAATTAACAAAGTTTAAAGTTAGGATCCCGTAAAGGAAGCCATTAAAGGAGTACAAAAGCTTAAGTTAAAAGAAAGGGTCTCTTATCTCTATTAACTCGGGGCGCTTGTTCAGGCTGACCTTGTTATTCTTTTTAGGCTTTGTAATATTACTGTAGCTGTTTTTGTACATAGCGATGTGTTCTCTAGCGCGTGCCACTGTCAAAAAGGAGCCGCGCTATGCAGTTCTTTGAACTGTGCTTTTCTTCAATTCATCATCCGACGATTTTTACCACGAAGACCTCTCATTGGAAGCCCAGTGACATTCTAGCCCTCTAATCGAAGGAAGATGACCTAGTCCATGGTCGCGTTTCCTTTGTTGTTCCATGCTAGGCTCCGTTTCATGCTAGGCACCATCACTAATTAGGTCTTGTTCCATACTAGGTACATATCTGTTTTTCTACGTCAATTGTATTTGTGTCCCTCCGATCGGAGGACCAGTAGTCTAGGAGTTGGCCTCTCAGGCTGACTGCGACGTTCAGTAGATGTGGTTTTCTTTGTGATTTCTTCTCTGTTGCGTCACCGCACCAGTTTACTATATAAAAATACATTTTCTAAATCCTTATACAGCTTTACTTTAAAATGACAAGACTTAGGCTTATTACATTACAGGCTTTATTAACATACAGAAAGGCCTTTTTAATATATAGAAATTTTTTAAAATACAGGAAGGCGTTTTAATAATATAGGAAGACCTTTTCAGTATTTATCTAGATATTGTTAGAATAGGAGATAGCTTGGAATAACAAAAGTTATGAGTGATCTGTATAGTAAGAAGGCATCTTCCGCACTGACTAAAAGAATTCTTTATTTTCGCTAGAGCCTTGTTAGGGCCACATTAGCCAAAATGGCAGCCCAGACAGCGACACAAACACTCCTCGTGGGATTTTGGCTTGCAGATAGCTTAGTGCTTGTGACTAGAGATCAGTAGTGCGACGCCAAACACAACTTGAAAGTTGGAGGAAGAAAATCAAAACAGCTAGAGATCAAGCCTATATATTGAAACTTGGATATCCGTTTGAGCATAGGTGATTTGAATTTAGTTCAAATAATAGATGTGAAAAAAGGGTCTGAGTTGCCCCCCCAGATCAATCACAGACCCTAACCCTTGAATCTTTGAGGCGACCTTGAAGCTTGGGTGTCAGGCAGGTCGACCCTAGGGACGCGATAGCCTCGGAGGCCAGAGAGCCAAGCGGTGCCCACGCCATCATATTCATCACGCAGGCTTTTGCAAATCGCTAAATCTGGCCTCAACCAGCACCAATTGATACCCGCCGCAAGTCTCGGCATTTCTCGTTCATCTCGATAATTCCACTTCCAGCGCGATCGCACATGTAGAGGAGGAGCTGCCTAATTTTGGAGTACTTTCCATCTCGTTTCTTTTCCGCGCCCGCGCCCGCGCATTCCCGCCCATTTCGAGCGTTCCCGTCGTGCAGCGACCAGCCCCTACGTCGCAGGAGGGGCAGGTCAGGCGCAGTGAATTGGGCTTTGTCTGCCCGTCAAACCGTCAGACCGCAACTAAAAAGCCACCCGACCTCCGAAAGACCGCCACGTCGGGGTTTTAGCCATGGCAGCAGCTGCATCCCCCAGCTCGGCCGCGCAGATGTCGGACATCGAGCCCAGCTCGCCAGCCCGCATCGAAAAATCCTTCATGACCGTCCTCACCGAGGACGAGGACAACACCAAAATGGCGACCGCGACGCCCGAGCCCAGCGAGCGCCAGCCCCGCGGCAAGAAGCGCGCACGCGACGATGCAAACCCCCAAAACGGCAATAACGTCATTGGCAAGATCAGGCATCTCAAAAAGGAGGATGGCGAACCGCTCTGGCGAAAGGACATCCAATACGACTTCCTCAAGGCCGTCTTTGATAACGACTTGAAGGTCTTCACCAACAGCTACGAGCCAGATAAGATCGGAAAGCAATGCTTCGCCGACCTTTACATCGACACCATGTCGAGGAGTAGCAAGACCAGCAAGGTCCTTCGAGACAAGCTGCTTAGTGATCGCGATGCTGCGAAGGGCATGGCCATGGTCTGCCTCCTCGTCAACATTGGCCGCATGAACACCACACTCAACTGTGAGCAACCTGACACATCCACGCTGCCTTGTTTAAGTGCTGACACTACCTTCCGACGATAGTCTTCCCTGAGATGCGAGCTCAGCTTCGCACCTACCACGCCATTCCTTCGCTGCAGGCCCGCCAGGACCCTCACGCCTACAAACAACTGCAAGACGCTCCTCGGCTCAAATCGATTCTGAAGGGAGGCGCCGAAGACCGCCAGGAACCTAACACCCTCGAGGACCTTAAATGGGCGAAGGTCCCGCGTACTAATCCCGTCAATCTGTTATTTCTGATCTGTCAGTCGGCTAGCAAGGTCGCCGAGCTTCACTTCCCTCCCGGTCGGGAGTTTCATGACTTGATCATGAAGACAAAATACACTAGCTTGAGCCGCGCTCGCGCATTTCTGTGGATCATGTGGTTCTATCTCGAATCCGACTATACCGAGGAAGGCTGCGAAGAGAATCCTTTCGGCGCAGGGGTTGACTATGAGGTTGATGTCGCTAATCAGGGCGTCCCTCGCCTGGAAGAAATGACCGCCGAAGAAGAAGCCCTGGAGAATGTGGACACAGAAGAAGAGGTGGATTTTGGCAAGGCCAAACAGGTGATGCGGGCCAAGATTATCGAGGCCGACCAACATTTCCTTCAAGAGACTCAGAACAAACGAGGGCCTCGGCCCCGTATATTCCCGACTGGCGATGAAGCCGGCTCAAGCTCTGGCATCCTGCCGCGTATTCGACCGTCAAAGCACGAGAGTGATCTTGATAGCGTCAGATCAACTCCCCCGCCGCGGACCCTCGGACGCCCGAGCGGCGCGTTCAGTACTGGTCGCAGAGGCGCCAATCCCCTCAAGTACCAGATTTTCGAGGGCTCATCCCCTGGCGGTCAGCAGCAAGTGGAAGGCATCGTGGCCAGGAAACCGCGGCCGCCAACGGCACATCAGCTCGCCGTAGAACGTAATAGGTCTCAGCGGGTAGAGTACATCCTCGACCGCGGGCTGCGTAAGAGCCACCACAAGGCCCGCAAGCAGCGCCGGGTCGACGGCTCCATCATTCGCGCTCTGAAGCGGCTCATCCAAGTTCAGGATCCATTTGGCGACAGCGAGGACGACGAATGCATCAGCCATAACAAGTCTGCTCTTGTTATGGGACATAGCATGGAGCCCAAGGCCTTCCCCTTCCGCGAGAGGGGCTATGGTGGCCTGTGCCAGCTGAAGGATGAAGGAGAGGACTTTGGCGAGGAGTTCAGTTCCTTCAGCGCTGCCCTGCGTCGTTCACACCGCCGCCTCTCCCGCTGGGAGGACCATCAGGGTGAACTTGGCGTTATCGCCCCGGTTAAGCGGCCCAAACTCAACGGGGCGGGTCATGACGATGACGAGGATGGTGACGGAGAGGGTGATGGTGAGGACGGTGAGGGCTCTCCATCCAAGGACCCGATAGACCCAGCCGAGACAGAAGACGAGGCCGAGGTTATGATGCGCCAGCGTCAAATCAAGTCGCGTCGTGGTACCAAGACGAACGGAGTTCACCGCGGCCGAACAAACAGGGGTTTGCATTTGGAAGAGGCGGACGATCTTGATGACGTAGACAAGGAGCTGCTTGGCCTAGGTGATGGCGAAGCCGAGGGAGATGGAAACGGAGACGTAGATGAGGATGGAGATGGAGATGGAGATGGAGATGGAGACGGGGATGGGGATGGAGATGGAGATGGGGATATTGATGGAGATGGAGATGGTGATGGTGATGGAGACGACGGTGAGGGAGACGTCGAAGGTGAAGACGAGCTTGACGAAGTCGACAAGACGTTGCTTGGTATGGATGGCGACTCTGATTCCGAGTAGGATACGGTACTGGTTTACACGCGAATCCCCGCTTAAAGGGGAACCGATTACCACCTCAGCATGCACGCTTTGTTTTTATGTCTTTTATTTTTCTCGACGGCCTCGTTTCGAGGAAAAGGGAGAGGCGGAACGGGTTACACAAAAAGGATTTCGCGCCCGCCGGGTCGACGATGAACAGCGGTTCTTATTTCAACACATGGCAGTTACAGTAAGAGGAGGGGGGTTGTGCTGTACAGTAGTTAGATCACAACAGGCTATCTCCCGGATGGTGTTTTGAGGCGGCCTGACCAGGTAGCGCCGGGCTCGCTACGGACTTTGTACTTGAAGGAATTATTATGAGGCAAGGAGTTTAGGTCTCATTGCTTTCCCAGAATACAAGGCTGGCTACCTAGACTACCTAGCCAGGCTGACAGCGCGAAATATTTTCATATGCTTTTACGATGATTATGTGTTGAATTATTTTGTTTTAGTGCATGGGGTTGATAGGCTTGGATATCAAGTTCTATTTATATTCTGCTCCTAGTTTCCCCCGCTTGGTTCATGACCCGGTGGCGGCGCTTGAGCGCCCACCAACCACCCTACACCACTGACAAGTGTTCCCATCGCTGCATTCCTGAGCTGGTCTCTCTTGCGCACCCGATTTTGATTTCCCTCTTCACCGTCGCTGCCGGCGGTGTGGTCTGTACTAGTGCTGCTTGTGTTCGTGTTACTCCTTCCCAGTCCAGTCGAGCGCTGAAGGCTTGACAGCGCCGTAAGGTTGCGCTGCGCGGACATAACGCTCGCTTTGGATAGGTCGAACAGTGACATGGGTACCTCCTCAGCCTGATGGCGACGGGAAGATGCGGCTGCAGTAGCTGGTTTGTGAGACGTCGTGTTGGCATTGAAATCCCCTGGCATGTGAATGGTGTCGCCTGCTGTATCCCAGGCATCCTCTTGCTCATCCTCGGTTTTCATTGCGGCCTCGAGCTCCTCCTCAGCGCGGCGGAACGCGTTGATAATCTCCTGCAATGTCGGGGGCGGGGCAATGCGCAGAGCGGCTGAGAGGCACTCGATCCGCTGCTCTAGATGTCGGATCTCGGGGTTGCCGCTGGTTGTGCCGAGATGTGTGGGTCGGATGGTGTGGGCGGTGCGGCGGTACTTGCCAGCTTGCAAGGCAGCCTTCCACAGATAATCGTCTGCCTGAGCGGCGGTGCTCAGGGAGGAGAGGCGGTTAACGACATAGGAATACGCTGTTTCGAAGTCGTCCTCCATTAGAGCTGCGTCAATACACATAGCTGTGATGCGCCTCTCCGTAGTAAGGTGTTGTTGCTGCTGTTCTTCTGTGGAGATAGAGTTGTTGCTGTCGTCGCTTGATTTTTCCTTGCTTGGGGACGTGAGGCCGGCCTGCACCATGCGGTTTCCAAGGTCGACAAAGTCTTGGAGCCTCGTATAGCTTTTGGGGTTCTGCTCAAGGATTTTCCCAATGATCGAGATAGGATCCTTGTGCACCCGCAAGACAACTGGCGTAAAAGGCTCCCCCTGTTTAAGCACAAGGCGGTACTCGCTCAGAAGATGAGTCGCTTGGAGAAGTGCCTCGATCTTCTTGGCAGCAGGCGCAGATTTTCCGATGGTTTTTGGAAACGCCTTAACTCTGCCGGGCTGTTAGTTTCGGTATACCCGAAAGAAAGGGGCAGCTCTGACATTTCGTCACACTTCTTCAGCCCCCCGCGTGTGCGATTGGGGTTCGAGGCGTTGTCGTAGGCAATCATGGCAGTCGAATAAACCGTGCTCTCAAGAAGTTTCTTGTCAAGCGGCTGATCCAGCGAATCCTCATACATGGAACGCGCGAGTGTGTATCCTAATAACGTCAGCGCAGTCACCAGAAGCACAGAAGCAAGCGAAGCCTACGAGTATTCGCGAGCAATGCTTTTAGAAGTTCAATCTCCAAGAACTCCCTCTTTACCTGGCCAAAGATTCCTCTTGTGCGAGGTTCAGAAGCAGAGGAGTTGTCTTCTGCCCCCCAATCTTTGAGCCATAATATCTCATTTCTCGCTTTGATCCAAAACTTATCGTCCGTCTTCGGGCCGTTATTGGCGAGGGCATTGATTAGTTTGATAGCCTCCTCTTTCTGCTCCCTTTCGTCTTGTAGCAGTGCAAGCTCGCCGGCTCTGCGTACCGTGCAAGGTAAACCGGCTTTTGTAAGAAGAAGCGCGCTGATGATAACCGCTTGCAGGAAGACGGTTGAAGCAGTAGTTGGAGATGTCAGGACGTTGGTGCTATCTAGTAGGTCGTTGCGCAGATACGTTGCGTGTTTCGGAGCCGTCACAGAGTTGGTAACATGCTCTGCTAGAGGTGGAAGCATAGCCAGCGCGGAATGCAGCGCAGCCGTTGGGTCTTGGTCGAGAAGACCTGCGATCTTGGCGACTATCTTATATGCTCCGTCAAGCGACTCGGGTGAGGCTTCGGGGATGAGATAGGCACAAGCTAGAGCAGCTCGCGCATACGCCTGTTCTAGATGATCTTGCTCTTGGTCGCTTAGCCACATCGCACCCCAATCACCCAGGTCGACATCGCCAGGGCCATCCCATTGCTCGATCGCGCTCACGGCCACCCTCCACGATTTTGAAGCGTGACTAGTGAGCCACTCCATGACCTGCTCCCATCCAGGGCAGATGCTCTCGTTGGGTTCATCCTCCTCCGGATGCTGTTTGCCAGCTTGGCCAAGCCCTTTCCTCCTATCCTTCCACCTTCTCTCGTTGAAGAGCCAAGGACCCACCAAGCTCTTCAAGTCGCGCCCAACTAAAGGGAGGTCTGTCTCACGGATGCCGGTTTGTGACAAGAGAAGATTAACGGCAACACGGTCAGGCAGCTCCTGGAATCCCAAGAGTGTGTACGGTATTGGATCCTGAGCATAGAATTCGCAGTTCCGTCGCAGAAGCGGAAGAATAGTGGACACCATTAGGGTGCGAATGCAGGGCGAGTAGTCCAGGAACGGCACCAAAAGGCCGGGTAGTTCGTCGAGAAGTCCAGCTTCCTCGTCCACCTTATACGCCCGACGTAGCAGAAACAAGGTGGTCGCATCTTCAATAGCCTCGGCTGGCGCATCGGGGAATGACAGCGCTTGTAGGCGAAGTTTCCGAACTTTCCTGGCTGCATCCTCCTCGCTCAGCCCCGCGACAGCTGAGCAGTCGATATCCCGTAGCTCGCTCTCTGTGAAGTCGCCATCCTCAAGTAGGCCTATAAACCCAACATATTTGCTCGACTGCAGGGTCTCGGGCAGATATGTGAGGACGATGCGCAGCAGTAGCTCCTTTCGAAGGACTGCTCCATGTCGCGCGGCGAGCGATGCTAGACTGTCGATGTCGGCCTGGACAGCGAAGTGAACTGCAAGCAAAACCAGCTTTGCCGGTGAGAGTAGCAGGGCCATCGTCGCGCTGTGTTGGTCGAGGGGTCGCGATGTTCCCTACAAAGGACAGCGAAGGGAAGCCGGAGTGAGTGGAGCTCTCGGCAGCTTCCCGATGATGGCGCCAAGGAGATTTGGCCAGCAGAGCTCCGTTGGCTGGCTCTTGGCGGGGGTGGGGCGCTGCTGGCTCTGGCTCAATCCCGGCTGTGGCTGAACAGTGTGGCGCCCGAGAAGCATTGACGACCAAGCTCCAATTCGAGACCTCCGAACACCACCCGAGACGATATTCACGACCAACCCTTCCGCGCAACACCGCATACCGGCTTCTGCGCAGCCCATCATGTCGTCAGGATATGGTCTGCATGGGGGTGAGTGCGGTCGCATCTGCCAATGGCACCAATTCAACATCAAATCAACCGAGTTCGACGCTTGCTGACAACTACCTCCTAGGGCCGTCCCGGTGCTTTCCCTTCTGGCAAGAGTTGCTCGCCTGCTACGTCGTCAACACGTCCGCAGAGGATGACTCGGGAAAGAAGAAGTGCGCCCCAGCGCTGGAGGATTACTACGAGTGTCTGCATCACAAGAAAGAGGTCCGAACGAACCCCCACTGCGCAGCTATCGGCACATTGTTTTGTCGGCTCAACTAACGGGACGTATCATCACAGGCAGCGAGAGTTATGACATTGCAGGCAGCATACCGGAAGGCCGAGGCGCTTGGGTCTAAGGAAGAAGCCCCGACAGCTGGCCAGGTACGGAGCCTGGGCCTGTTGAAAAAGGGGGGTTCGGCATAGTTGGCAGACGGAAAGATGTCGCTCCATCCTTGCGCCTTGTATATTTTCACCAACATTCAAGATTTTGCCCTCAGTCAGAGCTATGTGCGTTGATGTTGATCAATGTGGTGTTTGGCCCGATCACTGGACATTGCTGAGTGCCCCTGTCCTGCTGCCGTTGCCTGAGATTGCCCTGTGCCTGAACTCCTTCCTTAGCCTGGGCATCTTCCATCTTCAACAAGGGACTGCATTCAGATGCAATACTATCTCCCATTAGTCCTGTGTCCCAAGGCCTAAGTAGTATACCCCAGCAGCTGATCAACTATTGGTACCCATACATCCGTCTTCTGAGCCTGGCTTGCACTTTCCAAGGCCTTGCCATCATTCATGAAAATCAAATTAGATAGCAGCGGTGGATTTCGTCGGATGTCTGTCTGGCCGCAATCATATGTCGCGGGGTCGTGCCTTCCTCACTTTCCACACGCTGCTCACCTGCCTACCTTAGGTACTGCCCTGACTTGCCGGTGATTGACGCCCTTTCCGCCGACACCTTCATAACTAGCCTATCGAAGTTTTGATCCCTCGCCTCTTTCTACAGCGCTGAACGTCAAACTGCCTCGGGGCTTCAAGAATGCCTTGCCTTCGTGGCATTGAGGTGTCGCTCACTGCGCAGCTCGACGGCGTGCAGATTCTCGAATACCCCCACCCCGAAGGCGCATCAGTGAAGCTTCTCGACGATCAGGCCAATGGATCACACAGGTTCCCGCCGACGAGAGACGCGAAATGCGGGTCTCCAGGATACCAGAAGACAAAGCCCACCGTCTCGGTCTACATTCCTTCCGCTCCTGGCAAGTCCTCCGTGGATGATCGGCAATCTTTTGCTTCACTGCTTGCGAAGTGGAAGCGCAACTAACGGAACATCACAGGTTCTCCCTTTTCAGTCAACTACAGCATCAACAGCATACCTCCTTCCCCTTGCAAGTATGTGTACTTCAAACTTTACATAAATGGCCGACATATGGCATCTTGGGGAATCGAGCCTGCTGTTCAACGGAGCGGCAAGATTGTGAAGTCGCTCTGGGCACCGGCTGGTCGCTACAGCGAGCACGTGGGCTTGGAGGGCAGGAATTTTGTCTTCCTCTCGGGCCAGGAAAACAAGAGCGCTGCTGAGGATGGCGGCCTTATTGAGATACAAACATTCCGGGCAAAAGACAGAAGGCCCCGTGCCCCCCGTTTGGAGGAGTTTCAGGAGTTTCGGAACTATAGGATAGCGTAAGTATCCCACGACAAGCCGATGTGTGCTCTTGATCACCCGGTTGCTGACAACGCATCAGCGCTCCAAGCATTGGCCTTGTGGATGAGCCACAGGACGCCTTCTGTAAGTTCTGATCCGAGCTGTTTTCTTCCCGTTTTATTCTTCTCTGCTTCTCCAGAGCTGTTGACGCTCCTGTGACTCCAAAGGGGGAAGCATCAGCTAATATTCGCCATAGATTACCAGTGGCACCTCATTGACCCTAAAGATAGCCCATTCGTTGTCTTTCGCCTCCACTATCGGACCTGGAAGAGTCTCAGGCACCTCAACCTTATACCATCGGTATACTCCGACCGGTCGCTGTTGGGCTCGCTCAGCTTTACGAGCCTTGACGTGGAGGCTGCTTCAGAGGCCAACAGTCAGCCGCCAGCGCAATATTCTGCATATCATCTTATCTCCGTCGACGAGTCTGTGTTTGAGGGCGACGCATCCAGCAAGGTTGCATCTGTTTTGCAACCCATTGGCTATTTCCTGAAAACCCCCCCAGAGCGATTTCGTCCATCATCAAGAGCTTCCAGTATTCCGCAGCCAAGCAAGGCGGCACGGGATACCTTTCGAGAATCTTACCGTGAGTACCCGATCAAAGAGCATTACAACCCGTTTTGTCTTTTTGTTTGTCTTTATGTCTGGAGTCCTGAGACATCGGTTCTTCATCAGACATGAATAAATATCCCAGGATGGATAGTATTCACTAATATCTACCACAGTTCAGCGCCCGTTGCCAGAACTCCCCGCGGATGAGCCTGCTCCTTTCAGCAGACGATCTTCAGTCGCATCCACTAGGTCTGCTGCCTCAGGAACTCCATCGCTGACCCCTTCTCTTAGACAATATGTTGACGGGGGATCGTTCGAGCAAGACAAGGTGGAGATTGGTGTTGCCAGGACTGTTCAGATGTCCCCGACAGTTTGCGGTTCCAGATTGCAGTCGAGTGAAGAGGCGAAGTTGGAGCAATTAGCAAACTGTTCAATATCTGACTACGAGACGTCACCTCTATCAACAAACGACTCGAACTCGCAGATAAACTCTTCGCCAAGTCGATATCTCCCAACAACTAGCAGCATGTTGGAGGCCCACTACAGCATCTTCTCACCGAAGCGGGAGATGGCGACATCGAGAAAGCCGGAGTCTGCCAATGACATTTCGCCTCGTCACGCTCGTGAAAACGGACTGTCTCGGATTAGCTCAATGCAGCTGAGCGAGTCGGAGTGGATAAGTCGCACTCCGTCGCCAGCCCGTGGTGGTAAGTCACGCGTATAGAGTCCGCGTGCAGACCGGCCAACCGGGCGATCTCTGTTCTCCGGGTTGCTGAAGAAGGCCACCGGATCTCCTAGAAGGATGACTGTGGTCGGTATGCCTCAGAAAGAAGTTCACAAGCCAGCATCTGGCAACAACGTGGACAATGAGCAGTTGGGAGGCTGGATCTGATGGTCTTGACGGGTGGATGGATTGGGGGAACGCTGCTTCTACATCTCGTCGTGCTTTGAGCGATCTTCCAAGAGTGGAGTTTGGTGTTTTCAGGCCTGATCTGGTGTTCGTTATGTAGGGTATGTAGTACGCGCCACAGGCATTGTGGACGCGCCTAACCGTGGATCATAATCGCTGATCAAGAAGCTTAGGTAGGCGCATCTCGTCCTTGATAGGTAGAGCATATCTTGAGGTAGCTGGAAAAGTAGACAATATAAAGATTGCTTTTCCTCCAGACCCAATCACCACCACTTCTCATAAAACACACGATGTGGCGAGATTCCCAGCCCCTCCTTTGCAACAAGTCTCTCCACGAACCCGTCTGTCATGGCCGGTAGGCCGCAGACGAACACAACCGCATCGTTCTTCTCCGGCCCGAGCGCTAATGTCAGATCATCTAGAGATATTCTCCGCCTCTCGAACGGCACATCGAACCCATCACAGCTTACCACCTCCTGTTTCGTTTCATCTACAACATGCTTTCCATTGGTGGTGAGAAACAACCTCAGCTCACCCCGTAGCTGCCCGTGCGAGAAGATTTCTGCAACATGCTCGAGGAAAAGCATACTTTTTGCCTCCCGCGGCGGCCCAGGATCGCGCATCGAGTACAGGAAGTGTGCTGAAAATGGCTGAGCGGGCGGTGATTCGGCCAGAGAGCTGAGCATGCTCATAAGGGGGTTAATTCCAACACCGCCGGCGATGAATACCGCGCGCCGGATGCTAGAGAAGTTGATGTCTGGGGGTGGCCAGACGAAGCTTCCGCCAACACGGACGGAGAGGGGGGCTGAGAGGAGCTCGGAGATGGGTTGCCAGAGCCAGGCTGCCGGTGGGTTTTCTGGGGAGCGCTGAATCGCGAGTTCTATGTAGGGAGCGGGAGAGGGGGGAAGGGCGGCGGATGGAGGGGAGGTGATGGTGAAGCCGCCTGGTTTGGGGATGGATGAGATGTAGAGATCGAGCCATTGACCAGGGAGGAACTTGATTCATGGTTGTTGTTATTAGCGGTGATGGGGTTGTGGGTGATATTTCGGTGTAGTGGTGGGTGTGGATAGTACCTTGATGCCTGACCCCTGGATTGCTAGACGGATTATGCGAATGGAGGGGTTGATCTCCTGGATTTCAGCGATGGTTGTCTCGTGGAGCGCCTACGGGTACAGTGCAAATGGGTCAGATGGTTAGGTTGCATGCAGGAGTGGTGGAAAAGACGGACGCACTCGCTGACGAGGCTCGGCTGCGGTCCTTTCTAGGTGGCTTTCTTTGGACATTTTGAACGGATGTGGATGGGGTTGTTCATGGGAAGGATCGGTGAACGGCGGCTGCTCTTGTGATGCTGTCACGGCACGCAGACTGTTTGGTCTTGAAGCGGGACCTAGCGGCTGAGGGCAGATGGAGCAGCGCCAAACCGGATCAAACATCGCACACCCCACTCCTTAATAAGTACCTAGGCTAAGCCTCAATGAAGTTGGATTTTGAACTTGTCAGGCGGTCCTTTCGTGGAGTGTTTGCCTCGTTGCATTGAAGCCATGCAGGCTGGCAATACGGGTTGACCGGGAAAGCCAAAGAGCTAGAGAAGAAGAGGCATGAGGGTTATCTCATGCTTGTCGTTACATGAAGCGCCTGAGAAGGCATTGACCGCAATGAATAGCCTTGGCTGAGAATTGAAAAGATGGAAGTCCCATGGTTAATATAGAAGGCCCGTCGCACAGCACTCGAGGGAGGGTGGTAGGTTTCCCCCAACCTGGACGCGGCTCTCTAAGGAGACGGCTCACCGGTAACCCCCACAGCTGCTGATTGGCAGGGATAATTCCGCCCTATTGAGAAGCCGTTTCCGGCGGTTGTTTCCACTCGTCGTGACATCAGAACAATACGCTTCCTCCAAAATCGGACTGCAGCGCAGACCTGCCCACACCCGTGGACCAGCTCAGGCAACCTCCTTCCCCAACAAATTGATGGAATTCGAGATTTCGCGAGAGCCGACGGCAGTCTGAAAGCTGGCGGGGTCAAGGTACCTTCACCTTACCTCAAGCCCGAGGGCACGTTCATTAAGCCCCACAGCTAAATTCAAGGCCCACTTGCCTAGAAATCCAAATCGTCACTTGCTCCCGACTGCCGAGCAACCTCGAGCTAGCGCCCAGACCTTCGATGCTGAGCCAGCCTCTGCCCCGCCGGTGAAAGTTCAGAATGCGAAGATCGAGAAAGAGTG
>Ga0247780_1000788_pt1 | contig 25559 bp, 29 predicted proteins | sample UWRJL079202R5_FD_179927 | JGI IMG/M metagenome (GOLD analysis project Ga0247780, IMG submission 179927) | Plant litter microbial communities from Arlington Agricultural Research Station in Wisconsin, United States - UWRJ-L079-202R-5 | ecosystem: Environmental > Terrestrial > Plant litter >... | reverse complement strand
AGGCAAGTGCGCCCCCGTGTCTGCCTGCTACGAAGCACAAGCTCTTGAGAGACCGAGGCGGCTTGAGAGTGTCACAAGTGTGTTGATCGGCCACTGTATCGAACCATTGCCGACCACTATACCCTCCCGATCCTCTCGGGTCCATGTCTTGTCTTGGTCTTGGGTTCTCGTTGATTGCGTTCCTCTCCCGAGCACATGGCTGGGGCACGACCCGATGATCCAGTGTCTCCCACCCTCCGGCCATCATGAGCGTCTCGGGTCCATCACGACGTGCGTTGGCGCGGATGCTGATTGCTTCTAGTGCAATGGCCTGAACCCCTGCCAAACATGTGTCAAGAGGCGGTTGACGTGCGCCTACACGCCAAACTCCTCCGCCGACCATAGCGTTGGCGAGTCTGCCGGGTCGCCTACCAAACGTCGGCATATTGAAACCTCCCCGCAGTCAATTCCCGCTGCGCTGGAGTCCTCTGTAGCATCGCCCCCGCAGCGCCTGGCCCACGAGACAAAGACTCTCTGGGACGAAGTTCCAATCGGGCAGTCCAGAAAGGGGGCGTCCTCGGTGTCGACGTCCACGGGACCGCATCCGCCAACCTCTTCTGGCTATGACCACGCTCGAAAGGGCTCGATGAGTGAGCATGGTACCCAGCCGGAAACCAGTCACACACATGGTCAAGCCGAGGAAGCCACCATTTACACAGAGACCAGGATGTTGCAAGATCAGACAGGGCGGCTTCGTACGTGCCCTCTCAATGCCGACCCGCCTGCTCGAGTCCGCCTAACCATCATGTCTAGTGTACATCGGGGATGCTTCCACCCTCTCCATCCTGCAGCTGATCCGCATCATCGTGGAAAACACTGCTGGAACGGACATGGGCTCCCCCTTTATCAATGACCCAAAGAGGCACCGTATTCTGGAAAAAATCATAGACTTTCCAGAAAACGCACGGTTGCCCAGTATCTTGCCAGACAAGCAAACTGCAGATATCCTCATCGAATCATATTTCATCAATGTTAGACTACCCGCCCCCGCTGGTTTGGCATTTGCTGATTTTGATTAGACCTGTGGCCTCATCGAAGTTTTTGACAGAAAGGCATTCATCGATGGAGTAGAATCTGTCTACAGAGATCCGCTGTCGGCTGGCCACCATTTCTTGTGTCATCTGTTCCTCGTTTTGGCTCTCGGTCTGCTTCTGGCAGCCCCCACCCCGGGGAGCAGGCAGGAGATGATCATTCAAAAGCAGCTGTCGGCGAAGGAGAACAGAGCCGAGCTCTTCTTCCGAAGCGCCAGGTCCATGTGCGATCCCGACAGCGGCTTTGAAGATGCCGACTTTTGGTCGGTCCAAGCCTTGTCACTGATGACTGTGTATATGCTCGCGGTCTCCAAGAGGAATAGAGCATATGCATATCTTGGTAAGACCACCAGAATCTGGCACACTACCTCTAACTTCTCAACGACTAACTTGCATACTTTAGGCATGGCTGTTAGATCTGCCTATGCATTAGGATTGCACCGAGAGGAGACCATGAACGACTTCATCTTCACCTCTGTTCAAATGACCGTCCGACGAAATTTGTGGAAGACGCTGTTCATTCTGGACCGATTCCTGGCAGCATCGCTTGGAAGACCTACTGCCATTTCTGAAGATGACTGCTCATGTAAGATTATGTCGGACAATGACATCGCAAGCCCCCTGGCCTCCGGGGAGCCGTCTCTTGGGTCCGTTCATGCTAGGAGCCTCGACTCCTGCGTTCGGTCATGTCATGTCATCGGTGTTACGCTCAAAGTCTTTTCATCCAGGAAGATCTCGACCTCAATGGTCCAGGGGATTGTGGATCTCTCGAATGCCGGTGGTCAAGGCCCGCACACAACCTTGCAGCGGCGGCAGGCGAAAGGGCCTTCGATACATCCTGCAGCGGGAATTGCAAACCTCCACCAGGATCTCCTTTCGCTACACTCCTTGATTCTTCTCACCCGACAGCTCTTTATTATGCACAACTGGAAGCTCGAAGAACAGCGCTCGGGGCTCACCGAGCCGTCCCCGATGTACGGCTCGCCGATGGCTAGATACTCGGAGGCCTGCGTGATTGCTTCTTATCATACTATCCACCTACTCCAGAGAGCTCGAGAGGCTGGATACCTTCCCCGGAGGAACCCTTTCATCATGTGAGACTCGCCGCTTGGCCTACCTTGCGCTTGCTAACTGCTTTTAGATACTTTCTCTTTGCCGCGAGCCTTGTCGTGTTCATGAACGAGTTTGCGTCGCTATATCGCACAAATGCATATGCTCAGACCGTCACTGATGCAATAGCCATCATGAAGTTCTGCGCCGAGACTGACCCACAAGCCAGCCGGGTCCTAGAGATCATGGAGAAGTTTGCCAAAGTCGTGGCAAAGTGGACGAAGGATCATACCTACCACGCCCCAGACCTAGCTGGAGATCTTAGTGGCCTGTATAGTCATATGCCTAGCCCCCACCTTTCTCATGAGCACAGCGGCTCGTTGGGTAGCATGCCTAGTCCCGCCGAGCCAGAGACACCAAGGATTCTCAACGCGTTGCACCAGACCTCGCTCCCTGGGCCGGCGGTGCCTCTGCCTTCGCTTTCCGAACTGCTTATTCCGCATCCGTCAAACTCTATCGTGGACACCCGGATGAATGGTATATCGCCATCACACGGCCCTGCGCAGTCTCTGAATCCTCCGATTGATCCTCGTGCCGGGGTCTCTTCCCACCCAATGGTCGACCACGACCCGATGAATGAGGACATTGAGTTCGATTTTGACGGCCTGTGGAATAACTGGATAAATCACGTCGTGCCAGTGTCCGCCATGGCTCCCGGGATATCCCCTCTGGCGCCCCATTTCTCACCAGCATTACCCCACGCAGCCCCCGAACCCTTTGGTACGTTCACTCTGCCTCCCGAGTCAAGAATATCCCCAGCAGCGGTAATCAGCGGAACGATACCCCTCTATCATTCTACCAACTTCGGATGAAAAAAACCACGCCGTCCTGCGTAAATGACCGCATCACGGGTATGCCGTGGACGATTGACGACATTCATTCGTGATCGTGGAGGGAAGCCTAAGGTTTAGGTGACTGCGCACGAGTCTAGCGTCGGGATCCTGCGTGACATCGGCGTCCGGGCCGGATGGGATGAGGTGAACAGGGCACGAGGCGTGGTTTCCAACTAGGATTGAGGACGACAAAGAGGCAGACTTGCGTCTCTCAGCACCAAAGTCATCCCGACTTGCCGCCGTCTAGGCAGCTACAAATACCAGGATCGAAATGGATGACGACTTCACCTTGTCAGATTGCTTGGCAGGGTAGTGCTCTACAGCTTTCATCGGACTGCAACGGAACTTAGCAACGCTGAAGGAGAACCAAGAAGTAAGGGACCGAGATCATCATACACGACAAGGCTTGGAGCACACAGTGAGCGTGATACTGAAATGGTGTGGATGGTTTCCTTGGCATTCTAAGTGCATCTCAGTTAACTTTTGGTGGTTCAACAATGGAACAGCACGGGATAGATAATGAGTGGCACGGATACGAGTCTCTGAGAGAATCAACATCTATTATGGATTATGAGACGGGTCGCCTAATTGGCCGGCCCGTCCACTTGGATGGAGGGAAATCAATCGGCCCAAAAGCAACCCCTGGGTCATGTCGAAGCATGCCTTAACCATACCCAGCCAACACCGTACCAAACGCCGTCCGATAGCACCTGTGACAGAAATGAAATAACCTTCACCCCCATCCGAAAGCAAGCCGAATATCACACTAAGCGACCACGTCCAGAACAAAGTCGTACTCGAGGAGCCATTTGCCGTTGGGGTCACCCTCCCGCGGTACGAAGCTGACGATGAGCTCATCCTTCACGGCAAACACGGAGTCCTTGGCGATGTACTCGTCGCGATCATCAAAGATTTGCGTTGTCAGCGTCCTGTGCTCAGCGGCCGACACGACGAAATGGATGTGGCCAGGACGGTAAGGGTGGCGATCCAGCATGGTGAGGAACTTGCCAGCCGGCCCGTCGTCGGGAATTGGGTATGCCACTGGCCGCAGGCAGTAGAAGGAAAAGCGACCCTCGTCATCTGTGATGAACTTTCCGCGCAGGTTCATGTCGGGCTGGTCCGGGTCTTGCTGCTCGTACAGTCCATTGGGTGCGGTGTGCCAGACGTCAACGACCGCGTTGCAGATGGGCATGGTTGGCGATGCAGACGAGAGCACACGGCCCGTGATCAGTGCTGAGTCGGCGATGGCGGTCTCATACCACGTTACGGCAGGGGTGAGTTCCCGGACGATGGAGCTGCCGTTGGGAAGCACGGGTGCGTCGTGGCGGTAAAAGGGTCCGAGAATAGCCGAGGGCGTAGCTGCGCCTGCTGCCGAGGCGTCGGCTACCATGTTGGCGGTGATCTCGTCGACCAGTGTTTCGAGGCCGAGGATGTCACAGAGGAGCTGGGTCTCATTGCGGCGGTCATCGGACATGCGTCCGCATTCGTTGATCTGGCGGGACTGTTAGGGCCACACGACACGAGAAGTTGGGGAGGGAAGAAGCTTACCAGCTCGATGGCGACGGTCCACTCGTCGACGGTGAGGTTGACCTCCCGGGTGAAGTCGTGGAGATGGCGTACCAGACTCGGCATTATCTCGGCCAGGCGCGGGTGAGCTTTGGGCCCCGTCGCCGCGATGACCTTGTCAGTCAAGGTGAGATCATAGCCCTTCTCGTTACCGCCGAAGTTGTTCTCGGATTCGCAGATCGTGCTGACATCGACGGCCGAGTCAGATGATGACATGCGGGGTTGTGTCTGACCCATTTTTGGTACTGGGAGCCGAAACGTGGTGGGAGCACAGCGCCAAAGATATCGAAGAATGTCGAAGATAGAATATGATGGGAGAGTTGGGTTGGCTAGGAGAGGTGGTGTCTCGAGGAAGGCGCTTGGTGGGGTTTTTATAGGCAAGTGAGGGAGGCAGAAGAGAGTGAGTACCCAAGGGAAGGTGGGATGGAATTGTTTGTGTGAGTCGACACTAAACTCGGCAGGATGCAGCTTCTCTTTATGAGTTTCGAGACGACACGACTTGGGTGCCGCTTGCCAGCACAGCACACAGCATTTCGTCGGGAGTGGAGGTGACACACATGGTCATCGATGCACAAAGACGGCAACGGCTTCAGTACACCCTCGGCCCCCACTGGCATCGCGATAAGGCAACGCTGCATTCACTGCTTGCCTGGCGGCGACTATTCCTGACTACATGTGTTAAGCGCAACGAGACGAACAAGGGCGTTGGCAGGGCATTGGCAGGGCAGCGAAAGTGAATGAACTGTCGAACGAACACCGCTTCTTCGGTTTTTGGTGGTGGATATGCAAACGCCGGGGCTCCGTCCGTGTAAGTGGGTTTGGTCCAATGAGTCGCGAGGAGGCGTTGGGCGTGCGCTGATCACGCTGCCCTACGGCCACGCTACGCATGTCCAGCTCAGTTAAGCACTCGGAGCTATGCCGATTGCAACGGGGTGTGCACGGAGATGCAATGGATGCAGAATTAACAGGTGCTGATTGATGTAGCTAGGCTGCAGCAGCAACATGGCGACTCCGCCGACTTGAGTTTCGACCGCTGGGATGTTAGGTTACATACCTCCGAGTGGGGTCCGGCCGCTAATCCCGGATTCCGGGCGGCCGGGATGCCGCAGTCAGGGACCCAAACACGCTCAACCACCCACTGTACTCACTGTGTTCACTGCGTGGGACACGGTGTGGTGCGAACAGGAGAGATATCGCATCACGGGCGGCGGCGCGCGCAAACCAACGCAAGACAGGTGTGTCGTGGGCTGGCTGAACAACGACCACGGCCGAGGGGCTAGAGGACGAGGGTCAAGTCAAACGCCGCCACCGCACCTTGGCTGCGCGTTGCCGAGCTTCCCAGACCGCCTTGCCAAGCAGGGCTTCACCGACTGCGATTGGGCGTGCTGCAAGGAAAGGGAGATCTGGCAACGGCCGATCGTGTAGGGGGGGAGAGAGTTTGAGAGGATCCCGGCCTGAGGTCTGCAGGAGGACGGCACTTCTCCGATGCCGGGTGCAGCGGGGTTCGGGTGGTTCCGGTTGGTGGTACGGAAGAGGTATGGTCCTAAGGCAACACGGCGAAATACGCTCACAAAAAACTAAATTTAACATACGGGTTCGGAGCATGCGGGTTTCCTCATCAATGTAGATGCTTTGTCGCACGGCGTGGAATTTGGCTCAAAAGTTACAGTTCATATTCAGAAGGGGGGAAGAAAGGGGTTAGCTAGAGGGAGGCTTAGCCACAAAGGGGAAAAAAGCTAGAGAGCAGAGATGGTGGAAGCCGTGTGGCTGCGTTTAGATACGGCCCGGACGAAAGCGACCCAGCTTTGGGTAATGTTTTACGCTTTGGGAATACGCGGTCATCATCCCCGGGCAATATCTTGGTGGATGGGCAAATAATACCCAAAACGAGACTCGCACAAGATTTAGAGTTCCCGCTTTGCGACAGAGAAAAGTAACTGGGCGAGTAACAAGACGGTGCTCATGCAAACCACACACATACCACATCCCACACACCACATATCCAGCGCCATTGTTGGTGAGGTTACTCATCCGTGTCTCCGATAGGTCGCGTCTCATGCTTCATGCTCAAACCGCCAGAAATTTATATGCAGAAAGGGTGAATTTTGCCCACTTATTTGATGTGTTGCCTGATTTTTGGACTGCGGATATGCTAGCCTGGCGCTAGGCATCTATTTACCCTCTTTCCTGTCTGAGTGTGCAGAGCTCATTGGCTTCTTGCGAGTCTCTGTTTTGCCCAGAAACGTGGTTTGCTTACCTTGCTCTAGTGTCTGCTGCTCGAAGAAGGGCTAAATTTCTTTTAGGTGTGTCCTCTCTGTCGGTATCGTTGTTGTGGCTTCTGGAAAACATCTGGAAGGTGGAGAGTCTAGAGAGGCGAGTTTCTTTGCTTAACTAATTTATTGCAGCGCTGCAGTGGTTTGGGGGTTGCAAGCTTGTCAAGCATGAGGCTTAGACCACGAGGCATCCGCATTTCGTCACATCTACCTAGAGGAGCGAAACGCTTGTGATGATGGTTTTGGTGTCGCGATATGACCGATGATACATGAGTATGTTTTTTTTTATAGGTTCTCTTTTCGGTGCGATTATGATGAGAAGGCAGAAAACAGATGGGGATTGGTTGGTTTGGGAGCAAATCCAGTTCGTACATGACGGACGAATTGATGTGCCGGGGGGTTACGGACCGACCAGCGGGTGCTGAGTGGCCTAGCGGAGATAAGTCCGAGTCCTTCTTGCCTCTGCCGGCGAGGTTTTAGCTTGGCTTGTGAGGAGGCCTGTCATCGAAGAACGATAGAAAAAATGTTCAATGGACTCCCAACGCTTTGGGGCAAGAACACGTGTTTGCTGCAAAAGCGGACAGAAAACGTACAGCCCAAGTGTCCCAAAGAACCAGGCAGTGTGCATGAGTTAGCGGCCAAAGCGAGTCGCAGCGGCAGTAGCGTATGCATGGCTCGGGATCTGAATTCTGACAGCTCTCTTTTGCGAACCCGTTGACACCCTTCCTGCCTTCTGGAAGCCCATGTCCTCACCCCTGTCTGGCTTCTAACTGGCTTCTTGGTTTGGTCCCTCGGCGGGGCAAACAAAAGCTAAACCACCTAGCGGTGGCGGTATCGGCCCCAATCGTGCCGTTTGTGATAAATAATCCTTTGTAGCGGTCAAGACGAGCCAGGGGCGAGATGCAGCGTTGGTGTCTGGTAAGACGGTGTGAGCAGCGTCTCCGCTCACCGATTGGCTCACCTGGCCTATCCTGCCAAACCGGAGCAGGTTTTCACATATATACGTAGCGGCGCAATATACCAGAGGCGAGACTATCGTGTCCCGGTGCATGGCCAAGATGCGTTGGCAACCAATATGCTTGAGTCCCCTGTCGTGCGTGGATCTTCGCCATACTGTCCTCATACGGGCCCATCATGTCGAGATCGTGCTGCCGTCCACCCGTCTATTGCCAGGAGGAAAAAAACCGAAAGAGGGACCCTTGCAATGAGTCAAACGCCGGGCTATCAAACACGCCCTTCCCTTTACCACGTACCAGGGCCAAATGTGCTTCCCTCTGGCAGAATAACTTGCACAGCCGTTCCCTTGGAGTCCATGGTCCCGCTGACAACATCATTTCCCCACCACTTCGGTGGGTTGATATTGTTGAGAGTAAAGGCGAAGAATATCACCAATGTACAAAGTGCGAGTCCCAGGTCGAGGCCGGAGGACGTGAGGAAGTTCAGGCGACTCCACCATGCAAAATGACGGTGGCGGATGCGGTATTGGAACACGTACCCGACGATCCCCCAGGATAGATAGTTTAGTGGCGTAGCAGGAGGGATGTACCCAGCGCCACCAAATATAAGAGGCGCCATGAGGTATCGCGCCAGTGACTTGGGTCGTTTCTTGACGTATAGATAGATGATGACAGGGACGACGGCGCCGAGAATGAAGAAGAATAGAAGGCCGGAATAGATCTGCCCCGGTGAGAACATGCGTGCGGGTCCGATGAGGCCCCATATTACTGAGGCTTTTGGGTGAAGTGTTAGCCAATGTATATTTCTGAAGTAGCAGATGTGGAGAATCTCACCCGAAAAGAAAACCCGCCCTCCAGGACAGGTGAAATGCTCAGGCTGCTCCGGCGTGCAGACCCCTGGGATGTTCTTCAACGCATAGTTCAGTGACAAGATCTGGATGAAGCACGAAAACGTAGTGGCCACCACCTGGGCCATGAACATTGTCCGAGGAGGTATCTTCATGTAATGGCCGAACTTGAGATCCGAGACAAAAGTAAGTGCCTGGGACATTGTAATGTAGCCGAAAGTCTTGAAGCTGGAGCCCGTAGTTAGCACCACGTTATCTCTGTTGAGTCGGCGTCAAGAGGAGGCTCACATCATCAAGGCTAGTGGCCGGCCGGGTTCCAAGTAGCCATATATGAACTCGGTCAAGACGTTCAGCCCAATCTGGTTGTTCGTGACGGCCTGGATAATTCCAATCGGCAGCGAGAAGCTGAAAGAGATGAAGACAGCCAGTAAAAACCCCCACCAGGAAAGATTAGTAGGCCACCAAAGGATGGTGATGAAGCCTAGTCCAAGCATCTGATCGATCTCAGTCAGCCCCGACCTCCAGTAAGACACAACGGATCAAGCCAGGTCAACTCACAACAGAAAACAAAGACATATACCACCATGTCGGCGCCTCTTTGTACTTCCTCATGAGCTTCATATGAATATCGGGCTTCTCGCTCGTACTACTCTTATATTGCCTCCAGATAGTCTTGCCATGATTCAAGAATGTATAGACGACCAAGGCGGAAATGGCGGCAAAGGACAATCCGTATGAGATGGCAAAGGTTGTGCTAACTTTGTTAGCCAGCGACATTCAAACACAGACAACAAAACAAATTGTGGAGTCATTACCTCAAAAACAGGGGTGAGTAATTCTTATAAGCTTCCTCGTCTAGAGTAAATTCGGGGGTAAGGACACGATGGACATCATATTTCTTCCCGGTGTTGTCGTAGGTACTCGAGTCACTCATTGGTAGAAATTGTGAGTACCAGGTTCCGCTGTAGTGAAGCGCGGAGGCGAGGAAGATGAAGAAGACGACGACACCAATCATGGTGTTGGCAATGGCATGCCATGGCGGAACTAATGGAGAGCCAATATAGCCTGATATTTGAGTCCAGTCAAAGGTGATGGGGATAAGGGAAAGTCCACTGGTGGCTCCGAATAGCTGGTTGATGACAGGGCTGTTGGGGGCCATCCAAGTCATGAATGCAAACGAGCTCAGGAACTGGGCCAGAAAGCCAGGAATGAAGTAGTAGACAAAGGCGCCGAAGGTGACGATTGCAAACCACCTGTATCGGGGCATAGAACCGCCTATGATACTAGGGTCTTTAACATCGCGCTTTTCGTACATGGCATTCATCAGGGTTACCGCAACGAGGTTTCCAGGCCAGATCATGGCAGCCGGGTACACTTCAACGTAGTTAGTATCTCAAGAATCACAAACCATACTGACACAAAACTCACCCAGAAACTTCCTCATCATACCAGCAATTCCATATCCCAGCGACTGCGTCGAGATGGTGAGGAGCATCTGAAAGAGGAGCCCGAAGTCCTGCCTGTAGAATACCACCTGGGCAAGGATAATATCGGTAGCATATGCTACCGAAAATGAGACGTTTGCCATGACGACGATGATGGCGTGCTCCTTGATGTTAAATGGTCCTGGGTTTAGACTCCACCTGATGCCAAAGGTCTCGAATGTCTTTTCGGGCATAAAGCGTGTCCAACCGTGGCCCATTGGCCAAGCAATGACCTGCGCGATGAGTGAGCCAAGGCTGATGGAGGGCGAGCGTAGCGAGAAGAGCGTGTTCATAGACGCGCCAAGGAGGATAAGCAGGAGGCCGATAGTCCACGCGCGAACAGTGTTGCAGGGTACGTCCTCATCGTAGTTGCGGACTGCGGCGCGGACCTCTGGGTAAGGTGAGTCCTCCTCGCCTCCCGGGGTCGCTGGCTTTAGGGGGTCCTCGTCATCCAAGTTGGACGAGTGTCGTGGGAGTGTATGCATGCGATGAGCATATTCTTCTGGAAGGTTGGGATCTAAGAGGAGCTCATATTCCGAACCCTCGTCATCGTCGTCATCATCAAGGGAAGCCCGACGAATGCCCGACTCGCTTCGCCGTGGTAAATTTTCCTCCTCCTTCAAGTTCTCTGCGGAGGTGCGGTGGCGCCCACGAGAAACGTCACCATCCTCGGAGACGGCCGTTGCGAGTAATGCCTCTGATGCGGCTGCTTCCGAGTCGTCCGCCATCCTTTCTTGTATGGGTGCCGTGTCAAACGGATTGGACTTCGTCGATTGGACCATTGTTGCCGGCTCCAATTGTCCAAGACGACGTGTCTCTGGTTGAGCCCCCGTCTACTCGCATGGATGCGGTAAGGTTTCTGAAATTGTGATGCAGATCAAGAGATGTGGTGATGATGCCGATTTGTCAACTGACGCCGGGCAGAAAAGACAGAACGCGGCCCCTCAGTTATTCCTTCATTGGAGCAAGCAGCTTATAAAATAATGTGCAGAGGGACAGACGGCGGATGATGTTGCTTCTTTGTGGCCTGGTTAAGGAATGTCCGCGTCGGGACGGTATTCTACAGCGTCTGCCGTAAACTAAAAAATGTCTTTCTGGCCTTTGTGCCTGCAGAGGCTCAAAAAGGGTGTGAATTGATCGAGGCCAATCAGCCTTGTGTTGATGAGTTGGGGATTCAATGCCAGGTGGCGTTTGGACACATCCTTGTCTTGGAGGCTCTTCTCCCGTCGTTGGAAAGGACGGGAGCCCCTGGGCAGGTAATAATACGGATCCACATCTCCCATGTTTCAAAAATACATAGTCGTTGTAGACCCTGCAAGCGCCCAGCCTCTTCTGAGGAGTGCTAGGCAACGAAACACTTGAAAGTATATGCATCGAGCACCACAGACTAGATCATGAGTTTGCGGGAACGGTTTTTGAGTACTGGTTCTCTTTGAACGTCAGGGATGTATTTGCCCATTGACTCGTGCTTTGTGTATCGTGTCTGGTGTAACCTGCTCTAGCATCTGCGTTTAACAACGGGCTGCTGATCCACACTACGCTTGGCTTGAAACGGGGAGCTGCTGCCAGCATCCAATCCACATCTGGTTGACCAACGGCACTCCAGCTTTTCAGCCCTGCCTTGGTGCAAAACACTCTCTTTTACGACGCTTCCCAATAACATGGGATCAAAACCATGCGACGAGTTGTGGTGACCGGTCTTGGCGCTATCACGCCGCTGGGCGTCGGCGTTCGTCCGACATGGCGGCGTCTGATCGCGGGAGACTCGGGCATTATCAGCGCAGCGCACCTCGAGCCGCAGAGCAAGTGGCGCGCCCTACCGAGCCCCATCGCCGGCCTCGTCCCGCATGATGCTTGGAATGCAACGGACTGGCTCACGCCCGCCGATCAGCGCCGCATGTCCAGATTCTCGCAGTATGCCATGGCCGCTACCGACATGGCCCTCTGCGACGCCGGCTGGCAGCCCTCGGCCGCCGCCGACCTCGAGGCCACGGGCGTGTGTCTCGGCAGCGGCATTGGGAACCTGGACGACTTCTACGCCACCAGCGTGGCCTATGAGAAAGACGTAAGGGTCCAGCGGCCCAGACGTGTAGAGAGTGCAACGCTAAGATGAACGCTGCTTTGTGTTGCTGGCGATGTAGGGCTACAAGAAAGTGTCGCCGCTGTTCGTCCCCAAGATTCTGATCAACCTCGCTGCCGGCCATATCGCCATGCGGTACGGCTTCCAGGGGCCGAACCACGCCGCCACCACCGCCTGTACGACGGGCGCCCACTCCGTTGGTGACGCGTCACGGTTCATTGCCTTTGGCGACGCCGACGTCATGGTTGCCGGTGGCGCCGAGTCTTGTATCCACCCCCTGACCTTTGCCGGTTTCGGTCGGGCCCGGTCGCTGGCCAACGCTCACCACCTCGAGCCCGCAGAGCGGTGTCGCCCGTTTGATGAGGCCCGGTCCGGCTTTGTCGTGTCTGAAGGCGCTGCCGTACTAGTACTTGAGGAGCTTGAGCATGCCAAGACTCGCGGCGCCCGCATCCTGGCCGAACTGAAGGGTTACGGATGCAGCGGTGACGCTCATCACATGACGGCTCCCAGAGAGGACGGCTACGGCGCATTCCTGTCCATGAAGAAGGCACTCGTGAACGCTAAGGTGCGACCCGCGGATGTAGACTACATCAACGCACATGCCACGGGGACTCAAGTTGGAGACATTGCTGAGGCGAGAGCCATCCGTGCACTGATGATGGGCGAGGATGGTTTGGATGATGAATTCAAGGTCACAGTGAGCAGCACCAAGGGCGCCATTGGCCATCTACTCGGGGCTGCTGGCGCAATCGAGGCGCTGTTCTCCGTTCTGGCAATTTCCGAGGTACGTTTCCGTGCTGTTCTCGAGATATGGCTGTTGAGAGTCTAACCTTCTCGACAGGGAGTTGTGCCCCCTACGCTGAATCTGAATAATCCAAATATGGGCGTAGGCTTTAACTTTGTGCCCTTGCAAGCGCAGGAGAAGAAGGTGAAGGTTGCCTTGTCGAACAGCTTCGGGTTTGGAGGTACGAATGCTTCGTTAGTCTTCGCCGCGATGGAGTGATCCTTTCCAAGAAATGTATGAACAACTGTGTACTAGAACCATTTTACTCGAATATTAAATGTTTAACTGTACAGAATGAGAATGATCTGTGAATCTCAACCTGCGTCGGTCTGATCATCTCAATGTCAGGGTCTCATACAACCCTAACCCTACCCCGGAACGCGCTCAATCAATTTTCTAGACCCCAAGCTCCGGGTCATGACGTGAAGCTAACCAAGGTCCAACAATACCTCCCGTAGCTCAACCCAGCTCAACACCAAGACACAATGGCTTGCCGAAGCGGAAGCCTCAGTATATTTTCGCAGCGATCAACAGCATCGCTGCGACAGATATGCTCCTCGCGCCCAGCAAGGTTGTTCTCAACCACGCTCAACTCGCCCCTCGCGCCCTCCTCCTCCTCACCCTCCCCTCCCCTCGCCAGCCGCAGACACTACCACGCAACGCCCTCATGCGGCACGCCGCAGGCCACTATTCCCCAGCCGGTGACCCTCGGAAATGTAGTAGTAGAGGCGAAACCATCATCAGCAGCATCAGCAGCAGCAGCAAAACCCGATGAGAAGCCGACCAACACAATGGGCGTCATCCGCCGCCAGATCGTCCGTGCCATGCGCGACAACCCCGGAAGCATCACGGAGCGGTACGCCGTGTACGGCGCCACTGAGCGGCTGTGCGACATGCTGTGTCGGCAGGCGGCATATCGCATTGATGCGGCGGCACGCAAGGCTGGGACTGTGCCAGAGACAGAGGACGGCGAGCAGCTTGGGGAGGGGGAGGGGGCTTGGTTCAGCGGTTAGTTTCTCCCTGTGATGGTAGTATTGGAGAAAAGGGGTTATGGGTATCTTTTTTGCTGACGTTGTGTTTGAATGACACAGAGTTTGGCCTTCTCCCGACCTTCAGCGCCTGGGCTCACGTCGCAATGCTGCACATGTACCTGGTTGTGGCGCGCCTCCGCGCCTGCGAGCCGGAGGTGTATGAGGCGTGGCAGGCGCAGCTGGTGGATCACTTCTTCCATGAGGCCGAGAAGCGCATGGGCGTGGATCATGAGATTTCGTCGGGCATGGTGCGTCAGCGGTATCTGAAGGATTTGTTTGTGCAGTGGCGGGGCCTGCTGCTGGCGTATGATGAGGGCGTTGTCAAGGGGGATGCCGTGCTGGCGTCGGCTGTGTGGAGGAATCTGTACAAGGCGCGCGAGGACGTCGATGTGCGCCTCCTGGCTGGCGTGGTGAGCTTCATGCGGCGGTGCATGGCTGAGTTTGACAGGATGGATGATGGCCAGTTCATGTATATGTTACAAGTTCTAGGATCAGTTGATAAGATAGAGGGGCTTAAGGGGGATGTGCTGAGTGATATCGCGAGGGAGGAGCTGGAGAACATAGATGCGCCACCGGCGAAAGTGGAGGGCACCAACGCCGTGCCCGAGACGGCATAAACCGGTGATGATTATATCAACTAACGATGTACACTTATGTATCATAGGGATGTAAATGGGGTCCAAAAGGACGGGCGTCACGGACAGTGGGACAGTATTAGAACGGTTACATTTATACATAGATATCTAATCCAACCTCTCCCACATCTGGAACTCATACTGCGTGCCGTTCTCCTCCTGAATCCCCGCCGGCGCCGCCTCGCCAACCCACGCGTCAAACTCGGCCTGGGAACTCCTCTTCCATGCTGCTGCTGCCTCGGCCTTGGCCCCCTCCTCTCCCCCAAGTTCCAGAGGAAACTTCGTGTCGCATTCAAAGTCACTCAACACCCTCGTCAGCAAAATACGCTTCGTCTCACCCAGCGCCAGAGCCGCACCGTAGATTTGCGCCCCTCCAATCACAAACACCCGCCCCAACTGCCGCGCACCACCGTCCCCGTCCCGCTGCTGCTGCTGCTGCAGGAACGCAAGAGCCTGCTCTAGCGACCCGGCCATGACAGGCTCCGAGTTGTGGTCCTCAGGAGGGCCAGGCGGCGCAGTCACAGATCGACTGATGACGACGTTCAGCCGGCCCTTGAGAGGGCGGAAGCGAGGCGGGATGGAGTCCCACGTTTTGCGGCCCATTACAACGGCGTTGAGAGCCGGAGGGGCCTATTTAAGATGTGAGTATAAAGGATAGTAAGAGTCGATTGGTGTTGGTAGTAGTATGGGGGAAAAGGGGGGAGGGGTAATTACATACTAGGGGTGGTGGTAACCGCTTTGTGACGCGCGCAAAGTAAGCCATCTCGCGCTTGAGCCCAGTCCACGGGAGGGTCCCGTTACGGCCGATGCCCATGTCACGCGTGGCGGCGAGCACGAGGGTAAGTTCGAGTGGGTGAGGCATTTTAAGATGTCTTTTATATGTGGTTGGCTGTTGTGAAGGAAACAAACGCCTGAACTCGAGGGCGAACGGAAAGTGAGGGTCAATGTTCCAAAGTGGGGCATGTCACACCAACAACAGAGGTGATGTTTCTGGGCTCACCAATCACTCCACACGCCTGATTAGCATAGTGGCTAATGCGTTGCACTTGTATCCTCTCCTCGACGACATGCAAAGATCACTGGTTCGATTCCAGTATCAGGCATGGGACTTCATTTTTGCTATATTTTCCTCCTCCAGGTTGGCTCTGCTCCCATCACCAGGTCGGAAGATAAGATTTCACTCTGTCTGGCAATCCAACATAGATGACCCACAGACACATTAGAACTGCAGCTAAGATCGAACTTTGTGTTCTATTATGTGTACACTTTACTCTAGACAAGCACATTATTCACCCATGGCTCCGCCTAACCATCCCCTTCCCATGTGTCCCCACCACTTCATTTTCCGCAAAGCAAGCTCCCTCCCTATCAAGGCACCTGACGTCCCCCTCGGCCACGAGCACCATCACCGAGAAAAGCAACGCAACATAAATAAGAAGAGTCTGAACGCAACTGATTCATCACAACCTTATGCCTCATCCTGAGACACAACGTAGCGACCATAACCTTATTCTCATATTCGTACTCTCACATAACACATCGACGAAGCAGAACGCAGCCCCAGCAGCGCCAGCATGCCAAGAAAAAAACAGAGTTCAACTTTCCCTCCACCGCCCAATCAAGAATCGCCATCCTGTCGCCGCTGACACCGTCCCAAGAATACCAAGGATAGCAAACAAAAACGCCAGCCCGTCTGCCCACCCGATAAAAAGACATGGGTAATGCAGTCACAATTAACCCCGTGGTGGCTGTCCCCAGCAAACACAGCCACTTCAGTCTTCGTCGCTTTGAACGCCGCTTCCACCACCGTTAACCTGACTACCCGCGCCGTTTGAATTCGTATTAGAAGCAGAGTTTGACACTAGCTTAATCCTCGTTGGAGGTGCGCTAGGTGTCGGTTGCGGCGTTTCCGTGGCCGTTGACGGCGCGACTGATGTATCCTTTGTTGAGCCTGACGAGGGTTCCTCCAAACTACGCAGATCAGGATGATCCGAGAGCTCTTTGTCGAGCCGCGACCTGAAAAATGACTACGTGACAAGTTAGTACACCTGGCCTGCTTCATATCAAAGGAAGGCCAACATACCTCTATCAGATTCGCGTCTTGGCAAATACCGCTGGTCTCCTCGTTGAACGTCCTGCAGTTTTTAACCATGAGGTCGAGATCCCGGCGCAAATCAGCCAGACTCTGATACTCTTCTTTCTTGATCTTTTTCTGGATGTCGTTCATGCAAATGGGGTTTGTGATGACAATGTAGTAGTCGGCCCATTCGCGTTTGGGAGGAAGCTTCACAAATGGCCCAATGATGAGGCGCTTCGGGGGGCCGTCCTCGTCATCCTTATCGTCGGGGTGCTCCTCGGGGGCGTCATCATCCACCTCAAGCGTCATCAGACCATCGTATATTCTTCGTAGACTCCTTTGGAGCCTATCACGAGTGTCCATCGACATCCGGCCATCCCCACCGTTTGCCGCAGCTGCACCCTTGGATGGGCGACCTTGCGGGCCACGGCGTTGCTTCTTGGCCGGTGGTTCATCTTCACCATCCTCGGCTTTTCGTTTTTCGGCGTTCTTGCTGCCTGGTTTCCGTCCGCGCTTCTTAATCGGCGTTTCCACCTCCTCGGTGCTAGCGCGGCTGGGGATCGGCGAGTTCTCAGTGGATGGAAGCCCGTTTGCAACTCTCTTGACTCTGTTTTGCTCTCGCCTATCCTTGCGGGCCGCCTTCCGTGCTGCCGCTGCCTCAGGTGAGTCGTCATCGTCATCAACGGCCATCAGCCACTGCTCTTCGGTGAGGCCGTCGTCATACTTCACCTTGGTACGCTCGCGAGCGCCACGACCTAGTATGACCTCACTCTCCTCTTCAACGGGGTTTCCTTCGGACATGTAGATTTCGGGTAACTCATCTTCTGTCATCAGACGAGGCATAGCCTTGCAACCTGGCAGAGTGCCGTAGAGAGGATCGCGGTACCGTTCTTCATCCATTTTATTGAACACGACGAGCTCGTCTTCACTTCTCGCAAGAATCATGTTCAATTCCTCGTCGTCCATCTCTTCTTGCTCGCCGGTTTCTGCCATGTCGGCAGTCTCAAGCAAGGTTCGGAGCATGGCATCACGATCTGTCTCGGAAGACTTGTTATCGAAGCGACCGGCTTGAATAACCTTGCCGTCCATGTCGAGCTTGAACCGGGCGCGTTCCAGAATTTTCTCTTCCACCGACGCAGAGCTGATCAGCCGGAGAATCCGCACCTCGTTCTTTTGTCCAATACGATGCGCGCGATCCTGGGCCTGCAGATCCTGATGAGGATTCCAGTCCGAGTCGTAAATGATGACGGTGTCGGCCGTTTGCAAATTGAGACCTAGACCACCGGCACGGGTGGAAAGGAGGAACATGAAGTACGGCGAGTCTGGTCTGTTGAAGTCTCGGAGGAGGTCGGAGCGATCTTCCGACTTGGTGGTACCATCCAGGCGAAGGTATTGGATGCCACGGTAACGAAGAAAGTCTTCCATGATATCCATGATAGCGGTCATCTGGAAGAACATCAAGACGCGATGTCCCGTTTCCTTGTATTTGGGAAGAACTCTGTCCAAAAGTTCAAACTTGCCAGCCGTTCTCCACAGGAGATCATTACTAGTGTTGAGGGGGTTCATCTGGTTCTCAACCTCGTCGAAAACGAAAGGATGGTTGCAAAGCTTTCGGAGTTGCATGATCATGTTGCTCAGACCACGGGCACCCGCCTTGCCACCCTTCCCGTCACTAACAAGAATCTTTTGGTGGGTGACCATTTGCTTGTACAGTCGGGATTGCAACGCAGAGAACTTGCACTTGATGACCTTCTCGGTCTTGTCCGGAAGGTCCTTCTCGACATCCTTCTTGAGACGACGGAGCAAGAATGGTCGCAGCACCTTATGCAAACGACGAATGACGAGAATTTGTTCTTCCTCGGTGAGTTCCATCTTATCCTGACCGCCGGTGTTGGCGAACGGCGCACTGAACCACTCATCGAAGGTCTTGGCCGACTTGAAAATGGTTGGCAGAACAAAGTTGAGCATGGCCCACAGTTCCGATAGATTGTTCTGCAGAGGGGTACCGGTTAGAATTAAACGATACCGGGTGCTGTAGTATTGCTGAATAGTGGCGCTCAGCTTCGAGTTCGAGTTCTTCATGCGATGACCCTCGTCGATGATCATGTGGAACCACTTGATTTTGCTGAGCAGAGGTCGATCCTTAATGATGTACTCATATGTCGTGAGCAACACCTGGAATTTGCCTTGGCGAATTTTCTCTTGTTGCAGCTTTCTGGCGTTGGGGGGTCCCTTGTAGACGACTTTGGTAACGGATGGCGCCCACTTGTCAAACTCGAGATTCCAGTTGGTCAACGTACTGAGAGGGACAATGACCAGGTAGGGACCATTCTCCTGCTTCTTCTCAATGAGGTAGGTGACCAAACTGATGGTCTGGATGGTTTTGCCGAGACCCATTTCGTCGGCGAGAATACCGTTTAGATTGTTGTTGTACAATGAAACCATCCATTGTAAGCCCTTGACCTGGTACTCCTTGAGACTACCACCAACCAGAAGGTCAGCTTGTTGCGTAACTTCTTCCTTGTGGCGATGTGCAACCGCGTAGTAGTCGATCTTCTTGCCGCCCGTGTCTCCGCCATCATCGTCGTCCGCGTCGCTTTCCTCTTCGGGCAATTCCTCGTCGTCGCCATAATGCTCTGAACGACTTTGTTTTTGCTGAGCACGGACAGAGGAGGCGAGCTGCTGCAGGAAGCCATCGGTTTGGCGCAGAAGATGAGTGATACGAGTATCCTTAGCCTGGTCGAGCAGCTTGAGGTAAGCCTCTTCGTCGTTGGCTTTCAAAGCCTGGAGACGCTGCTTGGCAGTCCTCTCCACGCGCTTCTGCTCCTCCTTCTCGATATTGAAGTGATGAGAATACATGAGGCGCCCAAGTTTCTGCATCTTGTTCCGCTCCGTTTGCTCGAAGTTGTGGATCTCGCCCCGATGATTGTAGACCGCTTGCAAGAAGTCGACATGCTTCCTCCGCTCGCGATGTTCGCGCGCATCCCGTTGCTGCTTCTCAAGCTTTTCGGTGATACGAGCTTCCCTGACATTCTGCTTCTTCATCCGTCGGTACTGCGCACGATTTGTTGTCATAGCAAGGTTATCGTAATGCAGCATTTGCCTGCCGATCTTCTCGCGCAAAGCTCGTTGCCTAGAATAGAGTGCCAATGACTTCATCTCAATGATAGCCTTCAATTTGGCGGTATCATCAAGCTCGGCGGAGTCCTTGGCTGTATCCCAGTGGGCAAAGTTGGCTGGTAGAGTCTTCAGCTCTGAGTATCGGGCGCTCATCCGATTGAATACTACCTTTTCACGCTCGGTTCTTAGCTGCTCAAAATCGATGCCAGTTGGGAAAATCCCAGGTATTATCAAGCGATTGCGCCGCTTTCCATGCTCGATATAGCTAATCGATTTCCGCACAAGACCGCTTTCGCCGTATGGCGATTTGACGGTCTTGAAAGAGCGGGGTTTAGGAGCCGACGCATCATCGGCTTGAGCATCAGGTCCGGTGCCAGCTGACTTGGGGTCATCTTTAGCGGTCCCAGTGGCGGCGGCAGCAGCAGCAGATGCTTGCGCGGCTTGCTCAGCTACAGAAGCCTGTCGCTTTGCTCGCTGGTCGAAGATGACTTTCTGCAGCTGAAAGGGGACACCGGCATTCTTGCCGAGCAGCTTGAATACCTGAATCTGTGTTCTCAAAAGCTGGAGTTGGGCAGGCGTGAACCCATGACCTTGCGCGGGCGGTGCGCCAGGCGGGCCGGCGGCGGCAGTGTTCGACCCAGCTGGGAGTGCGGAGACGCCGAGCGCATTCGACGACGAAGCTTGGCTTGTCTGTGGGGTGCTTTGTTGCTGGGGTGGTCGGCTACTCTGGGTCCCGTTGACACCGTTCTGCATTTGTTGCTGTTGCTGCTGCTGTTGCTGCTGTTGTTGCTGTTGCAACTGCAATTGCATTTGCTGTTGTTGCTGTTTGCGATACTCGCTCTGCTTCTGCAGGTTGTGAAGGATCGCCTGGGTCTTGATAAGTTCGGGATGGTTATTCGGCACGCCTTCCTTCTTGAGTTGCTGGTATTTCTACAAGTTGTTAGCGAAACTAAAACGCGACGCCAGGACAACAGGCAGGTGAAAACATGATAGGGAGATAGACGGACCAGGTACAGCTCGTTGGCCTGTTGCGATGTCATGTTGGCAGGGATAGCAGACCCGTGGTGCTGCATGGCAGCAGGCATCTGAACACTAGCCATAATGGCGATGGGGAGGTCGGGTATGCCAACTGGAGTATCAATTGCTGGCTACTCCGTCACGGTACGCGCATATCTGAGTGCGGGTCGATCACAAGTCGGGAGTTGTGGAACCCTAGATGGTTGCGGTCGATGCAGCGCCCAGGAGAGGACACGGGAGAAAATCTGCGGGTGGCGTCGCGTCGAAATGTGCGAACGCACAATTCGTCGGGGTAACGACAAATGCGCTCGAGGCAGACGGAGAGATGCGGTCGGAGTTCGCGAGAATGGGGACTACGGGATGCGCGGTTGTCGTCGCGTCGGTGGAACGAGCGCAAACTCGATGGAGGTCGAGCAGGTTCAGCCGCGCCTGGATGGAGGCGTGCTGTGGGGGGCGGGAGAAAGGAAAATAGAAAGAGCGTGGATGGGCGTCGTGAAAAAAGTGAAAGGCAGCCGAAGGGGGCGTGGGGAGTGTGGTTGCGGGGTGGGAATGCGCGAAGAAATGCGTGTCCCGTTTTTGGTCGGCGATTTCGAGATGGCCTCGATGAGTCGCAAAGGAAGATTGGTGATTTTTTTGATGCGCGCCGTCACCCTTCGCAATGATGGAGAGGTGAAGGCAGAGAGCCGAGGAGATTGAATGGCGGGCGATGAAAGCCCGGGCTGAAAGGCCCAGGCGCAGGTTTCAGCACGGCTTAGGTAACATTCTCGGCTAATCTTCGGCAAAAGGAAAATCCTGCTTTCGGAAACCCTAACCCTGCAGAAAAGGGCGACCGCAAGAATTTGCGTGCAAATTCTACCTCTAACACCAACTTGGACTACGGATTACACTCTCTACAATCACTTTCTGTTCCTGCCTAGACTCTAACGACCAGTTCCCCAGCATTGTGGTATCATTCCAAGACCAACATAAAAACCTCAACGCCACCAAAAAAAAAAAAAAAAAGAATCAGGTCTGTTAGCGACCAGCATTTTAGCGTTTTGTTTTCTTCCTCTCCGGGCCATCCTCATCATCACTCAGCTCAGCGTATTGCGTAACTGGCTGAGTATCTTTCCATGCTGTTGTAAACTTGGGATCCTTATTCGCCATATCTGCGTATTTCAGGAGCGCCTCCCGAGGGTCCTCGTGAAGCATGCGGCTGAGCGGTATGTTATCCGCGATATGCTTCTCGTCGGGCTGGCTCCTCATGAACGGCGTGATCTCCTGTACTTGCGGCCGTCGGGGATCCCTCGATTTGCCCGATGCAGTGACACCGCGCTTTGCGCCCCCCATGGCGCCTGGAGTTATGATTGAATCACCCGAAATTCCGGCGCTCTGGTCAGTTGTGAAGTTGGGATCGTCATCAACATGTCTCTTCTTCGGCGCACGGGACATGACCTCAAGCGCGCCGCGAGTCGACAACTTTGGGCTATAAAGTACGTGTGTCTCTGCGTTGGCAGAGCCGATAATGATTTGGTTGAGCTTGGGATGCCACTCTACCACAACAAGCGGCACGCCTGGTGTGATGGGCGTGACAAGCTCCGGTCTCAGATTTCCTGGGTTCAGGATGTGGAGATCTCCCGATAGCGAGCCAGTGATGATAGCTGAAGAGTTTGGTGAGTATCTGATGTTTGTCATCGGAAATCGGTCAGAGGTCGAAGCGTGCTCGACCTTGATAAGGGGCTCCTTGAACTTGCGTGTGTCCCATAGCTTAATGAGGCCATCCCCACCGCGCGTGACCACCATCCGACCGTCGGAGCTGATGTCGATACCCCCAGTCCATGTATTAGCCCGATGCGCTTCTCGGATCTCTCCCACAGGCCGATTGAATGGTCCGTTGCCACTATACATCACCAACGACCCATCCAGGGTAGCCGCCACAAGAACTGGGCTGTTCCCCTGCGTAGGCGCGCCCCAAGCAACCGCCGTCATTCTGGTGCGACCAGCACATCCAAGTGCCTTTGACTTGAACGCTATAACGTCTTTTTGGCTTCTTTTGTTGTTGATATCCCATATCCTTAGTGTACTGTCGGCGCCCGCTGTGACGAAGAGGTTCGGGTCGGAGGGATGCCAGGTTCCGGTTGCGATCTCACCAACATGACCCTTGGTGTTGTTCATATCTCGCAGATACATATCGCCCTTGACAAACTCCGTCAGTACATCGCCATCCCGGGACAAAATCTTTGCTTGTGGGTGCGCGGTGATGCAGAGGAAGACGCTTCCAGACAGGCGACTGAACTCGATATGCTGGATCGGGTGCGACTCGGACGTTTTCGCAGACTTCTTGGTCTCCCATGGGTCCACGCTCTTGAAGGCTCTCAAAGTGGTAGGCGTCATTGCAGCAAAGTCGTGCAGATTGACAGTGCTGTCGAGAGACCCGGTGATCATCCGGCCACCGGCCGGGTCGAGAGAAACACTAGTCACGACGCGCTCGTGGGTTTTGAGGATAATCTCGTGCGAAACGGGGAATCGCTCCGAGTCGCTTTCCGAGTCGTCAGAATCGGAGTCGGAGTCGGAGTCACTATCTTTCTCGACGTCAGGGCGAGCTTTCTTGGGCGCTTCAGGCTGCGGCACCTGTCTCCTCGTCTGCTCTATCTGAGCCGCGATGTTGGCTTCCTTGGACTTTTGGCCAAAGGAGGTTGGCAGAAAAGACCGCATGGGGTCGTTTGGGGCGAGCACGGGTTGCTCCACCAGGTAGTCATCGCTGTCGCTCATTTTGCTCGTCGTCTGAGTTCTGATGTAACAAAAGTGGCATGCACCGTTGGGGTTGTCGAGAGTTGGGGCTCAAGCGAAATCCTTCGACTTGAGGATCGTCATCGTGCCCAGGTGAGCCCAGAAGCTTGGCGTGGCACGGCAGGACCCACCAAGAGTTTAGCGAGCAACAACCCCTGCTCGGCTCGAAATCACCCGACTTCATCAGTTTGTCTTGACCTTATGTCTGAACGACGCAATTATTGAAATACTAATACGGTCTTTCGTTACTACCTACGTATCAAATTTAATCTCCAAATTCAAGCAGCCGCGCTGATTTGCTGAGATGATTCTGCCTTCAGCGCTGCCAGCCTCTCTTCCTCTTCTCTCTTCATCCGCTCCTGGATTCGGACCCTCTCAGGAACAACACCCTCTCGGACCCCAGCAATCTTCCACTCTTCTGGGTTTCTCCCGCTGAGCGCCTGCATCGTTACCTGCTCTACCAGGCTATATTTACCGTCTTCCCGATGAAAGCGAAATGGCTCGTTCAATGATACAGGGGGGTTGGTAATGATCCGCACATTGCGCAGCGCGTTGCTGGATGCCGAATGGAGCACTATTGCAAAGATAAGCTGATATTTTTCATTAAAAAAGCCGCTCGAAAAAGGCACTGACTCAGCGGATGCATGAGATAAACATCACCGATGTTGCCTGTTGCCTCGACGAAGTTGTCGCAGCTACGCGCCACGCTATTGAACCAAGCAAGATCCGGCTCATTGCAGAAGCCAGGCTCTCCACGCGGTGTCATTCGTGGTGACAAGCCCTCTGGATGGTCGTACAAGTGCTTGGCAACCGTTGGCACAGCCTCTGGGCAGATCATCGTACCTATCATAACTTTCAGCTGACATGTTCCGTTCAGGCAATATTCATGGTTTGGGAGCATTTAACAACTCCCAATACAGGATGAAAGGGTCACAACGGGGGGGAAAACTGCTTGAATCGGGCACTCACCACCCCCAGACGGCGCAATGTCGGTGAAGAGCGGAGTGACAAGAAGGGCTTGCTCTGGACTGTCGAGGTAGTGCACGAAAAAGTCACCATCAACGTGCCAGCCATCCAAGTCCTGCGGAGCCACAGGCTTGTCTTCACCTTCAGGTGTTCCAAGATTTACAATCAGCGAATCCTTCCACATCTTCGACGCAGGCTTTACACGGTCCTCGCCGCCACACAGCTCGCAGATTGCTGCCCATGCACGGGGTGCAAATTCTGAAGCGTCGAAGTTCATATGAGAAGGCATGTTTGTCCGCAGCCGTGTCCAAGTTGACTTGTCCTGCTGATCAAAGCCCAGCCTTGCCCACACGTTCCCAATGACACGATTTGACTGTTCCACAGTGAACGCGCCAGGTATCCTGAAAGTAGTTAGAACCTCATCGACATGGGAAACACTGAGAGCAGAAGCCGCTCACTTGATCCATCCATGGGTCAAGAAATGTTCCTTTTCCTCAGCGGTGAGGACCGAGGGCGGCGACATTGTTCAAGTCGTGAGTAGGGGGTAGATATCCAGAACTTTTTGCACTTCCGTGACAAGTATAATTCTCCGTGGAAGGATCAAATGGTTTTCCCTCCAATAATGCCAGTCCATGCATTCTGACTCCCCCTTTTATGGCTGGGCAGGAAGTACTGATCCGAGCGATGACCCATTATATGCCCGCCAGCGGCGAATCCGGACCACCCGAAGTGATGCGGGGAAGCAGCTGTATTGTCTAACCATTGTAGATCTCATTGGATGTTTGGCATCCACTCAGGCTTCACAGGAATCTGGGCTTTCCAGATCGGTGATAGACCAAGTTACGGAGGCGAATAGGTAGATTTGTGTCAAAATCAAAATCGTCAAAGCGCCAGCGCAAATTTTGCCCCAAACTGATTTTTTACCCCACCACCTTCTCTT
>Ga0247780_1000787_pt1 | contig 25578 bp, 29 predicted proteins | sample UWRJL079202R5_FD_179927 | JGI IMG/M metagenome (GOLD analysis project Ga0247780, IMG submission 179927) | Plant litter microbial communities from Arlington Agricultural Research Station in Wisconsin, United States - UWRJ-L079-202R-5 | ecosystem: Environmental > Terrestrial > Plant litter >... | reverse complement strand
GTTCGCCGGTGGCCCAGGTAGGGGTGCTTGTTACGAGGACTTTGGGGTTTATCAGTTGATTTACTTACCTAGGTAGTGTGTTCAGGGGACGTGGGCACTTACCATCTGCACCGGCTGGTATGGTCTTGTAGTAGCTGGCGATGACGACGGCTAGTGTGAGGCTGCATTGGTACCAGGTAGTACGGTCGGTACTAGCAGTGCTTCCGTAATCTTTGAACACGATGCCTCTGTAGCATCCATTGTTGGGTATAGGTCCGATGCTGCTTTTTGGGGTGTGAGCCCTTTCGCACTTGCAGATGAACCAGGGGAGTGCGTGACTTACCACGCGACTTTGTCTGTTGTTTTCGTCATCGTCACGGGCTCCGTCACGGTCTTCATCAGAAACCCTTCGCTACATCCTGTCGGGAAGTAACAGGGGCTTCCAACGGGACAGCAGCCGAAAAGAGTGGCGGTCGTGGCCGGTGTGTAACCGGGTCCGCAGAAGAAGGGGTAGACTGCTCGGGGGTCAGACAGGCTCTTGAGCAAAGCAGCAAGAGAAATGCGCGACTTGAAGTGCCATTGGGAAACATCCGCCATCCGATGAAATCCGCTCTTGTTTCGACCGGATCTGCGATCCTTTTAGCGAGGCGGGTGGTCCCCTCGGTGGTTTGAGCCGCTGTGCTGCATGATACCAGCGGTGCCAGGGCAAAAAGTATTCCCCATAATGAGGATGGCATTATCCTTCCTCTTGCCTCTGTCGTGGTATGCATTCTCGCTTTCGACATTTAAACTCTCGGCCGAGGTCGACCCGAGCACGCATCTGTCGTAGTTCAGCGTCGGCGCGGGGTTGCCTTGTAATTATTGCCGGTCGCGTCGTGGGTCATGGCTCTATCGGCCTTCCATATCTGGGGGGTGCGGCTGAACGCCGATGGGGGGTTACTGTCAGCTTATATAAGCAATTGGAGCCATTCGCGGATGTAGCCGGCTTGGCAATAGGGGACCCTGCAGGCCAGAGATTCTCTTCCACAGAACAACAATACACAACTATCACCACAATTGGCCATGAGTGCTAGATTCTGACAGTTACACTCACCCCCTCATTTTGGTTTCGCCTGTCCGATCATTTGTTGGCAGGGATGGGGAAATGAACGGGATAATATTCTCGCCGGTATTACAAGATGGCGCGGTTCGTTACCATTCCCATGGTGATTCTCGTTTCTTTCCATGTGGATTTTCAGTTTTAGAAGTTGAATAATATTTCTTGGGCCACCCCCGAGGCAAAGTATATCTACCCGACAGAACTCCCTCCCGCAGTACTGCATGGTCGCCTCTTATCACGCTCCCCGAGTTTCCTAGTCCGCCAACTCGTCGACAGCACCGTCTTCATCACGGACCCGAACCGACCGACGACGCCCATTGCCATTGCAGGCGCGATTGAAACCAAACTTGTTGGATTTTAGGACATAGTTTCCCGTTTCCAATCTCTTCAAAGGCCGCCGTCCAATTTTCTCTACCAACACCTGGGTGCATTCCCTCTTTTCACTTTCCCCAGCTGATCGTCGTATCCTGGGCAGCAAGGGCTGACAGTTCCAGCGGCGTCGTCGTCGGTGATGGTTCCACGCGGTAACATTTCTTACAGCATTCTATCTGTCAGCAGCTATATACCTCTCAGATCCTGCCTACCTCAAACAATCCAAACATCCTTTTCCTCTGTCGCGTGTAGGCCCGACGCGACTTTCCCTGTAACGACTTCGGAAGCGTCCCCCCCAGCCATAAGCAGCATGACCTCTCCACAAAAGCTGTACTGGCCATCGCCCTCGCGCCGCAGCAAGACGGGCAGTGACGCCCCGTGGAGCACCCAGACCTCGTCATCCAGCAACGCTATGCTGAGCGTGACGGCATGCGTGCCCGTCTCGGCCTCGGCTTCGGCGAGCGCCCACCTCCGCAGCGTAGGGGAAGAGGGCACGGGACCCTCGTCGTCGTCAAGAATGCCTATCATAGATCCCCTAACCTTGAGGTCGAGGTTTGTCGGGTTCTCGGCGCACGTCCGGAACTCGGGCTTGGCCCTAGCCCCCCGACTGGCGTCAACGGTGCTAGCTAGAGGGAGAAGCGAGGAGATATACAGCCATAGCGGGTCGTCGGCTTCGCGGCTAATCCAGTCAGGCACCCATGAGGGGAGCAAGGTGCCGAGGCTGTCGCGGCCACGAAAGACGTGGCGCAGCAGGCCTAGCCCCTGCTCGTGCTCTACCATACGCTGGGCGGTGTGCAGCAGCGTGTGCACAACCGTGTTTGGGCTGGCGTAGTTTGGCGTGATGTCGTAGGCGCCCGGCACTAGGCCGATGAAGGCGTATATGCGGTCACGCGGGTCCGACGCCTCGCAGTGCCGCGAGTGCTGCAGCAGCACCTTGAGGTCAGCATGGCGTTTTCGCTCCCGCTTGACGCCGATGATGGACAAAATCCCGGGGTGGATTTCCAAGTGGGCCATGCGCTTCTCCCAAGCTTCGATGCCTCTCGTAGGCACGACAAACCGGGCTGATGAGGAGCTCAGACTCGGAATAGCAGATTCCGGGCCACGACCAGTCTCTCTGTTCGAGAAGATTTCCTGAACGCATCTTGGATCCTTGTCGCTGTTTGGTCTCGCCGGGCGCTTGGACAGCGTTTGCTTCTCGTGGGCCTCGAAGAGCAGGCATCGCCAGTGCTTGAAGGGATGCCACGTCTTGGCGAAGTCGATGTTCACCGTGGTCATGCCGATTGAGATGGACATAATTTCCGGTGTTCTTGGAGCCGAGAAAAACGGGAAATTATCCACCATTTTCTGGAAATGACTGCACTCCCTCCTGGATGAGCTCCACCCGCACTCCAGCCTCTTCTCTTCGCGCCTGGGATAACTCATCCCCCCAGCCAGGCCCCCATTTCTGAAACTCTTGCAGCCCCCAGCCGGGTACCAGGACCCGCCCCCATTTCTGAAATCCTTGCAGCCGCAAGGCATCGAGCTACCAGTACGAAACTCATTCTCATCATCCACATATAGTAGCGGTCCTGCCCTCTCGGGGAAGGGTTTCCTCGCCCAATATGTCAAGACGGCATCCAAGTGTTGGATCTCCTTCTCGTCGTTGTGCAACTCTATCCTGCATGGGAGGTTGAGCAAAGAAGTGCGGCTCTTCTCCTCTTCTAACTGGCTACGCTGCTTTGCCATAAACTCTGAGAGCTGATTGAGGTAGGCATTCCATCTCTTCACTCGTTCCCGAAGGAACTGAGTGCATGAGGACAGGTACTCGTCGTGGGCCGCACTAGCACTGCTGAAGAATTGGTCGATCCTGTGCTTCTCTGCGGATGCGTGCATCTCCCAAGACGCGTGGGCCTTCTCCCAGGCGGCGTAGGCCTGTACCCACTCGGCTACTCTTATCTTTTGCACACGCTTCGCTTCGGCTTTTATCAGCTTTTGCACTTGCTCTTCCTCGGCTATTTCGCGTTCTCGTTGTTGTTTCGCTAGTTTTTCAAGTACAGCTATTCGGGTCCTTGCCTCTGCCGCCTTCTCCTGCACCAGCTGGGTAAACTTGGGAGTAGCCTGGAGAAACTGGAGCCCAGAATCGAGATTTTCCCAGGGTATCGAGGTTGAATGAGAGATAAAAACTGGTCTAGGCGAGGAGATGAACTCTTGGAAAACCCAGCATCTTCGCCACCATTGGCATTCCATAAATGCCTGGATCGCGTTGACCATGGACGGCCGACCCGCATAGTCGGCCTGGGACTGAGAATCAGATGGATTCAGGGAGTCGCAATCCTGAACAGGGTCGGGTCGAAACTGGTGAAGCTCCTTCTCAACCCAGGCCTCAACGCAGGCGGCTGGAGAGGCCGGGCGGCCGCCTTGACTGCAGTCTCTGACCCAAGCCAGCACGTCCTGAGAGTCCGGGATAGAGAGGCAAACGAAGGTCTCGTTGCATCTGCGGTAGATGTCACGCATCATGGCGACCTGGTGTGCGCGCTCGCCGTAATCCAGCTGGTTGATGCAGATTTGGTCGGCCCAGAGCAGCAGGTCCTCGCCCGGCCGCTTTGCCTGCCATGAACGCAGCGCTATGTCGATGGCATGCTCCAGGTTGGCAAAGGCCATGAACGGCAGGCCGTCGACAATCAGAACCGACGTGTCCGAGGGCCTGCCAGCGCAGTACGAGACAGCGCAGTAGGTGCCGGCGGTCCGCGAGAGCTGCACCTTATCGATGAGCTCGCAGGCGAGTATAGGCTCATCGGGGGTCGAGATGCCAAAGTCTTGGTAGTTGCTAGTCATGTACCGCAGCGTCGCGTCGTCCAGCACTGCTGCCCACTGCGGGTTATCCTTCGCGTGTTCGCTGAATGACTTGCGCCGCGATACCCGGAGCAGCCGGATCTCGCGGCGCTGCGGGTCGAGCAATTGGTACGACGACTTGGAGTAAAAGAAGTCGTTGGCCGGTGTGTAGAAGTTGTTGAAGTCGCCGTCGAGCCTGTTAGCCATAGCCTGCTTCCGCAGCCGACGATCGAGAACGAGTTGGCCTCCGCTCGAAGGGTGTGCCATTTTATCAGACGCCATCATAACGTTCGAGTGCATGTCGGCCATGTTACAAGAGGGGGCTAGTGCCAGTTCGCCAACTACACCTTCCCCTACAACCAAAGCGTTAAATAGTGCTGGGAAATGAAAGAGGGCGCTTGGTGTGATAATAATAGACTTGGCCACGGATGGCAATGAAACTCTGTGGCTAGAAGGTGGAGCATCATCGAGGGGCTCCTTGGAGAGTGAGGGATATGCTTGCCCCGAGAGGCCGTAGCATGTTCGTCCGCACACCGCACAGAAACGCGCACCGGCTGATACAAACCCCGCATCTGCAAACGCGTCGCGTTCGCGTCGCATTTTCCAACCACACTCACTAAATTTACTGCTTTTCTGGACGGCTACACGGCAATATACATACCCCTAAATACATATTGCCAGAAACACTGCACAATGGACTCTGTGAAATTGGTAGATTGGAGCCGCTTTATTGAATTGTCTGTTGGCTCTCGGGCTTCGGCCCTTTATTATAACGCTGCGTGGTGGCAACAGTGGTGGCAAACCGTGACCCTAGCCAGCTAAACTGGCGGCATCAGTTCAGGTCCCTTGAGCTCATTCAGCTCAGCTGGCCATATTTTCCACCTGCGCGTTCTCGCCTCTGGCCAGAAGCCCTTTCTTTCTGACAGAATCCTCTTATCTGAGAGTACCTGCTGTAGTAACAAACTACCGTTCCACTAAAAAGCACAATACCTTCATTTTTTGACAAGTGGTAACTGTTGCCATACCTGACAGGACTCAGCCTCCATTTCGTAGAACAAGAGGGGCTTGCACATCGGTTGTGAGTTGTGCGTATTTCTTAATCGCGGCAAGCTCGAGAGGCGGGATTCGTTACAGAGATAGGAGGCAAATAACTCTTGGCAGGTGCCCTTCACCCTCTCCTTTACGAGAATGCGGGGCCGGACTGAGCCTGATCGATGCCCAGGGAAGCTGCGCATCAGGGGCCCCGCACCAGCGCCCTCTGCGACTTCTCATATCTTAATATCTACCCCTCTGAGTTTGTGATCAGTGATTGATTAACTGCCCATCAGTCCCTAGATCAAACTCTGGTCTTAACTAAAATGGATGCACCAACGCCTCCCCTCCCAGGTTCTCAGCAAGCTGCGACGCGGTCTTTGGCAGACCTCGATGTGGCGAAAAAAAGAGGATGTCTGCCAATCATGTGGACATTTCGGCGGCCGCCATTAGGAGCGAAATTCCTATGGCTACGGCCTCTATCGCTATGTTACCATTACTGCGATGCAGGCTGCGTCATCCACCTACCTCACATGTATAGCGCTCTTCAGCTACTTTAAGCGCCGCTTCCTAGTTGCCGACAGCCAGATTCTCTACAAACCCATGGGCACGGCGCTGATTCTCCAGCTCTTTAAATTATTCCGCTACAGCCCAGTCCTCACCATGGCCTTCCCAGAGGGCCAGCTCTAGCCACTTGTCACAACAGCCGTGCCATTGCGGCCGGAGTTTTCCCTCACTGATGCGAAGTCGCGCATCGCCTCGTGGCTACACGATTACGAGTCGAGCCACCCGAATTGCGGGAGAGATGCCCCGCCGGCCATGCCCACGCGCGTCATAGCTACTAGCCAGGACGGGGATGAGCTGTATTCGTATGAGACGTGCCCAGGCGAAACTGGCCGTTACGCCCTGAGCCATTGTTGGGGCACGCCAGAAGACCGCCCGCCCATGACATTCAGAGGAAATCTATCCCAGCGCAAGCAATTCATCCCCGTCACTGAGCTCCCCGAGATATTCAAAGATGCCGTGCAGCTGTGCAAGACCTTGGGAATCAGTTATCTCTGGATTGACTCCCTTTGTATTATCCAGGATGACGCCGTGGACTGGGCGCAGGAAGCAGCAAGGATGGCCAACGTCTACGAAAGCGCGACCATTACCCCCTCGGCTAAAGGCGCTAAAAACTGCAAAATGGGGCCTGTTTAGACCAGTAACCTATCTCAGAATGGACCGCCTTTGCACCTCCCTATCTAGCTCACACAAAGAGGGTCCCCACATAACTTTTGTATCCGGAGGGCGTATCTACCGAATCACTATCTAGAGGATGCCTTACCCACTCTATTTTGGACACGGTAAAAACGAACCGTCATCTAGGCCAATGGGCGTGGGCCCTTCAGGAATAGCTCCTGTCCAGGAGGGTTGCTCACTTCACCGCTGGCGAGCTTCTCTGGAGTTGCACCACTGTCGAGGCATGTGAGTGCCAAATCCGATCGTGAACTCTTGGAGGGCCTAAAGGCGCATCCCGGATCTCGAAGTTCAGCCAGCTCACGCCGTATCAGTCTGAGGTAGCCGACACTCCGGCCATTTGGAGACGGGTTGTTATAGAATATACGAACCGCCTGCTCATATACGAATCTGATCGGTTACCAGCCTTATCCGACATAGCAAAGCATCTTTCAAAGCAAAGGGAAGACTGTGACCACTACCTCCCCCAAAGCCCCCTGTCTCTCAACCTCTTAGTGGCTTTACCCTTAAAGCCAGGGCTTAACGTAGAGCCGCTCCGTCTGATCTGTCGCGCTGTACTGTTCTCCGTACTGTTACTCTTGCCGGGCCGGCCACTGGGGTGACCTGCAGGCTTGTCACACCTTCACTGGTAAGCTTAAACAGGACAATTCTGTATATGTTTAATAATCCAGTAATGTTAGGGAAGATAAACCCTATTATAAAGGCCATAAATAAGGTGTTATAAAAGAGATAAAGGAGTTCAGTGTTAAGGTCAGCTTAAGGAGCTTTAATAAAGACAAGCCGAGTCAGAGGATGCTATTTATCTGGAGGGCTTTGGGTTTTAATGTTACGCCGTTCAGTGTTGCTACTTGAGCTTATTAGTAATAGATATGATGTATGAAGGCTCGAGCCAAAAGAGAGGGGCCCTACGGTCAATGTGAAAGGGTCTAAAACCATCCCTACAGAGCTATTACACTCATAGGAAAGCCTTTCTGAGAGCTGATAAGGTGTTCTAGTAATGTGATACGGTGTCTTACTAGTTTCTCAGCGTCTACAGTGCATGTAAGACGACCTTGAAGAGATGCAGCAAGGCCTGGAAGTGATGCGATTAGAGATATCGAGAATGCTTCTGAGCATTTCTGCACCGCCTACACGGCGCCTTTCTTTTGGCCCAAGCCTTCAGACTCCTATACCAGCGAGTCCTAGGGTCGCTAATTGGCTTTCTTCTTTCCTTTGGAAGACAACCTAGAGAAGAAGCTTAACCGTGACTCCCAGTTAGGCTTTCGATCCCTGGGAGGAGGTGGCGTTGGCCCGTTCGTAAGCGCTCGTCCCCCTGGCCTGCAAGCTCGATCACTTTGGTGATTGTGTCCAATTCCCTCAAGGCCTCCGCGGCCGTGGCACGGTAGGCTGTTGGCTCGGTGGACGACCCCTGGATGGGGCTCGCTGCGCTGGTGGACAGCTTGGCATCTTTGCCGCTCCGGGACCTGAACGACCACTTCTTACTTGCCGAGGGACTTGACGAGGAAGAAACTTGGGGCGAAGCCGGCGACGACGTGCTCTCCTCCTTTTTCCGAAGCCCGTGTAGGCTCTCGACTTTGACGATGAGCAGCCTCGCCTTGATGTGCTGGTGTAGTTGCCCGAGTGCTGTTCCTTTGGGGCATCGCCCGTCAAGCTCTGCCATGTGCTTAAGCCAAACGTTGACGCGCTCCTCCACGGGAAGGTTTCCCGTATCGCTCTCCTCCTGCCAGAATCGCCATGTTTTCTGGCTATCCCAACGTCGGTGATGACGAGTCGGATTGGCGCGCCGCGCTGCGACGCGTCTAGGAAGCACAAGATGTTGTCCGGCTTCAAGTCACCGTGATCAGGTCGATCGGTTGTGGGGTCGCGACTTCTAACTTGCACCACCCATCTCACGAAAATTTCCCTAGCCCAACCGCAAGCTGGTCAGACTGCTCACCTATTTGCTGCTCACTCCACTATTCAATGTGGCGCCCAACCGCGAAAGAAGCCGCCCACAAAGATGCCCTCATAGAAAGTGCCGCCTCTCGACATGTGCCACCTGTGGTGTGCGTCTGTGCTCAGAGAGAGCAAATCTCATTCGGCTGCAAGGGCAGCAAACCAGGAAGCAGCTGAGATCATGCCGTAATCGACAAACCAAAACAATTGGGCTGTGTGAAGTTTCGGAGAGTGTTGAAAAGGATCCGGATCCGGGGAAGACTCCCGACCTCGATTCACCTTTTCCCCAGCTATCCTTTCTTCCATGCTGCGCTCTCGCTTCAAGCGTCGGCCGCTCCCGTTTTCGAGGCACGACGACAGATCTCGCGCGGCCTAGAACAACAATTGCGGGGAGATGGGCGACCCGGCCGTAACGAATGCTCCCTCTCCTCCACCGATCCCAAGCATACCCTTCGTGCTGCTCTGCTTTGAAATGTTCCCCACGCCACGCCTGATCACCTTCACCACGGCCACGCAGGCGATTATGCTTGCCTACCTCGCCATCCCCGTCTGGGTCGTCTCCATGACATGCATCAAGACCTCGGTAGCCCTGATGCTGCTGAAGCGGTTTCGCCCCGTCTCGTACACCACGCGGTGGTGGCGCCCGCTCCTCGTCCTCCTCATCGCCGTGCAGCTCTTCTACTTCGCCACCAACATGGTCTACAGCTTCATCAAGTGCCGGCCGCTCGTGGCGACGTGGGACATATCGACACGCTCGGCCACGTGCTACACGCAGAGGACGGATTTTTTTCTTCTCGCTCACAGGGAGCGTCGTCAACATCACCACCGACGTGGCCCTGTCGCTGTCGCCTATGATGGCCGTGCTGTGGCGGCTGGGCATCAGGTTGTCGCCCAAGATGCAGACAGCGGACATGGCGTACTACATGGAGGGGCGCCCGACCGTTGGCTACACGAGTCTATACGAGGGGACGACGCAGGAAGGCGGGAGGATGTACGAAGCGGAGGAGATAGGCCAGGGCTGGCCCGCCGTGTGCAGGTCGGAGGCGCAATCCGAGACAGGCGCCAGCAGCGGATGACGAGCTTAGTCGGGGGAACGGGATGGAGGGGAGGGGGCTAAGGAAGGACTGAGTAATAGGGCGGAGGATAGATGTAGATGGGATCTTGAAGAGGCATATTAGTAGGATTCATTACATGTTGACGCAAAAGAAACCGACACTAGCAGAAACGTCGCCAACGCCAGGAGCTGCACCATGACTTAATGAAGTGGCTCCAAGTCCTCGGCAAAGGGGACGGCGATGGAAGTGCCGAGGCTGGTTATGAAGCAGAGGAGGAGTTCATGGTCGTCGAATTGCTTGACCAGCGCTCTTCCTGCAGTCGGAAGAACGCGTTCCAGACTTGCCGTAGAGAAGCGACACGTTGCACCTTACTGCCCGGGCAGAGCTTTGTCTTCGACGACCAGATCTTTCTGGCGCGACCATCTCCTCCAAAAATTTCCAAAGACCCCCAAAAAGCCTCCCCGCTGAGCCTCAGATGGTAGTAGCCGTAGAAGCCGACTTAGGATCATTAGATCTCCGCGAGTTGAACGAAACATTGAGAAGGTTACAGGCACCACGAACGACACAAGTCGGGACGAAAAAAATGACTTGGGGTGTTCCACTACTATGCATAGCATTGCTAGATGAAAACAGATGTGACGCCCCCTTCTTATTTTTATTTGTCTTACACCGTAGGAGCTGAAAGCTCCGCCCGTGAGGGCAAGACCCCCTTCTTATTTATTCCAGTCACCAATGATGATATCTGCAGCCTTTTTTTTACGTTCCTGTTAGCGCAATTTCACAGGTTGAACAGACTCGGTCACTCACCTTCTCCGCGACTGCGTACGCAGTGGCACTTAGATGGGCCGCCGGAAGGAATGGCATGATGCTCATATCAACCACTCTCAACCTGTTCGCGCCATGAACCTTGAGAACCGGCCCGACAACGCCACCCTTGGGCTTGGGCATCATGGCGGCCGTGCAGCAAGGGTGGAAAAAGGAAAGAAAACTCTGCTCCTTGACGTAATTGCGCAGGGCTTGGTCGTTTGCGGCCACGGTGGCGCCCGGTCCGATTTCTGTCACTCCGTGTTGCTGCATGATTGGCGTGTTGAAGACCCCTCGGAGGAACCGCACCTGGGCAAGGTGGATATCAAAGTCGACGGGGTTGGATCCGAGACGGTAGTCGAGAAGGGGCTGCGCCAGAGGGTCCGTGAGATTGAGATAACGGGTCCTGTTTAACGGTCGCCCATGTGATTTCTCCTTGTGCGAAACTTGCCCGGGGGATGCTGCTCCATTTTGTCGACTGTGGCGATCGACACTTGCAAGGGCTAATGTCTTCTCAATCTCCAACTGCAAAGCCACATCCCTCTTTCTATTTGGGTTCGACAAGCGCGGCTGACAATTAGGACAGTCCTCTGTCGTTCAGTGGATTGGTGGAATGCAACAAACCGGATGAGAATCAGAAGCCGACACGCGATCTGCTCGCGGTATTGTCCGAGTTTCTTCTCCATGAATTTTACATCATTTGGTTTCATATGGCATTCAAAGCTGCCGTTATTATCCCTTCAAGTCTCCCTGCTTCGGTGGTTAGAGGATTCGAAGAAGTGCCAGGTGCAGGCAGTTCGGACGACCACCTGGTAATCCTGGGCGAGGTTATTGACCTCCTAGTTGCTTCGCGGCTGGGATTCGCATTCTAAAGCCTTGGTGACCTTCTCGAGGTCCTTGATGATCGTCACAACATGCCTTTTCTCGTTGTTCGCGCCTGGGGCTGTCCAATGGACCTCGTACGAAACTGAATCATTGAATGGTCTTTGATGCGCTCCTTCCTCGATATCCCAAGACGTCAACGAACAGCATAAATTCCACTGGCAACACTAGCACCTCTCTTTGGCACTCGCTCCAGGGGAGCCGGCGAGTGTCTCACTTTCAGTGACATGAAGTCGTTTCATGCACCTCGTGCCAGTTCTCTATCTTGAGATGGTAGGTAATTAGACAGACAGCGAGGCTGAGAGAGTGACGGCGTCGGCGAAGTGGGGATGTACCCTGCAGTGGAATTTCATAACACTGCCATTCTGCAACTGGGGGCCTTGTTGGGAGCATACATTCGAGCGATGCGAGTCGCTGCTACAATTCTTTTCTAGTCATGACAGGACGCAATCATCCGTTAAAGTAAAGCACAATGTGAGAATTTAACACAAAACGCCATGCCCGGTGGTTTAAACACGAGTGTGGTGTTGAATAAGGAGGAGAAACACAAGGTTTAGATGCCGAGTCGCTGCCACAATGGCAAAATCTCGCCTCTAGCACGTGGGCGGCTCATTACCCCATCACCCTGTCCGCACAATCTACTAGACCAAATTATCCCTTACGGCAGCTTTTGCCATAATGCTGACCAGAAATTTAACGTTAGTACCGGATTGGGGAACAGATGGTGTTATAGTGTGGGAGCTGGGTAATCTTGCGGTTTGAGGAGATGGACTGTAAAACTATTGCGTGAGGGGAGATGTTACGTGTAATGCTGGTAATGATGGTGGGGTGTATTCTAGCTATTTTTCGAATGGTTATGCTTCTGTGCCTGCGAATTGGATTAGATCCAAATTGGGAATTTGAGTGTTTCTTTGAGCAGATCTTCTTCGCCAACTTTACATTTCGGTCTGCTCATTCGTCAGCCCTGCAGCGTCGGTCTAATGCCGCCCAAGTGATTGCCGATCGTTTGCCCGGTTTGTGGAGCCCACAGCCGTTCCAGCCATCAACTGCTGCATCTCCAGCGGCTGAGGTGAGGGCCAGAACCATTTGTGCATAAGAGGCGTTCTGCATCACGCAACTCCTCAGCCTTCCTATTCGTGCCCTCATCTTACACGGCACGGACCAAAGCATCCGATGCAAGCCACACCACACAATTCAGAGCTGAACATCCAAAAGCATCACCAAGTTGGGCTTATCAAACCGCCGATTACAGTGCTTCGCAGCTTACTTGCAGGAATGCTCCCGAGTCCCCCGCATTGAAATAGCTTGCTGGTGGTCCCCCTCAGCCATTTCCACAACTTCCTCTCTTCCTCTTTCACTCACAACCTAGTATACAAACTATCCCCCCCAACTCCCTCGCAACTCACACGCACCATGACTCCCGTCATCAAACTCCTCGTCGCTCTCCTCCTAACCACTTACACCCATGTAACTGCTCTCCACGCCGACTCACACCAACAGCAACCGCTCAACGGCCCCGTCGCCGTCGCCTCAAGGGAGATCCAACCCCTCCAGGTTGGGCGCCGCGATACAGGGAAATCTCCAGAGACGAACCTCCAAATCTCCTGCAAAACATCGCCTCGCGCTCAGTATGTTCAGGGCGAGGGGAGAGTCGTCAGCACCCTCCTGACGTTCAAATACCCCAAGGCCAAGTTCTGCTGGCTGGAGTTCCTCGCCCCGGCACTGAAAGGTAGCGGCAGGTTGCGCGTGGCCTTGACGCAGGACGCCCTACCGTCGACCTGTCCAGCTAATCCCAAATCCCCTGGCTGGCCCAATGAGATTGGATATTGGGTCGTCTTACCCAACGGTGGGGTCGCAACGTGGCAGGACAGATCAGGCAACGACTTGAACAACAACAAGTCGCCGTGCAAACCGGCGGGCACGCTGCAGGGAGTTGAGATCATCCCACCGCAGTCAGGCCCCTTTGACTTGGAGTGGATTCAAGAGGAAAAGAAGGGGGTGAGGTTGATGTACTCGGACTGATTGAGCCAGTGCTGGCCCCAGACGTGCTTGATGTTCAGTGGGACTATCTGAGCAAAGTATAAGACCAGCAGTGTAGTAATCAAGGAGCGTGGGTGTCGAGGAGGGGAATATTTGTGGACAATGGGAGGTCAAGCCAGATTCTCTTCTGGAAGGATTAATTCCGACGCCATGTCTCCATGAACTTGCATCCATAATCACCCTTGAAATTGTCATCCGAGTGAGCATTGCCGAGTCTTGATGAAGTAAATCCCGAGTTCCTAGAAGAAGGTCTTTAGAATTAGAAAAAGGGGCGCCTGAGGGGCCGTGAAAAAGGAACACTGCGTCGATATATACCCTTACCCAGGACACTGTAGGAGTATGTAGGAGAAATAAAGGGGCCACGTTGCAACCTGGTTTTCTTGTGTCAAAAATTATGTTTCTAAGAATAAACCTTCAGAAACAAATAAAAGGTTGGCACCGCGATGATGCTCGTCCTTGGGGCGATAATCATTCCACGCTTACGGACCGAGATTTTCGACGATAAAGCGTCGGGCTTGAATGGTATGCTGTGATAGCAGCCGCCGGGATCAATAGTACTCGGGCCCTTCGTTTCGGGACAGAATCCACGCCACCACGCTTGGATAGGGAGATGATGGCCGGACCGGAAGCTGGAAAGGGTTACATTCAAACACAGCAACCTTGGAGGTTCGCAGCGGAAGCTAAATAAGAATGGAGAGCAATATTGATGCAAAATACTGTGCTGCACAAAGCAGAGAGCAGATATAAAGGACATTCCAGATTATTGAGATGTAACGCTGACAGACCACATTCATTACCCAACATGCTTCTTAACATCGATGTGAACAAGCTCCCAAACGGAGAAGTGAGTGTCGCCGTATGTCCAGCCCATCCGGGTTCTCAGTTCCCACTCTCTCCTCATAACGACCTAGACGAATCAGAAGGTCTCATCTAAAGTATCTTTTCCATTGGGGCACCCCGCTCGGAGTCAAGCACATATCTTGGAGTGAAAGCACCAGGTCCAGCAGATGGGGAAATCCTACTCCTACCCAAAGTCATTATTCCTCCTTTGTCTTGACGCACGATGTTGACCTTTGGCCAAGATGCACACTACGAATCTGACTAAAATCTGGCAAAATCGGGACATTCAAGTCCCTCTACAACCACTATGGGGTAAAATCACACGGGGTACAATACCTGCCCACCTGGCAGGGCGGAATCATGTATTATTATTATTATGTTTATTATTGTTACTTTTCAAGGATGTCCAAAACATTTGCAGTCTAGCATTCGGTATAATTGATCTTCGCCCATTCCTACAGACTTTGCCCCTCCCTGATGAACCACCACACCCCAGCCTGTGTTTCTTGAGAAGCCTTCTGCCCGGGACAAGGATATATGCATGCAGTTTCGACAAGAAGGCCCACGTGAGGAGGGTGCAAGTCCCGCAGACGTCCTTGGAGCAAAGGCTGAGCCCCTCCCCCGGCCCCGTCCGTCCGTCTTGATCTGGGTAGTGGCATTATGACAGGGCAGAGCCTCGTGGGATTTGTTTTTTCGGATGCACTCCTGTTGCTGACAAAACGCCGATTGAGCTTCGGCTACCCCCATTGCGCCTAACAGTAAAGCTACACAAAACCTGGCCACAAACAATGGCCGCCGCAGCCTCCGCGCCAACCTGCCAATGCAACACGGGGCTTGTCTCTGGTTATTCTGGGAGATGTCCAGCATTCCCTCGTGTTCAGCATAGACGGGCCCTGTCAAGTAGCGGTGGGCAAAAGATGGTAGTTGATCGGATGGAGACGGGTAAGTCGGATCAATGAACAATGCAGCTTGCAGGATCTGGCTGTCGCAGCATGTGCTGGGGTAAATTGCATTGCCTTACTTTATCCTGATTTTTTCTCATCAGATATTGTAAGACGTGGTGTAAATGTTATGGGAACTGTGCAGTCTAGACTACGAAATTCGAAATGTTCCTCCCGCCAAGGTAAAACTTTCCACCACTCAATAATACCTTTCTTGCCTGAATAACCTGGGGTGGTGGAAAACACCACCGTGCCATGCTTGGTCCCTCTACCAACCTGGGAACCTGTCGCCTTTCCGAAGATCAATGATCCATCCTTCCTCCTTGGCCACCCTGGCCATCCCGGACCCTACATCATCCTCCAGCAGACGCACGAGCGCTTTCACCCGGCCATCCGAGCCGGCCATGCCAGCCACGGCCTTCAGCATCCCCTCCACCATGTCCAGCACGGGCACCGCAAGTCTCATCACCACGGGGGGCTCCCCGGTCGTTGTTGTCTCGGTCACGGCGCCAAGACCATCAGGTCTTGGATCCGGCCCGAACCTCCTGGCTAGGTTGGCCACGCGATCGGCGCGCTCGTTTCCCTCCACATCGGCGTGGCCGGGCACCCAGCGCAGCTCGACAGCGACGCCCAGCTTTTGCAGCTCACGCCATGACGAGGTGCCGCGCGCAAAGTTGCCCGGCTCTGCCGCGGCGATAGCGTTGAGCTGGCGCTGCGCGTCCGAAAAGATTGTCACTCGCGTGACTTTCTGCTTCTTGCGAGAGACAACCTTGTCCACGGCGACTGCCAACGCAGCTTCAATTGCTAGTGCCTCCGAGTGGTGTATGTGGTCGCCAGCAGGGTGATTGGAAGGGAGGGCGTATGCGCAATCTTGCCTGTTTTCCGGGGAGCGTTGGTGAGATTCTGATGTTGTCTTCTCGAAGGGCGCGAAAAAAGAAAACCGCAAAGCGGATCAAAAACGGAAAGCGACTCACCATATATCCGAATACGATTGAGGCCCCTTGCCCTGCCTGTCCTCTTCGCTGCGCCTAAAGACGACGCCGAGGCCGATAGGCTTCGGTGGGGTGGCTGACCCAGCTGATGACGACCAGCTCGCGTCGGTCCAGAGGACTAAGTGATGCGGGCCAAAATCAGTTCTAGAAGCACCCCCCGCCGAGAACGCCGTAGGCGAGGGATCACTGGCGAGACGAGCATAGATGCAGCCGTGATTTGGGGGCTCTATCAGCACCTTTATTCCCTCACCAGGTTCTTGGTTCGCACTTGCCGGGGCAGGAGGGGTTCCTTGGTGTGTCGTGGAAAGCTGCTTCTGCGCGGTTGGTTTCTTTGCCAAAGGTTGTTCAATCGAGGTCTTGTTCGGCGTTGGCGATTGCTGCAGTTGCTGTTGTTGCTGCAGTTTCGGCGGCTTGCTTTCTTCGCTGCACTCTTTTCCGTGGGGGGACTTCGTCGTCTGTGTCTGTGTCTGTTGCTGCTGCTGCCGTCTCAAGGCTTTCTTTTGCTTTTTGGACAAGCCCTGCGGGGGGTTTTGGTTCTGGGCTGCACATGGCAAAGTCTGCTGCTGCTGCTGTACATCCTGGCCGTTTGTGGTGTTCTTGGATACTAGCGTCTGCTCGCTCCCTGTGCATTTCGACTGAGCTAGTTTGCTACTGTTGGTAGGTGCGACCCGTTCTTTCAACACAACCTTGACTGGAAATTGGTGTTGGGGCGTCAATGAAGGCTCTACTTGCCCGCTGTGAAGGTCCTTACCCCCCTGGACGGTCGTGGTTCGAGAGTTTGGCGTACTAGAAAGCTGGTTGGCCGTGGCTTTGAGCTCAGACGTGTCCTGGGGCGGCTGTCCGAACGCGTGCTGGAATGGGATGTCGAGTGCAGTGGTCCCAGCGTTTGGAGATGTGCATTCTTGCTTGAGATGCGAGACATCAAGGCTGCTTGCGGGGATCGGGGACAGCTTTTGATCGCTCGCGCTAGTAGTGTTGGTATCGCTGCTTGAGTCAACAGCAGTAGCGTAGTCGCTGCATCCGTCGGCATTGGTGGAAGGCGACGAGGGCTCCAGGCCGAGCGGCGAACTGGCCTGGATATCTGAAGCGGCTCTCACTTGGTCCCGAAGACCATCATCTTGTGAATGAATAACAAGATTATGCGGAACAGCTCGACTCTTTGAAGCTTTCTCGCTCTGGGTGGTGTCACTGGCAGCCTTTGGTTCAGGGGTATCCTTGATGGGGCGCTCTTGAAGCTCGTTGATCACGGACTGCGGCATCCCGAGGATGTTTTGCTTATTTTCACAGTGTCCATCTGGAGAGGCTTGCACTTGCCGAGGAAGGGACTCCTTGAACTGCTCTTGCCCGTGGGCGGCGATTTGTGCCCCGCGCAAGAGCAAATCCTCGATTCCGCCAAGAATGATGCGCACCTGAGTCCACATCGTACTTTTTGGCATAGACAGCTATTGACATAAAAATCCGCAATGAAGCACAAAGCGATGCGGAACGAAAAACGGAGACCCTTGAAGCAGTAGCGTCAAATGCTTTAACTGCAATACTTGTTGTGCGGATGGCAGACAGCGTTAAGACTTGTGCAATGAGAACCCCGGCTTGCCAAAATCCTTATGCTCCGGTTGAGAATCAAACACAGATGGTTGCTATCACTTTCAAAGCCAAGCTAGGTGGCAAAACGTAGAGGCTGACTTGCAAACAAGTAAGAAAAGCTAGCCAAGTATCACAACCTACCAGCACAACAGGAAAATATGGGCCGGCTTGGCAACTCATCTAGTCTGGGTAATCATATTACCACTTATTTGACAAGCAAACTGGAAGAAGCTTGTTGTTGTCGTGAGATTGCGACTTTGAACCACTGGGAAGGCATCCAAAAGTAACGCATGCAATGAGGCCTACAACCGTTACGCCTGCTGTCCAGCACAATATGCTGCCACAAAACATGCATCCACTTGGGGATTGCCAATTGGTCCAGCAACTCCGGCTTTCGCAGCATCGCATGAAGTGGCAGGTTGGGCGCTTGCAAGTAAGGTATGCACTCGTGGCCCATTCACTCGTAGTTCTAATGCAATTCCTGCATGGTCTTTTCCTCGCCCCAATAAGCCTAAACGCGCCCAACTTTGTTGCATCTGTACTCGCTTGCAGCTAGCCCAAAAGCCGGGCTTGGGAGAAGAACACAACAACGGCCACCGCAGCCAGATTTTGGAGCACCATGCTAACTGTGCCTGCTGTTACGTGGCACTCCTCACGAACTGTGTGCATGATCTCCTGAAATTTCTTTTTGGAGAACATTACATCGTGACCACCTCTCAGTTCCTGTTGGGCTTACGTTTGGACCAAACTTTGCCAACCTTTTGGTGTGCACTTCGGCCAACAGATGATCTTCAACACCACCCCTAGCGGCAAGGCCCAGTTTAGTTTAGTAGGTTGTGCGGATGTCGATGTCTCTTTGTCACGAATAACCCCCCCAGAGAGCACGAAACTCTATCTGCCCCGCAAATACAGGACAGCTCATTCTCTCCCCTACCAATACCACGGCGACAGCTATATGATGCAAGGAAACCACAAAACCCAACACCTCTACTTGGGGTGGGACTTTGGGCCGGTCAAATCAAAGAAGCGGATGGATGCTTCTGCCTTGGGGTAGAAAGACCTGTTAGAGTGGGAACCCCCTTTCTGCAAGCAATCCAGACAGCCAAATCGCTTGCATTCCCGGGGTGCCTTGCAAGAAAGGGGGTGTAGGATGACCTGCTTTTCAAGGCTTGGCAACAATCGGAAGACAGCACCAAAACCTTACAATATAGCTATAAAATACGATGTTTAATTAAAATCTAAGTTGAAAAAAACAAAGCCATTCCCAATACCTACAAAGCTTGTCAAAAACACTGCACTCTGGATTTGGTGAAAAACGATGGGGGTTGCAACTGATTGATCCTGTTATGTGCAGAAAGTTGCTTGTTGTTTTAGTTCTAGCTTCCAGCCAGAATCTCCTTCTTTAAAGAACAATCCGTAAGATTTAGCTTCGCCATCACCGAGGCTGAGGCTCACTGGCGTTTAGGCAGTGCTAGGCATCTAGTTAGCTTCACTAATCGGGAGCTTAGGGCCCCTGAACCTCTTTCTTTCTAACAGTTCTGACTAGAGGGTCTGGGAACGGCTAGAATAGTGGATTTGCAACATTGGCCAGGCAACGTGTTGGAAGCGCGGCACTTTGGATTCTATGGAATTGTAGGGGTTGAAACTGCGTGATTGTATTGCTTGTGCTCTCTCCCTGTTCCTCTGGCTCTGGCTGGAAGCCAGAGGCTTCTTTATAGACTATTCTGCAGGATTCAGGCTTCGTCACTCTGGTGGCTGAGGCTCACTGGCGTACTGGCAGTGCCAGGTATCCAGTCAGCTCCGCTGACTAGATGCCCAGGGCCTCTGAACCCCCTTCTTTCTGACAGCTCACCCTTGCTCAGGCTAAGAATCATTTTCAGCACGCTGCGCCGCAGCATGCTGAACTGCTCCAACTCTAGCCGAGTGGGCTCAGAATTGGTCCTATATATAAAGATGGCCAAAATAAGTTCTCATTTTGAAAATGAACAGCCTTGCCTCTACCTCTTATAATTTTTCGTGTTGCCTACCTGTCAGAAACACTGCACTTTTAGGTTTGGTGGATTTGATAGGGTTGCAACTGTGTGATTTCTCTGTGGCTCTCTGGCGAAGTCCCTATTATAGTTTATGAATGGTGGCAAACCTGGTGGTAAATGGAGGTCTACACCAGCTGAGCTGATTACGTTAGTTCAGTTTAGATGCCCACACCAGAGCTTAGCTCTGCTGAGCTCTGTTCGGCTTGGTTATCTACACCTACATGGTGTTCTGGCTTAGAAAGAGGAGTCTGGAAACTACTAGAATAATATGTTTGTAACCATTACTACAGACGTGTAATTGAAACCGCGTGGCTTTGCTACACGGCTTACCATTATTCACAGCTATAAGGAAGGTTCTCTGGCTGAGCTAGACAGCCGAATAAGCAATACAATTACGCAGTTACAATCCCTTTGATTTCACAGAATCTAGAGTGTAGTGCTTCTAACATGTACTGCTATTTCTACCATTCACAGTCAGAGTAATATACCCCACTGACGTTTAAGATTACCTGGTTGGTTGTGTGGTACACTTAAGTGCCAAGCAAGCGGCCCTGCTACTGTAATCGGGACATCCCGTTCACTAGATCTTGTTAGTCTGGGGGAACGTACCTTAACCTACAATTACCGTTGCAGCAGCATGTAGCCTTCCCCGCGGTCGTGATGCTATAGCAGTCGTTACCCGCGACGGAAAAAACAAGGTCAGCCGCAGCAAAACGGATAAAGGATGCTGAGGATACACAGGTGCTACTGACGGAGACCCATGATTTCCGATTTTATTGCAAGGGGGGTAAGACTGATTTGGAGGATATACCAGTCCTTGGATTGGACCTGCTGCTAATGCTTCCATTATATATCGCCGAGACTGACGAGGCTCCGGAGCACTGCTGCCGGGTCAGGGGAAGCTTCATTCCAACTGAATCAATAATGCTTGGCGCCACCCGCCCCCTATTGGTTGCTGGCGCCCCCTTCTTGCGCCGGAACGCCCTGCGCATCCGGGGCCAATCCCTCCCCCATTTGCTCCCACTTCAAATTCCCACCTCCTTCTTCTCACTCTATCTTCTACAAACTTACTTACCTCCTACCTTACTCCTCATCTACTCCCAAACTCGCCCTCTCCTTCTCCCGCATCTCCATCACACCCAGAAACCTCGGCGTAAGCTTCGCCCCAAATGGAATCGGGCGCCTAGATACCACTTTCTGTCAGCATCTCCCCACCGCATCGCACCCCAACTTTAAGAGAGCAACTCACACAACCAACCCATCATCAATACACCCCTCACTATCAATCTCCACCCACCCCCCCTCCTCATCCCTCCCCCCTCAACATGCATAGCCCACAACACCATCGTAACCTGCATAACCAGCATACTCACCACCACATGGCGCCCAGGGCAGATGCGACAGCCGAAGCCAACGGTAACATGGCTTTCCTCTTTGGTTCCTACCGGGCCGTGCTTGAGCTCGCCGGTGGTGGGGTTGATGAAGCGAGAGGGGTTGATGAAGCCAGAGGGGTTGAAGAGGTGGGCGCCGGGGCCGTAGGATGAGGCGTCGCGGTGGGTGGCGTAGACGTTGGCGATGAGGTTTGTGCCGCAGGGGATGGTGTAGGATTTGCAGTGGATGTCCTGGGATATCAGTGTTATGGTTTTGACTAGGAGGGGGATAAAAAGGGGGGGCTACCTCGGACGCCCTTCGTGGAAGGCCGATGGGGTCGATGGGTCGCCAGCGAATGGCCTCTTTGACCATGGATTGGATGTAGGGCAGGTTCTTGCAGTCGTCGATGGTAGGGAGTCTGTCGCCCGACGACGCGGTCGATCTCGGCGTGGGCGCGGCGCTGGGTGTCGGGGAAGAGGATCATGGCCATCATCCACCATGCGAGGACGCCGAATGCGGCTTGGCCTCCGGCGCTAAAAGAGAATAGATTAACTTGTACTCAACTGGAGGGGAAAAAAAGGGTTGTGGAGGAAAACGCACAACCCCGCGGCAACAAGCCAGTAGGCCTCCTCTTGAGTGGGCCCATACTTGGCACCATCTTTGATAAACGCCCTTGTCAGACTCAGGCTTTGGGTTCTCTGACTCAAACTCGTCCGCGTATCCTCGTAGATTCCCTTGAAGATCTTCGAGTGCTTAGCAAAAAAAGAACCCGCCATCCTCTTCCAAGGGGAGATGATGCAGCGCGGGAGAAATCGTAACCACGGTGCCACCTCTACGTAATGCGCCCCTGGCATCGCCGTACGCGTGACCCTGTCGACAAAATCGTGAAACTTTGTCACATTATCCTTGTATTTCCACTTGGGCGGCGACGTTCCGTACGTGACCTGCATGATTGTCGACGCCACGGCCTGCTTGCAGTGGCCGTACCAGTAGACCGGATCCTCGAGCACGCTGTCCTTGTACTGCGTGGCTGTGTTGAACTGGGCCGTTTCCGTGCGGAGGCTCTCCTGCTTAGCTTTTCGCATGCGGTGCTAGATGTTGTTGTAGCCGACAAAGGGGGTGAAGAGACCGCCCGTCATCATGTCCGGGACGATTATGTGCGGGCGGTCCGACGTGACGCCAGCCTTGCGGTCTAGCAGGTCCACGGCGACTTTGAGGGAGTTGATGACCACGATGGGCTGGCCGGCACCGTCGAGGTACATAATGGGGCCGTACTTGTCTTTCCATGCGGTGAAATTTAGCCAGGGGAACTCGCCGAGTTGCAGGGCGTTTCCCAGGACGGGGGGTCCAGATGGGCCTGGAGGGGGACTTTTCCGTTTCCACTGATTGCGCAGGTAGCTGACCAGCAGTGTGACAACGAGCAAGGCGGCACCGAGCCTGAGCATTGTGAGATTTGTAGCAGGTGAGGCATGCTCACGGCCTGGAGCCGCGGCACCTAACCAAGTGAGAACAGCCATGACGGATGAGACAAGTGTGGGTCTGTAATCCTAAGGGGGGAATCTTGGAGGAAGGGGAACCATGAAGATAGCCCCTTCCCCCTGAGGCTACTTCTTTGCCGGCAGAGAACGCATCGCCCTTCATTCTGCAAGTCGACCTGATAACAGGTAGCAGCTCGGTTCTATGTCGGTGGTGAGTGATGTGTGATGCGTACTGCATGTATGTGAAGAAGCTAAAGCTGCAGGACCTTGCAGGATAGGGTCAATAAAATGCCCTGATTAAAGAAACTCCGATTCCCGGAGGAGGTTCACCTTAAGACAGGACCGGCTGGCTTCTGTCAGGAGAGGAAGCATTCTGCGCGGATGACAAATTTGGGGTCCACTTTATTGCAGTATTTTAAGGCTCGGCTGTAGGCCCTCGGAACTTCCCAAAATCAAGCATCGTTACCATTGGCCAACACCACTCCTGCACTCCTCAGTGGAAACGTGATGGCCAATACATCAGGCATAAGACCCTTGCATCAACCAATGTGCCGCTGAATCCCACCCCTCCTGCAGCTTTCGGAATCCCGTGGCCTTGATATGACGAACTGGCAAGATCGCGGAGACATGTCCGCATCAAGCAATCTGCCAGTTCAATTCCGATTGGCAAGCCATGATAGATTCACTCAATGCGAGGTTCTTCTGCATCATGATATGCCAACCGGGGAGATAAGCACTCCCGTGCGGAATATTTAAAGGTCCAGCAGGTAAGCTAAGACACGTGAACATCACCTACCTATCTTTGGTCTTGTTTATGGCGTCATGAAGCCCCGTGCTTGAAGAAGCAAGAGCTAGAGGGGAGGGGACAGATAGATCTAAAAGAATTATAAATACGGGTCTAAAGAAACGTGCCACAGTTTGTAGTGATCTCTGGTGAACATCTAGTGCACAGTTCCCATCAATTTTCAAAGTTGTAGCCATGCCTCAACCACTAATCCACCTCCCCGACACGCTCCGCAACTGGCCATGGCCCAGGACCATCAACCCCCACCACGAGGAGTGCAAGCGCGAGTCCGAAGCCTGGATTGAGAGCTTCCAAGCCTTCAGTCCAAAGGCACAACGTGCCGTAAACGGGTGCAACTTCAGCTTGCTCTCCTCTTTGGCATGGGCAAATCTAAACCGAGGTTACCCCCCCCTCCTTTCCATTCTGTCTCAACTTGCCATCTAACTACTCACCCAGACGGCCTTCGCATCGGCCACGACCTAATGCACCTCTACTTCGTCTTCGACGAGCACTCTGACCTGAGCGCTGCCCTCGAAACCCGCAACCAAGCCTCCGCCATCATGTCCGCCCTCCGCAATCCTTCCAAGCCCCGCCCCCCCAACGAATTCATCGGCGGCCGCGTCGCCCAGAGTTTCTGGCTCAACGCTCTCAGGTCTACACCCTCCCACCCTCTCTTCCACCAGCGCTTCATTGCCTCCTTCCAGCGGTACGTCGACGCCGTGGTGCAGCAGTCGCAAGACCGCGACCAAGGCTTCCAGCGAGATCTGCAGAGCTATCTTGGCCTGCGGCGTTTTACGATTGGGGCGGAGCCGAGTTTTGCGCTAAATGCGATAGAGATGGATTTTCCGGATGAAATCATAGAGCATCCCACGATAAAAAGGTTGGAGGGGCTGACGACGGATATGATTATCGTGTGGAATGATATTGTTTCTTTTGATCGGGAGTAAGTCCTCACCCTCCCGGGTGGGTAGGTATGTTCAGGGGGTGATTACTAACAGAACGGTACGTAGACAAAGCCAACCAGGCCAAGCAGCCCACAACATCATCTCCGCCAGCATGGCGTCCCTCAACCTGTCTGTCCAAGGGGCCATGGATTGGGTCGGTGAGTTCCACGACGGGCTGGTGGAGGAATTCATGGTCGAATACAAGAAACTACCGCAGGTTTGCGCTCTGGACGAAAGTGTGACGGTCAAGAGGCATGTCAAGGAATATGCTACCGCCTTGGCGAACTGGGTGAGGGCTTCGGATTGTTGGGGGTTTGAGAGCGAACGCTACTTCGGCAAAGATGGTCTACGCGTCGGGAAGGAAAGGACATTTATCCTCCGACCCCAACAGTTGCCGGGTACGGCTGAGCTGGAGGCTGCAATTGTTCCTGCCCCTGTGGCCCCAGAGATGGTGGTGATGGCAGGTTCTGTTTGAGGGATATGGGGCGTTTGGGAGTTTGTTCGTTCGTTTCTCAGGAGGGTCGATCTGTTTATTAAGTGAGTGGTAGGACATGTATTTGACTCTCGTGTTACATATCGGGCCTGTTCTAAGATGTAGCTTTAGTCTTAAAATCGGCTAACTAGAATTGGTAGTTTATTAATTTCGAGAGTAGCGATGAGCTCTTCGCAGAAATCCCCAAAGTATTAAACGGTATTAGAAAAGTAGGCCTATCGCTCACAAACCAGCACGCGTCGTCGTCGAATCCCTGACCCGCAAGAGTTGGAAAGTCGGCTCCATTTTGGACACAACCTTCAGCCTGCAATCCCCATTCCAGTGGAACCTGTCCCGCCGCCCACGCTTTTTTCTTCTCCACCGAGCTAGTCGCAAAGTGTCTCCTCGAAGAGAGGGACGGAGTGCAAGCAGAAACGCAAGCAACAGAACCGCGAGCAGAGCGACCACAAGCAGGTCTTGCTTGCGGCACTAGGCCCTTCCCATACTGGCCGTGCCTATGACACGTACATGGATGACGCCATCAAAATCCTCCGCCGCGGCGACACCGACTGCCAGATCCGAGCGGCCGAGCTCTCTCGGTGTCTCGGAAGGTGGTTCAAATCGTACAGCCTGGAGTTCCAAACCGAGAGCCAGGGCCTTGATCAGGACCAAGACCTAAGCCAAGGCAAGAGACCCGTGCGCGGACGAAACCGCACGTCGGCGTTTAGACGAGAGAAGCATCGGACAGCCCAGATCCTGGCCGGGATTTGCCCCACGCTGAACGAGCTGCGGGCCAAGAACGCCCAGAAGAAGCAGCGGGACGATCAGCAGGGGGGGGGGGGACAAGTGGCAGAAGCGATGGCGTCGAGAACTCCGCCAGGGCCAAAGTTC
>Ga0247780_1000786_pt1 | contig 25600 bp, 26 predicted proteins | sample UWRJL079202R5_FD_179927 | JGI IMG/M metagenome (GOLD analysis project Ga0247780, IMG submission 179927) | Plant litter microbial communities from Arlington Agricultural Research Station in Wisconsin, United States - UWRJ-L079-202R-5 | ecosystem: Environmental > Terrestrial > Plant litter >... | reverse complement strand
GGGGGGGGAGTCACCCCCTTTATATAGTTTTTTGACGTTTGCTTTCACGTACAGACCTTAGGTACCTATCTATTCACTGTCTCATATACCAGGGGAGTTTTTGGCGGTGCCTGTTAGACTCCAGCTCTCTGATTCTTCAGGCCCTGACGCTCTAACTCAAGCAGGGCATAACCTGTTGAGGTGCTGGCGTTTGCGGGCGTTTGCGGGCGTTTGCGGCGTATTAATCATTGTGGTTTTCCAATCTACCCTTCCTGCGACCACATAAGTCCTTGGCAATATGCAGCTCCCTTGAGACCATATACCCACGATATTAGGGGTGCTTCTTGTCCTTCTCTGTCGCCCCCTTCATGATCACGAGCAAGCAGCACTCTCTCACCCACGCATCCTCGCCAAACCAGGCCCGCTTGATGTCCTTGTTCTCGGTGATGATGCGATTAATGTTTCGGCGACGGCCTGATCCTCCTTGTCAGTCACAATCCTACTGGCCCGCGGCACGTCAATGGTAATGACTTACGGGGATGATACGTCCCGCAGATTCTTGGATCCTCCTGGTCGGTCTTGTGGATGGGGAAAAGGCAGAGCCGATGGCAGCTTGCGCACCTTTTTATGGTAGGTCTGGGAAGCTTGTCAGGCGCTGGAGTGAGGTGGAGCGAGGTCAGGAGCCTTTGGTGGCGGCTTTTGTCGACAGAAGCTATGGCAGGAGAGGATCTGGTTGACCTAAGCCTTCTTGGCAGATGTGGTATCGGGCCGCTTCGAATTATTATGGTGGTGGCGGCGCGTCCTTTTGAGCTCCTGCTAAGCCAGGCGGGCTGCCGTCTTGTTGCTCCGGGCACGTTGAGTTGGAGGTGGTGGGTAGGCCATGGTGTGACTGTGTTCAGAAAGCTTGGTCAGCAATGTCTCGCGCAAGGTTGATGATGATGCGATGTGCCCAGGACCTATTCGCCAAATTGCTGCCATGTTCTACTGTTGCCCTCCCGGCTAGCACTTGTCTTGCTGACTTGTCTTGCCGACTTGTCTTGCTGGCGGCGACCGTGTTGCGGATCGGCGCGATGTGCTGAAACGCCTCCGGTTAGGTACCTAAGTAACGGTTTTCCGGGCTGGTAAGAGGGATGGGAGGGTCGGAGCGGGGGTCGGAGCGTCGGGGAGCGGACGCCGTGTTTCGAGTATTTCTACTGGCATCGGTTAGTAGCCATTTGGGCGTAGAAAAAGGGGAGAGTATGGGACTTACGAATTCATGACTGAAAAAACGTTTGTTTTACAATAAAATAACAAACCAATGCCGACTTGATGAATATCGTGGCCCAAAGAAAACAAAACAAAAGGAAGCCTGGAAGCTCCCATCCCTGGACCTCAAAAAGTCTGCGTTCACCGGGTCGGTTCTTCCTGCCCAAGACGACACGATCCTCTTCTCATTTTCGTGGTATTTGGCAGTTGCACACTGCTCACTGCTGTAAATTTGTGCTTTTTTAGTTCCACTGCACTTTCCCCATAATATGAGAATTCTTGAACGTGCCCATTCAGGGGTTCTTGCCAGCTGTGAAAGATAGTTGCCTACTAAGGTCGTGGGAATGTTTTTCCTTGCAATTTGTTTGTCATTTCACAGACCAGCACTATTTTCTTTCGTCGAAATCTAGATCGAGTCTACCAAGCTTCACCTGTCTTTCCATATGCGGGCCCACGAATCTAACTTGGGTGAGATGGTGCAAATCAGAGTGCATATTCCACTGTCGGTATTTGAGAACGACCGGTTACTGCATAGAACGCTGATTTATCCAGCCTCTTAACATCGCTCTACCGATCCCCGTAATAAGGTATATGTCTTTCTGCGGTGACACAACATCCATCCTCAAAAGGGCTTGGATCTGAGTCTTTACTAACTGTTTGGTCTCCCTTGTTCCAGATCAAGCAGCAATCCCACACCACTATCACATCGTCATCCTCATTGGGCCTAACGCAACTTCGTTGGAGCAAAAGATCTTTTTGTTTCATACGGCAACCTATCCACAGCCTTATTAGATAAGGTATCTTTGAGGGAGAGCTAGGTTGCATGCCAGCGTACTTACCGGGGTGATACCTCTCGCAGGTCTTGAGCGCCTCGCGATCATCCTCCCGGATTGGATACAAAAAGAGACGATTGCATCGGCGGCATTGCTCGACACGCCGTTTGGGTTTGTTGTCGCTATCGGTACCAAAGCTGGTCTCTGGCTCTCGCGCTGCTGTCCTGGCTGAGGGTGATGGATGGCCCTGACCATAGTGTGTCCCTCCTATGACGAGAAGACGAGAGAAGACACGACAGACCCATGTCCTTTTTCCTGGTGATGTAGCGCCCGATTGCACGAAGCAGTATGGCGGTGGCGCACTGATTTGCGTCTCCGAAGCGGAATCCATGACGGGTAAGTGGATTGGTGATGGAGTGTAGCGGAGGGGGCTGGTTGTCAGTGGTCAAAGATAGAAAATTTTATGCGGGTATAGTATTTATAAGGTTGAACAAGGCATCGGTAGGTTTAGGTTTGAAGACCTTGGGCCGGGACCTGGATCCAGAACCTTCATCCACTGCTTCCAAGCCTCGTCGCACCCACGGCACTTGAATGGCTATGGAATTGAAGAAGACATGGCTGGAGAACTCCCTATTGTGGAAGCCTACCTGGTGGGGTTGGGCTTGAATGATGGCTCAGGGGTCATAGTGTTCCTGTTCTGTCTTGGGAGAGTTCACAATGGAAGGCTTTCATCTAAAGAAACAGGATGAATGACTCCCATCCCTAAATAGCTTGGATCTAAACAGCAGGTTGCGTAGGTAAAGATTCAGAGACAGGGGTGAACAGGAAGAATGGGAAAGGGACGGTCTTTTCCATACTTCAGGTACCTATGTGCTAAATGGGATAGATAGGGTCATTCTTTGGAGGGAGTCCCTATATCAGTGGGCATTTCTCAAGTATCATGCGGCCGATCCAGTGACGTATCTGAGACCCCGAGTTTTGAACTTTCATTGCTCAAACATCTAGAAATATGTGTGGTCTTGAAACAGAGTGTATTAAATGAAGTTCAGTGGAGTCTCTAGTACCACAGACTCCCCATCTTCTACCGGTCCGCATACATACTGTCTCCAGTCTTGTAACGCAGCTGGATCTGATCCAAATTGCCACAAACTTTAAAATTTCGAAACCGAGAAAAGGATCAACTTCACCTATCTGCCTACCAAGGTACCTATGCAAGTCAATCTCGCCGCGAAGGAAGAGAATTGTTACCTTTTGCAACTTATCAATGATCGAATCCGCTCAAGCGGCCGTCTTTAGCAGCTGCAAGGATCTTTCCTAGATTGCGGCGCATGTCTTCGTCGCCCAGATTCATTTATCCCAAGCTCCCGGGAAAAGTCTTAACCAATAGAGGCTATGTCGCCCACCTAGGCACCAGCAGTCCATCATCCGTGTGTAACCCCAGCTACGTCGTACATAACCGCATAGAATACCCGTTCCGAGTCCCCGGACTGGAGACTTACATACCCGAGACCCAAACAACTCACCGCCACCATCTTCAACACTACCGTGACAATGACCCCCTCCGAAATAACCGAAATCATAGCCTCCCTAGCAGGGACCTACACCCTCCTCAACACCACCGCCTGGAATCTCACAACTGGAACCTATCTCCCCAGCAACTTCGGCCTCCATCCTGTCGGTCTCCTCACATACACCCGTGAAGGGTACATGTCCGCCAACATGGCGGCCACCGAACCGCCCTACCGCCCGCAGACGGTCCGGTGGCCGCCCAGGGACGCCGACTCCGCGGCGGACTGGGCGCTGGTAGGGCAGCATGCCATGTCGTATGCGGGGCGGTACAGTCTCAACGAGAGTGTTCCGGCGACGGCGCAGAGGGGGCAGTTGCTGCATGGGCCGATGATGGTGGCGAGTGTGCCGAGTATGGTTGGGGCGGTGCAGGCAAGGGATTATACTGTGATTGAGCGGGAGGATGGGGTGTATCTGAAGGTGTCGCCGTCGGGTGTGGATGTGAACTCGGAGATTTGGTGGAGGAGGGTTGCTAAGGGGTAGTATTGGTTTGATTGTTGATATGGCGGTTGGGGGAGCGGCAGGAGGTGGGACTTACTTACTTTCCTATTAGGGAAAAAACATCATCACAGTGCGGCCTGTGTTCTAGTGGATAGGGCAGCTCACTTACAGTCATGATGTCTTTCGCCCCTATCCTATCCCAGCGCCTCCATTCACACCACCCCATCACTTTTCTCTCAGCAAACAACCAAAAAGCCTCACCGTCTTCATATCCTACCTTTCGGCGCCTCTCAAGAAACCTTATCGTATCGATACAAACCACAAGCCCACCCCCAACACCACACCAACAAATACCTAAATACCCACAGACACAGCACCAACTGTCTAATAATATGCTTCTTCCCAAACAGGCACCCAATCCCGCGCGCAGTACCACCGCCTGAGCCGTTCATTTCGAAGGAGGCGGTGTCGTTGACTCTGTGGAGTTGCAAGGAGTTGCAAGGGTATCGAACCCGGTACCTGGTTTCAGGAGTGGGGGCGGAATGGCGGCTGAAACGCATCGGTCAGATGACAACCGCGGGGATGTGCATGATGTTGAGGCTTTATGATGTGTGAGTGTGGGTCTTGATTCCTTGTGCACATTGAGGACTGTTGGTGAGCACGCTGGGTAGATCACGAGAGACTCGCGGCTGGTGTTTCCTCCCACTGGGTCAGGACTTCTTGATCAGCAAGAAGGGAGCAAAAGGGGTAAAAAAAGAAAACATACAACACCAGGGATTCGCTGGTCGTCAGCGACCCAACTACTAGTCTGGCCCTCACTGGCTTGTCTATGGGAGAGCGGACGGGATCCCGAATTCTCCAGTGGGTATGGCCGTATGTGACTGTTTGTCGTAGCATCAGGGGTGATGTACTCGCGTCGTCATTGACTGGTTGAAATAAAAGGATAAAACAATTATGTGAGTCCCGTCTTCGAAACTGCGCGCTCTGGGACGTCGGGCTGAAATCTGTGGTACGGACACAGAAGACATACGGGCATTGCTAACAGGAGGCTCCGTTAGCAAATAGGTATTTGCGAGTTTTGTTGAAGGGGCCAGGAAAAGGTGAGTTGAATATGAGGATGCAGCATGACGAGCTGAAGTGTTCCGCTGTTTCCGGAAAGAGAAAGGGGCAACAGCGGACTGAAATCTATGATGAGTGGAGGCGGTAGTCTCCCTACATAGGTATGATCAGTGGGTATTTTGACAAGGCACGAATGTCGCAAACGCAAGTCACACCGTATCGAGATGACTTGTTGACTCCCGTCACGTATCTGACATGTTTCCAAAATCCTTTTGTTGTGCGACCATGAAGCCGGAGAAGTATCGAAATAGATAAAAATGTCCTGTGCTTGCTGACTGATTTGATCATGTGTCCGATGCTTGGGTACATTGACTACATTGATTTGATGCTATGGAGCTAACTGGACTCTTCGCATGGACGTAGTTCCTCACGAAGTGATGTGACGATGCACCTCTCTCGGCATCCCATCTGGCTGCGAAATCCGTGGAACACAGGCCCCCTCGCTACTCTGCCTGCGTCGTGTCAGTCAGCCCAATGCGTGAAATGGTACTAGTGTCATACCTAACCAAGTCTTCCCAAATTCCAGGCGCACCCGCCGAGCGTATGCTCGTGCGTGAGCTTGGATATTCTTAAGGCCGTTGGACATACACTGTGAGTCAGGAGCGCTGTTAGACCATGTGTTTTCACTGATAGGACCAGAAGAGAACCAATATATGGATCGACACTGACCAGGGCTTCGATAACGCCCGACGACTCACCCGAGCGCCTGGCGAGAGATTCCCACGCCTCATAGTACATAGCCATATACACCGCGGCAATGCGCTCAGTATCTCTCCCACTCTTTTCCCCATTAGCGATGCCGCGCGCCCTCCATACCGTAGAAGCCGGGGCATGACCTCGAGCCTCTGGGAGGCCGTTGACCCTCGGTCTCTCAGAGCCAGATTCTTTCAGCCTGGAGACATTTTTGGGTATCGCTGCACGCAGCACTTTTCTGTCGGGGCGGCCCGGGGTTCTAGATCCCAGAACTGGCGCTTTGGAATCGAATTCAGGTCTTACTAAAAACATTAGAGGCTGTGTCCGTAACAGATATCGCTGGTGTCATACCCGGTTGTTCCCCCTGCGGCATCGGTGCCTTCCCCTTCGCTTCCTAGCCCATCAACTGGGATTTCGATCTTCTTTCGCTTTGGGTGGTGGTCTGTATTCTCCGTATCGAGTGATCTTTTTACGTAGTGCCGTTGGGGGCCGCCCAGCGCAGAAAGGAGCTGGCTGCGGCCTCTCGCCTGGTCGGTACAGTCTCGCGATATCGTGTAACTCGGGGAGATATGCCGGACCTGCCCATGTCGCTTCGGTTGTCTCGCGCCAACAGGGGAAAACAGTGATGCCATTGTGCCTCCCCTGAGTTAATTGCCGTGACTGGGGGGAGATTGTTAATCTGCGTGGTCGGTGTGTGCTTTGAAGTCCCAGCTCAGTTTGTTCTCTCGTGAAAGCTGCTATGCCCGTTCGTGGAACAGCAAAGGAGATGATGACAGTGGAATGCTTCCCGACGTCGATATACTGGCTCCCAATATTGACAACGGCGCTGCGGAGATGACGACGGTGTGAAGTGGAAGTGCGAGGTTGAAGTTGCGGTGAGTAAAAGCCGCGAGGCTCTAAGCCAACCAAAGCAGGGCTTAGCGACCTGTTTGGCTTTTGTTAAGTAAGATAGGGAGCTGCCATTCCACTTCTAAAGCTGCCGCCCGTGAGCGCTACTCAATCTCGCCGAGAGACTTACGCAAAATGGGAATATTATTTGACCATTTCGCCTGGGAATAAGAGTTCTGGCCTCGCTGGTCTCCCCTCGCCTCATACTCTAACCAATATCATGGCCAGCAAGTAGCGCAGCTCATTCATTCCCCCGTAAAACTCTCTGAACCGTGTCAAGAAGCCCCTTGACTTGCCCAGTGTCGGTAACGTCAAGGTAACTGACAGGAATGCCTTTCAATCTCGCAGTCTCCCCTTCCCCCACAAAGACTTTCGTAATCAGGTCTCTCATCGCAGGGCCATCGGAGAGGTTGCCATCATAAGGAAATTGCTCCCTGGGCGGCCTTGTCAGCCCGCGCGATGTCTTTTGCTCGAAGATGTCCATCTCCGTAAAATTGAGAAACAGCGCTGCCCCCAAACCCCACCAACGAGAATGGCGGATGGAGCGAAACAACTTCAGGGACTCAGCCAGTTGATTCTATGACCCAGTTAGCAATCCGCTCCGGAATAGCCCTAGGCCAAGGAAGGAACAGGTACTTCGCCTAAAGCGCTCCCTGGTCTGGCGGACAGCTCGTCGTAAGATCCTATTGAGGCATGGAACAAGATGATGTCTGCGTTCTCGAGCGCATGTTTCCGCTTTTCCCACTCAGTATCTGCACGTCTCATATCGAATAGATGGATTGAATAACCATCAGTTCTGAATGTACGCTCATTGACACCAGAGGGCTGGATCCTGGACTTGAAGATGTCTTGGACGCTGGGAATATAACTAGGAGAGAAGATTCGGTTAAGATTCTGCATGAAACTGGGTCACTTGTCAGTATTGTTCCGCAGGATTCCCAGCCAAACAAAGATCTGGTACGCCATATAGACCAAGGCACAATCTCACATACTAGGAGTAGTCGAGGTTTGTGTGGTCCCGGTATTTCGAAACCTTCTCACGCCACTGATCGTTGCACCATAGCTCGGAAAGGTGGCGCAATAGTGTCGGTAGCAGAAGCTCGTCTAAACGACGTAACTCGCAGTGGCGCCCTATGTCGTCAAAGTAACTCTATCACCCTCACAAGGGTCAGCGGCTGAGCTGAAATATACTTAACACAGAAGAAAGCTATACCTGGTATTGTGCCGAAAATCCGTCATCTTTCTCTTGGACTCCGTATATACACATGGTGTATGCACAGATGTCTCCAATTATCAAAGATCTCCATATTTTCCTTCTATCCTCGGACAACTCTTGGCTAGAAGGCTCGTCCATAATCAGCATGATCTGTTGCATCAGTATCGACTGGGAGACTGTTGTATTTGATGCCCCTGGGGGAGTTCGTAAGCTGTAGGCATTATCACTGCTTCGGATTATGAGCAACCCACCAAGAAGGATAATGTTTATTGTTAGGTCCTCCCACCCAACTTCTGAAAGCGAGCGATACCGGTCAACTGTGGCAGCATCGGGATTCGCTGGCTCGGTTCGGAGGGGCAGAGAAGAGATGAAAGTGCTTCTCCATGCACGATTGTTGACCTTGGAGCTTCGCAACTCGTCCTTAAATCCGAAGACACGAGAGACTTTGGACAATTTATCTGTGTGGGTGGTGGAACATAAGCTTGTATCGCGATGAACGACCAATGAGGCCGAGTCTCGCTTGACTATGTCGATGGCCGCTCGTGTGCTCTTTTGCTCTAGGAGGCGTTTTTGTTCATTTATAGCGTTGCTATAGAAGCCCAATATCAGCTACTATGCAAACAGACAAGGTGACATTGAGCTATCACCTTTGAGACGCTGTCATGAGAAGCATCAGGCTGTTGATCTGGCGGTCGATCATCTTCTGGATGTCGTCAATATTCCGTCCGTCCAGCACCAGCTTGACCTTTGCGAGTTTGCTCAACCGCCCATCCACACCGCGGTGTAAGCTCTGGAGCTTGCTATCAATCCGGGAGGCGAGCGGTCTGCAGCACGAGAGGACGGAATCAAGTTCCATGACGAGTTGAGGGTGGTGTATTTCCTTGGCTCCGACCGACTCCGCCCAGATCTTCACCTCGATGAGCGCGCCCCTCAAAATTTGAAGCTGGCTGCAGAGGCCTACGACAGAGAGATTCGCGTCCTTCCACTGATTTCTGACCTCGTTCGCGACATAAATGGACCTCGATAGAATGTCGATTATTCCTGGAATCGAAGCCGCGGCGCCGAGGGATGAAAGGGGGTCTGCCATCCTGCCAAGGTCGCCGCTATCAACTCGAACGATTTATCGCTGGATCCGGCCGCGGCAGGGCGCTGGGAGCAAGATGAGACGGTGCGAGAGCGTAGATGCGGGGTTTGAGGTCGGTGGGAGTGGTGGGCGAACCGCGAGGCTCTCCGGATGTCAGCCGCAGCTGGGCATGACTAGGGGGGATCAGGAAGTTCAGCCGAATGCAGCCATGATTGTATCAACGTATCAACGAATCGTTGTCATTGCGCTACTTTGTACACAGAGCTGAAAAAAAGGATGCTGAAATTTAGGAAGCTTCTTCTCCCGCCGGTGGAATTAGCTGCCAAACACTTTGCGTCCGCCTCAGGGGCCCTCATTCCCTGCGACCCTCCCGCGAGAAACCCAGCTCCCCGGGTCTCACGATCTTAATCCAACGCCCTCTCTTTCCAGACCACCACCAAAGCCACCCAATACTCCGATTCAACACTTACTCCCTCAACTCTTACCCCCTCAGCACCCACCCCAAAACAGCATACCCCGGCAGCACTACAAACACACCAACCCAACAAACCCCCCCAATCCAACCCAGAACGTCTCTGATATCCTTACCCGCCTTCGCCCCAGCCAGAGGTTGAGGGCTACCACCCAGGCCCTAAACGACCATGCTGGCGATGAAAAAGGATTGCCCCAGGAAGAACAAAAATGTACCGGTGTTTCTAGCTACTGTCCTAATTAGCTGATGCGCTTAGTGCTGTGAGGTACCTTAGGTAGGTTATTCAAAGATCACTCGTTTGGGGTTTGGGAAGGGAAGAGAAGGGAAGCAGTGGCTGATTATTAAAAAAGAAAATATATTTGGCGTTTGGACCCTTTAAAAAGGCTGAGTTAAATCTGCCTTTGGTACTCTTGCTATCAAAACTTTGACAAGGCGGCACCCACCTCCCATTGATTCATTAACCCCAACTACCCCTGACATCAAGCATTGTCAGCGAGCTTCTCACCTACCATATGGCAGGCGATCATGAAGACGCTAACGAAAAGGCTCCAGCATACGACAACCATCAACCAGGTCAATAGGCCCTCCAAATACGATGCTGTATTGGGGCTCACAATTGGTTCGTCCCCAGGTGTCGTAACCAACGGGAGTATGGCAATCATGAGGGCACAGACAATAAGTCCGGAAAAGAGCGCCATCTCCCCAACTGCCCTTGTCACCTTTCTGACTGTAGAGTTCGTCTTGCAGGCCATCATCATGGTGGCGACCGCTGCAGCAACGGTACTGCGAAGTTTAGTCAGACGAGAGCACAGCAGAGGAGCGTGTTGAGACATACCCGAGGAAATAGACAGGAAATGGAGTGTCTGGGAGCATTTGGCTAATCGGCATGGTGATAGTCGAGATCGATTTCTGTCCGGATTAGCGACAAGTAATTGCGAAATATCTTTGTTTCTGCGGTGTCCTTCAAGTTGGAAGAACAGGAGCCTTTAGATAAAGTTGCTTTAGCAGCATACGGCAGGAATAGATTCAGGTGCCGGTAGACCGGTTTGAGTTTCGTTGACCTTTGGGGGTTAGGGTAGTCCTTCCATCTAGACGGAAGGAAGGTATCGACAGGAAGGAGTCTTGAATTGCAGTCAACTTTACCAACCGCCGGAGGGGTTTAATTGTAGGGAGTCAAAAGTCCGGCGAGAGCGACCAAATTGCCCCAAGAGAACTAGTTCTCGGGCTGGGGAAGCTCATTCCAGTTGGTTTAGCCGCTGCGTCTTGAGACAGATTTAGCTGTTAGAGATGCGATGGGCGGGACAGAAAGGTTGGGAAGGTGCCATATCTGCTCGAGGCAAACACCAGAATGCAGGCCCCGTATGCTCAAAAGGGGTTCGTTGAATCAACCCAACACAGCCCTCAAAGAGTACAAAGGAGGCCAGCACAGACTCATATCAGCAAAATAACTCTGGATTACGAATATTTGGGAGACTCTAAGTCCACAGGGCCAGACTGCTGCGAAGCTGTCTCATCACCTCAATCATTCCTACCTACAATCTGCACACTGGCATGTATACAGCAAAACATTGACTAAACAGTCAGATAAGCACGTCATGTGGACCAAGTTAGTTACAGGATTTATTCCATTTGCTGTCTAACAGAGTTGGGTGGTAGATACCATCCAAAATACATGATGCGGGCTCAGCGCCGCCACTGGTTCTTTTATCTCCGGCCATTCCTATCTGTCCAGCTCTCCGTCGCCGATATCATGAAATCATAAACCCTAATACACCACCCGCCGCCTATCAACCTCTTTATCGCAGGTGGAGGAGAGAAACATACGCCGGCCTTTTTCAGACCCGGCAGGTTGATATCCAAACTACGAAGGTGTAGTGTTGCCAAACGCCATAATGAGTCGCCCATAACAATAAAGGGAATAATGTTGATCCATATGCACAGAAGAAATTAACCGCCATCAAAACACCGAGCACACTCAGCCTATAACCCCACTGTCAACGATTCTAACCTCGCTGTTATGCTCTCGAGATTTGCGCTGATGCGTTGTACTCGAGCCATGGCAAGTGTGGCAGCTGCATCGTCTTGCGACGCGTCGACCAGCTCGTATCGTGCCAGCACCTTCTCGGGCTCGATGCCACCGAAGATGTCGATGTTCGACAGCCCATCGGTGTCGAGCTCAACTGGCGCAGATGTCTCGGTAACGGGGGAGTCGTGGTAGAGTGCGAAAGCAGGATCGCTCTCGAACTTCTCGTCCACGGGTGCCGAGGTGGGAGCAGTCTCCTTCTCGACGGCAGCAGGCCGCTCGATGATGGGCATCTCTACCTTCTCCTCTTCCGATTCGAACTGGTCATCCACGATGTTGGTGCTCTTGCCCGACAGCATGGCTGCGTCAAGCGTGGGCTCCGGTGTCTCGAAAACGCTGAACACGTGGGGTTGATAGCTGAAGTTGTTGTCGGAGCTATCCATGTTGAGCATAGAGAAGTCCATGTTCTGCTCCGGAATCATGGCAAGGCTGATGTGCTGATGCTGCAGCTGCTGTTGGGCAGCGTAGGGGTTCACATCCTTGGGTGCTTGGCGGGTGTTTTCTTGCTGCTGCTGTTGTTGCTGCTGTTGGGGTTGGGGAGCTTGCTGGGGGTTGGAGCTGAGACGGTCAAGAAAATCCGAGAACGACGGCGATGAAAGAAGCATGCGGGTCAAGTCAGAAAGTCGCTTGTTCTCATCAACAAGGGCGCGGTTCTCAGCGCGCAGGGTGCCATTCTCAGTGACCTTGATGGCGATCTCTGCTTCGAGCTGGGTGATGTATTCTGCAATAAGTTAGCATGCAAGTCATGATGTTGAGACGTGATTAACATACCCTTTCTCCTTGAGCGGAAGGCGCGGGCCGAAACCTTGTTCCTAAGTTGACGGCGCTCCTTGCTGCTAAGCTTCTTGCCCTCTTCGCTAGCCAGGAGCCTCTCATCATCATCCATATCCTCTTCATCCTTCTTCAACCGGGGGATGTTCATGTGGCCCATGCCCTGGGAATCGTCCTCCATGGGGGACTTGTTCCGCATTGCGTTGAGCAGTTGGGTGATCTTTTGCTCGACAATGGGGTCACTGGGCTGAGCCGACTTGGGCCTTTGCGGCTGCTTACCCTGCGCGCGTTGCCTTTGCTGCTGCTGCTGCGCCTGGGCTTGAGCCTTCGCCATCGCGGCCTGCTGCTGGTGTATCCCAGGCCAGAGACGACCAACATTGCTGGTTGGGGTTGACATCATCTGGGGCGACGACAAAGCGCTGGGCTCCTGTCCTCCGATCGAGCTGGGGTTAACAGTCGAGTCGAAGAAGAAGCTGGGGTCGCCAGCCGGCGAGTCGAACTCCATGTCCATGTCGGGAGTGCTCATCGAAGCCTGGGAAGGCGCGGCATTGAAGTCAAAGACGTCCTCCGTGTTCCCCAGCCCGAGATAGTCTGCGCCAAAGTCGGTGTAGCCCGGGATGAGCGAGTTGCTGCTGACAGCCATGGTGCTCGCTAGAGCGCCGGGAACCAGGCCCGTTTGCTGCTTGTACAGGTCATACTGATGGCTGGGGCCGCTGAGCGGCTGGCTTGTGGATAGCAGCGACGTAGTTGTGGTCTCGGTCTTGACCGGGCGCACAAACGGCGTCTTGCTCGAGGCGGCGGGCGAGAGCGAGGGTGATTGAAATGGAACGCTGTCGTAGTCGGAAAAGTCGATCATGGACTCGATCAGGGGATCGATGAGGCCGGGCTGCGACGCAGCCGGACTTGTCGACATTGGTCTCGACATCTCCCCTCTTAAATTCCTTCCAAAATCTGTTTGTATCCTTCGGAGCGGTGGCGAGATGGAAATCGGTGGTGATTCTTTGTTTATCGTCGTGCGGTGGAGAGTTGAACCGGTAGGCGAGCTTCGAGTCGGTAGGTGGGAGGGTAGGTAAGGTTGCGAGGACGAGAAAGCTGGGGATTTTCTGTCTATGGGTGCCTGGAAACTGGTTGGCTTGGGCTGTCGGGGAACTTGACAGTCCGCGGATCGAGGGGCCCTGGTTGGGCAGGCCAATGCAGGCTACAAGGGTGGTGGTGCTTGGGAGGGGGAGGCCGCGTAATCCAATGCGAGGACAACCGATCACCCAATTCTGTGTCTGGCTCACGGCGCTGGCAATCTGAGCGAGCGCGAGCGCAGCCAGAGGGCCCGAGCCAATCAGGAGCGCTGCTCTGGCAAATAGCCTGTTCGCAGCGGTACGGCGCAATGGCTGCACCTCTCGCAAGCCTCTGTGGGAGCGGTACTCGGTCGCTTGGTAGGGAATGGCTGTGCGCATGAGGTACCTTCACTGAAGCACCTGCGGCCTGAGGATGACGAAGCCAGCTACCCCTTCGGGGAGGAGTGAGAGCAACGAGAATGCGACGAAGCCCTGTTTGTCGGCAACGATTGCCAATAAGATACCTAGTGTTGCAGACGACGCGAAGAAGTTGACGACACTTGTTTATTTCTCAATTATGTCGAAAAGACGGTGAAGAGGGAGCTCGCCCGAATATTGCACAACTGTGCTGAGTGTGCTGAGGCTCTCGATATCTGTTCTCACCTCTGGAATGGCAACTGACCGGAATGTCGGAGTCAGAAGCGTGGTGGAAGCCGACGGGCATCCAGGGAAGTGGATCCGATCGTCCGACGAAGAGGGCAGGTGGGTGTGGGTACCGATACATTCATGGCCCGCACTGCGGCGCGGTACTGGCTTGTAGCGGATACATGGTCCTCCAATCAGCCCGTTGGTTCCGGCACTGCCTCAATTGGCGTTGGCAACACACGCAAATCGCTCCAGCTTTGAGACTTTGAGTGGTGGACTCTGAAACTCGTTGTACCACAGGCCCGGTTATTCCCACTCCTATGAACACATATCAGTTCCATTCTTCCAGGGCGCCTCTTCCTGTGCATCCTCCCATTAACCTGGAAATTGAGGCCGTTGATGGCTCAACACGCTGGGCTCATTGCATCGACCATGTGGGGATTCATGGTGTTGGCTTGGTCGCTACTTCACAGACTCCACAGCACCCGTCGCGCCGTCGACGGTGTTTTCCGCGTATTGAAAGTCAAACGCGCTGGCCAGCTCGTGTTCAGCCACATGGAACTTGAAATCGATGCACTGCCTCACTGCCCCTTTGTTTGCAGGGGTTTGGTCACTGATGAATCCGGGACGACAAATGATCGCTCGGAAGCCTCGGAGTGTGCAAAATGGACCTGGCGAGCCAGCGAATCTGATGATAAGCTCCAAAGTGAAGAAGTAAAAGCAGATCGTGGCTTTCAGCGTTCCTGCTCACCGCAGCACCGCAGCTCGGGGATATCGGGCTACTAATCTGTCGATGAAGAGGACCGTTGGAGAGGAGTTCCGATGTGGGCATTTGACTCCGCTGGGTACGGCCGCACGCCCAATCACGGCCGCGGGAGTCGGGGCTTGGGAACAGCCGGTGGGGATTCAGTGCTCTGGGCCAGGCCAATGCGGCGTCATCCGCAGATCGCACTCCCCAACTTCCCACTATTGATCGTCAAAAATAGATTAGAAGCGGACTCGAGTCTTCGGAGACTTGGCTCGTTTCATCGTGGCCCATCTGCTGCGATCCGCACCAACAACACATGGAGTGGCCGCCACGAGAAGCGTTCCACGTCGCACCAAGCTCGATGAGGCCTCCTGGAAACGCGTTACATAAGCGCTTAAACCTCGGTGTGGTCTTCGGATCTCAAAGACCAAGCCAGCACCGCCATTCTTGGTCTCGTCTGAAGGCTAACTCCCCAGATTTTGTTGCCCCTGAACGGGCGATCTTCAGCCATCTTCTGACGACGATCTGCCGCAAGATCTATCTTCAGCTGTGGAATCTCGGCGCAGGACGGGATCTTCGCCTTCAACCACGGCTCTCTGCCTCGCGGGCGCGGAACACGAAGATGGGATGCCAAATCACGCCCGGCTCAGCCGCTCCGAGCCCCGTAAACAAATCCTGTAGAATTTCGTCGACTTCTAGAGTGGAGGGGCTCTGCTCGTCTGTGTCTCAGCCCGAGCGCATTCACCCGGTTTATCCAGACAGAGTTGGGCTTCAGCTGCAACTTGGTCGCTGCATTGAGGCAAAAGATCCAGGCCGTCACGTGCCAAGTGCGGTTTTCCGATTTTCCATCTCCAAGGATGTGGCTGGTGGCAGTGTGGCAGTGTGGCAGTGCATTCGCCACAACTGCCTCTTCCGGCCAATGATGCCGAGGAAGGTTGAGGCGGTGGAACTTTGGCTTGCACGAGCAAAGCCGGTGAGGTCATTTGATGCATTCCAGCTGGCTTTATCCCGGATTTTCGTCGAGACCCGGCGAGAACAGATCGCCAGGGCAGTGGCGATTGTTGACTGCCCCTGAACCTGAGCTGTGCTGCGCTGCCGTGGCTGCCCAAGTGCAAGCCAACTGCGAAGCCACCTTTGGAGCGTACAAGCAGCAATCACATACTGTGTAGTTGATGAAAAAGTTGCCTGCAGATGGTAAAGCATAGTGAGGTTTGCCAAAATGACTTCCCTCTTGGCGGATGTCCTACCCTAGGCGTACCTATTAGCAGAGCGATGGCCACTGAGTGGAGGTTTGGCCCAATGGGAGCAACTTGATAGTAGTGTTGAGCGGGGCCAAGGACTGAGACAACCTGCCTATGTCGCAGTTGCCAAATGGAAGTCACAGGCCTTGTCTTCGGCGTGGGCGTTTCCTCGACGTGCCAAGACCGCTACAACCTCTGCTCCGATGTCGAGGATCGGGACCGCGGAGCTATTCTCGCTTCGCGCAAACTGAGCCTCTACAATTATATCCCCAATGCCTAGGCTTTCTCAAGACTAACATGGCCGACGCGAACCTCTTGTAGCGACGACCATATCGGTCGAAAGCTGGACAGACACCTGGAGCGAAACCCGTATAAGGCAATCGGAATTACCACAGCGCTATTGTGCGTCAGAGACGCATTGTTAGAAAAGACTCGACAGGTATGGAATCGAGGTCAGCCTCGAAGTGAAAGACGTTGCTGTGAGTCTAACCATCTCCGGCCCAGCCATGGCGAGCAACCTTTGGAGCGCCCACCACGGCTTGATCCCCCCGCGTCAATGCCGCCGGCTGATTCCGGGGCTGTTTCCTCCGATGACAATAGCGGGACGTTTGTGTCTATCACAGCTTCACCCACGTAGTGGAAATGGGGTTGACTCTCCGTCCTAGTCGAGGTCAAAGCAGAGGTCGTTCTGAGCGCGAGATAGACAGATATCAGCCCGGACGGAGAGAAACAGCTTTTTTGGATTCCACGAAGGGTACTTCGACTTCGGAAAAGACGTTGAGGAATGGCGATCATAACCCGCCGTTAGACTAGCGGCTCGACTCTGCCCGGAAGCTAGCACAAAGCCTCGCTTTTCTCCAGGCCTGACGGTGTGAAGGGCTGGCAGCCGGTAGACAGCAGCACCCGGAGAGCGAGAATGACACCGCTACTTCAGCCGTCAAGGCGCACCGCTTCGGCCTCGACTGACACCACCACCCGTGCTGGGTTGCGCGGCCGGACGATACTATCAGCGCCGTTGACCTATATCCGCTCGGGATTGCGCTGGTGGAAATCGGTATTGGAGGACTTTGAGCGCGACAAGCTCCGAAACCACTCGCACCTCTTTGATGTTCGCCAATCTTTTGTCGACAAGAGCAAGGACGAGCCGACAGATACCTGCGCATATATTTACAACAATGCCGCGCCGAATCATATCGACCTCGAGCTTGACAATTCCGTGATCGCATTGGCCGAGCAGTGTGGTTGTGTGCACGGTCGGCGATTTGGTACTATCGCGCCTGATACTGAGCACCGCATGGCACGGAACCATGGTAGGACAGGATACCGCGGCTCCATTTCAACAACATCCGGACACACGCCCGGCTAGCTCAATCGGTAGAGCGTGAGACTCTTAAGAGAGAGATCTCGAAATCTCAAGGTTGTGGGTTCGACCCCCACGTCGGGCTCAATTCCCGTCCTAAATGTGCCTCTTTCTTTTTGTCTTTTTGTCTTTTTGTCTCTTTGCCTTTCCTAACTAAGCATGTAAAGGTCTTGACTATCCATGTTGCCCTTGATTCAGAACGTATCTTCTGTTTTGAATTCGGGCCGATTTGAGAGCAGTTCGAATCAAACCAAGAACTCTCCACAGGGAACATCTTTCTCACAAAGTTTCCTACTTGGAAACAGCGGGGCTCTACGCAAGTCCGGCGAGCTTCAAACTGCCTAGGTACCGCTTCGGGCTGGTCCGCTTCTTCTACGCTACATTCAGTATCGACATCGGCTTTCAGTTCGATTTCCCTGCTCTCGGAGCCATCACATTGCCGGTCCTGATTTTGGATGAGAACGACACTCCGGTCAACGGTACTGCGGCGAACGGATACCGAGCGCACTTCTGCACGGTCCTATTGAACGGTAAAATACTCGTCTACTCCATCCTGCAGCCGAAGCCGGGGCCAACTTGACCATCAATGGGGAGTTTTATTTCGACCCGGTCAACATTCTCCTGGATCACGGAGCGCAAATAAACGCGGTTGAATCACGCCTAAAGGGCAATCAGGGGCGTGATGAAGGGGCTGGCTAGGCCGTTAAAAAACGACCAAGCTTACCCCTAGAGGGGTTGTGGGAGGGAGGAGGGGGCGGCACAGCACAGAACCTGCAGTGCAGGACGCCTCCCAGCGCATTTACTGGCGAGTTAGGGCACGCAAACTGCATCGGGTGCCTGGCTAGGAGTCGGCCAGGGGTTTCCCTCCTGCATGGCATCAATTCGTCCTGAGCATCAAGGATTCCGCTAGTGCACAACATAGCACCGCTAGGGCGCCGAAAAGGCGTGTGTTATATTTACATAACTACACTTCCATGCCCTTTCCTGACGACAGTCAGGTTCCGTCCAGAGCCGAAAACACGCATTTATACCATGTCACCCTCGGCATCCCTCGTCGGAATTCCCTTCGAGCTGCGAGCTATGGTCATTCAACTGGTCCTTTTGGCTCCCCAGTCGGATCCTCCCAAGCCAGATGAGCTGAGCAAGCAGCAACGCCGACCGCTCGACGCAACGGGATATATGGGCGAATTGGCCCGGCGCGTTTGGTTTCCCTCGGAGCCTGCCACAAACCCTGCACTGTCTCTGCTCCTCACCAACCACCAGCTGTACGACGAAACGCTTGATATGTTGCAACGAGCTTCCAAGGCTATTGCCTCTCCGTCTTACACGGCTGATATTATCTATCTCAACGACGGCACGCTCTGGCCGACCTGGCTCTCTACACCCTTCCGCGCCTCGCACGCCGACACGGTACATGTCCAGTTCCGCATCTTCCAGCCTCCCGACGACCTACGCCCCGGTGGCCAACCACCCCGCAGATTATTTAACGGCAACTCCTTCATGTGGTCTCTGTACCATCTCCTACTTAGCGCTCTAGTATCTGGGAGCCATGGACCGTGCGGCATACCCATCTCCGTCGACCGGCTAGTATTGGACTTTCTACCGGCTAGCCAACCCGACATCCTCCCGCTGGGCCCAGTCGTCAGCTGGGAATGGATTTCTGACCCAAAGGAGCTCGGCGAGCGGATATTCGCAAAAGACATACGCGAGAATATCTCCGACTATTTCCCGCTGTCGACTTCGCTGCAGGCGCTGTGCGGAGGTAACGCTGGAATGGAGGCAGCGGCAAGGTTGATGCGTTTTGTGAAGAAAATGCTGGGGTGGCTTGTGGGACTGAGCGATGAGATGTTTGAGAAAGGCAAGGTGCTTTTTGAACATGTCGGGGTCATTGAGATCTGTTTGGATGGGAGACTGCATAAGGTTTTGGACTTGGGGAGGTATTTGGCCAATGTGTCGGGATGGGGGGGAGGGGTGGGGAGTTGGCGGCATCAGACATGGCACAATGAGTTTTTGCCATGGAGGAGAGAGGTGGAGGCGAGGAGAAGAAGGTTGGGTATGCCTGTGCAAGCCTCTGAGTGACCCCGAGGAAAGGGGAGCGGGTTCGCCTACGGGAGGGAGTAATTCCGTCGGAGCAAAGAAAGCCAAAAAAGAAAAGAGGTGCGAGTATGACTCGAAGTGGAAGGGCTAGTACCGCAAGACGGGACAGCCTGTCGACCGAATCTTGGATTGAACAGCCACTGTACCAAAGTGCCTTTGTTTTTAAAAGACCTGGCCAAGCCATCCCAATACCTGTACCGGCGCCCCGGGCGGCCCCATACCGGCCTTGCCCCTCTATATCCGCATGCTATGCATCCTACACTCATCCCACCCTCGCTTCGTGTAAATCTTGTAATCACATCTCTTCATTTGCTAGATCTAAGCTAGTTTCCATGTGATGCGACTCCCAAGATGAGATGGGAAGGGTGGGGGCGCTAAGATCGTAACACTTGATATTTGAATTACGCTTACGATTCGTCGGGAGAATGTCCGAGGCCTGGTCTGGTGAGGGTGGGTGACTACATGTAACAAGACCCCCGGCATTTCTCAGGCGCGCTACCGGAACGTCACTAGCAGCTTCAACTTCGAAAGATTCGCCTACCGCCATGTGTCTCCATCTCTCTGCGTGCTGTAAAGAACCGTCTTCCCCCTTCATGTAGGTAAGGAACAAGAAGGATGGGGGAGTACCTTGAAAAGAGTCGAAATTTCTTCTAGTCTCGGATTCTGGGATTAATACAGTAGATGGCCCCGTAATTCTCTGAAATTTTATAGGATAAGGTAGGTATCTACCTGTGTCAACTGAGCACCTATGTGTATTAGACAAAGAGGGTCACGGCATGTAGTATCATCATTGATACTGTGTGTTCATTTGAGTTATCAGATTTCAGACCCTTCAGTCGCGATGACTATAACTACGACACCCAGCTATCGGGAACTATTTGACTTCGGCTGCAGAGTTTGTGGTAGAGAGGACCCATAAGTTTAGGGATCTAGCCCAACGCACAAGGACAAGGGACAAAACCAAAGTGAGCAATGCTGTGTAGTGCTGCCGGTGCCCCTGACAAGTAGTCATCACATCGTCCCTGTCTCTTAGATGTGGCCCAATCTTCGTTGATGCGAGGAGTCGATACTTGTTCCGCCTCATGAAGCAACAACGTATTTTCCCTCTTTCGTTGTGTGATATTGGCCGACAGAGGACCAAGGGGATATAAATCGACGAAGGTGAGATACTGGCACCTCGTCTAAGCCGTCCCGCTTGGAGAGTGGGAGGACTGCCCTCGAGGATCGGGTCTTGCCTCCAGAGACCAGCTCGATACCTTTTGCAAACACTAGGCTAAGAAAGGCAGTAATGATGAGTGTGTCGATCATGATGTCTAATCCAAACCATGCCCCTGCTGCGATTGAGACGGCGATGGCCACAAGACCACAGTCTGGCCAGTACAGAGGGGTTTGGAGAAGGTGTAGAATCCCAATCAAGGACCAAACGATGAACTGAATAGACGCCAGGGGCGTAGGAGGGAAGGTGAAGCTCCGCGGCATTTGCTCCATTAGGGGAAGTACCATCAACCAGCAGTGATCTCGGTCGGCATGACGGAAGTTGACAATGGGGATCGTCAAGAAGTATCCTAAAAATAAACTGGCGAGGTCGGCAACTTTAAGGGCAGGCTGATAAACGGTGTGTCGAAGGCGACGTGGGTGGTTGCAAGCGCAGCCAAAGCTGTGTTTTGTGGTCGTATCTCAAGGACCGGGCATGATCATGAAGACCGGCTTTAGGAGCAAAGGTTGGCCGTGGCGAAGACGGCTCGCGGGGAGAGCTTGGTTCCCGCCATGGTTCCCTGGGGGTGTTCTCGTCCGAGGCGAGCTGGTTGATGGGACACCCCTCTTTTCGTCGACCTGGCATCGGAGCCAGCTGCCATTTTTCTTGGTTGTTTTGGGTGAAAGTTGGCGCAGTCGAGATCGGGGTGCTGTCCCTCCTTTTAGGAAACAGCAGCATCTCCTTCGCGTTGACAGAGACGCATCTAGACCGAACCAAGTGGGTGCTTTGAGTCCTTGATGTGTTGGAGTGTATCCATGCTGTTTTGCTGTCCAAAGTACTGAGCGTCGGACCGCACCGATTTTCCTGGCCCAGACACGAACACCCGTTTGTATGATATTGAACCGTTTGAGGAAGGCGAGGACTGACGGCTTCCTCGCCCTCTTCAAGCGCTCTTCTGCCAAGCGAACATCCAGAAACTGGGGGTGGGCATCCCCGAATGGAAGGGCTCAAGAAAGGGGGGAACCACCACGGTTCGAGATTGGTTCTGGTCGGCGCCCGTTGATTTACACGTTCGTTGTCGTTGTTGTACTGCGGAGGTCTATCGTTTTCGTACGTAGCCCATGTGTAGAACTCGTCCACAGTCTCCGCAGGGTCTGACTGCTCGGGGCTCGTTTGTCTCTCGGGAGAGGGGACCATGTCGTCGCGGTCGTAACGGAAGCTGCCACGATAGGGTTCCTCAGCTGTGGAATTGTTAACGAGGATGATAGTGAAAGAGATGAGCCGACTGTTCTTACTTGTGCGGCAATTCTTGGGGCGATCTTGGAGTTTGTAAAAGTCGACACCAGCTTCGCGATGCATCTGATGACCGGGTTGCAACATGGACGCAGAAGAGGGGTAACGGATGAAGAAGGGTGGTGGTTATGCTACTCCTGGTGTCTAGATGTGGCCCTACCACCCAGAGCCTTGTGCCGAGAGCACTCGTAGGATGATTGGCTTCGGGATGCTCCGAACTGAGCGCTTTCCGAGGCCTCCTTACCCCTTACCTCCTTGTGGTTGCCTTGCGCAAAAGACTCGGGAGCTAGCCACGCTCCGCACGACGGTTCGCGGCCATTGAGCAGCCTGTTTGACGTCTTCGACCCAAGGTTTTACGCATCGATGATCCAGCCATGCCAAAAGCGGCTCGCATGTACTAGCATGCCTTGAATTCTAGGCCAAAATCAAGACAAGCCGACATCTTTGGTTGATGCAACATCAGTGATCCAGGTGCCCCAGTTTCGCCATCCCCTTCCCAGGTCCCCATTCCAATCCTCGCCAGAATTTCCTTAAGTGTACCCTTCCGCCAACCGCATTCCCCACCTCACTCTCCTTCCCAGCTCGTCATCCTGCCCTCGACCTTCAAGATCTGCTTGGATTTTCGAGAGAATGCTGGCTTTTCTCCTTTAACATTCCCCGTCTTCCGACCATCACCCACTCTTCCACGTTCTATCTTCAGTCCCGCCCCATCGGTCTCCCACACCTTGGTCCCTCGGGGGAAATTTGAACGAGGCTGCATCAAGTCCCCCGCCCGAAAGGTATCACGGGCACCGTCCACCGTCCTACAATATGGGCGCCGACGGCTCGCTACCCGAGTCTCGCGAGCCAAAAGAGCCAAAAGAGCCAAAAGACATCGCCACGTCGTGGAGTCATTACCTTCGCCGTCATTCTTCCACGCAGTTTGCGTCGTGCTCCCAGCGCAGCACCGTTGGCGCCGCACAAGGACACGCGGATGGACTTGCAACCCCCAAGCGTGTATGGACCCATCTCTTGACCTGGCATTGCTGTCAAAACACTTCTTAAGAGCATTTACTCATTATTACAATCCTAGGCTACCGCCATTACACAACACTCAGCCATCTCATCTTGATGAAGTGGTCAAGCAGCCAGAGACCATCCCAAGTTCCAGGCCGTTCAGAAGCAAGCTGCGGAACCCTGATGAAGATCAAGGTCCTCCTGGACACCGCCTCACCCTCAAAAGGTCCAATGTTCCTGTCAACCGTCGGAACCGACCGTTGTCAGACCCTCATACCCATCCTTTCTATCCATCGAGTACCGATTCAGCGGACTTGATCAAACAACCGGAGACTAGGCCCATCTCACAAGAACAACTTGTCGCCGAGGTCAAAGGCGCCTGGTTGAAGACCTGTCTGGATGGTATCGCATTTATTTTAACCTGGTTGCGGATAGAAACCCTGAAGTCTGCCCTAACTAGATTGATGAAGCCAGCACCCGCCCAGCAATAGAGCCGTTGTCGAATAAATACTATTATACAGGATCTATCGTTCTTGGAAATCACATCACAAAGCCTACCCAAGCTCTAGCCGCAGTGGTATGTAACTGCAGAGTAGATTTGATATCCCACCATAGCTTCATCTCAAGCAGTCGCGAGGTTGACTAATAACCAGTCTAGCTACCGGACCTAATAACAGCCCTTTCCGGAGGGGCAATCCCCACCGACACAAGATGGCCGCCTCCCGCCTGCGCCTTGAGCTCCTCTACCCGGAACTCCTCCTCCCGTTTAAAGTGCAACAACCCCGACTCTATGACATCGTCCGCCAAGAGGCCACTGTCAAGAATATCCCTCCTCTTCCTCCGGGGAGCTCGGCTTATCCGCCGATCCCATTCCACGGTTCAGTCCTGACACTTGGCGCACTTAGAAGGGTTGCCTGCTGCAGAATGCAGGCGCCTTAAGTAGACAGAGAGCAATCAATCATCTTGCCCTCCAATTTTGACCCCTGAAAGTGCCGTGCTTCGACGGTGAACCGCTGGGCTCATGAAAAGAGCTACTCCCTTTACGGAATGACTTGCAGCTACCATGGTGCAGAAATCCTGGCTCCCTGGCTTCCGTGGGCCGAACCGCTGAACCTGCAGCTACGTCAGCCTCCACCGCCAGCGCCGCGAACCAAACAAGTGCAGGTCAGTCAACTTCCGTCGTACCAGCTCCATGCAACAGCCAGAAGACCCCGAGAGTCTCCCTCCATAACGCAGCGTCAGACAGCTTAGCGCATCGAGCCAACAGGTTGGGGGAAAGGATGGGTTGGGTCGGCGGGGGACTGGGAAGGGGTCTTGCGAACCAGGCAAGACCTGTTGTGTACACCACGGGTGTCGTGTGCTTTGAATCGTTCCGCCGATGTGAAAGATTTTGTCATCTGCCTCGCGACAATGGAGGTCGACAATTCTCTAAATGTACCACCGGAACTGGTGTTCTTGCTAGTAGAGGTAAGGATGGCGCTGGGGTTGGCGGTGGTGGGACGAGCGGGCGCTCGAGACTTGACAGAAATCGCCGGGCTAGTGTGGTCGGAAAGGAGGAAACGACTCGGCAACAGAGTCAGCAACTTTCGGCTCCCGTGAGCCACTGGTATTGCCCGTCTGCGGCCCACATTCACTGGTTGTCTTCCGACCAATAAATGTGGGGCCCTTCGCAGGTGTACAGTTTGCCCTATCACAGGAGACGCAAACCGCAAGCAGTTTGCCTAAAGAGCTTTGAGGAACGAAGCTGGACGATACGACAATACAATACTGAAGATGTCAGATTGTTCGTAGCGAAGGATTCGTTAATAAAATTCACGCGAAGAAATCGCTTTTTAGTGCCTGACATCGGGTGCGTGTTTCAGGAATGGCGAGGCTGGGGTCCCTCGGCATACACAGATGCTAGTAGATGCATATATCAAACAAGAGTTGTCTGGAAAGGGGAAAACCATATGAAATTACTACGTCTTTTTCTACTTCGAGTCATGGGCACCCGTCCGATTCTCTTTGAGTTTCAGTGCGACGAGGGGGCCGAGGAGCTGAAGTTCATTCATAATATTCCCAGCAGTCTCGTCAATACCAGGCCCCAGTCGCGCACAGAGATGCCGAGGACATAAGTAAGATTCTAACCGTAATACAGCCCATCCTTAAAGAGCATGAGGAGCGGGAATGCGAAGCCCAGACACGACAGAGCGGTTGAGGAGATGATAGCTGAAGCTATGGCAGAAAGTCAGGGTCAGGGAGCATCGCGGCTCACCCCGGATCTACACTGCATGTTCCCCCACCTGGTATACTGCATGATATATCAACTGCCGACACTACGTCGTGGAACCCAAAAACAAGTTGAATGTTTTCGTCCATCGTGGATGATCTGGCGGAAGATGAGCACGTGAACAAGGCAGATATATCTCAAAATTCAAGAGAAACACTCAGCTTCTCGATCCTCATGTATGCTCCGGCTGTTTTTGCCCATGAAATTCGCCTGCTGATATTGAATTGATGCAAGATCTACGGATCCTGGACATGAAGACCACCTTTGTCAGCCGGCCGAAGCTACTCTGGAGCTAGCACCGCCCTTCTCGCCTTCTTCCCTTCACATTCGTGAGCCTGGCAGTCCAAAGGTACTGCAGTAACGACGCCGAAAAC
>Ga0247780_1000785_pt1 | contig 25660 bp, 23 predicted proteins | sample UWRJL079202R5_FD_179927 | JGI IMG/M metagenome (GOLD analysis project Ga0247780, IMG submission 179927) | Plant litter microbial communities from Arlington Agricultural Research Station in Wisconsin, United States - UWRJ-L079-202R-5 | ecosystem: Environmental > Terrestrial > Plant litter >... | reverse complement strand
GGCCTTGGATCATGTGCTCTCCCCACACACAGGGAGCTTCCATTTGTATATAACTGGGGAGTGCTTCGCACTCCCCTTTTCTACCTAATTAAGTCACTTTGCAACTGCACTTCCGCTGCTCCTGAGCCCCTCGTTTCTCAGTCAAAACGTTCCACAAGGAAGGAGTCCCTGCTGAGCAATCACAGCACACATACATGCTGGCATTTGCGCCCCTGGTTGTCTAAACCGCTTCCTTCTTCCTCTTGGGCTGACTAGAATACGGCCGCATGCTGACAAATTATGCCACCCAGTGATGAAGCTCTCGTGGCCGCGTTGAGGTCAAGTCGTCGATCGTCGACGCAAGGTAGGTGCGAGCAATAAGGGCAGGGTACAAGATCTAGATAGAGAGAAATGATTCGCTGACAGTCCGCTAACCTTTCCTCTCTCCCGGGATCTCCCGTCTCCAACTCTTCCTCCCTTCTTCTCGGCTGTACCAAGGATGGCCGCCAGCAAATCACCTTCGCAGGAGGCCCTCACACCGTGGGCCTCAACGTCAACACAAACGCATTCGAAGCAAGTCGTGTGTAACATAAAGGACATTTTGTCCACATTGACCGCCTTAACCCCGCACATAAACGGCAGGCACGTCAGGCTCAACTTCCACAATCTCCCAATGCTGCAATGTTCAAACTCAACCAGACATGAGTGTAACCGCAGAGACCCTCATCGCCACCGAGGCAGAACTCAGGGCGTTTCTTTCGTCCATCCCCCCTTCCTACGCACTGTATCTCGATCTCGAGGGCAACAATCTTAGCCGAAATAGGACCATCTCGCTGATCACAATTCACCTCCATCCGCAGGGTCTCACACGCATCGTCGACATCCTGGCCCTCGGGAAGCTGGCCTTCACCACGATATCCGAAGCTGGCAGAAATCTCAAGTCCATCCTCGAGGATCAGATGATTGAGGATCGTGCTAATGATCTGTTTGAGTATGACGACGACGTGGGCTACTACGACGAGTATTCTGACGATGGGCTCCACCACTCTCCACCACAGCAGAGTCTGCTTCATGGACACCCTTTCTACCCCCAACACATATAAAATAAGCTTCAGGTCTACTAGCTTAATGGCAGAGCGTCTAACTACGAATCAGGAGGTTCCAGGTTCGACCCCTAGGTGGATCGAGACAGCACCCGACGAGGCTATTCACAGTCTTATCAGTTCATTTTTGCAATGCTCAACTGCAGCTGAGGAGCGGTGGGTTCAAAGCCAATTTCTGATCTCTTGCATGTTGCTCCGTCAAGTTGCACTATAAACGAATGTAACCCTGCTCCTCTCGTTTCTCTCCTCTCTCCTCTTAAACCTCCAGACTTCCAAGTCATCTGATAGCACATGAACACAAGCATAGCACAATCTCAGAACCAATCAAACCCCAAAAAATCACTCCCACGCCCCAGTTCTACGCAACGCGACACCGCAAACTCTGGACATTCTCGCGATAGTTGCCACAGAAATTCCGGTGGCCATCCGAGTCGATGGTGGCAATATGATCGTCACCTGTCGGGCAGTTGTCTTCTTCGTAGATGTCACACACGATGCCGGCCCTGGTCTTGGCCGAGCATGCGTCAAAGTTAGGCCAACTCTGGCAGCTGTTGAGAGCGCCGACGTTCAGCCAATTGCCGTTGCAGTTTTGGTCTCGGTAGAGGGCGATCTCGCCGTCGTCGGGCGCTGCCCAGGAGGCGCTGCAGTCGGCTGAGGCGGTGGCGATGAGGGTGGTGAGGGCGAGGATGAAGGTGGTGGGATGCATTTTGATGGGATGAGTGTTGGAGTTGTTAATGAATGGTATTTGTGTCTGTGTCTGTTTAAATCACAAGTACCTGCCCCTTTCCCCGTTGACGTCGCCCCTATTTATCACCCTTCCCAGTGTAAAGAGAGCCCGTAGCTGACAGGACCAAGACACCTTTGATGTTACACTTCCTCGCTATGTTTCAGTCTTTTGACAACAGATGACACCCATTGACATCATTCCAACATTCCCGGCGGAAAAACAGCCCGCCCCTGACCCAACCGCATTGCTTGTCGTTCTCTCCAGAAGCCGAACTGCATTTCGAAGCCCGAAGCTCGGTCAGAATGTCAGAGTATGATAAGACATTGCACCGACGGCGTAACACGGCGAAAACTGCCTGTCCATCCAAAGTCTTGGCTTGCTTCTCTATTAATATTTTGACGGGCTGGATGCCCGCTTCGGTGGTATGCGGTGGGCCATATCTCATTGCAACGCTGTGTAAGTCCCCTCAGCGAATCACGTCTCTGCCTCGATGATCCCCCTTGTCTCCCTGCTCCATTCCTTGACCACCTTGTGCCTTTTCTCCTTGGCCCAGACGTCAACCCTGCGATCGTAACTTGTCATTTTGATATTGAGACGTAAAAGCTGCGCGCTCGTCCGAGCATCGGCTTTTATCCGCAAGGTTTCCCAATACCCCCGCAGCCAGCGAAACAGAGGCTCGGTGGTTTTCTGGGCTCGAAGGTGGGCGAGGACCTTGCATTCGTCTTGGTACTCCTGGTATTGTTTTCGGGAATCAGAAATAGCCTTGTAGTGTTTTGCAGAGTTTGTTATATCGCGTATTTTGGCGGCGTATTCTTCGTTTAGGTTGTCAGGCCGCTGCTTTTGCGTAGCTAGCGGCATTGTTATGAGCTGGCTGGTGCTACTAGCCACTGGGGAAAGCGCCTCGATGCTGCTAACAAGCGTTCTCGAGCTATCGGTATCGCTTCCCATAGTGTCTCGGCGACGGTGCACTTGAAGATGGTGCTAAATGGTGGCTGTTGGCGGGAAGGTAGAAAAAGACAGAGGGGTATAGGGACTTGAAATCGTACGGGGGGATAGAAGTGCGCCTCATACCTTATGAAGATATCTTGACTTTTCACTGCCGAGATCTAGAAACCGTAGTAGGTGAGAAGAAAGTTTGCTCACACCCAAACGGCTAGAACCACGTGGAATTTATTCTAAGCGGATTCAGTGCCACAGGAAGATTTCTCAACCAAAAAGGAAGGGCAAAGCAAGATTGAAAAGGCGTTCTCAAGGTGGCAAGACACTAATCACAATTCCACTCTGCACCACGGAAGCTTTATCATTACTACTAACAAATCTTACAGGTACATCCCCCAGCTTACACATAAGGTAGTCAAAACAGATCTGAGAAAACACCCCTTCCAACATCACCACCTTCCCCCCTTTTCCCACCTGATACCTCACGTAAAAACCACATTCTCACAACCCCCCCCAACCTCACACCTCTCATACAAACTAATCCAACTATCCCCACCACAAAACTCTCCCGCCGCCCCACTGCACCGATAGTTGCAACTCTCCAAACTCGCCACCGTGGTCGCAGGCTGGCGCGTCGGCGCATAAGAGTTAGCACACCAGCACTCGCGGCTCCACTCTGTGCCAGCATATTTGTAGCCCGCATTGGCGCAGAAGGCGATGCATTTGGCGTTGGCCATGGCGTTGTCGCTGGTCATGAGGGACGGGAGGGTGCGGCCGGGGAAGTCAAAGGGGACGACGCGGCGCTCTTCGGGGGCGCAGCCGAGGAAGCGGAAGCCGGAGGGGTTTAGATCTGTGAAGAGGGCCGGGGGGTTGGTGCTGCTTGGTTCTGGGGAGACGGTGGAAGTGGTTGACTGGGAGGAGGCAATGGGGGAGGTGCTGCTGGCGACCGGGGTGGTTGAGGACACAGGGCTACTGCCGGATGGGCGGACCACGAGGACCACCTTGATGCATTCCCGGTCGACGTCGATGAGGTCGTTGTTGGGCGGGTAGTAGCGGAACTCGTGACCGCCGTCGAAGGCGTGGCGCACGCAGATCCAGCCGCCAGCTGGCTGGTTCTGCCATGTCACGAAGCGCAGCTCCACCTGCGTCTCGGTCGGGTCGTCCGGGTTGCAGGCGTACGTGGGCTCGAAGACGGCGCGGGGATCGCCACGCTCCGTCATGAACATCTTGGTCGTGTGGTCGACTTCGGAGAACTGGACTTGTTAGCGGGTGCTTTCTCCTAGACAACTTGAAGGCCAGGAGGGAGATGGGTCTGAAATACCTCGCCGCCGATAACCGCTCTCACGCCTCCCGGGACCCAGTTAATAACTCCGTCAACGAGGGTAAGGTCGAAGGTGGGCACGCCAACCGGGCCGATGAACAGGTGCCGGTCACCGCCGCCAGCCACATACAAGTTCATGTACTTGTCATGCACCTCAGGGCGCGACGCATTTTGGGCTTGGAGCCGGAAGGGCGCCGAGATGGTGGCCGAGAGGGGAGTGTCTGGGATCGTACACTGCGCCGACACGAGCGCCGCGCCCGCGAGGAGTACCGCTGCTTTACCCTGCATCGTGACTGATGTATCTGTGTGGGAGAGAAAGTGAGTGAGGAATCGAGAGCATCTGGCGCGACCTCCTCCTGTTTTATAGCCGAGAGAGCCATGATCGTCGTAGATGCCTTCAACTTCCAGCGACGCCAATACGGTCGTACCGCAGCCTAGCTGCTGTTAAGATATGCAGGGCAACAGCGAGAACGTTGGGTCAGTGGCTTGGGATCGTTTTCGTAAAATACAAGCCCAACAGTCTGGTTCGGAGATGGAGGCGCCCATGAAGGGATTAATTGCCCTCGATCAGGAAATGCCATTTCCCCTGTGTTGTACGACGTTCCGAAAATTGAGAACAGATCCTTTCAGCCCAACATCCTTGACGGCGGCCACAACGGCGCGGACCCGGTGGTTACATGTCGAATGAGGCAGCTGAACAATTATGTGTATCGGGCAATGCTGCCATGTTACCACCCGGCGGTGCCCTGCGGAATTAGCGAATTTGGCGTCCAGTACCTCTTCCCACATCTTCAGATTCTCGCTCAGCTGAGGTTCAGTCACGTATTCGTCAATAATGTGAGGCGCGACCTGACCATCAGTTCCGAGTCAACGGGGTACAAAACGCCACAAATTTAGTTGGTAACACACTTGTAACGTGTTGGTCCTATTCCCGGCTGTGACAGAATAAGGCCTAGAATAAACTGCTTCGCATTTGAGGGTTTGTACAGTTCCAGGCTTTCCTTGCTGTGCTTCTACCTACCGTATCCAATGACGCAGTCCAGTCCCGAAAAACACATCACCCGCATCATCTCCGCAACGAAAATGTGCGATCCCCTCCGGCTGACTCATTCAACGCCGCTCGCAGATGTTCCGGGAGTTCTCTTGCCGCGTCAACACCATCCATATTGATCACCTATCTTGGCTCCCGGCGGCGAGCGAGATGGAAGGACTCCTCGCTCTCGTCATAGAAGCGGTTATCCGTTATGCCGAGGCCGTAATGACAGGAAGACAGATGCGCGATCCCTGAGTCGCGACAGGTTTCCAGCTCCAGCCTCCGGAGAGCAGGCATACGCGTGACCGCTTTGGCCATGGATACCAAGAACGGAGTCAGAGTTTTCGGGCCGGGAGTGGAGCGAAACTCACAGGAGGGCGCCATGCCGCCCTCCCTCTCCCATACCAGCTCAGGAACCCAGTCAGACGTGTCAGAGCCGGCCGAGTCAAAGTCGCCAAACTCTTCGTCCGTCTGGTTATCGACCCGCTCTTCACTCTCCCAGACGTCTTCAGGGTTTCCATCGAAGTTCCATCGGCCATTCGGTGTTACCAGGGAGATGTGTAGTTCGAATGTCTCTAATGACGGCCAACTTCCCAAGCCACTCACGTCATCAGCTGGATTCCCAAACACCTCGCTAGATAGGATGTGGCAGCCCATCGGTTTCAGGTGGCGCAGTGAGGGGAGCTGCGAGATGTACCGCATGGCGACGCTTAGTTGGTCTTTGGAGGAGGTAGAGCTGGGTCAATGAAACGGCTGGGAGGAAACTCCTGGTTCCACGGGTCTTGGTCTCCCCAACTGATGGTGAGGGTAGTTAGCTGGCGTAGGCCGACCTCTGCTGCAACAACGAGAGCGTTTGACAGAGATTCCCTGATAGATCTGCGCAACTCGCGCAATCGGCGGGGGGAGGCATAAACGACCAGTTCATCACCTCTATATTGGGGAGAGTGCTTGAATAGGCCGAGAGGACGGCGGGGTTGATGTACCGCCCATACGCATCGTGCCCGAACCGATTGACGGCAGACACGCATGGGAGAGACTCAGCCAGACCAACATAGAAGTTGATGCACGTGAAATCGTTCCGGATGCGCCACATGTCCCCTCACAGGTCCGGGTGCCAGTGCTGATGCTCGTATTCCGGGGGTTCTTCGCTGTCGACACACGAGGAGACACCGATGACCAAGGCGAGCGTGGGTGGGGCTTCCTGGAAAACCACCGCGAGTGGAGAATAAGCCGATGACACTCCGAGTGTAGACTTCGTCGTTGATCGCCGATTCGCGCGTGCTTTGCAGCTTTCGACAGCGCTTCTTGCTGGGGGCCGGGAGCTCGACATGAATTCGAGTCGCCGAAGCAGGTTGCGGCGGATCGGACACGAGAACATGCCAGAGAACTGCTCCAGAACAGGAAGACTGGGCTTGGGTTCTGGACCTTCTGGACCCTCTGGACCCTCAGGTTGATGGCTCGTTAGTTTAAGCGACGAAAATGTGACCTTCTCAATCGCTTATTGCCACGAACGCGAGAGAGTAGCGAGCGGCGCCAGCGGTCCTTCTTCACTGGCAAGGTGCGACATAACCAGAGCACGCAGTTCGGGCGCAAGCCAAGCGTCTCCATTTTCTGCCAGTAGGCGTGGGCGTGTTTGTTTGGGGCGGTGTGATGTTCAGGGAAGGAACAATCGGGCCAGATTAGAGGTTGGGAAACAAAGGGTTATTGTTGGGCCCGGGGCAGGAGTCATTAGACCGTTGAATTGTTTTCGGCCCTTACGTAAGTCAGCTTCTTTCGGCGTAGGCGGCCGATAATGTCCTTCAAGTTAACCTTGCCCAAGGCACCAAGATGCTCGATGCAAACTGTCCGAAAGGCCTATCTGCATACTGAAAGGGGTTTCTTAGGTACCTTACATTCCGAAAGGGCCTTTCACGATATTATCAAAGCGGATGAGGATTACAATAATGGATTTTCGCACGGAGAGAAACGGCCTTTCCTTCTAGCAGAAGGCTTCGTAGTTCAAATTGCTTGCCCCGGCCCGACTCTCGATCTGTGTGACGAGACTCCATCGGGTTCCATGTTTGCGAGGTATCGGGGCGGATCTGTGGTGTTTGAGACATCTCAGTTGAAGCAGATTTGGATCGGGAAAATGGGCTCAATCAGAAGCTTTGTGGCTCCGAACCGTGTATAAGTAAGTACCTCCTCTCATCCCATCTCTGATTCACCTACCAAACTAACACCTCAATAATTTTGTCCTAACAACCCTCAAAATCTCAAAATCCATCATGTTCCAGTCGGGGAACCAAGACGGAATCGTCTCGGGTGGCTTCTACATAATCGAAAACATCACATCTCCCGGCCTTGTCCTCCAGCCCGCCGACGACGACCGCGTCGGCAACGCCCCAAACGACGCGCCTGGCAACCATCTGTGGCGGTTCTTCCGGTCCCCTCGGGACAACGGGCGCTACTATCACATCTATAGCGAACGGCACGGCCCCATGGGGATGATGCTCGTCCAGAACCAGAAGGACGACATTCGTCTCGTCCCCTCCCAGATGCCGCATCCCGGCCGCGACTGGGCCGTCGAGGTGTTAGAGGGCGGCACGTTCAAGTTGACCAATGCTCTTTCGGGCAATGATGTGTTCTTGAGCATCGGCGGCGATAACAAGCTTGAGATGACGCCGGGTACCGATACGAGAGCTCAGCTTTGGCGCTTGCTCCAAATCGGGCGGGATTGATCCTGGTGCTAGACATGGGTAGTAGTAGAGAAGAGTAGCCTTAAGAAGTTGTTTCGTGCCCCAAAGTACACCACCTTGCTGGGATGTGAGTTGAAATTGCTGCCATCGTACCTACGTGTCTCGCACCATCCGAATACAAACCCGATACCCCGCAATTAAACACATAGAGAGCCGGCCAGATCGAAGACCCGTGGGTCTCGGACACACGGATCTCAGACAGCACTGTGATACCCCGAAATTTCCGTCGTAACACCACAGTCAATGGTCCGAATACATGTCTCAGAGGCGGACGATCGGATCGGAAGCCACGCACCTGGCTTCGCAACGCAAACCACGCACTTCGTACCTATTTATCTCGCCTCCTCCCGCCACATTCTTCATCCTCTCTATCCCCACAACCCACCTAAGTACCTAGAACTCAGGAACCTCCCAACTCAAGACCACATCTCAAGACCACCACCTCTACCACTATGTCTCTCTCGCCCAACCACAGCTACAGACTCAGGCCCCTCTCAAGCCTAGATTCCGCCCTGGCCGCTGCAGACGACACCAAACTCCTGCTCCTGCCATCCAAAGATGGCCCCATGCAGCTGTGGTGCGTCAAGCCTGGACCAACCAACACCCAGGGCTTCTTCACCATCTGGAATGAGGCCATTGGTAACGGGCGGGTCCTCACCATGAAGAAGCCCGACGATATTGGCCTGGCAGAGGCCACGGGCGATGGCAACGCTCAGGAGTGGAACATCGTCCCCGTCGAGGACGATGAGGGGGTGTATCGGCTGGGGTTCGACCAGACCGCGGACGGCAAGGTGATGTTTCTTGGTGTGAAGGACGGGGAACTTGTCTTGTCGGACAAGAATGGCAATGAGGAGAAGTGGGAGTTTGTTGCCCTGAGGTAGAGAGGACTAGGTGCTGGGGCATGTCCGCCGGATATGGAGTTCGATATAAGGAGCGGTAGCTATAGCCCTTGTCTGTGTCGGCGGCGCAACAGTATAGTACTGTGGTGCATTGGACTCTTGCGTTCCGCCTGCGGAGGCCATGATGTCATTGAAACCCTTGGATCCATCCCAAAATGGTGTGACCGTCGCATACGGGGGATGTGAGACCTGCGGGGAAACTGGAAGCCTGAGTGGAATGAATAGATTCAACATCGACCAACTGCGCAACCCTGCTGGTACACCGCTTGAGACACGGCTTCCGATGTATGTGACACGGCGCCTCTGTGCAGGAATGTTGTCGGAAAGAGCGGACAACCGACCTCAGAGCTGGGGTTTCAACTTTTCACTCAGCCCGGGTCACGCAAACGCGGTGAGGGGCTCTCCTGCCTCAACGAACCTAGTGATTCTGTTGCAGCGAGATGAGATTCAGCATCCACTTTTATGGTGTCAGTCAACCACTGGGTTCCTTTTTCTCCCTCCCAAAGGTGGCCAGGTCGTTGGCATACGAATTCATGTTGTGCGATGGAGGGCACGCTGGCTCATTCACAGAGTCATGAACGATGGTTGTAACGATGCTTGATTTACCCAAGAGTGGAAATTCCTGCCCGAGGCACCAAACCAGTCCAATGACACCCAATTTCTTTGTTTGGCGAGGGTCTGTGCCCAAAAGACTGCCGGCTGTACCCGTCATCCCGTCGTCGCCGTCACTGCACGGTTACGACACTATCTCTCGCCGTACCTCCCATTCCGCCTTTGTGGGGAATCGTAATCCACGGTTGTCGGCCACACCGCGCTACTTTTGCGCCGAACTCCCTCGGTCGCCAAGCATCATGCCAACTCCTCACCCGCCCCTCCCCACGTGCGACCCCTCTCTGCTTTCTCGGATGGCATGGCTTCCGCAAGGCCTGACCCGGAACCCCGAGAGGCGGCGCAAAGTCTGTCTCGCCGATGATGGCGCTACCGCCATCACATTGCACGCCAACCATCCTCACGTCGCGGCCGATGATGAGGAGAGCCACAATACCGGGGACACTCGATAACGATGATGGAAGCCCCCAATCTTCGAAGTCAGGGATGGCCACGCTCCACGGGAGATCGACCGGGACATCGCCCCCGGAAGAGCAACACCGTTGGCTATAAGGGCCAAATATCGTAGCTTCATCTTTCACGTCCCTCGCTGAGCTTCGCAAGGTTGAATTTGAGCACATCCGGGTCGCAGATCAACAATGGCAGCCTTCAAGTTTTCGGCCGCAACCGTCTTGCTGTATCTTGCAGCGTCTTCTGTATCAGTGCCAGTTGTCTCGGACCCAACCACCACACTTTTCTCCGCCGAGGCCACAGTTCCGCCGCAAGTGCCACACACCGATGTGATCTCTCACGGTCCCTACGACGGTCCTCCTCCAACCACGACCGGTGCTCTATCAACCGATGTGCTTGGACCTTCCATCGCCGCACAGCCCCCGGGGCCTGATGCCTACAGCTATCCCAGCGACGGAAAACTCCATGGCGCTGAACCGGCTCCGTACACACCATCAGGCGGCTTAGGAACGAATGGCTCTGCCCCAGTCTACCGCATGCTCAGCGATTTCGATTATGAATCAATTGCTTTAGCGCTCTACCAGGAGTGGATTGAACTCGACCTATTCCACTGGGGGCTGGCCAAGTTCTCGGACCAAGACTTCGAGGATGCCGGCCTGACCGCCCAGGACCGCTACTTGATCCAGTTCATGGCTGAGCAAGAGGTCGGGCACGCCACTTTGCTGAGCAATATGCTGGGAGCGGAGGCGCCGAAGCAATGCACCTACAACTACCCGGTTTCCAACGTCCGGGAATACATCGACTTCTGCCAGAAGCTGACGCGGTTTGGCGAATCGGGCGTGTACGGCTTCATGAATCACCTCAATGCCCGGGACGTTGGCCAACTCTTGCTGCAGAGTATTTCCACAGAAGCTCGACAGCAGATGATATTCCGTCAGTTCGAAGGCCTCTTCCCGATGCCCGTGTGGTTCGAGATTGGCACGCCGCAGTCGTGGGCCTGGACCCTGCTGGCGCCCTACATCTCGAGCTGCCCCGAAAACCAAACACGGCTCATCTGGCAGAACTACCCGAACGTCTACATTCTCAACCAGCCAAACCCAGTGCGTACCAACGGTGCCGACGTCTGGAATGAGACGACGGGGGGGTACACCAACACCCTCAGCACAGCCGACGTCAAGTTGGATGAAGACTGCCTCCACAATAACGATGTCGGATCTAATTGCGCCCCGGCCATAACCAACAACCGCAGCATTCCACTTTCCTATCCCGGCCGACAGGTCTTCCTGCAGTGGGACAATCCTGGCCAGCCAATTGGCCCGAACAACAGCTACATCACCGACACGGCGGTCAAAGAACCCACCTTTGCGGCGTGGGTCAGTCAGCTAAACGTGACGTATACGCCCTTGCAGGACATTCACGACAACACGGCGTGGGTGGTGCAGCCCAACATGAGCACGTATGCTGGGGATCCGGCCGTCAATGGGACCATGTATTTGTTGCTAACGGATAAAGATCTATATGTTACGCCCTTCAACCTGAGCATGTTGAATCCTCACGTGTACGGGGTTGCGCTGTACCAGGCTGGTTGAGTGCGCCTTGGCTCTGGCATGGAGTGGAGAAGGAGATTGGATTGATATCGGGGATAAGTGAAAAAGCGCTAAAACCATGTGCTCTTCCGGATCAGATACAGACAGCGAAACTCACCGAACATTGAAAGCTCGGTCGAATTTATTTTTGTGTGGGATCATCGAGTGACAGTCGGAGCTATCCTCCCGTGTGGGGCGATGCATCGCGTCGCCGCAAGACACCTGATGGCGATCATCACCGTGCAGTGCTATGACATCACTAACCTCCCTCCAAGCCAAAGTTGACATCGCTAAATACATCACACTGATCATTATCACACACCGCGCTACATACCACTAGCATGTCGGCCATGAATCGCACTTGCAGAATTCTCTCTCGCAATGCGCGTAATCCATCCACCAGCCGTCGCAACCCGATAGTCCTTTCCGGGTGTCCACACCGTCTCGAAGCCGCCGGCTTTGGTGAAAACTCGGCTTTCGAGGTATCAGTTTGCAAGGCATGTCAAACGTATGGGCTTTTCGTGTCTACGGCCGGCTAACACATGTTTGACAACCAGGCCGCATACTCAACTCTTGGAGCTCATCAATCGATACAATCGCACCAGTCGAAGGAGCCAGCAAAGGATCAAAGTAAACCCCAGGCCGACGGCGTTGACTTCGTATAGGACTAGCCGCCAAAGAAGAAGAAGAAGACGCTAGCAGAGCTGGATGAAGAACTCAAACAAAAGATGGAGGGCATCGTAGGCGACGGCGGCGAGGTGGGCGTTGAGTATGAAGATGGAGTGCTTGTCTCTATGAAGAGGTTGGTGAAGGACAACATGTTTCGATATATCTGAATCTGACCGAATACTACGAAATGACCTTCCTTAGACTTAGGCTCTGCCAAGCGCTGTCAGACTCAGGCACAAGTTTTACTGACTTGATGTGCCACCAGTAAGCGATCAACCCACGCCAGTCTGCGTTGTCGAAGGCCATCTCCAGAGCTCACCAAAGCCGTCTGCTCATGCAGGCGACCTCGTTTGCTTCGCTCAAGGTATCGAGATATTGAGGGCGGAAGAGTTCTATCTCAAGACGGTGCATCTTTCGCCGCATCTTTTGCCACAACCCGGGCTTTCTTTTCCGAATGGGACTGTCTGGGGTGTTGGTCGTGGTGTAAGGAGGAGGGGCTGCCCCCTTTTCCCCCTTTTCGCAATCCTAAGAGTCTTGGTGCTCCATCCTGCGCCTGATACGCGAGAGTACTGGGACAGAGCACCCAGCTGGGAGCGGATTATAAAGATGTGTTATCGCAGGGCAGTAACGTGACGCCAATCACGTCGGCGGTAAGTTCGCAAAAGGTAAAAAGTGTTACGGCCGACTTGCTCTCAGACATTAGCGTTATCACCGAAAATACATGGTCTCGTGGGTCAAATGACCTCCCTTGGACTTGGACTTTGCCAAGTGCTGCCGGGCTCAGGCACAGCAGGAGAGTGTTGCGTAGACGGTAATCCGTTGCGGCCGCGGCGGCCGCCACATCGAACCAACGCATGAACGACGGCCTGGACACCCGGTTCCCACGCTGCAAATCTGCAAGGAAACATTCCTTCACCGGCCTAGCCGGGCCCAGCTTCAGCCTTGCAACCCAGGAGCCCGGGAACGGATCCTAGCAGCTGTCGCGCCGTTGCAATGCATGTTTACCCCTTTGACCAACACAAAACAGAGTTCCAGAAAGGGAGTTGGTTTTGGGGGGGATGAAAAACAGCGCATTGACTTTTTGGTAGATAGTCTGCCTTGCGACGGCTTTTGACGTGGCATCAGCTACGCCGTCCATGCCATGCGTAGTCGCCAGCCACGCTCAGAATGTCACCTCTGGTTGGACTCAGCAGAAGAAGGCATTGCGAAAGGGGCCACTACGCCGCTAGGGAAGGACGTAACTCATTCCCTCGAGCAAGTTGGGCTCGCCCCGGCCTCTTATGTATTGGAATAAATACTGCGAGTGTCCCAACCGCTATCATAATTTCAATTCAAAGACAACCTCAACATCGTCATATCAACAGCTGCACGAATTAACCTGCGCACCATGCATCTACTTCAGTTTGCCGCTGGCCTTCTGGCCGCTACTCCCGCCGTGGCAGAAGTGCACAAGTGTGGTGCAGACGGTGAGCTGGCCGAGCTTCAGGGTCGAATTGGGAATGTTGGGAGCCGTCTGCGGTCGTTGATATCACGACAAACGTACCCCGTCCCTCCCACGGTGGACCTTGTTGTTCATGTTACCGCTCCCACAACTCGCCGCGAGGACGGCTATCTTTCGGTGAGTTTTCACGTCCGGGTCACTGCTACGACCGTGAGCTAACCGCCAGGGCCAGAAAGCCGAAGTGGCCGAGCAGGTCAGCATCATCAAGGAGCTTTATAAGCCCACCAAGCTCACCTTCAACTACGACGAATCGAAGCTCCAGTACCATGTGGACCCGAGGTGGCAGGGATCCAAGACCAACATAAAGGAGTTCAACCCCCTCCTGGAAGAGCTGCACGTGGGCAATTACCGCACGCTAAATCTCTACTTCTACAACAACACCCACCAGGAGTACGGTGGTGGCTGCAGGAACCCATGGACCGAGGCGCAGAAGGGCGTGGATCCCCAGACACGTCTCAAGCAGGACGGGTGTGTCATTTCCACTTATACCATCAACAAGAGCTCACATCCGTTTATGAACCGCGGGAAGACCGCTGTGCACGAGATTGGACATTGGTTCGGTCTGCTGCATCCCTTCGAGGACGGCGGCATCGTCCCGCCTGGCTACAGAGACCCAGACACCTGCATGGCCAGTAATCCGGATGACTATGTTGACGATACGCCGAAGACGTACCCGGGACCACCAGGACACTGCGATAAGACGAGTAATACCTGCAATAAATTCAAGGAGGGAACCAGCCCAGTTTACGACCCCATTGATAACTACATGATGTACACGTCGGATGACTGCCAGTCCCGGTTCACCGATGGTCAGATGTGAGTTTTCCCTTCCTCTCATTACATCTAGCGTCGTCCCATAGACTATCCGCGCTAGAAGTTTCGCTGACGTGGTACTCTGTGCGTGACATAGCAAGCGCATGTATGAGATCTATAACAACTACCGCGTCAATGCCACTATGACATAGGATCATGGTGGCGAGAGGGATCCAGGCTCGGTGACTCCTTACTTACACAGACGATCGACGATCATGCTTGCTTTTGTTGTTCTTTTGTTCCTCGACCCTGCGTGCATGCAAATTGACAAGATAGATAGGTTGATAGATAAGAGTTACGTTTAGATAGATAACACCCACGTGTCATACTAAAGTTCTTTGCTTTAAACTCATATTTCCTCGCCAAGTCGGTATTTTGCTAAGACCTATAGCTAGATTTTACCTTGCACCTGGCGTCTCCTAGGCATACTCGAATAACTACAAGGAGGGAAAATGTAGACAAGCGTGTAAGCACTGAAATTGCAAGAACCATATAACCGGCGGGTAAATAACGAAAGGAAAAGAGAAGGACACCGAAATAATTAGTCTTATTCCTCAGTTCGTTCAGTAACATATGCATGCATATAGCTGCTATCTACGTACAAAGGCTAGGATCTGGCAAGACTTCGACGTATCATATTACGATGAATAAGCCGCAGCGCAGGAGGCCGATTTAGAATATTAAAAAGGCATTCTTATAAAATTCGACACACTTTTTCATCTTGGACGCTGGCCTGCTATAGCTAAACTTATATTTGATTTTAACAGTAGGGAGAGATATTTAGCGCTTGTTAGAGGGCTTTTTTTTCTCAGCACACTTACAGGTCTCGCTAACAAGACTATATTTATCCCTCTCTCTTTTATATAATAAAGCAGGAACGCGCCGCCCTCGATGATGTCAGAAGGAAAGGGGTTCTGGCTACGCATTGCGGGAATATCAATCAGGCTGTATGTTGGACACGAAGAGTCTAGAAATGGCTAAAACCGTGGGTTTTTGATAGTTGCCACGGGACGCGTAATTGTAGGTGCGCGGCTTACTGTTCACGGGTATAAGAGTGAGTGCTTTGGCGAAGCCAGAGAATGAACAACACAAGCAACCAATCACATTATTGCAATCTAAGGTGCCGTTTTTCGTACTAGGAGGCTGTATATGTTAAAGAAAGGTAACGACCATAGGTGGGTTATCTAAAGGAGATGCCAGAGATGGCAACAGATCCGGTAGCACTTTTGATTAGGGCTTCTTCGGGGCTCACCCGGGGCCTCACTTTCAGGGGTCAGCCTGGGTGGGCTGGGTGAACTGGACCCCCGTGAAGGTAACGAGTGGGTAAGCCGGGTGATACGCGGGTATAATACTTAGTTGTGAACAAAGACTCCGTTCTTGAGCTAAGCTTCGTGAGGCAGGAAGTAGAAGCGGTTGATCGCGCTAAGGGTCAAGCTTCCCTCGCCAAATTTCTCAGGGGTTCCAGAACCTCGACTATCTCAAGGTAACGAGTCCATCAAAGACAGGATCAGCCACGGATGAAGATTATCTCCGCATCGCCCGGATCAGAAGGTCGCCCGTAGCTCGCCCCATTGTCGTCTCGCTTCCTCTTGCCCAAATGCGAGATACTGGCCACGGCTCGTTGCTGCAGACTACCGATCGTTCGTAGTCTATACTCTTGAAATTCCGCGAGATGTGAGTAAAGCTCCACCATGTCGGTGAACTTTTCGTTTAGCTTTAGGTAGAAGTTAAGGTTCCGGTCCCATTCATCAGCGGGCCCATTAATAAGGCGATGGAATTCCGCTGGAATTCCGGAAAGGCCGAGGAGCCTGTTACGGAGCTCGTAGCGGTTGGTTACTTGGACGTCTATGGGACCGCCACTCGCCACTGACATTTCGGGTTGACTCTGTCGAGTTAGCCACTTTGGCCGAGTTTTTTCATAGCTCATTCCACGACAGAAGCCGCTGGTCTCTAGCCGTGGAAGAGCTCGAAGCCACCAGGTGTCCTGTCGCCCTCGAGTGGGTAGGCCTTCGGCACTTTCGTCCGTGTTGCTGGTGTTTTCCTCTTCATCACTCCGAGTTTCACCAATTCCATGCATATATTCATCTTCCTCATCGTCCCCAAGATCCTCAGCCGCGCACAACTTGCAGGATTCCACGCCTCGGCGCAGCTTTTCAATACAGACAGCAGCCCAAAACGCCTTTTCGCAACTTAGCAGCTTGTAAACCAGGAGCATATGCATGAACACATCGGGGTACCTATATCGAGGGTCTCTCCAAGGACTGAGTTCACGAATGAGCACAGCACGGCCTTCCTTTCGTCGTTTCCTGAGCCTGGGAGCGCCCTGAATCTGGGGCACCTCGCCGCCAAGGAACTTGAGCCAGTCCAAGAATTTCATACCCAAAGTGAATATTCCGTCAAGTTTCTCAATGTTCCATAGCCGGGGCAACGCGATGCCTGGCGTTCGAATGGTCCGAGCCGAGAGTAGTAGCGCAGACGTTATGGTTTAGAGTGGTATGGTAAACATCATGGTTAGTGTAGCAATGCTCCACGGCATCCCGTATGGCTTTGCGCAGAGCATTGGGCTCCATAGGGGCTTGTAAAGGGTCGATAAGATAGAGGTGATGACTCCATAACCAATTGACCCCCTGCTGATCACAATCCCCTCCATCCCCAAACGACAACACCCTCATTTCCAACAACCCCACGATGGCGTTTTTACTTTAAACCACACCAAATTTATTATAGCTTCTATGAATATCACGTTAGGAATCAGTATAGTTAATTCTGGCATAACGTAACGTAATGCAGCTAAGTGATATAGCAACTAAAAAAAACTTCGCTGGAATCTCGATACCCCGCCCTAACGCCAAGGAGATGCACGAGCTCGGGAAACCTCCACAGAATCCACAAAGAGCAACAATAAGTATTCCAACGGGGCTACGGAAAATATTGCAGTAAATAACAAGGCCTCTTCCATTCCCGCCATGGCTACACAACTCTTGGATCTGGCCGGCCGGTGGAGGTTATCAGCCCACCGTGATGACGCGTGATGCGGTGGCAGCTGCAGTGCCAGTGCACAAGACAGCCCTGCCGATTGAGACCAGGGCAGTCGAGCAGCCTTCATCGTCGGTGACTGTAAGGGTGACGGTAAAATCTCCCGCTCGCGCGTATACATGGGTAGTCTGGGGCTCGGCGGTGTTGACCATGGCACCATCGCCAAAGTCCCAGGCGTAGCGCGCTACACGTCCATCCGGATCCGCCGATTCGGATGCGTCGAACCGCACCGACAACCTGGCAAGACCATCGTTGCTCTCGGCCTCCTCCCTTCCAGCACGCGCGGTAAACTGTGCGACGGGCCCTTGGTTGGGTAGGACTGAGACAGAGCCGTACGCGGGCCCTTTGCCTCCGTCGCGAAAGGGGGAGCCAGACAGCGGCTGCAGGCCGCCGGAGGGCCCCACGGCGAAGGCGTTGAGGGCACCGGGGTCGGCGGGGCTGGAGTCGAGGTCAGTGCTAGCGTAGACAAACTTGGCGTTGGGCAGCGGAGCTATGCCGACGGGACCAACGCCGCCAGGGTACGGCGACCGGGGCACTTGAGTCAGCGAGCCGTCGGTGCTCGCAGAGAAGGCCGACACGGAGCCGTTGGTGACCCGGCCGGGACTAGCCACGAAGAGGAAGCGGCCGTCGGGGGAAGACGCGATCCCCTCGGGGAACTCCCCGGTTACCAGATACGGCGAGCCGGGCAGCGGCGCTAGCCCGCCGTCAGAGCCGATGGCGAAACCGAAGATCTGATCAAAGTCCTGGCAGAGCACGTAGAGGCGGTGGCCGTCTGGGGTGATGGTCGAGTCCCCGCAGAAGCGGCCGGCGTGGATGGGGGATCCGATGGGCTTGAGAGTGCCGTCGTGGTTGACAGCGTACGATGTGATGGCGCCGACAGACGTGTTCCTCCCAGTCCCGGGGTCGCCGTGCCCGGCATAGAGGAATCTACCGTCCGGGGTGATGACCAGCCCTCGTGGATGGGGTTCCGTTGCCACGAGCGGTGGTCCAAGCGGATGGAGCGAGCCGTTTGATGAAATGCTGAAGGCAGCGATAGACCCCCCGTCGGCAGTCTCCTCAGAGACGTGGGCGAAATAGAGCGTACGTCCATTCGGTGAGACCACCCCACCGACTGGGGTCTCCCCTCCCGAGACAACGGTAGACGCGGTCCCAGGGAGCGGCGCCAGAACGCCCTGCGGTCCAACCGAGTAGGCTGAGATGGTGCTATCATCACTGTTGCCCGCGAAAGCGTAGCGGGCATCGGGAGTGATGGCCATGTTCCGGACTCCCCCACCTGCCTTCACTCGGCCATTGACGAGATTCGGCCGGCCAGTGACGACATCAACGAGGAACCTGGAGATGTCTGCCGAGTTGGCGTTGGTCACGTACACAGGGCGCTGTTGCGGGTGATCGGCGGTGGCGACGACAAGAAATAATCCAGAGAGAATTCCAAGGATAAGCCAATGCGGGCCAAGCGTCGCGTTCGCCAGAGCTTTCATCCTGAATGGTGACTCTATGGCAATGTTAAACGTTGTCTCTGCTCTAGTAATTAGTGGTAAAATGATCCCACCCGCTCGGGAAACTTACACCCCGTCCTTCCCCTCTCCCTTTATACCTATGCTTGGCACGGGAGGTGTACGTTTCATCCTTTTTTGCACCTCACAGCCATTCATCTGTCATTTCATCGGGGAGCACATACTGGCATCTGCCCTCAGTTTCCAATCATCACATAATGTGTGAATCCCACCCTCGACCCCTCGACCCCGCATTGGAGGCGTTGCGCTCGCAACAACGATTGGCTTACCAAACTTGTGACGGTGCCAAATTGAACTGATGGCTTCCACCGAGGGGGGCAGACCAGGAGCTCAATACGAGGTCCCTCGCGCTGCCTGCTCATTTAGGCCAGCTTCACGGGTGTTACGTTGCGTGTCGTCACCACGCATTAAGCCTCGTGGCCTTATCTTGGGCAATCCTCGCCGCCACCCTCATCTTAGTGCCAGAGTCGCCGTCCAGAGCAAGCTGAGCTTCGAGATACTTGCTGTGGCACAAGTTGATTTGTATCTGCAGGGCCTTGGGCGCGTCTGAGTTGTTACCGTAGCCGAGTTTGCATTCAATGGAGAACCCGCGGAAGGGTATGTAAAATGCGGTTGAGCTGAGTTTGCGGTGCCCCGCGCGGGTAAGAACTACCTAGGTATGAGTAGGAATGGCGAACGCGCATCGTTGGTGCCGGCTCTCCACATCTACTAACGGTTCCTCGAGCCTAGGATTTTCACCATCTGAGCACAGCTGATACGATGGGTCCTTGCCATGTCATTCCCCCATCCCATGACACACCTCTCAGAGCCACATTCCCGGAAAATTCAACCAAACAAAGGGTCTGAACTCAAAGACCTGACCATACCATGGAGCATCCTTCTTTTGACCTCCCATCGCCCTTTTTGTTCCGTTCCTCCAGCCGGTCCATGCCTCAAGGCCCGTAAGAACAGATAACATCTCAGTATCAAAAAAAAAAAACCCCCCACCTTGGATCCCCCTTGATGCCGGGTGAAATAAAGCTGGGGTCCGTCCCTGATCTTCTCCACGTCGGGCAGCTGCTACGCATGGCCACCGACGTAGGCATCGTTGGCCTCACGCTTTATCGCGGCGATTTGCCGCAGGGCCTCTGCAAGTTCCTCGCACGCCTGGGCGGCAATGGCCTCGGCTTTCTCGCGCGCCTGGGCAGCAATGGCCTCGGCTTCCACGCGCTGCTGGCGCTCTTGGGCAACAGCTGCCTTGGTTTCCTCCTAGTCCTGTAGCATCAGCATCTTCCTTAAAGTGCCCACATCGTCCTCGGTAAAATCAAACAGGTCCGGGCTGTGGGTATATCGGGCGTGACGAAACATCGTTGCCAGCTCTTAGTAAGTGAGGGTAACTTGGGAGTTCCTGTGGGATCGGGTAAGTATCAAAGCGGGCTTAAAAGGGCGAGTAAGAAGAGTACTAACCTGTGGATTCCGACTAGAGGGCGACAATAGTCCGGCGGTAAAATTGCGGTATCGAGAAATTCCGAGAGGTAGAAGCCAACCTCGCCAACTGGCTGCTCCTCGATGCTGTCGCTGTGGATAATTTCCCGGCGCAATTCCCAACGGAAGTAGAGCTGGAGAGGCGGGGGTGGGCATTCGCGATCGCGATCGCGCCAAGCGGTGAGGAACTCGACAACCTTCTCGAACGAGGGGCTGTCTAGGGACGTCTGGGATTCGAAAAGGTTAGCAGGGAACATGGCGGAAAATAAAAACCAGAAATAGAGGCGAGAACACGAGATACCGAGCCAACGTGGTCATCTGGCTGACCGAAGGGCATGGAGGAATTTGGCATCGCCACTTTTAAGGCCACCTGAGAGCAGGCAATTGCTGGGCAGTTAGTTGGTGTGTGGGAGAAGGAAAGGGATTCTTCTTGGATTGTGCAGGGGGAACTTACCTGTGGTCCTCTTCGGGTAATTGTGCAAAATCTTTGAGTTCTTTTGTGGGGTCTTTCAGAATGAGAACGTCTATTTGCACCATGATCTTCGTCTAATCGCACTATGAGGGACTGTGAAACTAAACATTATATGTGTGATAGAGTCCTTCCCTGCTTAAAATCAGCTCTATTGCAGTTGATAGTAGGCATTCTATGCATTGTAATAGGCCTTATTTACATTTTAATAAGCCTTATCTGCATTGCAATGGGCCTTTTCGGCATCGGAATAGGCTTTATCTGCATTATAATAGGCCTTCTCCGCATCATAAGAGGCCAGATTTTCATTTCTAATAGGCCTTCTCTGTGTTATAAAATACCTCTACTGGATTTTACTTAGGCTTTCTTCAAGGTAGGTAAGCATACCATGTGTAAATAGAAGTACCTTCCTTATCTCTGCAAAGAATAAATGCATCTCCTCCACCGAATACGAGAGCACTTGCGTCCCGAAGTATAGCCTATAGCCTTCGAGCCCCTGGTCGCGGCTGGCCAGGTTGAAGCAGCCGACTTCCTTAAGCTTCTTATCTGCGGGTCACATCCCCACGGGCGCATTGTAGTCCTTGCGGAAGGTCCTGTCGGTAGGGAACCCGGCTTCCTCAAACCAGCCAAGGTTAATGCCGCTGAGCTCGGGCGTCATAGAACGCCCCGTCTTCTTGGCAGCCTCGTCAAAGAAAGAGTTCCACCTAGGTATGATTTTAGTAAAAGTGCTGGGGCTACGGCGCGACATCCTCGGCGAGAGACACCCCGACACGATCGAGAGCATGGCGGACCTAGCCATTGCTTAGCGCCGTGAGAGGGCCTCCTTTTGCCCTTGGAGAGCCTCGGTTGTGAGACCAATGATATTACCTAATACAAATGAGGCTGAGGGCGGTGACAGTTGCTATTCTTATGCCGCCATCCACTCCGGACAGTTTGATACTACCTAGCAAGCCACACACCCAACAAACTCGCTCCATGGTTCATCAATCACGGCCCCAACGTGAGAAAGACCGACCAACACCTTTTCGTTTCCGCCTCCTCCAAGACCCTGGGAAGAATCAAATCCCATCCTGAAGAGCTAAACAGCGCAGCCTACCAAAAATGGTGATTAGGGTAAGCAAAGTTAAGCCAGCCTGAGCAAATCCTAAATAGGTGCAGGGTGAGTAATGTAACGTGCTCGAGATACGAAAAAGGAAATTTCGTGTGCCTAGATTCGTCACACAACGCACCAGGGATCATCAGATAGACACCGCGTTTACACATTTGTGTAAGACATATCATAACTTAAAGGGGCTACCCGGAACTTTTGCTTCCTGAGGCTTCAGTAGCCAGCTCACTCTCGCCAGGCGAACATATCGAGTTACAAAGTCGTGTATATATAAGGAATAACAAGATGTAATGATAGTCAAACTTGGAGATCCAATATCAATTTCAACTCTGAAAACCTAGCTTTCAAATTTGATATAGGCCCCGGATGTTATGATCTAAGATTTTGTTTTACATACACTCTATTACCAACTCAATTCAGGCTTTCTATACTATAAATTGTTCCTCCCTTCCAGTATATAAAATGCTAGACTGCGAAGTCGGATTGATATGAAGCTGGTGATTCTCGTAACTACCAGCCTACAGATAAAATCACCTGTCAAAAGTGATGCGCTACCCCGCTTTAACGAGTGCCGGCCCCCCCATATAACACGACGCGTCACCCATCCTTTTCCCTCGACCACCACACGGGCAATTCTGGGTTAAAATGTGTGATTTTAGTATAGAATTATCACCAAATACCCAATCTGGCCTACTAAAGCGTCAGGAGCTAACGAAAGAAGAGTGTGCCTCCATTATTACAGCTTAAATAGCTAGGGTACCATGTAATATTTTAGCTAACAACTTTAACTACTATCCCTCCACTATTACGCGCATATACCAGCGCTTCTAAATCTACTAAACTGTTTAGAATCAGCTTAAAAAAGGCCAGCCATAGTTAATTAATTATTAATTAGTGTGTTACTTACAGTGATTAATAAAACAAAATCTATATATAAGCTAGGCAGCCCTTAGCCTTATAAGTTAAATTACCTTTAACGCTTTATTAAGACTAAGATATTCCGTTATTATTAAGTACGTAACTACTAGAGATATAAAGCGTAACTAGCCCTAATAATAATATGTAAGTATACGTTTTCTAGCTTTAACAGTTATTTAAAGAAATTAAATCGCGTAGGAAATATATAGTATAAGGATTACACTTATATTATCTTTAAAGTTTAATATAAGTAATAACCTATATTAAGAAAGGTAATATTAAGCTTAATATTACAAGCTCTTATATTAAAGATTATTTTTATCTATAAGTCTTATATAATGAACTTTTTAACTAAAGAACTTCTATTAATAAATATATTAAGCTTAACTTATAAGGGAAAGGTGTAAAATACGTTAAAGTCTTAAGTGATATATACCTTATATAAGCTGGAGAACTTTTATATAAACGCGTGTAATCCGCCAGTAAAAAAAAAACTTAATAGAACTTAAATAAGATTAGATTATCCTAGATGACGCTTATCAGAGGTTACAGACTTATAGCGTTTCTATTATTATCATATAGCATAATCCATTTATTAAAATAGCTTTATTTTAAGTAATCTAGTATAAAGGCTTAGATTTACTCTAACTGCTTTAATAAATTACCTGAGAGTATTAATACAGTCGGGATACTTACAAGTAAGTGTATGTAGTAAATTACATGCGTAGTGTATATATAGAGCAGTAGATTATATAATTACAAGATATTAATCTCTGCTATATATATGTAGTTTGAAAGGTAATGATTTTAGTGTTTTGGTAACGAAGTGGCATAAGTTTTAACATATCTTTAAAAAAATGTATTCAGGGCATCTGGCTGTAAACTTAAATGAGAAGTGTTGTAACCTAAGTTATTAAATAGATATATAGGTTGTAAATAGTTAACTAAAACAAAGATCTACTATTATTATAAAGAGTAAATACTATAACACAGTTTTTAATTTAGCATTAATGACAGTGTAAGTAACGTGTTAATCAACAATGTTAACAAAGTAGCATTATTATAAGTCACTTCAGGTCATTATAAGTCACCTAAGTTTGTAAGGCTGTAGTTTGCTAAGCGTAAAAATTTATTAGGAGCGGGGCAGCTACATTAACCGCCTTTACGTTAGCTACCTCAGTATTAGAAAATAAGTGAAATTTCATTTAACTATATCCCATTTCCATCCTGGGACTTGTGTAACTACGATTAACCTGTGACTAACCTGAAACTGGTTATATATACTATTGCTGCTAATTACTAAAAGGTATAAATACAAACGTTATCTTTAAATCTACTAGCCTCAGATGAAACGTAACCGTAAGGCCGGTAAGCAAAACACCTTTCTCTTCGGTGTTAGCAACAAGCGATGGATATCCGTTTCGGGATGGCTTGCAGTTTGGTTGGAGCTGGCCGCTGGCGTTGCTAATGTTGGCATTGGCATTACTGAGGCTAGCCTCAAGACGATAAGCCCAAGGAGGAGGGGCATCAGCGGAGCTCCCACCAGGCGCTAACGGGACTGCACCTAAACTGGAGGCACGGAGTCGGAGCCGAAGCCGCAAGCATGAGAGTGTTGGAGGGGGGCGGAGGCGGATGGTTGCACCCCAGGTCTTATTCTTGCTGCCCTTAATCCACTTGTCGAGGGCGGTGTTGTCAGAGGGACGCGACGGGAACTGCACTAACGAATCAGAATGCTCATGAGAAGGCCCCAGCCAGGGCAGGACGGTTCTGCTGTGGCGATAGATGTCGCCCATCAGCCCAACCTCCCGGCTACGCTCGTTAGTATCCTGCTGGTTGATGTAGATCTGGTCGGTGAAGAGGATTCTTAACCGCTCCTTATCTCGGAGGTAGCAGAGGGCCAAGGCAAGCGAGGCCGTGATGGGGATTTGCCTAGCCGTATGCTGGGAACCTGGTGTCTCAATCGTGATATAACAACTGGATTCAAGTGTGGCCTGGCGGGTTAGTAGCGCTGCGAGCGTGAGGCCAGCCGAGCAGTAGGATAAGGCGTCATACTCGGGGTTACGGCTCATCCGGGGTAGAAAATAAGGGATAGGGTTACCGCCCCACATCCACACAGGAAAAAAACCACAACCCTCATATGCAGCGCATGCCCCTGCCGGCTCCACAACGCCACCCAACCAACCCTTGCATGGAACCATTCCACTAACCAACAGTTACATGAATCAAAGTCAACCTAGGCGCGCAGGACAGTAAATCGATTAGCAGGCTAAGCTGCGCATATGCAGTACATATCCGCAACTCAGCTAACGTATCTAAAAAGCGGTTTTTCTCCCCTCCGCTCTCCTTTTCCCTCTCCTCTTCACTCGCAAAGCCACACCTACACCTTAAGCCGCGCGCGAACATATCCTACGCATATCCTAACCATATATTAATATAGAATAGAAAAAGCCAGTAGAAGTAAATTAGCTTTTAACAGCGAAGGGAGTTATACTTTAAGCTAAGTGGGAGATAGTGGTAGCTGTGTTGGTCGCCGTAGCGTATATGCGGAGAATATCGAGAACTAGCTAATGTAGTTTAAAGAGAGGGTAGATAAGCTAAACTTTATTTAGGCTTTAGATACGGTATGTGCAGGACCTCTATATGTTAAGTATGTGTTAATGTGGCTAGCCTGTCACTATCAGCTTTAACGGCAGATATTCCGTTTAAATTACGGAAATCCTGGATGTGACTATAATTCTAGTATATCTATAGACCTTTAAGGCTAACCTAGCTACAATCGTTCATCTA
>Ga0247780_1000783_pt1 | contig 25714 bp, 21 predicted proteins | sample UWRJL079202R5_FD_179927 | JGI IMG/M metagenome (GOLD analysis project Ga0247780, IMG submission 179927) | Plant litter microbial communities from Arlington Agricultural Research Station in Wisconsin, United States - UWRJ-L079-202R-5 | ecosystem: Environmental > Terrestrial > Plant litter >... | reverse complement strand
CAGGCGCCCTGCCGAACCAGGCTTGGCTGGAGCGCAGGGGCCTTGGATCATGTGCTCTCCCCACACACAGGGAGCTTCCATTTGTATATAACTGGGGAGTGCTTCGCACTCCCCTTTTCTACCTAATTAAGTCACTTTGCAACTGCACTTCCGCTGCTCCCATGGGCTCCGTACCCTCAGTGAAACGTTCCACACCTTTCCACAACTCCACAGCGGGTTGATCTCCATCGAGCCAAACTTGTTTGTAGTCCTGTATTTAAGGGACGGCCCTGAAAGCTGGCACGTGGATTCGTTGTCCTTTGCTTGTTAGGCGACTCTCAGGCTTCAATGGCTCCCTGGAGTCTACCAAGATTGGTTCTAGGGCGTTCGTTAGAGGCGGAATCGGTTGTCCTAGCCCAGGCCCGCTCTCTTCGTCCTTCGGAGTGTGTGAAATGGCGACGCGTCGGAGCCACGAATCCCGATCCTGCTCTGGCGGAGCACGAGGATAATAGAGGAAGTGGGCATCTGTGAGGGAAAAGGCCGAGGCAACTATGCTAGGCTCTTGGGAGTCCGCGAGGCAATTTCGTAATGACGTGAACAAAGATAAAGGAGGCTTTGAACCCTGCAATTTATTAGTAGGTAGGAAGCGTTAGTCAAATAACTGAGCTACCTGAGTTTGTAGACTGGTGTTGTGTGACTTACCTGTCTCATGAACCTTGACTGTTTCGTGTGTCCTAACTCGTGTTTTTGCCGCGCTCGCACTTCCTGCTCGACTTTCCTCTCGAAATTCGGGGTTTCCCATGGAAACCTGGAAGACGATCTCACCCATCGTTTGAGTCGGAACCATAGGTTGAACGATAGTAAGTCTCGTAACCACCGTCGCAGTCGTAAGCGCAACGACGGACGCCATTCATGATTCCTATCCCGGCGCTGGCTGGATAACCACACGCACTCTCGTAGCGATGCCTCGAGGAGTGGTACCCATGTTACGGAATTGGAACCCCGTTTTGGGCCGCTGCGATAGACAGCAACCAGCTCCTCGACTACCTGCAAGATGCCCTTCCGCCGTTCCATCGGAAGTCCGAAGAACTTTACGCCCATCCACTATCAGGACGACAAGCACGGTCGAGGGGAGCAGTGAGACCAGTCTCCCAAACACTGACAAGATACTGACGATATATTCAGGAACAAGCTCGTCAACGAGTGTGGCCAGCACAGCCTGATCGAAGTCCCTGAACCTATCCAAGAGTTGCAACAGCAGACTCATCGCTAGCTCTGAGGGTTTCCCGTTGGCATCTCCCCGGTAGTCCCGATGCTGACTGCAGAAGAAAGCGAGGGGTATGAGGTTTGTCCTCTGTGACCTATTGCTGTGACCTGTCCATCGTAAGCAACGTGCTGTACAGCGTCGGCAGCTGGTATTCTCACAGGCGACTGTCGAGTTGATAGGTTTTTTGATTGCCAGCTCGCGGGGACGGGGGCACTGAAATGTCCCGCGTTGCTGGTCCGTCTTCTAGTTTACTTGAGCCAGAGTGCCGATCTTGCGGCATGGCCACAAGAATGCCAGATCAATGACAGCTGGACCTTTTGCTGTACAATTGTTGTCGTAAGTGCTACGAATAGTTTCAGCCCTCGGTTTGCCCGGTAACTGCTAACAATCGTATCACAGAATGGTTTGGGGCTCGGTTGCGAAAGGATCAATACCGTTATTCCGCGCACACCCCGCCGAATCAAGTGATGTGATGACGGACACCAGGTTTTCTTTAGATGACGCAGGGAATAAAGGTGACTGGAGTCCGAAAGGAAGATATTAGAAGCAATTATGCTTATCTCTCGTGCATGTCTCGTATTTCAAGTTTTAGCCGCAAGCTTCAGAGCAGCGCATGCCATGATAGCTCTCGATGCCACTGCAAGAAATTATTTCGCGGTTTTCCAATGAGAATTGATGGCAAAGGTATGAGTAGAAATGTTGCAAAGATGGAGCAAACGGCCTGAGTGAGAGTCCGAATTCAAACTGACTGGGTCGGGAGTGAAAACGTAATTTGACTCGGGAATCGCTCGAGTCTGGTGGAAATCAGACCACAGAAAAGCTCCGTCGATCGCTCTTGCCGTTAGGGGGACTCCTGCGTTTTCTCTGCCCCACACCAACATTCGGAAACCTCCCGTCCCTCACAAATCCTGCAGCGTAGCCCTGACAGCATCGTCCAGCGTCGGAAGACCCTTGTCCGTGTCGATACCGAGATACTTCTTCGCCCTCGACGACCTGATCCTCATGGCAGTCCCAAAACCCTCCGCAATGTGCCGGCTCCACAGTGCTTCGACGCCCCCAAGACTCCCAATCACCAAATCAGTGATCTCCTTCTGCGGAATCTCCTTGATCGAGTCACTGTTGTTCAGCAGACCCTCTCCGCCGCACCTCTTCAGCGCAGGAAGTAAGTGATCCTCCACGAACTCCCAAAAGCTCAGCTCCAGCGACGAAACAAAATAATACGCCCTCGGTCCCCAAACTTCACCATGCGCTTCCCCACCCTCAATGACCCGCAGCGCGTCGGCCACCAACGCGATATAAACCTCCGCAAGTACCGCGGTATCCACAAACGCCGTCACATTCTTTCCCTCGCCGCAAACAAACCCTCCACCAATATCGCGCACCGCCTTCAGTAGATACGGAAAGGTGATGGGCGCCGCGTGCGTGCGACTCGGAGAGCGGCCGACCACGAAGCCGGGCGCGACGATTGCCGTGTGCAAGGTGGGAGCGGCAGCCGAGAACACCTGCGTGTCGGTTTCCGAATGCGTCGCTGAGTCTGGTAGCGAGTCGAAGTCGGCGATGTCGTCCCAGACGCGGCCGGGGGTGAAGCCATTGGGGGCGTCCCAGATGCGGGCTGCGCCGGAGGTGTGGATGAGGAATTTCGGGGATGTTGGCGAGGTTGAGAGGCCGGTCAGGATGGAGGCGATACCCTTTCCGTAGGGAACGTCAGGCGCGCAGTCTGTTGGGTTGGGGTTAGTGATGGGATGCGAGGAGACATGGGAGCCGTGGAGGAGGGCGCTCACTGATGACGATGTTGACTTCAGAGGCCTTTTCCTCTAGGAGCGACAAGTCCTCAAGGACTCCGATAACCGGGACGACATTGGATGGAAAAAGCGTTTTGAGGGTGTTGCCATCTTGTTCCGAGCGGACCAGGGTGTCGATTGACACTTTGGGGTACTTGGCAACAAGGGCCTCGAGTACTGCGGAGCCGATGTTGCCCGAGCCGCCGATGCTTCGCGGGCTTCAGGTCAGTGATTTTGCTCGGTCATCGGCGTTACCATCGGCAAGGTTTGCTTACAACAGAATTCGGGGAGCCATTCTGACCGTCTTTGCAGATATCTGCGAGAACCCACGTTGTCTAGACAGAAAACAGGCTTTTGATGCGAAAACCTTGGAAAATTCGCCAAATGTCTCTAGGAAGACATGCAGCGTCTCCAAAAGAATTCAAACCAAGAGTAAAAAGATCGCCTATCACCCTGAAGTGCTCTTTATACGACGAATACTGCGGGTCACAGGACGGCAGTTACATCGGGAGGCCCAACACGGACAGACTGAGCTCAACTGCATTTCTTGCTCAGCATTCGATAACGAGCTGCGCCCCAAGCTTCCAAATGTGATTCATCAGACTGTGTGACAGCCTTGCGGAAACATGATCAAGGTGGGTTACTTGCATGTATCTCGGCTAGACTCATTCCCCCTTTCGCCATCCTTGCCGAGTGCGGTGCCAGAGTCAGGAAGATCTGCAATGCTGCTCAGTATGATTATGCAGGTTTCCTCCCCGCTTCCCTATCCGGTGGCCCCCAGGCTGCGATGCAACATCGCGTCAAGCAATTGTCCAATGTATGCGCCTCATCCCGCCCTTCACCTGGCTTCTGGTGTATCGCATTGACACCACTCGTGGATGCGGGTGCGATAACCCGATGAGAGCGGCACTGATAATGATGTAGTCAGCGAGCAGAACGCGCAATCGCTACTAATTACTGTTTGCTGGTCGGGATATAGGTGCGCATCTCAATCGCTTCGGGCTTCCACGGCCTCCCCACGGGACTAGTATATTCACGAGACGCGGCATCGTATTCGACAGTAACCTGCCGCGTCTGATGGATCCTTATCTGGCCTGTTTGGTCGAGTGTAAGGATGCTCGTCTCACTGCCGTCATCCGGCTTCAGCGCCGTGACCACGGCATTGCTGGAACCAAGGCCGCCGCGGAAACTACTTTGTTGGTCCGATTTGATGTATTGGCCCGACTTTCCACTGGTTCCTGGGGTTCCGTATGAGTCGTACTGGCGCACCATATCACGGAATAGGATACGACGGACAGGAATCGAAGATGCCACGATGGCGGAGTTAGGCTCGGCGTGGATCCATATGCTTAGTCGTGCGAGACGGTATGAAACTGCGATCACCGAGATTTAGCAAGAGAGTGAGTAGACCACCGTCACCTCTAGACTTGAAACTTACAGGCTGTCCCAACAGTCTTCGCGAGCCCAAACGACTCTACAGCCTTTATGATCGACACAATGGTGTCCCAGACGGCTCGCGGCGCTGCGGCGCTTTTCACTTTTTTTTCTGGTCTGACCAATGCGCTCATTTATCTGGTGTCCGTGGGGAGGTACCCGCGGGGAGGGAGGTGTCTTCGAGAGCGACCGGTTTCAATGGCGTAGGTCAATCAATCTTCATATCAACTCATCCCCTTCATCCCCCCCACACAAATGCCATGACTATTTTATGAGTGGCCCTAACAATATGTCTTTCGTGTCAATCAGTGTGATGCTCTTGTCCAGGCCGGTCTGGGAGACGTGCTGTGCTTCGCCGGAGACGGCGAGTATGAGGGCACTGTCCTGTCGTACTATGCAAAGGACGTCCAGGACGTCAAGCCGACGTGCATCTTGAAGCCCAAGACGTCTGAAGATGTGGCGAAGGCTATCAAGGCACTCAACACCGACGAGGGCCGCGCATTCCCTGTCGCCGTTCGCAGTGGTGGCCATGCGCCGTACGCGTCGAACAACGTGAAGGATGGCGTCACGATCGATCTTGGCAAGTTCAACTCGGTCACGTACAAGGGATGCAAGAGTGGTTCGGGCACTGCATTCGTTGGTAGTGGTGCGCGTTGGAACGAGGTGTGTTCAGTGCTTGAGCCGAAGGGCATCATGGTCGGCGGAGGACGCGAGGGCCACGTCGGTGTGGGTGGTTTCCTGCTCGGTGGTGGTAAGTTGCCTCCCCTCTGCTTCTTGGCTTTGCTGACACGATGCAGGCTTTTCGTGGTACTCTGGAAAGCGCGGTATGTGTGCGGACGATGTAGTCGGCTACGAGGTTGTCCTGGCCGATGGAAACATCGTCATGGCCACCGCCACCAGAAATAAGGACCTCTTCAAGTCGCTCAAGGGCGGCTTGAACAATCTCGGCATAGTCACTAGGTTCGAAATCAAGACATTTGCAGGCAATGAAATCTACGGTGGCGTCATGGCGTTCCCCTAGACGTAGAAGGAGGCCGTCGTTGGGCGATTCATTGACATGGTCGAGAGCAACAGCCAGACCCGCACTGACACGGGTTTCGTCTCTCTGTCATGGACCCCTGTTCTCCCTGCCCCCAACGTCGCATTCATCACCGCCAATGTCGACGGCGTGGACAATTCAACCACCTTTCCCGGACTGGAAGACCTTACCCCCTTGGTCGAGTATAGGGCGAAGATGCCCCTGACTGGTCTGACCGCCCAGCTGGCTTCCACCCTCGGTCTGTACAACGTCTGGTACACCCTCAGCTTCCACAACACCATCGAAATGGGCCGTAAGGTCATCGAGGTCTTCGACGCACTGGTTGCCGAGTTGACGGGCCAAATCAACGATCCAATCCAGCTCATCTTCGTCCTCACACCCCTGCCCAAGACCTACAGCGACAGGGGCGCTGGCAACATCCTCGGCCTCGACAATCTGGAGCGCAACTCCATCGTCTAACAGCCCGAGGCCATCCCCCCGTCGCAGACACACCAGGCCCTGCTAAAGGAGAAGCTGAGGGAAGCCACTGCCGCCATTGAGGCGTATGCTAAGAGCACGGGCCAGGACACAAAGTGGCTGTACATCAACTACGCGAACCCGGAGCAGAACCCCTTGTCTGGGTATGGTGCTGACAACGGCTTGTTCTTGCAGCAGACGGCGAAGAAGTATGACCCGTCGGGGTATTTCCAGACTTCGGTGGTGACGGGCGAGTTTAAGCTTAACGATTTGGAGTGATGATGAGGGGGTTGGGCGGAGCTACGCTGACCAGTTGCTGTAGCACGATATGTATCATAACTTAATATGTTAAGAACTAATTGCCCACGTTTGAACGTGCGATGGCATTCATTGTCCGGCTCGGAGCATCATCTATGGTGGGAAGACAAGCGAAGGGTGAAATGACAAAAAGAATGGTATCTCTCCCGCCGGGAATTGAACCCGGGTCCCGAGCGGGTTCAAAGAATGACAAGCTCATATACTGACCACTATACTACGGAAGAATTGTGGATGTGCGCATCCACTGTAGTGAGTTGGGAGCATGACTTGGAAGGCCCCCTATAAAGGTACGGTTGGATGATGACCCATGATACTTTCTTCGGATGCAACGCCAACAGCCATGATTTTCAATTGAAACTCACACCATCGTCTCTCTCCCCCCTTAGAACGGCCGGGCAAAACAGAGTATTAGTGAAGATATCTCCCAATGGATCTGACAGGCCGCTGAACAATGCGATTTGGCCCTGCACGTCCCCCTTGCGAGACGCATTACATGCACCTCCTTGGGAAGCCATTGCAGAACCCATATGGTCCACGGGATAGAGGAGAAAGTACTACATGAAGAGGTGCGAATGGATGTTGGAACAGTTGAAAATGCTGCGGCTAGCAATGCACTCCGTTATGGACGCTATTTAGATTACCCCCCCTATTGTCTACGCAATCTCTAGCGTTTCTTTGGAATATCAAGGCGAAGAGGCTTTAGAATAAAGAACACAAAGCTTCTCTTCTCGTCGAGTTCGGAAAGTCCCGCTTCCAGACAGAGCCTTTCATACCTTGATCCCTCATCAAAAAGCGACAGTAGAGAAGACAAAGGGTTCAGCTCCAAGTCTTTTACTCACAAGAAAGAGTCAAGATAGCCCCCTAACTTCATTCCAACAAAGTCTACAGAAAACATATATATACTAACTTACAAAACCCTCAGTTGACCCAACCTTCTCCTCCTCACCACACTCATCGCGAACCCATCCAACCTATCTCCAATCCCCAGCCAGCCAAGCCCATCTTCTCGCATCACCACCCCTCTCTAAAAAAACAACCCCACCACTGCGAATATGACCACCAACTACAGAGACGCCACCGGCAGCCAAATCAACGCCGATGGACGCGCAGGCATGATCTACATGATTCCCCGCAGCCCCAATGAGACTGTTTTCTCCGAACCTAACAACAGGATTTATAGGGGCTGCTGGAACCAAGCTGTCTCTCAGGCCATAAATGCCTTTAGGCGCGATGTTGAGATGAAATATATGTACCGCTTGGATGACAAGTGTTGTTTTCTCTTTCTTGAAAAGAAGGGTAGGTAGGTAGGTAAGAGAGAGATTGGTTTGGGGGTGGAAATGGGTATACATTGATACTGGTTGTCAATGAACTGATTTGATCCAGATGGAGATATGAGTTGCGTGATATCTTTGGGAAATGAATGTGGTTAACGCTGTGAATGGTGACGCGTATAAAACATCACTGTGAGGGAGGCGCTGCCTCTAGATGTAAGGCATAAGGGGAATGGAGGAACCAATACGATCGAGTGCCCATGTTTCATCCCCTGCCTTTAGCTATTCATCACAGCAATGCTTCTCAAGCTTGAGTTGCGTTGCTGGGGACGCATACGCTGTGCCACCAGTGTGTCATTGATGGGAAGCTGTTAAATATGCCAGAATGCAAGATGCTGCCCACAGGTACCCATTCCTAATACTCCCTTCATCAAGATGAACAGCGAAGACCTCTAAGAAGGCTATGTTCAATAAACCGGCAGTCAAGTTCCCATCCACGAAATAAACACCCGCCTAGTCCCCATATTTCTTACCTTGACCATGCGCAGCCAAGTGCCAACAACGCAACCATCCCCTTCTTTTCCACCAGCCAATAGCTACCTCGTAGGGATGGGCGACGCACACGCCGCCGCAGTAGTCAGTAAATCCAACTCCGCGTATATTACCAATGGCTGCTCTGCAGTCTGAGCGCCAATCCAGTCAGAAAGGGGCCCGTAGAAATTAGAAATATCCAGATTCGAACCGCTTTAGTACCAAGTCCCGTTAGGCTGGCAACTTGCGAAGCCAAAACTGAGATAGGTATAAACCCTGGAAATCCTGTAGTTTGCCTGGACGACGAGTTTGATTTGTGTCGAGTTGTTCGCGCTCGTTGGGCTGGGATTCATCCACCAGGCGCCGACCTCGAGAGCCGCATTGATATCGTTGCCTCCACGGGGGACATATAAAGGTCCAGATATTCGGTACGGAACTTCGGAACGGTATGTCCCGATGTACCACCCCCAGCGGTTGCAGTTGGATATCGAGGTTCGGCTGATCAATTCCGTCACTCTTACGGCATTATTGTACGGGGTGCGGTAGCCCACTGCTGTCCCGACGGGGCACCTGATGGTCGGAGAAGTGGATGTCGTGGTAGTGGTGGTGATTGACGTTGATGTCGTAGTGGTTGTTGCTGTGGAGGTTGTGGGAGTTACGGATGTTGAGGTGGTGATACTCGCTGACGTCGTGATACTCGTTGATGTGGTGAATGCTGTAGAGATCGTAATGGTCGTAGTATTTAAGGTCACCGTCGTAGATATTGTGGCTGTAATAAGTTCATACACCCGGAAACGGAACACTACCTGAAGCGGAACAATAGCGCCACACAAAACCCACAAATTCCTACCCCCACAACACAACCATTACTTGGTCAATTAAGCTCAAACTTTAAACATAGGTTTTTATATACAAGGGTAATGTAAAAACAAAGTTTTGGATTTTTAGAATTTTTTTCCATGACGAAATATCAGTTTTGAAGTCTTTAAAGTTAACATCTGTTAAGACTTGCATTATATGTATTACGTAAGTAAAGTAAAGTCTTTCTGTGAAAATGAGTATTTAAATACTTAAAAAATAATATGTTACTTTTCTTACTTTTATAATTAAATTGTATAATTTATTATATAATTTTAAATATGTAAGAAATTATTAACTTTATAATAATAACATTATTAAAGTAAATAATATTAAGAAGAATGATAATGTTATAGTTAAATTAAGGTATTTAGAAGTAAGAAATATATAAGTGAGAAATATTTATACACTATTTATTTTATTATTAATATAATTGAGTTTTTAATATAGGTATAGATATAAAATAATTAATAAAACATTCACCACAATTGCTATATGTTTAGAAACTTATATATAGTAATATATCTACTATAAAATCTTAAAAACATTTTCCATTTTATTTTTACTACTTAGTTTAATAATAGTACTATTTTTAACTTATTTTTTTCTCAATATTCAAAATTATATAATATATTATATAATTTAGTTATAAATAAAGGAAAAGTGAAATGTTATTTTAAAAGTATTAAAGTATTAATCTATATAAGAAGAATTTACCTTGCTTACATAATACATATAATGCAAGTCTTAACAGATGTTGACTTTAAAGACTTCAAAACTGATATTTCGTCATGGAAAAAAATTCTAAAAATCCAAAACTTTGTCTTTACATTACCTTTATATATAAAAACCTATGTTTAAAGTTTGAGCTTAATTGACCAAGTAATGGCTGTGTTGTGGGGGTAGGAATTTGTGGGTTTTGTGTGGCGCTATTGTTCCGCTTCAGGTAGTGTTCCGTTTCCGGGTGTATGAACTTAATGCTTTTCCACAAAAGTCAAGAGCCAAAAGTCAAGAGCCAAAAGTCAAAACAAGAAGATTGAATAATCCAAAATGACATATGCTAGGGCTAGATGGTAATATGTGCCAGATAGTTCAAGCCATGCGCCAATGACAGACACCTCATCCCTTGGCAAAAGCCGCCTTGAAAGCTTCCTCCGCAACGCCAGCAATGTCAAGCACCTTTGCGTCGTATCCAGCGCCGCCTAGCACCGTGATTCCAAATGGCAACCGTGTCCCTTCCTCATCATTGTACATCCCCGCCGGCACGTTGACACCGCACATATCTACGACATTAGCGTAGTGTGTGAACGTCCCCAGCCTCGAGTTGAGCTTCAGCGGGTCTGCCGTCATCTGCTCAACCGTCGGATGCTGCGTCGTCGTTGGGACCACAAGCACATCGATGCCTCCGCGTAATGTGTCAAATGTCTGCTGTGCCTTGCGGGTCAAATCTATCTGCAGCGCTTGGTCCCGAAACACATCGTAGGCTGATGGTGGGTTTGCCAAGGCCCCGCCGAATAGCGCCTTGATGACGGGGTGGAGGTCCTCGAGCTTGGTTTGCAAAAACTCAAGACCGATGCAGGTCATGCGCTCGTGGAGAAGGGCGCCATCGTAGAGGAGGTCACCTGCGATCTCGAACGTCTTGTAGTCTACTGGAGTGAGGCGTCCGCCGCAAGAGCGGAGGATCTGAACGGCACGTGCAAAGAGGTCTTGGTACTTGAGCGTGCAAACTTCGAGGGCGGAGGGCGGTGGGATGGCAAAGGTGAAGCTTCCTAACCGGGGTCCGCGGAAGTCAGTCTTCCATGTGACGAGAGTGTGTGGAAGCTTCGAGAAGGGGTCGTCAGGGTCGTGCTTGGCGATTATCTGCCAGACCTTTCGAGCATCGGGGATCGAAGGCGCCACGACGGTGATGGTGTCGAGCGTACGGCAGGCCGGGACGAGACCGCGAGCCGAGACAGTTCCCTTGGTGGGTTTGAAGCCGATGATGCTGTTGAACGCCGCGGGGACTCGTCCGCTCCCTGCTGTGTCGGTTGCGAGGCCGAAGGAAACAAGCTTCGCGCCAACTGAGACTGCCGAGCCGGATGAGGAGCCACCGGAAATGTATTTTTCGCTGAAGACGCTGTGCGGGACGCCGTATGGCGAGCGACAGCCGGATAACCCGGTCGCCAGTTGGTCCAGGTTCGCCTTGCCGATGAAAATTCCACCTGCGTCGAGGACATGCTGCACCGCCAAAGCGTGCGATGTAGGGGTGTAGGCGTATTGGGGGCAGGCGGCAGTGGTTACGATACCGGCTACGTCAATGGTATCCTTGACCGAGAATGGGACTCCAAACAGCGGTGGTAACGGCTTGCCCGAATATCGACCCGTCAATTTCTGCGCCGCCGCAAGCACCTTCTCCCTGGGCTCGAGATGGATCCAAACGGCCGGGTCAACGGACTGGTATTTCTCGATCCGATCAAACACAAAGCCGACAACGTCGGATGGGGAGACTACGCCCTTCTTGTATCGAGAAATGAGCTCGTCGATCGGGGGTAGTCCATCGTCGGAGAGGATTGGCGGCGTCGAAGGGGGCGTGGTGTGGGCAAGAGCCTGAGATTTGCTGACCGCATCGAAGAAGTCAGGGCTCGTACCGATGAAACCGAAAAGACCATCTTGGCCGCAGACGATGTCCAGTGATGTGGCGACTTGTTGGGCGTCAAAGCCTTGGGTGCAGTCGTCGAGGATGCAGCACTGGTACCCGCGGTCGTTGCACTCGCGCAGCGTGGATGTGACGCAGCATCTGAAGGAGGATCAGCACATGTTGATAGGAACAAAACACCCCGTAGGCACTTACTCAGTTGTAACGCCTGCGAAGAGAAGGTGGGTAATCCCCCGGGAGAGCAGGATCCGGTGTATGTCGGTGCCCCAGAAACTACCCTTCCCAGGCTTGTCGATGATGACCTCGCCAGGCCATGGGGTTAGCTCTTCGACAATGTCGTGGCCGTATTCGCCCCTGACAAGGAGTCTTCCCATTGGGCCCTGGTCGCCGATAGTGAGGGTATGGTGGCCGTTTGGAGCTGATATCTGGCGAAGTCGTTTTGACGCGGGGAGGTCGGCCAGATCGGGTTGGTGCCCTTCGCGGGTGTGGACGACGTGCCCACCAACAGAACGGAAAACATCTAGGACTTTCTTGACCGTTGGGACAATGGCTCTCGCCCTGGAAAAGATCTCATCGTTGCCGCATTGGATCTCGCCGAAGCCGCCAGGGTCAACAAAGTCGCGTTGGATGTCGATGATGACCAGCGCTGTTGTGGCCAGTGGGAACTGGAACGCATACGGCCGGGCACTGAGCAGCGATAACAGATTGGGCCGGCCTGCCATTGTTTTTTTTTTTTCGGGCTCTGGCTGCAAGTGATTGGGCGGTGCAGGTGTTGCAGTCCAAGAATGTTGACGTCGATTTCGCTGTCAACACCCAAGACAAAGCGCTACCAAGAAAAAACCGACAGTCACCCGCAACACAGGAATTTGCAGTGAAGTCGGAAGGAGCGGGTGTCCGGTCGGCGGATGGCGATACGGAGCTGGCGTCGTCGTCGGGGTGCCCGAGTGCAATGCTTCGGCCGATCACCAAAACAGCGCGCGACAGCTCGGTCAGGGCGAGATTGCTACGGATAAGCAAATGTTGGTACCGGCGGCGCGGAGGGGGAAGCGAGGACCGGAGCTCGATCGGTATCGAAGGGCCGATGGCTGTCCAGCGGCCCGGTCAGGGAGTCGCCCGCTTGATCTTATCATTACTATATCACGCGGCATTGGTCGCCTGGACGGGCTGCAGCGTTGACGCAGGTCGACATGAGCCGTTCTGGCCATCCAATCCCAAGGTTGACTTACTTGTGGGGTTGCTTATCTTTAGCTGTTGACATGATAAAACTTGTGGTAGTGCGGGGTTGTCTTTGTGCTGCATTCGTCCAGCTTGGCGCACCCGGCGGGCCGACGGCCTCAAAGGAGAACGGCAAGGCCTAGGCTTATCACATCACAGGCCGTTCGGAATGCTGGGTGGCCTTTTTGAAATGCAGGAAGGCATTTTTAGCATACAAGAAGGCCTTTTCAGAATGCAAGAGGGCTGTTCTAAAATGCAGGAGGGCCATGTTAACAAACAAAAAGGCCTTTCAGAATGTATGAGGGCCTTTTTAAAATGCAGGAAGACCTTTTAAATATACAGAAAGGCCCTTGTAGAATATATGAAGGCCTGTTCAGACTGCACGAATGTCTTTTTAGTCTTCATGTAAGTGTTTTCAGAATGGGAGATGGCCTGTAATAACGAGAGCTATGGGCGGTCTTTGCGGTAGGAAGGCATTCTTTACACTGGCTTAGGGGTCCCTTCCATTTAGCACGAGCCTTGATACAAAGGCCGCTGCCTGTAGGCGCCGGCGGCTCTTCATCCAGGAAATTTGCCATGACATTGCGAATAATGTTGTTTTGGCACTCTACGGCCACACAATCGGCTGCTTCCGGATTCGCTGGAGAGATCGTCGGCCAACATTGGATTGTTGACATTTGCAGGGGTGATCTGTGCTCTTCCAGCTGCATTGATAAATGCAGATACTTTCGGTCCCGTCCGTTCCGGTAGTTGGTGTCAAAATCGCCAGCTCTTTCATCTGGCTCAGGCTGGCTACCTACCGGCGGGCCGTCGGTGGCAGCAGCGTTGGTGATCTGTGAGGGGAGAGATCTCACCGCTGATTGGATGCTAATACTGAACTCGGCCCACTCTGTGATAACGGCTTATCGCTAACCAACAGAGCTCGCCGTCGCGTTCCTTCCCGACGGCGACTCCCCACGCGTCCCCCACCGACCCCCAGATCCAATGCAGTTTCGTGCATCGCTCGCGCAGTCACAGCAGCCACCATTGGCCGCCTCTGGAGCGCCCACAACGATGGGTGCCCAAGCTCCGAGCCCAAGGCTCCCTGCATGGACTGGGCTGGACCTGGGGAAGCGGGGAGAGCTGTGACTGGACGACGCGCGCCACATGCAGCTTGCGTGTGGAGGCCTACACCCCCCTTTTGCTGCTGTCTGGTTATCCGTATCTGCAGTCCACTGCCAGGTTACTGGGGCACGGCCGTCGGCGGAGCTCACAGCAGCACGGCTATCTTATCTCGCGGCAACCTCTTCGAGCTCTGGAGCTCTGGCCCCCGACGCCGACGTCCTGGACGAGGCGCAATTGCGAGTGCGCCATTCGCAGCGCCAGCATGAGGCGCACCAGCCTCCCGCCATGATAGGCCAACGGGGCTGGGCCGCCTGCGTTCACCCATGTCTTGGCGCCCACTGCTCTCCCCAGCTCCTGGAGATCGACTTTGACGAAGGGACACAGCATAAATGACATGACAGCTGCTGCTTCTCCATGTTGCTCTCGACCGGAAAATCACACCACCCCCTCCCTCGTCAAGTGATTGCGAGGGCAAGCCATCCATCCGCCATCCGCTGCACGTGCGAGAACCCGTTCGAAGCTGTCCACCGGCACCATGTCGCGGAGGATCTCCTCCATCAAGGCGGACTTGAAGTCCAAGACCACCAAGGCAGGATGGGTCCTACCTCGTCAGTCGGGGTCGTTCGCCGACCCTGGCGCATGGTAAGCCTTCCACGCTCTTGCCTCAAGTCTCACATATTGAACTCAGCCGCAGGACAAACATTGACATGGATGTCACCCCCGAGGACCGCCGGACCTGGTCGGCCTGGACCATGGTAGGTTAATTCATTATATTCAATGTAGATATGGCTTCAGCTGACTGTCGGGAGTTCGGCTACTGGTTCTCCGACGCCCTCAATGCTCAGAGTTGGATGGCACCGGCCTCCATCATCGCCATCGGCCTGACCTGGTGAGTGCCCACACACCGTGTTGTTCCACAATATTGGCCTCTTGGTCCGTGCCCCCACATACAACCTTAATCCCTTTAGGGTTATTGGGGTCCTCGCCGTGTGCACGGACCAAGACTAAACCTGATATTGTGAAATAATACGGCACCTACCCAACACCGCGTAGCACATGATGCTCATGATGCTAATTCCCCTTGAGGCGCGAGGCCGTTGTCTGCATCATCTTTGGCAGCCTGGTCTGCACCGTCCCTCTCGTTCTCAACGGCATGGTTGGTGCTCGCCTCCACATCCCCTACCCGGTCGCCATCCGTCCCGCGTTCGGCTGGTACTTCTCTCGGTTCGCCGTCGTCGTTCGTGCCATCACTGCCTTGTTTTGGCACGCCATACAAACGTATACTGGATCGACCGCTATGACTCAGATGATCCGCGCCATCTGGCCCTCCTATCTCGACATCCCCAACCACATCCCGGAGAGCGTTGGCATCACCACCCAGGGCATGGTCAGCCATCTCATCTTCTGGAGTATTCAGTTCCCGATCCTCCTCATCCCGCCCCACAAGCTCAAGTGGTTCTTCGTTGCCAAGTGCGGTAAGTTCTGTCATGACGTCTTTTTATGATGGGTTGATGCTGACTCTACCCAGTGCTTGTTGTCACCACTTCCGTTGCGACAGTGATCACCATGACCAGCAAGGCCGGCGGTGCGGGCGACATCTGGAACTTGCCGTATGGCGTGCACGGCTCAGCCCGCTCGTGGCTCATTCTCTCCTCCCTGTCCAGTATCACTGGTGGTTGGGCAACCATGGCCACCAACATTCCCGATTTCACCCGCTACCTCAAGTCCGACAAGGGCGTGTACTACCAAGTGGCTTTCCTCCCGGGCATCCAGCTCATGCTTGGATTCTTTGGCATCATCTGCTGCTCCGCCTCCAAGGTCGTGTACGGCAAGTACATCTGGGATCCTCTTGAGATTGCCGCTCAGTGGGATGGCCCGTCTGGCCGTGCCGGTGCCTTCTTCGTCGGTTTGAGCTGGGTTGTGGCACAGATTGGTACCAACCTGTCGGCCAACGTCATCAGCTGCGCCAACGATATCTGCTGCCTCTTCCCCAAGTACATCAACATCAGGCGCGGTGTCATCATTGCTACTGTCACCGCTGCCTGGATCATGCAGCCATGGAAGATTATCCACTCGGCCCAGTCACTTCTCGCCTTTATGGCCGGTCTCGGAATCTTCCTCGCGCCCATCGCTGCGCTGCTGTCTGCCGACTTTTGGGTCGTCCACAGGCATAAGTACGATGTGCCAGGTCTCTACCGCAAGAACGGCCGCTACAGGTACAACAAGTACGGCACCAACTGGCGTGCCGTTATTGCCTTCCTCGTCAGCGTGTGCCCAACACTTCCCGGAATGTAAGTACCAACCGTTCATCAAACGTCACCAAGATGCTAACCGAACCCAGGGCCGCGAGTGTCAATCCAGACCTGGTCGGCAAAATTGGCGATGCTGACAAGTTGTACTTTATGTTCTACTTCTGGGGCTACACCAGTGCCTTTGTTGTTTACGCCGGGCTGTCTCACTTCTTCCCTGCCGAAGAGACCCAGATCCCGGAGACCATCTACGATGATGGCGACGTTATCTCTGGCGAGGCAGAGAAGGCCGACTCGGACACCCCTGATGACAAAAAGGGGTATGAGATTGACTCGTCGCCTGTTTAGCTGAGCGACGCGATGGAAATGGGCGGAGGGAGTTGTATTGGAGATGTGAACATGCGTGATGTGGTTTGGATGGCTTGAAGATACCCTCGTTAATGACAATTCTGTAATGATGTGCCACTGGAAATGTTTTCTTAACTTTGAACTACCGTATTATTCCACAATATTGGCCGTAACTCTTGGTTCGTGCCCCAATGGACAACCCTAACCCCTTCAGGGTTATGTGTCGAGCGAAGGGTTGGGGTTGGGGTTCTTGCAGTGTGCACGGACCAAAGGTAAAGACCAATTTTGTGGAATAATACGGTATCTATTACGAAGCTCCGGCCAAAAGGAAGGGTCACCTCAGTCAGTGCGGAAGATACCTTCCTACTGTACAGACCACCCATAACTTTCATGATTCCAGGCCATCTCCCATCCCGAAAACATCGACATTAATACTGAAAAGGCCTTCCCGCATTCTAAAGAGGCCTTATTACATTTTAAAACTGAATGTTAAAAAGGCCTGTGATGTCTAAGCTAAGACCTTACCGTCCTAGAGCAAGACTATGTGGGAATTCTAAGATCACATTTTCTCACAGAGGTACCCTTTCTGTTGGCCCAAGCCTTCGTAATTGTCCACCTTCTGCAGTTTGATTCTTCACGATAACACCCATTACTTCTATCATACATCATATTCCTTCTATTATCGTACAGCACCATTACGACATGAAACCCTTCTTTCCGTCATTATCGGCATCCTTGTACGGGTTCAGCCGGTCGATAAGGCTGGGCTTCTTCTCAGTTGACTCCGCACCAAGTCCAGTCGTACCTGAGGGCGACATCGTCGACTCCTTCGTGCTCGACGAAGAAGTCTCATGAACACCCTTGCCCTGAGGACATCCCTCAAAAGCATTGGTCCGAGTCCCGCTTCCGCCAAGCGTACTACCCGACTTCTGGAACTCGCTCATCGTGACCGGCTCCTTGGTCGAAGTCGGATGAATCCGCGCAGCATTATGATGCACCTCATGGATCGGAACCGCCGTGTGGATCACCTCCGGCTGAATCACCTCCTTCTGGATGACCGGCTGCACCGTCTCATGCACATGACTACACGCCACCTCACCGTCAGCACAACCCGACCCCCACCGGACACAAAAACGGAAAGGAAACATACTGATGCACATGCTCGCCTTGCACCGTCGAGTTCCGGCTCTGCGTGTGCTTCGTCTCCTCCACGTTGCGCGTATCATGCAGCTTTCCCGCCTCAGCCTTCATCGCCCGCTCTGTGCCCTGCATGTCGCGGTGGTCGAACTCGCGGTGGACAGTCCCAGCAACGCGGTGCGAGTGCTGCTCCGGAAGGGTCTCGCTGGCCGCGACCGGCTGGACGGTGCGGTGGTAGTGGTCTTGGTGCACTTCTTGCTCGACCGCGGTAGAGACTTCTTCGTGCTGCGTAGGCTTGATGGTCTTTTGCTCCACGGCCGGGGCGGTCTCCTCGTGGACGGTGGTGTCGTGGTGGCCGGCCTTGGACATCATGTCGCCGATCACCTTCTTGGTCTTGTCCATGGGCATGTTGGCGGTTTGGGGGTTGTGGATGGGGTGGTTGTGGGGTTTGGGGATTGTTGAGTGAGATGAGGTTGATGGGATGATTCAAGGAATTTGTCTTGGCCAGGGGAGGTTCTGTTATATCCGAAGGGGGAGGAAGCTCGAACAGTGACGTTGTGCGAACGGCATGAGGTCATCCAGCCATCAACATTAGCATCGAGCTAAGACCCGCCCCTGCTTGACTAGCAAGGTTGGACAGTTGGAACGCCCCGAACCCTATTGCGTCATGGAAACCAACGGCGGACACTTTGGAGCTCGTTCCTTCGGGGCTTGCGTGCAGTGTGTCGCAATGGATCGGTGTGTTTACCGCCGATCCAGGGGTGGGCACTTGGGTAGTTAGCATCAACGACAGACGCACCGACAACAGAGTTTAGAAACGCATCATACACGACACGCGTCTGACGGACACAGCTTCGGAGACTTTTCCGTGTGGCTAGCAAGTCCGCCCGCTGCTCAGCGCAGGCTCGATCACAGGCACGCAACGCGATTTTGGTGGTCAGAATGAACGCTTGCTTTGAGGGTTGCAGAGAGGTGCATCTTCTGAAACAAAGGGCAATGCTCATTCCAACAAGCACGATTGTCAAAGCATATGGCAAGATGATTGCCTCGAGGAGGTAACTATTTCGAGAATTGTTGTCATACCGTCGCCGTACATTCACACCGGTACAATCCCTTTCATCACAATGGCACAACAGCGCGGCACCGGCGAGGCAAACTCCTGGACCACAGGCGAAAGGAAGACGGCGGACCTCGATCAAACTACGACAGAAGCACCAAGTAGGATCCCATCAATTGTATGACTGGGTGCAATATCTGACACAGAAACCGCCCAGCAATCACCCAGGAGACAGTGAAGCCCTCCCGGCACGAGATAATCGACGAGAAAATTGAGCGAGAATACCATACACACGAAGTGTTCCCCCAAATCCAACCAATATACCAGAAGGAAGTCTTGCCAGCGCGGCACTACGTGCAGGATCAACAGGGTAAGCTCACCGAAGTAGCCGAGAAGGACGTACCGTTGTACATAGGCCCCAAGAAGGGCAGCCCGGAGCAGGAGGAAACAGCGGAGAGTACATTGGCTGCGTCGACCACGGCAAAGATGCCAGCGGAGCGCGGCGTGCATACTTATGAGAGTCATGAGGGTGGTAAGAGGAGCATAAAGCAGAGAATTCGGGATCACGTGCACAGACATTAACTTTGATAGGGGTTGAATCGGAATAGGACGTATTTGGAGTTTAATGCAATGGAATTTCGTGGCACACAGCTTGCGTCCCAACTGCCCTGTAAAACAAGTACCCGATGCTAAGCGAACGCTCTACCAACTGAGCCACACGCCCTGATGAGATGCTGATGTTGAAGGTGTCTCGTAGCTCGCCCCTAGGGCGGGTGAGTGGGGGAAGTTGTTGGTTCAAACCAATGTGTATGACGCGATCTAGGAATTGCTGGTTTCCACGATCTGATTTCCAGTTTAAGCCCCTGAACCAACGAGAATAGCAACGTAAACGCCAACCTCAGCCCTATTCAAGTATGAAATGGGTCAGCGCAGCCCTTGTGAATGAAATCAGAGCGCTCTTCATAATGAGCGTCAGTGTACCCCTGGCAAGCCTCTTGAGCAGTGACAAGCACTGGTAGAACCTTGCCATCAATCCTCCGCCGGAGTGTCTGGCCTGTTACTTGGTTGCTGTGGGAGAACATCGGGATATCAGTCAAAGTCACGCCAATCCTAACATAGGAGATCGGGTTTACATCACCAGGCAGCATACCATCCCCATTGTCGTCTACCCCCGTGGACTTAATGCTTGCGGATACGGAGGTGGCAGCGTCATTTGGCCCTGGGCCATTATCGTGTCGAACGTCGACTTGCTGAGAAGAACGGTTTGGAGGGGGTTTGAGCATTGACACAACGGCTCATTCTGTAGAGGCATGAGACGATTACACGAGCGTCCTTATGTGGACATTGAGTGTTGGTAAACTAACTGCGGTCGTGGGAGTAGAACTCCCATCCGTATCACTGGGAGCATTGGTCTTCGGATTGGAAGTCATCTCTTCTGCTGTTCTCGAGGTTCCCGTGGGCTTCTGGGTCAGGTTGCGCTGACGGAAGGGTAGCTGTTAGGCAACAGACGGGTCAGGGTTCTGATCAAGAATCACTAGCAGAATAAAGGCGCATGCCGTGGTATGTTCTCGGCACAGCCCTGCTCGTTGCTAGCGCCGCTTTGATGAGGGGGCAAGAACTCCCATCCACAACTAACCGCACATCCCACACCAAACAGTCCAACAACTAGGCCAAACCACCATCATCAGCCTCCGGCTCCCTCTTCCACAACACCGCCGCCCAGCGTCTCAGCCAGATCCTCCCAAACCTGTCTCGCCAGACGGCCATACAGCTGATAGCGGGAGCTCACAGCCCTGTCTTCCAAAAGGCTTTCCCGAGACTAGCAAGTGCGTGTCGTGGAGAAGGTCGCGGACTCGCTGTGGGGTGTGTTTTTTCTGATGCTAGATGTGTCCGCAGGGGCGTTTGTGGCGTCATAATTTTTGTGTGCAAGTCTGAGTCGACAGTGGAAGTCCATGTGCGGGATGTGAGGAGGTGTCAATAATGTGAAGTTTGCTAATCTGATGTTTTGGGACAGCGGCGGAGGATTTGTTGAAGCTGGAAGGCGGTCGGTGGCTTCAACTGCGGACTTGGGGTCGATAAGCAACGTGCTGCTGCTGCTGCTGCAGAAAACAAAGCAATTTTAGTGAAGACCACAGTAAGGCACCTCGGGTAATATGTGCGTTCATGACGGAAATGCAAATTGACCTATAATTTCAACAACACCCAATCCACAAACCTGTAACCAGTCTCCCATCATCTCTCATACCTAAGCTATATCTCACGATCCATCAGTGCAACACACCGAACTCCCGCCACCCACCTATCTAGTTAGTCCGCCCCAACAGCCGATTCGCAACATCACTCACATACGAATCCGTCGCGCCCCTCCCATCACTCAGATTATTCACATTCACCGACCCCGAATTATACGCCCTCAGCGCCTTATAAATCGTATCCGCCGTATCCGCATCCCCAAACTCCTTCAAATTCGCCTTAAAATGCTCCGTCCCCGCCCGCACCATACTCGTAATTTGCGCCTGAGTCAGGCCATGCCGCCCGGGAAAGCCGGGACTCCCATCACACTGCATCAGCCCCGCAGTGGCATGACCGTCGCCGTTGAAGGTGGTCTGCACGCCGACGTTGCCGGTGCTTTCCTGCATGATGATGCAGAAGATGACGCGCTCCTCGACGCCGAGCTTGGCGCATTCGAGCACGGCGTTCCAGATGGCGCCGATGTCCGGGCCGGTGTCGCCCGTGGCGAACATGGCGGTCTTGTTGGTGTTGAAGATTTCTTCGAAGGATTTCCATTGGCTCATGGGGGGGAAGGAGGAGGAGGGGCCGGAGAAGGTGGTGAATCCCATGGTGAAGTGTGAGGTGGAGTGTAAAGATTCAAGATGGGTCAAGGTCTTGTGTTTTAAGTTGCGGTGATGATGCCTTTGTAAAAAGTAGGTAGGTATTGCCAAGTGTTGATTTGTGTTGGATATGAGATAGAGATTGGGCCAAGACGCAGCGGGAGACCCGACTTTATACCACTGTATGTGCGGCGAAGAAGACATCCAAAATAACATTATTGGGTCACTACATCTCCGGTCACCAGATATTCTCACGAGGCGAAAATACGAGGCTGTGTTCGGCCGCTCTGAGAGTGTTGCTTACCCCAACCGAGCGAACCACCGACGCGATGAGGCATGTTGGCTCCGCTGACCTCCACATTCTCCTCGAATACCCCTTTCGGCGACGCTCACCGGAAGCTGAGTAATCCGGTCCTACCCAAGTCATAGCCACAAGTTTGTGCGTTCTACAAATGTGGTTCGCCAATGGTAGTATCGGACCGCCCGTCAGCTTATTATTGGCTTCTCCGCGGTTGTAGAAACCGCCGACAAGAATACACAGCAGTGTTCAGACTCGGATACTTGTAGCTCCCGACGAATTAAATGATTACTAAACTGAAAGAACCCGCGGCAGGTGAACAATCCCTGATAAACCACAGATAGTACCACAACAGGTTGTCGTTCCTCCAGCTTCTACTAAAAACGCTTGCCAGAACCAGTGGTTCTGTACGTACCTGGTACCTATTTGAAGCATGTCCCTGCAGCCACAGCGGTCACTAACACGGGTGCTATCAAATGTGCTGTCAAACCGTTAGCAGGGTCAAAAAAATACGAACAGGCCGTCGTACAAATGTGCCGTATGCACGGTTCGTCTCAATGGGAGGATATTGTTATGTGGGAGATAGTGTGTCAGGCCAGAATTAGGATGGCGTCGTACAAGTGGGCCTACATCCAATTGAGGTGTTCCACGGGTTTCCGCTGTCCTTCCCAGTCATTCTGGGCTGCGAACGCGGTCGAGCATTCTGGTACGTAGCGGACACCACGGCTAACAATGAGACCAACTGCAGGTCTCATCGTTCAATTCTGTGTGGTTGTGTTCGCCTGGACCACAAGCACCAGGCACATGCTGGACCACGGGGTCCGGGACCCACACCCCGCAACGACACCTCCGAGCCCGCTAACACGAAAACGGACCGGGCTCCGAGACATCCGACGAAAATACGCCGGGGGCATCTTGCAGGCCTGCCAACAGGTCACCAACCGGCCCTTGCACCGCTGTGAATTCGCCGCCTGCCACTGTGAATTTCCCTGAGCCCGAAAACCTATATAAAGACCTCCTCCCTCCCGATTTCTGTGCCTTTCTTTTCTTTCTCTTTTCATACTTACCTTGCCCAAGTCTGGGGCGATCAAGAACTCCTCAGACTATAGTGGAGAGCCTGCATTGCACATCGTGGCGCGCTCTTCTATGAATTGTCCTTCGGGGCCGTTCTGGGTGGAATTTTTGGTACCCAACCTCTTTTTCACTATGATCGCTGCTTTAGTGGCGACATAGAGAAGAAGCTTCTGCCTTTTGTCCTGATTCCTGGTGTTTTTTTGGGGGTTTGCGACCGTTTGGCAGAATTTTCACGAGCGACCGAATTTCGCTGTGTGTGCGGGTTGGAGTAGCGTCGCGCCATGATGAAGAGGAAGTTCCGTCTCGATTTCCTGCGCAGGTGGCTGATTTGCAAGAGGAAGAAGCAACTACTCTACCTACAATCTAGGCTTAGTTTCCTGATTTGTTTGCTTGTCATTTTGGCTTTTTTCCGCCTCTAAATTGCAACCGCGATGGTGCACCGTGTTTGCGTCGATGCTTGAAGCAATTGCCCCGCGCTTACGGTGCGTCGCGCCAGGCTCCAGCGCCGTTGGGGCTCTGTCGCGGCGAAGCCAATCACGACGACGATTGCGAGATCTTTTGCGACGACTTGCCGGTTGACTCATAGCTTGATTGAAGAGAAGATACGGACTGCAATCGCCATTTTTACGGGCTCAAGTTGCAACTGCTGGGCCAGTCGCGCACGCAAGATCTCACGATCGCAAACACCAAGATGCCTCCACTAGAGCAAGCGCCGTCGCGCTCCTTCAACTTCGAGATCGACAACTCGATCGCGCCATGGACCGTCACCCTCCGCCAGTGGCTACAAGAGCGCGACCCTGCGTCCGAGCTCGACGGCCTCGCAACCGGCGCCGTCGTCTTCAATGCTGACGGGCGCGTCCTCCTCGTGCAGCGCGCAAGCCACGACTCCATGCCCAATCGATGGGAAGTCCCCGGCGGCGCAGTCGACGAAGAAGATGAGACCATCCTCCACGGCGCAGCACGCGAACTGTGGGAGGAAGCCGGACTTGTGCTGACGCGCATCTTGCGCTTCATTCCTGAGGGCGGACAAGACCGCGGACACGACATCAGGTTCGAGGTCATGGGCAATCGCTTCACGAATCGGGCAGGCACGAAGAAGTTCTGTCGCTTTGCGTTTGAGACTGAGGTGGAGAGTTGTGACAGAGTTGTTCTCGATCCAAATGAACATCAGGATTATGTTTGGGCTACGGAGGAGGAGGTCCGCGACGAGAAGATCGGCGATCGTAAGATCCCGCTGACTGGCCCGGCGGCGCGGTCGATGATTTTGACGGCGTTCCGGCTGCGCAAGGAGGGGTTGAAAATTGCTGGCGCATGAGCAGACATGCTCGCTCTGCAAAAATTCAAGTGCTTGCATTTGGGTTTGAGCGACGGCTGCGTTTTAGAATCGTTCCTTCCCAAAATTAAGCTGTCAAAATTGTCGTTTGTTGGACCCATGACGTCAGTTGCTTATCCCGCGATTTGAAGCCATTCGCGCGTAATTCGGCGCCTCTCACCGCTTTTTCTGCCGCCAAACCCCTCCAAAACGAAACCTTCAACCTAACGAGCCTAGGCCAACATCCACAGCACCCAGCATCACCTCACCGCCAACAACAACCAAAACACCCACCACCATGTCAATCACCTCCGTCGCCCTAATCGGCGCCACCGGCTCCCTCGGCTCCGTCATCCTCTCCGCCCTCCTCTCCCACCCCTCGCAATTCAAAATAACCATCCTCCAGCGCTCCTCCTCCCCCTCTCCCGCCCCACCCGGAACAACCCTCATCCTCATCCCCGACACCTTCCCCCTCGCCGAACTAACCACCGCCCTCCTCCCCATCGACGCCGTAATCACCTGCTTCCCCCTCACCTCCGTCACCACGCACCTGCGCATCGCCTCCGCCGCATTCGCCGCCGGCGTGCAGCGCTTCATCCCCGCCGACTTCGGCAGCGTAGACTCGCGCTCCGCGTACGCAAGGGAGCTGGTCCCGCTGTTCGGGAAGAAAGCCCAGGTTCGCGAGCTGTTGGAAGAGTTATCGACACAACGGCCCGATTTCGGGTGGACGAGTCTGGTGGTGGGGCATTTGTATGATTGGGGTTTGGGCAATGGGTTTTTGCACTTCTGGCCGGGGGAGAGAAGGGCGGAGATTCTGGGGGATGGGAAGGCGAAAAGCAGTTTGAGTACGATGGGGAGGGTGGCGGAGGCTGTGGTGGGGATACTGGGGGCGGAGGAGGGGGTGTATAGGGACGGGATGAAGGGACGGGTGCTGATGGTGCAGAGCTTTTGTGTCTCGCAAGAGGAGGTGTTGAGGGTGTTGGAGAGGGTTGTGGGCGGGGAGTGGAAGGTGGAGTACAGGGAGACGGGGGAGTTTATTAGGGAGAGGAAGGAGGCGGCGGGTGCGGGGAGTAAGGAGGCGATTGAGGATTTGGTGTTTGCGCTGGGGGTGGTGGATGGGAATTGGGAGGGGAAGGAGGACTTTGCGATGGGGCTGTTAGGGCTGGAGGATGAGGATTTGGAAGAGGAGACGAGGAAGGCGTTGGGTGTTGCTTGAGGAGTGTGGCCGGCAGCACGGAAGCATTGTTGACCAGCAGGCTGGTAAAAGTTGTTTTGCACGGGGGACATCAGCGGCATTTCTTGATGGCCGTCTTCAGCGTCCACCTTTCAGCTTCCATCTCTTCGGTGGCAATATCCAGATCACTTCCCTTCGCCACCCCTGCTTGTGCCGACAAAAACAACCAGTACCGCGGCGTATGTTTGCTATTGCCGTGATGGTGTCCTTGTTGTCTGTCTCGAACACCAGGCCTACCGCAAGGGCGAAGAGGACCACAGCCACAGACACGACAATGAGACTTTTC
>Ga0247780_1000782_pt1 | contig 25774 bp, 21 predicted proteins | sample UWRJL079202R5_FD_179927 | JGI IMG/M metagenome (GOLD analysis project Ga0247780, IMG submission 179927) | Plant litter microbial communities from Arlington Agricultural Research Station in Wisconsin, United States - UWRJ-L079-202R-5 | ecosystem: Environmental > Terrestrial > Plant litter >... | reverse complement strand
TCCCTCTTCAATGTAGAGTGTCAGGACAAAGAAGCATCATCTTTGTCAAAACCACACCATTTTCGGCCAACCCCAAGTTCAGTAGGCGCCAAAACATTTTGGAGACAATCCACGGCGCCTTGGGTCCGGACACAATTGCGCAGATAGCCAAGTCCATCGCGCTGTTCGGCATGGGTGGCGTCGGCAAAACTCAGATCGCTATCCAGTACGCCTACCAAAACCTGGAGCAGTTTGAGGTCATTCTATGGGTTGCTGCCGACAACGACACTACAATAGGCGAGCGCTTCTGGGCCATCGCTGATGGACTTGGTCAACTTGGATCCGAGGATGAGGCAAAGGATGCCGTCGCAGCTGCGGGGGCGGTCAAGAAATTTCTTGCCATGACAAGTACGTCGACAAAACGGTTTCCCACTTGCTTGATACCAGTTCACCTAACAGCTCTGCTCTAGAGACGGAGTTCTTGGCCATCTTTAACAACGCAGACAGCCTAGCAGCATTGAAGGCTGTGTGGCCGGGAACGACCACGATCTCAGAGCTAGTGACAACGCGGGATTACGCTGTTGCTACATCTTTCGCTCCCCGTCATGTTCAAGTCACTCCACTGGAGGAAGGTGAAGGTAGCAGAATGCTCCTCAATGCAGTTAGACAAGAGGACGCCTCACCGTCTGACTTTGAGTACGCTATTGCTATCAGCCGCAAATTCGGCGGACTACCTCTGGCGCTCACTCAGATTGGGGGGTTTATTGCTCAACGGAAGTTGTCCCTCTTAGACTTCCTACCACTCACTATACGAACAGTATTCCTCTAGGATCGATACTCGAATGGTGCCTGGTAGCGACTACGAGCATACTTTGAGCACTGTATGGCAAGGTTCTTTTGGGAAACTGACCGAAAACTCCACCCGCCTCCTCAACGTGCTGTCTTTTCTTAACCCAGACTGCATCCCCGAGGATATTCTATCACAAGGAGCTGAAGGTCTCGGCGAAGAATTCTCGTCCCTGTCTGATGGAATGGAGTTATTCATGCATTCCCGTGCCTGGACACTACAAATCATTCTGTTCTCCTTGTTAACAATCATTTTCATACAGCTTTGGCGACGCTTCCGAGGAGCTACTGCGAGCTTCGCTTAGTAACCGCGCCAGCAAAACAACGGTTCCCATAGTCCACTGTCTTGTGCAGTCGGCAGCCAGAAATAGGCTGAGTGAGGCTGAAAGTGCGAAGACCTGCGATGCGGTAGTCCATCTGTTATGTCAGGGTTTCCCAGATCACTCGTCGGTTGATACCGGCCATCAAGTTTCAGCGTGGACACAATCCGAGAGACTCCTTCCGCATGCCAACCATCTTGTCGAACTATCCCAGCTCTACAGAACGGGTTCAGGGGACAAACAGAAATTGGCCGACCTCCTTCTGAGATGCAGTTGGTGCGCTAGCCCCCCGGGAGATTGTGGGAACATCAATACTAACCGATTTTAGGTACCTATATGAGCGCGAGAGGTACGTGGTAGCCAGACGCATAATAGATTACGCGATTTCCATCTTCCAAGATACCACGAGCCTTGCCTACGCCAGCGTTATTGATCTCGGCGGCCTTCTTGACCTGGATCTCGCCCAGAGCACCCGTGCCTCGTCGCCCTTCAAGCGGGCTTTGGAGATTCGGAAAGCTCGCCTTGGGCCTGAGGATTCTTTCATTGCCTACAGCCTCAACAACATTGCGCTGGCATACACGGAAATTGGCGAGCTGGAGTTAGCCTATACAACACACGAACAAGCCATCAACCTTCGGCTTAAGGCAAAGAGCAACAGAATCGGAAATTCCTATAGCAACATGGCGAGTCTGCTTCTCCGCCTTGGCCACCCTGACGAAGCTGAGGAGATGTTGGCGAGATGTCCGTCCCTCAAGGACTTCACCGACGAGACGTTCCTCAGCACCGGCAACCCTCGATTCTCAGGGGATATGGTCTTGCTGTCGCGTATTCGACGTGCCCAGGGACAACCGACTGAGGCTTTGCGGTTGGCGTCAAAGACCTTGGCGTTCCGCCGCGAGCTTCTAGGCAACCGGCTCAAGACTTGCGATTCCCAATACGACGTCGAATCCATGCTTCTCAACGACGGACATGTGAGCTCAGCCCTATAGGTGCTTGATTGGACCAACCCCGTTCCAGAGGAGTATTTACTGACCAGGGTATTCCCTTCCCAGACAACTTCTCGAGGAGATCATGAGCATGTCTGAAATGTTTCCGGAGGGCGAAGGCCAGCGAGCTCGTGCTCTCTACAAGCTTTCCGGCGTCTATGCGGTGGAGAGAGACATGCTGGACAAAAGTGAGGCTTGTCGAGAGCAAGTTCTTTCCTTGAGGGCAAATCTAAGGCCGGAACTCGAGGATGCGCCGTTTGAAGAGGCGGAGTTCTCCGAGTTGTGTCCCTGGATGTTGTGGTAAGAAATTATTTTGGCCGACAGAAGCACTCAGCATATACTCGAGATCTGGTATTGTGATAGCATATTAATAGCGAAATTCAGCATTATATTCCGTCAGACATTATCCCTGGCCTTTCCCGAGACAATTACACACCAGAAGGCTCAACGAAGTCCCAAATCCCCATCCCACCCCGTCCAGCCCGCAAAGTTGAAGTCAAAGCTTTGCATCATCGGATCCTCCAACATCCACTGCTGATCCCCAGCCCCATCGCCCGCGCTGCTACTCCCCGTCTCCATCTCCACACCACTCCCAGACCCAGTGCTTGTCCCAACACTACCAAGATCAGGAAACTCCTCCGGAAACCTCACACTCCGACGATACCGCTTTTTCGCCTCCTTCACCATATCATAAGCAACTCCTATCCCCGCCCCAGGGCGAATAGTCGACACCATGGTCTCCGCATCAACAGGCTGATCTCTACTCTCGTCCCCTACAGGGGCTTTCGCCGACAGATAATCAATAATCTCGCACACGCGATAGAAGTGGTCCCCGTCGATGATGGAGCAGGACTTGAGAAGCGTGCTGGCGCGTTGCATCATGTCCGAGACCTGCAGGATGTCGCAGAGGTTTCGGTTCCGGCGGGAGATCTGGAGGACTGTGAAGAGGGCCATGATGAAGGACTGGAGGTCGATGAAGGACCATTTTTGGATGTTTTCGTGGTCGTCGAGGGAGGTCGTGATGATGTGTGTTGCGATGGTGTAGGCCTTGGAGATGTATATTGTTAGGTCTGCTGGTTCTGCCTGGGAAGAACGAGTTCCGGCGGGTGGGAGTTGTGGGCCGTCGTGGTCGATACTGCTAGGACGGAGGGCGAAGGAGTAGAGACGTATTTTTGTGGTGCAGAGCATGCGGCTCAGCAGTGGTGAATGGAATTGCTGGACATTTGCGTCGAGTTGCTCTAACTCGATGCCCAGAGCTCTGAGGGCGGGAGGGCAACCGAGAGAGTTATTGGTACCGTCGCGCTGGGAGAGCAGAGAGGAAATGACCATATCTTTTCGGGTTAGTTCGATGGCGGCTATCAGTACTTGAGAAACGTGGGATCCCCCCTGAGAAACTAGAAGATGTGGATCGACGTGCTCGATGGGGATAGTCGAGGGAATACCATGCCTTATACTCTGCCTATTTATCCCTCTTGTTAGCATGGGTTCAGCCTGATCGATGGTGTGAAAGGTGCATACATTTGGCCAACAACGAGGCATGCTAACCATATTCTCTGCATCGACATAGCAGTTCGATGATCTCCCTTAGCATGATCAATGAGCGTCTCAAGGGGCCGATACATGCCAAGCTGCAGTGCCTTCTGGATAGCGATGCCGGAGAAGACCCACGACGGATCGTCAATAAGTGCAGCGTATGGCATAGGCCAGAAACACAAAAGGAGAAGCGCCTGTATGGTTGCCAGCGATCTTGTGCTTAGGACAGACTGGGAAGCAAGACGGCGCACCGGCCAGGTGAGTCGGGCGCGAAATCTGTTCAGATTCGGAGAGACCCTTGCGGCAACGGCGACGATCGCCCAGGCCAACAAGGGACATCCAAGACTGTCCTGGAGGAGGGTGCGTTTGCCTGATAAAAACGGTAACTGTGGATGAAAATGTACGTAAAACCTGGAGGGTCCGTGTCAGCTCAAAGCCGTACCGTCGTCAAGCTATGAATGAAATTAGAGGGGCTACTCACAGATCAACGCTATCAAAGAAGTCCTCCGGGGAGATTTCTAGGTCGCCAAGGGACATAATGGGCGCTGTGAGGCCAATAACGCCGGCAAGCTTGGCCGCGCTCCCATCGGACTCTGCTGGCTCAAGATCATCTTCGGGCGCAGCATCTCCGGCTGGCGAATGTCCAGATCCACGCTGTTCAAGCCCGTGTTGATTCGGCGAGTTCTGCACTTTCCCACGCAAGTCCTTCAGATGTTTTTCCAGCTCAGCGATACGACTCCATGGGCTGTAAAGATATTAATCAAGATTTCCATCTCTGAGGGAAGGGGTACGGGTCTTGCTCTTCAGTGCTGTCATCAGATAGCGTCAGAGATGTCGTCCCCTGAAGGCACTGGCGCCCTACTCTTGCGCACCGACTGCACGGGGATGGGAATTTGGCCGAGGCGTCACATCGGAGCTAGAATTGGTGAGCGGCGGCTCAATTAGGGTCTGACTTGGGAAGTCCAGGCATGTAGGGCATGAAAACTTACCTTCATTCGCCGGCAATGCACACATGTGGTCCCCCGCTGCGCCCTCCCGGACCGAAGGCCTTGTTGTGACTGCATCGTCTGAATAACTGATGTCTATTGTTTGTCGCAACATGGCATGTCGTCATCAATTTGGTTGAGTGAAACATGGCGCACTGTCACGTGGCCTATGCATGTCAGCAATCCTTCCAAACCTCCGGCAAAATAAAAGGTCCCCAAGCCAGTGTGGGAAATATTCCCTGCATTAGGTAGTGGAGGTTGACGTTGCCAAATCTAAGGTGTTTGCAATTGCCGGTCCCTTTCAACGTCCCTTGAAAGGGGAGATCCCGAACTGCTTGGAACAACAGCAAATACCCTAAATCATTCTTATTGTCACCAACTTAAACAAACTACCTCCACGAAACATGATTCAAAAAAGATTAAGTTTTATCCAATATCCCTTCATACGTAGACTCAATGAGTCTCCCCTGTAATCGCGCTCTGCCTGTGCATCTTCGCCAGCCAAGTCTTGGACGTAAAGATGCGAATTCGCTTGCCAAACAACATAAACACAATCACTCCTAGATTATTCGCCAATAACACGGCCGTAAACGCCCCCGCAATGACCTTGGCATAACCATTGTTCAGAATCCAGTTCAGCACCTCGATGCTCAGCCCAAAACTGATCGCTTGCTTGCCCAGATTCATGATGATCAGCATCTCTGACAGGTTTGCGGTATACGAGTCGACTGCGTAGGCGAGGGTGACGGTAAAGAAGAAGAATCCCGCCCATTGGGTGAGACCAATGCCGAACATGTATCCCACCCAATGCAGGTCCTTCTCGGCCGTCATGCCAAAGAGGATTTGTCCTGCAGGGGCGACCACCATGGGGATAAGGAGAATACCCAGACGCATCTCGGCCTCGCGGATCCCGCCATTACGTTTGGTGAGACGCGCGGCGAGGGTGTCGACGAAGGGGAGCAGCGGGAGAGCGAAAGCCCAGCCAATAATCGAGGCGAGGGCGAAGAGACCTGCGTTGGTTTCGGGCCAGAGGTAGGGCGGTTGGACGATCTTGAGCGGGAAGATGAAGGAGAAAGCAAAGCCGCAGAGGCCGATGTAGATTCCGTATGTTGTGATGACCCAGAACGTCGAGGGGACCAAAAGGTAAGTGAAGGAGCGGAGCATCATGAGGAAAAAGTCGGACTCGTGGTCGATGGGTGACCAAGGGCGGAGTTGTTCAGCGAAGGTCTTTCGGGGTGGGATGCTAGCGGAAGTGGCGTCTTCGCGCTCCGAGACGTTGTATTCCTTGTTTGTTGTTGTGGCAGCTGGGTCGGCCACGCCGTTAGGGGGTGTGGCGGGCGGGGTGACAACTTTGCGGACGTAGCGGGTCTCTTCGACGAAGAAGAAGGCGAGGATGAGAAGAGCCACGGCAAAGGCGAACTCGACGTAGAAGAACAGATTCCAGGAGTAGCCGCCGGCGAGCATGAAGCCGGAGAACATGGGGCCGGTGGCGCCCAAGCAAAGCGCAACAGTGTACCAGCCGAGTTTCTTGCCGCGCTCGTGGAGGAAGAAGATATCGTTGACCAGCTGGACTGGCAGGGCCTCGCAGACGCCAGAGCCGAAAGCATGGAAGACGCGGGCGCCCATCAGCTCGTCGAAAGTCTTGGCCTGCGATGCCCAGATGATGCCAATGGCGTAAATGAGCATTGAGAGCAGCATCACAGGGCGGCGGCCGAACTTGCGATAGCAGGGCACCAGGATCAAGCTGCCGAAGCCGAAGGCCAGGTTGGGGTAGTTGACCAGTCCGGCAGCCGTGTTAGGCGTGACATGGAACTCAAACGACCACAGGCCAATGTACGTCGATGGGCCGATCAGAGCCGAGTTCCCCAAAAAGGAGAAGAGGCAGCAGCACAACAGAATCATGTGCTTCTTGAACGAGCTCCATTGCAGCGGGTCGTTGGGGTCTGCCGATGGCACCGGGAACAGCGCCTGTCCGTAGTGTGTCTCCTCGCCTTCCCGCGCATTGAGGTCGACGGTGCCTGGGAGCTCCTCGTGCGCGTGACTGTGCACGTCGTGTGTGATCGGTGCCACCATTGTCGCGATACCCAGTGTCTGGCACAAAGAAGTCAAAGATTGAAGAATGCAGCGGGAGTCAACAGTCTTCTATGCTGTCACCCATGGAACGCTCGGACGACGTCCCTGGGAAAACAGACATAAAACGAACCAGGGTTGCTCGGCAGGGGAAGGATGCGCATGATATGGATGCGGCGAGAAGCAGACCATGGGATCCAATGCGCCCGTCGAGGATCAATGTGAACATCCATGACAACCAGTGCTCATTTGGCTGGTCTGACCGCTGCGGGGTGACGGGCCAAGGGTTCCGTCCATTATTGGAAAGTGCAGCCCGCCAGCGAGCCAGCGAGTTACACGCGGGCACCGCACCCAGTCTCGCAGATGCGTCCTGCACCACTATCGATAGAGGTCAACTGCTCAAATCATAGGGGGCATTCGGTGGCCGATCCACGGCTCGGGCTAATTGCGGCTGCCTTCCGCGCGGCAGTGGGAGCTTTAATTGACTGAAAACACGGACAGATGGTTCCATCGAGGTTCTGTAAACCTGGATGTGACCGGGGGCATGCGCCTTAGCGGCACGGCCACCGTTCGTTTCTACCCCAACAGCGTTCCCCTCACTGATGGAACCATTCGGGGATTTTCCCAGTAGCTCATGAATTGGCCGCCAGTCATGCATCATATGGCAATAATCTCGTAAGCCCAGTTGCTGAGGGGACATCGCATTTCGGCAGTCCAAAGTGCCTGCTCCTACCGGCCAGAGGGAGCCAGCCGCTAGTGAAAATGGAATGAATTTGACACCAGGGCAGATATGTGAGATCTGAGGAAATTGAGCCTCTAATTATATCTACACAGGGTATCAGCGTGTTGTTGTGCCGTTGGAAACATGAGGGTCTGATCGTGGGGATGCGTCCAAATGCCAAGATCTTATGTGCCGTTCATGTGCCGTGGACCTGGACGCTCGAGGGCGCTATGGCGCTAGATCTGGTGCAACCGTGCCTGGGTACAGATGCCTGTAGTCTACGTCCGTATCTTCACCCTCTAAACCTCCAGAACTCAAAAGGGTGAGGCAGACCATCTTGAGATCTCGACCTCCTCGCTGCCAACAGACGCTAAAGCTGGGAAGGATCTACCTGGCAAATGTGGCCCCTGTCAGCATTATTCCGGTCACAGATGCCGCTAAAGCCCAAAGACCAAGCTTTTAACCGCCCCCCGTTGAGCGACGGGAGTAATCTTCCTACCTACCTTACTCCACACGGCATGCTTCCACAAACAAACATGAGCAAGCACCCGCTTGATCCGGGGGAGATAGGGATCAGGCCCGTCCCAAACTGACACCCCAAGCTCTCAATGGCAACACAAGGGAAGCTAAGAACCATGCATGCTTCCAATGGTACCTAAGATTGTGCAGTTTGGCGCGCAAAATATTGCACCGGTGAAGCTGCAGCTTTGGTCGCGGTTCATGGCGTGCATGGAGCTGCAGGCGGGCTGATTAAAAGCTTTGTGTCACCACACCTCGCTGACGGCACCTACTACAAAGGCCGAACGAGTTGGAGGAAGCCAAAAAGTGGCATGTCGGCCCGTTTGGGTGTTTGGGTGGGTGATCTCGGGTCAGTTTACCCTGGCTGTCAGCTTGGAATGAGGGCGGCCATAATAGATGGATGGGCTTGCGATGCATCGCATGAGTAAAATATGAGGATATTGCAAGTGGTAGGTTTTTTTTTTTTTTGCTTGGATGATGAAAACAGCGGCACAGCCAGGCACGGCTGAGGCCTGGAATGCCGGCAGTGGGGTCTGCCGCCGGGTAGGATCAGTAATGCGATCGATCACTTGGCATAGTCGATTTTCAGACGGCCAGTAATAGTCACATCTCATTTTGAATGAGTGGATGACTTCAGACTCTAGAATATGCTCTACATTGATGACATTGCTCCATCTAGTGCAAACGGCGCCCTTATGTCTACCGGGTCTTAGGGGCGAACGTCGCGTCTCACTGAGTCGCGGGGCTCGGGAAAGTGCGATCAACCCCACGACATATGGACATAAAGGGGAGAATGGCGGTAGAACTATCAGGCTTCTGCTACTATAAGACAAGCCAGGTAAGTCTGCGGGGTTTCAGAGAGCTTATAATAAGACAAACTAGCATGGTAGGTATCACACTTTCACAGTCCGTCAAGTCTGAAAATGCCTGATGCCACTGCTCAGATTCTTGGTTCGTGAGAACCACCAAAAAAGAACTTTTCTCACATTAGGTATAGCAGTAATAGCAAGACCAGAGGGAGCATGCTTGACCTCCCTTGGGTTGTAAAACCTTTGAGTCCGGGTGTTCGTCGCCCCCCGCAACCACGCTCTCATACTCAAGTTTGACCCGGTAGCCAGTGGTCAGTCCTAGTTTCACACCAACCACATGTTCGAACAATAATGACAATATTGATCATGATTCTTACCATACATATTCGCCCCCTTTTCCATCGATTCCCCTTGATAATTAATGTGGAAGCATCATCTCTCACATCCAGGCTTCGGACCTGTCCCCCCTTTGACCCCGACGTGACCCTAACCCTGGATAACACAAGTTTGCCACCAAGACCCTGAGCCGAGGCAAGGATTCCCCGCGATTCGTCCAACCACAAACAGCTACCGCATTGGCTGCCATCAGACCACCCACGCTTGCCTCGACTCGGAAGCTGACGCCGAACCATGCCACCTGCACTCCGGCTCCGTCTCCGAGCCCCCTCTCACAGTCAGTCAGCATCGAGGACCGAATCCCTTCATTTCCCTTCACCTCATTCCAGCTCACCGCCAGTCGATGAACCCTGAGATACCGAATTAAACCACCCCGCACATCCCAGCCATGGCGCCCCCAACCCCTCCAGCCTCTCCGCCCACAGCCCCGGTCCTTATCGTCGGCGCAGGCCTAGCCGGCCTCGTCGCCGCCTTCGAGCTCACCCAGCGCAAGGTCCCGGTGATAATCCTCGACCAAGAAAACGCCGCCAACCTCGGCGGCCAAGCCTTCTGGTCGCTCGGCGGGCTCTTCTGCGTCGACTCGACTGAGCAGCGCCGCATGGGCATCAAAGACTCGCGCGAGCTCGCCATGCGCGACTGGATGGGCTCGGCGCGCTTCGACCGCGAGAAGGAGGACCACTGGCCGCGGCAGTGGGCCGAGGCGTTTGTGAACTTTGCGGCGGATGAGATGGAGACGTATGTCAAGGCAAGGGGGATTGGGTTCCTGATGAATGTCGGGTGGGCGGAGCGCGGGGATGGGAGGGCCGAGGGTCATGGGAATTCGGTGCCGAGGTTCCATCTTACGTGGGGGACGGGGCCGGAGGTCGTGAGGGTTTTTGCGGAGCCCGTGAAGGTCGCGGAGAAGGAGGGGCTTGTGGAGTTTAAGTTTCGACATGTGGTGGATGAGGTTATCACCGATGAGAAGACGGGGAGGGCGGTTGGTGTCAGGGGCAGGGTGTTGGAAGATGATGAGTCGCCGCGTGGTGTGAAGTCATCGCGGGCAGAGGTGGGGAAGTTTGAGATCATGGGGTCGGCTGTGTTGGTGTCGTCGGGTGGGATTGGGGGTGACGTTGAGAAGGTCAAGGCCGCTTGGCCTGTTGATCGCCTCGGTCCGACTGTCCCTAAGAACTTCGTGGTCGGTGTGCCCGCGCACGTCGACGGCCGAATGATCGATATCGCCGAGAGCGTCGGCGCCAATGTCATCAACCGCGATCGCATGTGGCACTACACCGAGGGTCTCAAGAACTGGGACCCCATCTGGCCCGGCCACGGCATCCGCGTCCTACCCGCCCCCTCCTCGCTCTGGCTTGACGCCACCGGCAAGCGCCTCCCCCCTTTCCTCTTCCCCGGCTGCGACACCCTCGCCACGCTCAAGCACATCTGCAGCACAGGCTACGACTACACCTGGTTCATCGCCGACCAAAGCATCGTAGCCCGCGAGTTCGCCCTCTCTGGATCGGAGCAAAACCCCGACGTAACCAACAAAAGCATCTGGCAGCTCCTCACCCAGCGCATCTTCAGCTCCAAGGGCACCATCCCCGTCCAAAACTTCGTCAAGCACGGCCAAGACTTCGTCGTGAGCGACAACCTCGAGGACCTCGTCACCGCCATGAACGAGCTCATCTCCACCGTCCCGGATGCCCCCAAACTCGACTACGCCCAGGTCAAAAACGTCGTCGACGCCCGCGACGGCCAGTTCGACAACACCTACTCGAAAGACGCCCAGGCGATGCTAATCCACAGCGCCCGCACGTACTGGCCCGATCGCCGCAGCCGCGTCGCGGTACCCCATCGTCTGCTTGACACCGCGAAGCACGGCCCACTGATCGCCGTGAGGATGAACCTCCTTACACGCAAAACACTCGGCGGCATCGAGACTAACCTGAAGAGCAACGTCATGCGTGCAGATGGAAGTGCATTCCCGGGCTTGTATGCCGCCGGAGAGGCAGCAGGTTTTGGAGGGGGAGGTGTGCATGGATACAGCTCGCTCGAGGGGACGTTCTTGGGTGGGTGTATCTTCTCGGGACGGGCTGCTGGGAGGGCCATGGCAGATGAGGTGTTGGGAGTCGCTGGTGAGAGAGCGAAGCTGTAGTTTTGTGGCCTCCGGTACAGGAAGAGAGGCATGTAGGTATTATCTGCAACGCCTTTGAGACAAAGCTTGACACCTTTTTTGTAAGGTTCAAGGCATTTACAATGTTTTCATACGCATGGAATTACTATCACTAATGCCTCCCAGGTTGAAACCAAGGCATCCAGGCCCACAGATTAGGCGTATCGGTGACACAACATAGGCATGTACTCCTTCAGTCAAGGCGTTGAAAGTTGTGGGTTAGGCATCACAGATATCAGCGAAGGCGTATTTGTAAGATCTCTACGCGTAATATTCCTTCATTTACCCCTTTCTAAACTAATTTGAGGGGTTTTTAAAATCTATATACGCATAATTTGTTCCCGAGTAGGCGTTCCAAACTAAAATCAACGCGTCAAACTAACTGAATGAGGCGTCCTGACTTTAACTCAACGTATAAAAAAAGACAAAAGAGGCGTCCCAACGTCCATTGGACGGATTAAAAAAAACTTCAATACCCCTCCCGGAGCCGGCGGAAGTCGCTCTGCTGCTGAGCGGTTGGGGCGGCCGCCAACGTCTCCCGCCACGGCCGCTGGTTTCCGGCCCGTTCCAGTTTGAACTGGAGATATTTTCCGCCGAGCGGATTCGTCCTCACCTGCTCGTCCACGACCAGGTACAGGCCATCGTACCTGATGCCGGCAATCGGCGCGAAGGCGCCGTGCTTGCCCTCGCTCCGAAGAACGCGGACGGGCCGGCGATTTTCCAGGGACCGCTGCAGGCTTTTGGTCTGGTTGGTGACAATGTCGACGCGCTCCCGGTTGACGTTGTCGACGCTGTTATCGGCACTATAGAACAGCGTCTCTCCCTCGTCCTTGTCCATCTCGTGGTACTTTGATTTTCCCGAGATGACGATCGAGTAGCAACCGTGATCGGCCGACCCCGAAATGCCACCGCCAGCTGAACCATGCGCGCCGTGGAAGAGGGCAAGCCTTTGGAACGCCCACCAATCGCCAGGGGTGAGGCCATTGTGGCCAAAGACCTTGAAATTCACCTTCTCACGAAGGTAACGGGGATCAAAAATGTACGAGAAACGCCCGTTTGCCCTGGTCTGCCTGGCTAAGCCATGCATTATTCCCGAAATTCCCCAAATCCGGTGGTTGGGCGGCGGCAGGAGAACGACAGCTGTCACAACAATGTCGGTGCGAGCAGCGTGTTCAGACTGGGCGGCGGACGAAACCACATTAGGTGCGTCTTCGGCAATGTTCTCAAGCTCTTCCGCACTAGCCTCGGCACCCCAGTTTTCGTCTTGAAACTTATCATAAATCCGGAACACACTCGCTACGATATCCTCGGGGAGCTGTACTGGTCCATGATTTTCTGGCGGTGATCTGATGAGGTTCAGCACGCGGTCAACATTCCAATCCTTCAGCTGGGGTGAAGGGACAACTTCATGCTCCAGGTAGTGGAGATAGAGCTGCACATCTCGAATTCGACGTTGCATTTCCTCAGCTGAGGCGGTTTTGTTCTTGGTCGCGATATAGAGCCCCTTGAGCTGTCTGTTGCCATTCTCCAGCGTATCATTCCATGCTCTATATGTTACGGCAGCGCTGCTTGGCTTATCGACAGCAGCCGGGGCGGTGGGGCTCTCCGGTATAGATTCAACCAAAGGGGTTTCATCTGCGGGTGCTGTCGGGCCAGGGGATGCGAGGCGAGCTTCATTGACTGCAGAAGAGACGACGGGAGATGCTGAAACTTGGGGTTGTGTCAGCATAAGTGAGGCATTGAACTGCATTGTGGTTTCGACTTGCCAGTCAGGTCCACGAGAGTCTCCATAGGAAGCCGTCCCGGCGCATTCGAGGCATTCGGGGCATTCGAGCCAGTTGACGAAGAGCTTGTCACAGCGGTTAATGAGGGGCCTGCCGGGGTCATTGACGGCGAGCCAGGACTGGTTCGACGTTTCGAGCTCGAGAGCTAGATACAAAGGTCAGCACCACCAACGTAAAAGACATGGACATGAACTAGTTCACGTGCATTGGGTAATTGACTTACATTCTCCGCACTACTGGCACTCGTCTTGCGCTTTTTAGCCGTGCCGAATTTATCCAGAAACCTGGAAGACATTTTGGACTGAAGTCTGAGGGTTTCTGAAGCTGTGATGAAGTCTTTGAATCCGATGGAAGCGATCTAGAGTAAGTGTGAGATGGCTAGGTGTAGTAAGATGAAACGAATGATGAAGGGCAACATACCTTAGAAGCTGGGTAAACAGGGCAGTACGCCTGATGTCTCCTATCGATCCTTTTTTCCGTTTTGGACCGTGGTCAAGTTACAGACTTCTGGTTCAGTCCTCGTCGGCCCTCGGTCTGCTGTGGTATTGGATTTAGAATGGTAGCATGGAAGAAGAAAAGGATACGACAGCAACGCATTCCCTGGTAGATCAGGTGAAAGGGGAATCGTTGAGGTGAGGACTGGCAGTCGAGAACTCCGACTTGTGGTAAGAGTAGCTGGGGAGTGGAAAGCAGAAAGGAGGAGAAGAGAGAGAAGAGAAAAGAAAGAACCACCACACGTACCAACTAATCGCGATGAAGAAGCGCGGGACGAACGAGGCAGGTCTTAGCCCAGTGGTTTGACGGAAACTTCAACTTGTGGTGTACGGGTAGTGATTCGGTGGAAGTGGCAAAGAGCCTTGGTAGGAGAAAGAAGGAACGAACCACTTCAGCAGGCCCGAGGCGGTCGTGATGGATGAGTTTGGGTGGCGGAGGCAAATCTCAGCTTCGCGGTGAAGTTGTAGGCTTGGAAATCGTTTTTCGAGACGATAGAGTGGATGGGGGATCGGTGTATGATGAAGAAGCTGAATCCGCCGTCTCAAGCAGAAGACGAAACTCTAATCAATGGTGCTCACGCCGATGAAGATTCCAAGAGCGAGAGGAGGCGGACCCAAGCAAGTTGTTGTGGGAAGAAGAAGAAAGAGAGGTTGGGTTGAGAAGAAAAGAGGGAGGTAGGTAAACTGCCCAGGTTGTTGTAGAAGCACCAAACTCGCGAGGCAGGTGGGTTGTCGAAGAAGGAACCCGCGAGGAAGGCTAGGTAACTGTTGTAGGAGTAGGGATCCAGAGGATGAGTGAGGTTGCCTCCAGAAAAAAAAATCGCGCGAGTTGACGGTTGGAAGAGGAAGGGATGACCAAGGCACCACCAATACCTTATATTGTGAAGAAAAGCGAGAAGAATTTGAAATCAAGCTACCTTGGAGTGCCGGTCAAGGCAGGGGGGTGGAGGTAGGTAAGAGATAGTTGCACAAGGGGCAGACTGCCGAGTCGTGTTTTGTTTTGTTTTGTTTTCCCGAGATGGATGTCGCCGTCGATGTTGCCGTCGCCCCGAATTATTTCGCCAGTGGCGGCAGACACATACCACACCTTGGTCACTCACGCTCGAAGTGTTATGATCCGGGCTTTTAATATGATAGTCGGAACTAACACCCCTGGCGGGATTATTTATGATGCGCGCGCAATGTTCGCCGCGACCTCCTGTAACAGGACTAGGTATTTATTTGATGGCAGTTGCAACCTGGACTCTCAGGTCAATAAACCGTGAGAATGAAGGGTGCGCAACCGGCCCAGTGAGAGACCACTCTCATGCGTTCTGATATTGTCTTGACGAAGACCAAGTCTGTCGTGTTGACAGCTTATATATTATATGCCACTTGCAGTGACTTGCGTTCGTTATGTTGCCCAAGGGCAAATATAGAACCTCTTTTTAGTCTTTAACGGACTGTTTGGCGTGGATGACTAAGCATAGGTAGGTGAAGAGGAGAGGAAGATGGATAGGAAATAAAAGGGGGGGGGGGCCGCTCCTTTTATACTTAAATATTAAATAATATTATATAATATTATATGCAGGTAATTATCGAATATTTTCACTGGTTCATTCCCGAGGTCATTATCGTGTGGGTCATGCCTTAGCTGCATGTCGACTAGCGAGTGTCCAGCGATGATTAGCCTTTCGCTGCATGGTGTGCGTCAGGATGCATAACGGGGCCCCCTATTTTCACCAAATGACTCGAAAGCCAGCGCACTCGCTGGTCGCAATGGCGGAAGGGATGAAGCTGTCGGCATCTTTATCCTTTGGCCAAAGACCTGCCAACATGTGGAAGCGAAAGCGCGGTGTTGGTCGGCGCACCTAGCGGTGAGTACCCTAATGAATACACCTCCCCAAATACTTACGCACAGGTGATGTCAGATATCCGCTTTCGCAGCCACAACGCTAAAGTTGTCCGCTACTTCGGCCCCGATCACCATTTCTCCCAGTTTTAGAAGGGCGGCGGCCCCGACGTCAACACAGCATCTCCAGAGTCCCCGGGGGTCATCTCAAGAAAACGCCGCAACTTAGAGTTTTGCGACACGAGAAAGCCGGTGGAGCGATGAGAGCTGGTTCGAAAGCGGCGGCCTTGACGGGCATCAAGCTGCATAAATGAATGCCAAGCCACGCCACAAACTCAGGAGTTGAGCCCAAAATCCACCGGTCGCATTTCACAATCAGAGCCTGTTCATTAGGACAAAGACTCTTCGAAGCGACATGTGATATTATCAGCACCTATTTTCCCAGTCTGGCGGCAAGAGAGCCGATCCCATAAGCTGTGACCTCCTGGGCTCACCTTGAGTTCACCTTGGACACCTCGGACTCACCTCAGGGGCTCACCGAAACTTTGTGTGCACGGACCATATGAGACAACCAAACAGCCCCTGAAAAAGCGATTGTGCCGCCAATAAGTCATTGATGTAGATAGTGTCGGAGGGCAGATCAGTTGCAGTTGGATTGCCGAAACCGACCGACTGCAGTTGGGCAAAACTGGTATACCCTCAAATAATTACATCCGCCCCTGCCCCTGAGTTCAAGATGACAACCACGAGGCAGCTGAAAGCTGGTTTGTAACCTTCATCTTCAGATCTCATATCTCAAGATAAAATAGTGTATATGGGGTCAGTGCCACCCAAACCTTGGTTGAAAGTTCACGCATAGCCGCCGCATGGCACTATCAGGTGGGTGTATTGAAGGTTCAAATTTGTTGACCTCGCATCTCGGTCACAGGAAACTTTGTTGAGAGCATCATCGTGTGCATAGATCCGGTCCTCCTAGCAAATTTCGTTCCTAGATTTCCCAATTCTCCACCAATACCAATATTTGGCTTGATCCGACCTAACTCGGCTTCACACTGGGAGCGCTGATACTCTTCCATGGCCGCACCAACTGGGGGCTTTTCGAGGCCGGACTAACACGACGGGCCCGACGTGAAGCAGTGTTTCGATTCAAGGAACACTCAGGAACATGGGAGCCTTCCCAAGTACCTTGAGAAAAGAAACCAGGAGGGTAAACGCGGGGGTGCATCAAGTTGAAACAGAGTGACGGGCGCTGCGAGATCGAGCACCAGCAGACCCCTTGTTTTCCTGCAGAAGTTCGTCCAGGAAACGCATCCAATCTTTAGTTTACTTTATCCCTTACATGCTCTCGGCCTGCGCGTGTGCTAATTTCTTAAGCCAGCGGCGAAGAGCGCAAAAAAGGGGGGCCGAAAATCTAGACCTCAACTTGAACCTCAGGCCCAACCTCGCCTCCATGCCAACCGACCCATACATTTCCATGTCACATCCATCCTGAAACCCTTGGCTGCCTCTCTGCTACGGTTTATTTATCTGAAGATTTGCCCTCCGTAGTGAACAGTCCCGCACGCCCGCGTGTAGTGGATACCCAAAGAAACCCGATACTTTTGACATGATATCTCTATTGTTCAACGTCCGCACCAACAAGGATCAGGGGAAACCATTCATGCAATGTGGTTGGTGCGGCTCGGTGCCTTGGTTGATTGCTTAGAGTGGAGACCTGGAGATTCCCCATGGAGAAGCGGATGCGGAAAATGGGGGAAGGCGGAGCCGCGGGTTGAGGTCGGAAGTTCATGGGTGGAGCTTTGGAAAAATCAGTTACCACAATCGCCGATCCCAGCGCTTCTGGCGAGCCGCTCTCACTCGCCGCCGACAAGCGCACCGAATCCGTGTCCACATCCCCGACACCCCCACACCGATGCCCCTGTCCGCCGCACCGCTTTTCAACGGACCTCGGTCAGCTGTGACAAGGTTAAGGCCAGCTGTTGGCGGGGCTTTTCCTGTTGCCGCCCCACCGCAAATCCCTCCTGACCCGACGAATGGTTTCGCAAGCGTCAACGACGACGAGCATGGCCGGATGTCTTAGAAAAGGGCCGGTTGACCGCCAGTGGCCCACCCGCCGACAAGTCCACCAGTGCCCAGATTCCGTGTCGACAGCAACGAGGAGACGGCCCCTCCGCTCGATCTCCCTACGAAGTATATCGACCTTCCCGAATGGGACCGTTTGCGAGATGGTGAACCGGGTCGCTGGGTGGGCCATCAGATAATCCTCATTCCCTGCAATACCTCAAACCTCTCTATAAGGCGGGAGCCCTGGCCTGTCGGAGAAGCGATATCCTACTTCTATGGCCTCGTTCAGTTGCCTCCTATCTATTGCCATCTTTCCCGACAGAACCCCAACACATAACTCCAACTCATTGCCGAGCCCCTTTCCGTGGTAGATTGAAGGGATTGGACCGCCAAGATGGGGATCAAACTCCCCATCATCTACAATGTCCAACTTGTGACGCTCATCGCGACCCTTGGTGGCATGCTGTAAGTCCAATTTTGCCCTGCACGGATTTTGGTAAGCAGTGGCTAACATGTCTGGTTCTCTCCTAGCTTTTGATTCGATATATCGTCCATGTCAGCCATTGTGGTTACTGAACAGTACATCACGTACTTTGGCAATCCCTCGGGTCAAATCCAGGGTGTCATCGGTTCCGCTCTCGCGGCAGGATCAGTGCTGGGCTCTGCTATCGCCGGCCCCATCTCAAACAAGATCGGCCGCCGGGACACTCTCATGCTTGCTTGCATCCCCTGGTTCATCGGCACAGGTACCCGTCTACCTCGCCGAGATCGCCAAAGCTGAGAAGCGCGGCTTCCTCGTCATCATCCAACAGCTTGCCATCGAGTTCGGCATCCTGATCATGTTCTTCATCGGGTACGGCTGTTCCTTTATCCCGGGGCCAGCCTCGTTCCATACCGCCTGGGGCATCCAATTCGTCCCCTGTGTTTTCCTCATCATTGGTCTCCCTTTCTTGCCCCGGTCGCCTCGTTGGCTGGCAAAGGTCGGTCGCAAAGAGGAATCTATCCGTACCCTAGCGAACATCCAGGCAGGCGGCAACATTCACGATCCCCGTGTCATTGCTGAGTGGGAGGAAATCGTCACCGTCATGCGCGCTGAGCAGGAAGCCGGCCCCGGATGGAGGAAGTTCATCAAGAACGGCATGTGGAAACGTACCATGGCGGGAATGACGGTCCAGGCATGGCAACAACTCGCCGGCGCCAACATCATTGTGTAAGCCACTGCCGCTACCCCTTTGTGCCTCATGAGCGACCAATACTGGCCATTTGCAGGTACTATCTCACCTACATCGCACAAATGGCCGGCCTTCAAGGCAACGTCGCCATGGTGACCTCGGGCGTCCAGTACGCCGTCTTCATCATCTTCACCGGCGTCATGTGAATCTTCATCGACAAGACCGGGCGCCGTACCCTCCTGGTCGTCGGCGCGCTTGGCATGGGTTTCTGTCACTTGGCCGTCGGCGGCGTCATGGGTGCGTACCACATCGACGTGCCAGGCGGCGTGGTTGAGCCACCCAATGCCAACATTGTCATATCAGTCAGCCCCGGCGCGCCAGCTTACACAGTCATCCTGTTCTCGTACCTGCTGATCGTCGTGTACGCCCTCACGCTGGCACCTGTGTGCTGGATCTACGCGGCCGAGGTCTGGTCCCTCGGAACCCGTGCGACGAGTATGTCGCTTGCCGCGATGTCCAACTGGGTCTTCAACTTTGCCCTCGGGATGTTCACCCCGCCGGCGTTCGTCAGTATCACCTGGAAGCTGTTCATCATCTTCGGCGTCCTCTGCCTCACTGCCGCCGTGTGGTTCTGGATCTTCTACCCCGAGACGTGCGGCAAGACGCTCGAGGAGATCGAGGTCATGTTCTCGAAGGATGGGCCAAAACCCTGGAATACCAGGAAAGGCGAGTCGTGACTCCAGGCCGAGATCGAGGCCGTCATTGCGAGGAAGGAGGGCACTTATGACGACCCGGATGTGCACATCGCTCCAGGGTCCGAGAAGTTTGACGCGGTTTGATCGGGGGTATAGACGTAATGACATTTCCAACATCCAAGCGGTCGTGGGTGCGATGCCTGCATGTGTCAGCCATGTTTTCACTGCTTAAACATTAGAAATATCTAGAGCTACGGGTAGATAGATCAAGGGATGCATACCTTGGGGTAGATGCAATGATACCAATAGACTTTCCTTTGACAACAGTGAAATTCTGCCACTGAGTTTTTAAACACTTTCCAATGTTTACCTCCAAAATAAAAGCGATAACGGCGTCTGAATTTGCAGCATATCATCGAAGTGTGACGTTCGATGATGGGCGGCTACCAGGGTGCTACCGCATGAGGTTAGCGGCCCATCCCGCCGCCAAGCCAGCTACGACCCGGGCCAGCGGCATCTCGGCGATCCGGCAATCCCCAGAAATCGACCTCGGGAGCGCCAGCGGCACAACCGAGTCCAAAGCAAACGACGACGGTATGACATAATCGAGAACTGAAGCCAGCCCTCATGAAAATTCCCGGCGACACCTGGAAACACGCCATCGTCTTATCTCCGAAATTTCGGATTCGCTTGTTCTTTGTTCCATTTTGGGGGCTGTGAGCGACCTGCCCCGCGCCCAGCAGGCAGTTTACCGCTAACGCGAACTTCCTGGACAGAGGATCAAAGTTCCTTGCTGTGGAGACCAAGACGGACGTATCCTTCTCGGTTCTGACGTCAAGTGCCCTAGGGAACCTCGAGATCCCTAAAGAAACACCGTCAGTCGATGGTAGTTTTGCAGCCCGTCATTCATTGTCAGTCGTGAACTGCAGCGAGGGATTTCATAATCGTAGTGGATCTGGAGAAACGGCAGCTAGGGGGCGTTCAGGGGTCAATTGGCCACCAGCGTCTGAGACAAGTGAAACCCCAAGCGCCGATAACGCACGCAGACGCGCTCCACACAACGGTCGGTTGAGTAGCCCAATCAAGGATCGTCCACGAGATGCTTCGAAAGTTCCCGCCGTCGTTGATGCCAATTCGGGGCAGTGTTGGCCTTGCGCTTGCAAGTGCCGCGCGTTGCCGTCGAAGGAGGCGCCTACTGGCTCGCTGCCCGCATGCGGAAGTGCATCGAGCTCGGAAAGCCTCTGATCCGCCCTGTTCGTGCATCGAAGGGCCGCCCACAGCGGCCTCGACATGATATGAATGACCACGAAGCCGCACCTGGGACCTCGGACTCTACTTTTCCATCTTTATTCACCTTCTACAACCTCACGCTTTGCATTCCGTCGCGCAGTTTCTTCTCGCATAGGACCAGCAGAAGACGTGACTTGCCGCTAATGACAAAGCGCGACAAAGGGCCGCGCTGAGACAAAGGTAAAACACAACGGCACTCCTCCACGTGCTTGGGGCCCAGACGTCCAACAATACCCTTTGTTAGGCGGCGGTTTAAAAGACCCCTTGGACCCTTCCGCGCATCTGTTTGATCTCTCTGCAAACAATTCAACCTCATTTTCATCCCATACAGTCGCATTTTCGCAAACAATGGACAGCAGATCAGTGAGCTCCCGCCTCCGGGAGCTTGTCAAGGTACGCTTATCCCCCTTATCGGGCCCCCTTACCCCTCACCCCAGCTCCAACTCCCGATGCTCGGGCCAACCCCAAAATCATGAATGCTGACCCCATGTCCACAGTTTCTCGGCACCGTTCAGGGCGATCTCTCCAACGTCACAGGGCCACCATCACTCCTCGCACCCTCGTCCGTCGTCGAAGTCGGACATGCCTGGGCCCAACGGCCCGCTGTATTCGCTGCACCGGCGCTCGAATCGGACCCCGAGAAGCGCAGCCTACTCGTGCTGCGATGGTTCCTTACTTCGCTGCGCAACCAGCTCTACGTCAACGGCGCGCCCGGCGTCTCGATCAAGAAGCCCCTGAATGCCTTCCTCGGCGAGCTCTTCTTCGCCTCGTGGACCGATGAAGAACAAAAAGCCACAACGCACCTCGTCGCCGAGCAGGTGTCGCACCACCCCCCGATAACAGCCATGCACATCACCGACCGCGAGCACGGCATCCGCGCCGACGGCTATGCCCGCGTCGAAATGACCTTCAACGGCGCCGTCAACATCCTCCAGGTCGGCCACGCCATGGTCCATATCGACCGCTACGACGAAGACCACCTCGTCCCCCTCCCCGACGTCAAGGTCCGCGGCTTTCTCGGCGGCTGCATGTACCCCGAGATCACAGGCACGTACAACATCATCTCCAGCTCCGGGTTCCTCACCGAGATCTACTTCTCCGGCGAGGGCATGATCCGCGGAAAGCGCAACTCCTTCCAGGCGCGTATCTACCGTCGCGAGGACACCAAGCGCCGCGAGCCCCTTTATGAAGTCTCGGGGATATGGAGCGAGCGCTGGACGGCCAAGGACGTGCGCACGGGCGAGGTGCTCGAAGTCTATGAGGTCGAGGCGCCCGAGAATACACCCATGCCGATAGACATTGCGCCGCTCGAGGAGCAAGACGAGTGGGAGTCGCGGCGCGCCTGGTCTGGTGTCCTGGCGGGCATGGAACAGGGCGATATGCGGCTTGTGTTGGCCGAGAAGACAAGGATCGAGCAGGCGCAGCGGCAGCTGAGAGCCAGGGAGGCCGCAGACGGGCGGAAGTGGGAGCCGTTGCTGTTTCGCAGCAAGGAAGGGGAAGACCATACTGCGTTCCACGACCTGGCTGAGGGCACAGGGTGGCGCTTGTGGGGCGAGAAGACCAAGGGGGTGTGGAGGGTCGACGAGAGCAAGGTGGCGGGCTCGGCAAGTCCGTACAGGGGCGAGCTGACACCTCTGGGGTAATGAGCTGTGCTGGTCGCGTCATAATATTTTGCATCTGCATTTGCTTCGGATATACATAGCGTCGGCGTTGGGAAGGGGTTTGCTTTCACGAATACGGTGTGCTAAATTGCATCTTGGGGGGACACAATGTATCGGGCACGGGCTGATAGGATGGGATTAATGATGACTACATCATATGAAGATTATATGCATATTGTTCAAGATGATTTATAGGTGTGGATGTCTCTGGGTGCGCTTTATTGATCCGTGGCCATGTAGTTGCTGGTTACTGTGCTGGTGTTCCGCATCTGGGGGCTTACAGCAAGGCGATGGCCCGGGTTGGTCTCTTGATGCGGTCGGTTGCCACTCGGGAATATACTGGGAGACTGGTCTCGATTTGTACCTAGTGTGTTGACCACCGCAATGCTTGCCAGTGTGGATGCTGCTTTCGGTTGCTGAGGGCGAGATGGGATCGCGTGAAAAGGGGCGAGGGGTTAGGGTTGTTGGTGTAAATCGGCACCAGAGTGTGAGATGATCTGCTCTTTCCCTCCCTACCATCACAGCTGCCAAACCAGCAGGAAAGAAAATTTGACACCCAGACAATGAGACTCGCCTTTTTACTACCCAAGTCTTTAGTTCGAAACATTCTACCTTGAAATGTTGCACCTGCGCAACAGCTCTTCTAACACCGAATTACTCCGCTTGCAGGACGGGGGTGCGACGGCGGGGAGGATGTGTTCTGTTCCTGAGGGGACGCAGCCTTGCCTCGGCTCGGTGTTCGAATGTTGTGTACGAGATCGACATCGATGAGATCGGTGGCGCGTCGCGTCGCGTTGACCCTAGTAACCCCAAGACACGATGACGTAAGGCCCAAGGAGAGAACAAGATGAGTGCCGAGATAAAACAATGTCGATTTCCATGAAATGTTGCAGGTTTCAGCATCGCTTTCATCTTCCGTCTCGCAGACGCATCTCCGCTGCAATCGATATCTGTTCAGCACTCACTTACATGAGCCACCAGGTATGGGCTTGCAACGAGCCGTGACGACACGACGGGAGCAGCGATCAAGGCGCCGAACTCACGCCCTGTCCGCTTGCTTCAACGGAGGTGTGCGCTTGAAACGAAGCCCGAAAGCAAAGCCTCCATCCGCGAATAGGTGGCGAAAGCGGTTTGTCAACCTGAAATGGTATTCGTCGTCTGCCTTTGTCAGGTCCGAGGAGAGGAGACGATGGCACGACCAGTTTTATCAGATCAAGGCCAGACACAAGATGTCCGGCGTCGGATGCGGATGGTGTGTGTTAGAGACTCAAAAGGTCCCCTGCCAGTATCCTTTTGTGTCCGAGATGAACATCGCAATATGGGACGGAGGATCTGGGAACGGCGGCATTCAGATGAGTGGCCGACATGATCAGTGGGAAGAGGAAGACGTATTCGGTAGCGGGAAGAAGTCGGCAACTATTCTGTTCCCAACTCGGCACATCGGTATGTAATGGATGCCACGACTGTCGTGCTGGCGTTCCATGGCTGAGTCTAATTTCTCTTGCAGAACAGCTTATCATCATCCCCCCTAGTCCATCAGTAGCATGCACGACGGCATCAACGCCAAAGCTACGATGCTACCAGGTTATCATTGTACCCCAAGCTGCAACGGGTTTCTCTCCCATCAAGAGACCATACCCGCAGATTGTCTCCTTCAGCTGGCCGGACAGAAAAGCGGACGAGGCGCTTACAGGAAGAGTCGGAGACAAGGCTGACCGAAAGTGTGATACCTACCTGTCGGTCTTCAAGCAGGTCATGGATACCCTTTTGACACCCCTCCACAAGCCTTGTGTCGACCTTGCCGAAAGAGAGGAAGACTACTTCCATTTTTCTACGGTTCTCAAGTTCCGCCGACCGTACCACACATCTGAGGAAGAAGAACAAGGTCAGCCTACCCCCTTATCCAATTTCACTTCCCTAGATCTAACTCGCTCTTGATAGGGCATGTGTACTTCCTCCATATAGGAATCTTGTTTCTGTCGTTCGAAAACCGGCTTTACATGCCATTTTCCTCCCTGCAGAGCATTGCCGTCACGAGACACTCAGATCCTAGCTCCTCAGCTAGCTGTGCGGAAGCACAGATGACTGTTACGGAGCCATTCTATGAGAAGAATAAATCGCTAGACGATGGCCCGTGTAACGGTCCCGATACGGAGAAGTCTATCCTGTTGCATTTCACGAAGATTCCGCTGTATATGGACATAGCTATCGAACGGTTTGCCGAGATGCATGGGTTGGGTAAACTCCCTTGTGAGTAGGCTTGAGGGTACAGACTGCCTAATTGCTTGAGAATATCCAGAGCGGTTTTTGGCATGGGCGCAGCTACCTCGAGGGGGTGGAGGCGGTGCAATCATGTAATATCATATACTCGAGTATTTTCCTTTAAGACTCTTTTCTTTCATCAAAGACATGGGGATACATACTGATATCGGGTTCGGGCAGTCAATCAAAGTGGCAGTCGATAGGGCCTGCAATAAACTTTATTTGAGAGAAAATTACGACTTTACGCCGCTGAGGATGAATACGGAATGGCGTAAGTCAGTTCGGCCCAAAACCTCGCAGGAACGACTGAATTTCAGGGCTTCCCTCAATTGGCTCTCCCTTTCGTGCTAAAATTGCAGTGACCGTTATCAGTTTCTTATCGGTGAAAGTTGCCCTTTAATAACTACATGTATAATCGGTATCGTGGTCTTGGCCAACATGCCACTATTCAGACTGGAGCCGGCCCACCGTGAACTATTATGAGCGAAGGACAGGTAACAACGTAGGTACACGACACAGTAAGCGTTTCTTACCTGCGATTACTCGCGCGAGGTACTGAGGCTTTTCGTGACATTTGTCTGGCAGCTCATTTGAGACTCGGAATGGTAGGTGGTGGTCTGCCGGTGGTGAGGTCCGGGTATCTATCTACTTGTCAATCTTCCAGCGACGGAGCCAAACTTTGTCAAAAACAGCAACGAGAATACCAGCAATCCATTTACTATCCCCTCTTTGAACCTCGTTTGACCTAGAAATCACTTAGCCAAGCCTAAGCGTTAGGCAAGTCCGGTCGGGCAGTCACTTGTGTCAACCACGGTCTCTTCTAAGTTCTCTCCCTACCCAAAAAAACCATCCTCCCCCTAAGAATCGAACCCACCACCCGCAGCCCTCTAACCGAACCCCCGCAAGCCAACATCCTACCACCTCCGCCAAAGCGCCGGTTTCCCGAAATTCGCCCCACCCGGCATCCGTCCAGCGGCGCCCGGATGGTCCGAGCTCACGGGATTCCGCACCCCCACCTCCGCAAATGCACAATTCATCGCGCCCCGACATAAAGACCAACACCTCCCCCATCTCAACCACGCAAAACCCACCGCCACGGCCTCTCGCCATGGGAAAAAAGGTGCAGACACGATAGAATAGCCCTGATCAATTGAAATTTGCAAAAAAAATAAAAAATTGCATAAAGAGTACCCTACTACCTGGTAGC
>Ga0247780_1000780_pt1 | contig 25870 bp, 22 predicted proteins | sample UWRJL079202R5_FD_179927 | JGI IMG/M metagenome (GOLD analysis project Ga0247780, IMG submission 179927) | Plant litter microbial communities from Arlington Agricultural Research Station in Wisconsin, United States - UWRJ-L079-202R-5 | ecosystem: Environmental > Terrestrial > Plant litter >... | reverse complement strand
CTAGTATTCAATTGTTCATTTGTGTCCTACTGTTCAGACTCACCTCTGTGCATTATAGTGACAGCGACCTACAGTGACATTGAACCCCCCGTCTAGGAGTGCTAGCTCGACAAGCCGTCTTCGGAACGCCCCCTACCTGTTGGCGTCCTGCCATACGTTCTGTCTTAACCCGCGCCAGTCCTCTCGAGGCCTGTGTCGGGTGCAGGTCGTAATAGCAACATCTTAATCTAACCTCTTTAAAAATGAGATAATAACTCTTAAGTAAATCTTACGATCTAGTCTGAAACCTTAACAAAAGAATCTACCCTCTTCATTTTCTTCCTTTCCTCTCTTATTTTAACTATCTACTGCTACACCTTCTCTACTACTATATAAGCTAAGCCTCTATACTCTAATAGGAAGGATTGTATTTCAGCTAGGGAAAACTCCAGCTCCAGCAATTTCCTAATAAATTTATATGCATATTATTTAATTATTATGTTATCTTCTATCGGTTTCCCCGGATCCTGGATATCACTTATCAACCACTTAAAGACTATATAAAAAAGCCGAAATATCATATTCTTATTAATATGTGGAAGCTTAATTCTCTTATTTATATAACCTGCTTAGATAAAAGCTGGATTTAGATAGTTAATATGGTTTATCATTATTATAAGTAGCTAACCTTTATGTGATAATATCCTGTTAAGAGTGTTAAGGAGGTTTAACAGGGGTAACTTACCTTTAAGCTTTACTAAATCTTTCTTAGCTTATTCGGTATTCGCTTCTGCCTATTAAAGTTACGTTATACTAATAGCGTCTACGTCCTTTAATAGGAGGATATATCTAAAGGGAAGCTCTGTAAGTAACGTATTTATAACACGGGTGTCTATGTTAAAGATGTTAAGAACGTAGACGTTTAAGTCAAAGCGTCTAGCTATCGATAAATATAAGCTGGATTTCCTGATCCCGGGCGGTCTGTAGAGTAAGTATCCTCTCCGATACGGGATATTGCGGTTAGTATGCTATATACAAACTCTGGAGTTAAGGAACCTTTCGATATCTTCTATAAATTCTTTTTTCTCTTCCTCCTTTATGACGACAGTTAAGAGTGGTTTAATACTCCTCACTTTTGTTCTTTTCCACTTGCTCTCTTAGTGCTTAAAGATAGTAGTTTTGTTCTTAGTGAGCTTTAGGTACTTGTCCTGGCAGTGGTTAAAAAACTGCTTTAAGACAGCTGGAGATCCGAAACCCGAAACCGTAATTGCCTCCTCTTTACGATAGCTAGCGTCCTTTTCCGCTAAGCGAAACTAGAATAAGTGGTTCTTGTATATGAAGTAGAAAGTTCTATCCTAAGGTGAGTAGGACAGAGGCTTCTTCTGCTTATTACTCTCGTTACTGAATGTCCGTCTCTAGCCGATATGGGCGAGGGATGACCGAGCCCTGTGGGCGAAGGGCTGAGAGGCTACTTAGAGGATGACTATATTGTATACCTTACTGGATTGCGAGACGTGGACTGTTGAAGCTGCTAGCTATTAGAACGTTTTATGACTTATTAAGGGAAAAGAACGCGAACCGAAATAAGTCTTAGCTAAGCCCCAGATATACCTGCAGATGTGTCTTCTTAGGAGTAGCAGTAACAAGCAGACGAATAGGGGTCGAGCGTAGTTGTTCATGGATAGAACCAGCTCGATGGTGGTTATCATGCTAGTAGAGCCAGGCATGAAGAAGTCCAAGACAGAGACTTGGGGTAGGATCGACGGAGTCGGCGAGGTGGTGTTGTTGAGTGTCGCTATGTTGGGCTGCGCTGCATGACCAAGGCAAAAGAAACCGAAAAGCGGACATGAGCGCCGTACGAGGCAGTAACGGATGGTCTAGGAAGAGTGAAAGGTCACCGCTGACGAGACCTTTCACGAAGGGGATGTTTTTATAACAGATTATCCGGACCAAGAACGCGTAACAATCCTTCAAATCCAAGACACGTCAACATCGGGGTGGTGAACCCGGCAAGTCAAGGGAAACAACCCTGTTGAGCCAGCTGCTCTGCAACTGAAACCGGCTGCAAGCTCATATGCGCCCATACATTTCCGCCGCCAACGTGGAATGGTCTCCACGAATAGATGCGCATGATTCAGCAAGATCCCCTCAGCCCTCCAACACCCGCTGCTTGTCAGTCGGGTTACACGGCGGAAACTGCAAGTCCCAACGCACGGGCGCGTTTTTTCACTGTGAAAAATTCGACAAGCGTCTGTGCGCAACTCTGGCGGCGTCCAGTCAGCTTAAAGAGCATAAAGTGGGGGCTGGGGCATCCACACTTCTCAATGGGCCGGGCTGACATTTTCACCGTGAAAGTAACCGGCATACACCATGCGCACATTAGCACATGTGATATTCACGAAGTTATCATTTCTTCAGCGTGCAGACCGCTCCGCCTCTGACACAGCTTGCATTGTCACCATCAGCATCGACAAGGCTCTCAAAACGCAGCCTTAGGAAATACCAACACAAGTAGGAGACAAAATGTGCATATGTGGGCGAATCAGCGGCCTGGCGAAAAAGTTCAGTGAAAGGGAAGCGAAGCCCCTCATCTCAGAGTTAAACAACCATCTAGCCCTGATTGAGTCGATTGTTAATAAGTCGAAATCCGTGGCCCGTCATGTCCACTACGACGTCAGAGCAAAGTCCAAGCGATCAATGAAGATACTGTCGATAAAGACCCTCGACACCTCCCCTCAAACACAGATCCTCGAGAGGTTCCAGGGCGATCCAGAGGCGTTTTGGCAATGCCCTGTTGATGATATCCATGCACAACTAGGCCGGCGGCTTGCCTGCGTGACGATATACCTTCTTTCTCGGCTAGAAAACAATCCCAAACCTCCGTCTGGCATTGCCAGGTTTGCTCCAGAGCCTGGCCACACAGAATATCGCTATGCCGGGAAGAGATATCTTGAGATTGCGCGTCAGGTCGGTGGCATCGGAGCAGTGTTCTGCCTTCCATTGGAGATACCATACTCAACGTCAGTATCGTCCCTTGGCTCGCCCGCAGATGCTAACATCAAGCCAGCTATGAGAGATATGTTGGCAATGCAGACCAAGAAGTCTTCACTCACCTGAAGTCACTCTGCATGCGCTATACGTCTCAGTTTACGGGATTTGTGCAGAATATTATTCAGAATCAGCTCCAAGGTTGGCATATCGAATCCGTCTCTTTGGCCTTTTGCTAAAATAAATAAAAACACAGATTCGTCCTCGTCTTCGTATCTTAATCTCTCCGTGAATTTTGGGGATACCCTGCCAGATTCAGACCACTTGCGCTTGCTTATGCATGCTCTTGGTGGCTCTGATATCCCTAACTTTCTTCTTTCTAGCACGTCCCAGCCACGGAGACAATGGGGTGACGATGGCAATATCAAGCAAGTCCAAGCTATCGAGTTTGGTCTGCCACCGAGGATTGCGTGTGTATTGTCAGGCAAGGAGCGCCTCGGCCAAGCCATTGAGCAACTGGGTTTGACCGAAAAGCAGCTGGACCATGGTACAACCACCTGGTCTCTTCGCCCCGGCCCTGTCTTCGATGATCTCCTGTCTCCTGAGACAAAAGGAATATGGGAAGCCACAGCCTTGCAGCTAGTTTGTTTTGCTTGTCCACCCTGCGGAGATACCCTCACTTGGTATGTTTCTTCTTCAGTTATGTCAAACCGATGCTAATAAACTCACCGGCCAGCGGAATCCAGAGAGTCCTTGTGGATCCTGCTAGATACTTTGACCAGTCGGAAGAATCTACCGCTGCCCCTCGCAAACCACGTTATTGAGCCGCTCTTATATTTCGCGGAGAGCGGGTCTTTGGATACCCGTCGTACCGCGGCTGACCGAGCGAGCAAAATGCTGCACAAGGCGGCCCCAAACCACCTACGCGCTTCGGTGGCGCTTTTCCAAAGCATCATACATCGCCTAGATGGGGATTTCGCTGGGTCGGATTTGAAGATACAGCATTGCCAAAGCATACGGTCTGCCATGCGACGAGACCATGCCCTTATGGGACGGCTCCATCTCTCACGGGTCGAAAACATGATCCAGCGCCATGACCGTGACATCACCGCTCTCATTTATGACTGGGAGCCATTACATCCACCTTCACATCTCGAGGCCGATACCAACCGCAGACTCCTCCTCACCACAGCCAAGTTCTTCCAATCTGTGGGAAGATTCTCAGTCGCGCGAGACTCTCTGGAGAATTGCTTGGCGCTTACCTCTCAGCGGTTGCTGTCTACAAGGAGTCAGCCGCTTATTGTGAGCCGGCTTGCTGACATATATTGTGAACTCGAAGAGTGGGAAAGGGCACGTGCGGTCGTGGAGCCAGAAATAGATGGTTTAAGTCGCCAGGGAAAGTGTGGTAGGTCACTGAGGCGTCTGATTCTTGCCCTGGTGGAGGTCGACATTGGACAGGGCCGGCTAGGAATCGCGGAGAAGTCACTCGAAGAGGTAATTCACCCTCAAATTACCGCCGAACTCGACATCAACGACCAGTTGCTACGAGTCCGTGCTCTCATAGCCCGAGCTCGTATCCCACACTACCACTGCCTCTATTCCGAAGCTCTTGCACGGTGGGGAGTGGCTCTACACGAAGTACAACAGCATTCCAGCTTCAAGCATGGCCGTGGTTTTACCACAGCTGTAATATATCTTTCTATGGCGCATGCTCAACTGAGAAACGGGGACAAACGGGGTGGAAGACAATCGTGGGAGTCTGCGGTGGATATTCTGAGGGGTGAAAAGAGTGATTACTGGATTCCAGTTGTGGCCACGAAATGGCTTTCCGGAATCGTCAGCGATATTCATTGTATAGAGGGCTTATCTGTGCGAATAATGACGCCGGAGGGGTCGGAATCTGTGACGTCGGACGGATGACGATTACGCCTTGAGAGTTTGCCAAGTATGGAATAGTTATGTAGTTAGCACAAACTTGGTGGTCCCAGTGGCTTGGTGGTCCCAATGGTTTGCCCTGTCACTATCCAATCACATTTGGCTTCATGAGATCGCCGGAGAATTAGATTTACCGCGCAGGTGACCTTGCACTAACCCCGCATTTGGGCCGTTGGCATCACCAGGCACATCATGTTGCTCTCAAAACTCGCCATTTCACGCCGGACGGCCCAGGTGGTGGCTACGTTTATCAGTCCGCCTATTCTCATCAGAGCTCAGCCCCAATCTAAGAAACTGATAAAATATTATCCTGCCCGTGCTCGACTCATGGCTACCGGCATAGCCTTACCGCAGCTCCGAGTCTCGGAGGGAGAAAACGCGGAGGTCCTGGAGAAAGACATGGGCGATTTAGTTTCGCTTGGCTGGAAAGCTGACAGTGACAATATGGGCTTGGAAGCGTCATTTACTTTTCCCAATTTTGGCAAAGCCGCCGTAAGTATAAATTTTCATTTCGAGAGCTAGCTGACACGATGACAGGATTTCATCACGCTTGTCAACATCCAATCCAAGACCCTGAATCACCATGCTGAGACCTACAATGTAAGAGGCACTTTTTTATGACCGATGATAAAAGATTGACCACAGCTAGATGCACAAGATGGTCTATCTCCATTGGACTACTCATAGACCGCGTGGCTTATCGGCAAAGGATATCCAGATGGCCCGGTGGTGCCATGACCAAGCTGCCTCGTTAGGTGGGCATTATATGGATGATGTTACTGGCTGGAAAAAGGGATGCGTGGGATGCGAGAACTCAAACATGTAGCTAAAGGGCCGAATTTCCATGACGCGGTCGTGTAGAGTAGTTGGGATTCGAAAGGTTAGATTCGCAATACCGACAAAATGCGTCCTAGTGATAGCTAGAAACAGATCATTGGTATCACACTCCGCCCTTCATTTTCCCCCTTTCATATCTAACCGTCGCCATCCACTTCTCTGCTTCGCTGAGAGCCTGTTCCGGTGATAGAAAGTTCCCTGCCAGGAATGACATAACTTCAGCCGGGCTAAATTCCAGCTCTGGGATCTTGGTAGCAAACTGGTATGCCAGCAGGTCGACTGCCTCATGCTCCTGAAAGGCAAAACGAAAGAGCCGAGATATCATTTCCTTGTTCGCAAGGCGGAACTCTGTCTTCACATCCACGCGACTAGTAAGCGCGTTATCGACGAGCTCTAAGTGGCGGGTTGTCATAATTATCACATGGCCATCTCCTGTGCTGTCGATAGCATCAAGGAGCGTGGACAGAGAAGCGGCTCCTTGTGGCGGCTCTGGTTCGGCGTTCTCCACGTCTTCCAATAGTATGACACAGCTCCCAGGGGCCTTGGTGAAAAGGGCTGTCAGGCTGCTGTCGTTGACAGAGAGCTCGGTGATATAGGTGTCCAAGCCAAAACACCCTGCGATAGACAGAGCCAGGCATGTCTTCCCAGTTCCCGTGGGTCCATGAAATAGGTAGCATCGTCGGTGTCGAATGTCACGGTGTTCCTCCTGGGAAGAGGCCAGGAAGTCACGGACATCTTGTAGCAGTCCTTCCTTTTCCCGGTCGTCTAGCATGACAGTCGAGACTGATTGCACGTTTCGGACCACGGGTGGCCGCCACTCGCTTTGCGTATGGGTGAAGATAGAAGTTTTAGCCATTGAGGGAAAGGGATAGGAAGAAGAAGAGCAAAAATAATAATCTTCTGGATGAGGGTTTTGGTTGGTTTGGGCATCAAGATCAATTATTGGGGGTTTGCCTTACGGCCAAGGAAGGGACGTATGACGAAAGCGGGGTGATGCGGGGCTCATTGCCCCTCGAGGTGGTGCAAGATGCACCGCGACCGGACCTGTGTGGGCAGCATGTTTTAGGGATCTTGCTCAACAGGTATTAGGCTCCCGGAAAGTCTGGTTGCCTCAGAAACCGGCGGGGCATTGAAGTCCAAATTTGAGGGCAACTGATCCTCAGTACCCATCGTTGGAATCTTCAAGCCAAGTGACCCTTCCATCAGAATGCCTGGAAATAACATCCACTTCCGGCACTCAATGGCGTAAATGAAATCCAAAGACGCCTTTAGTGCCAGCAAGGAAGCACGACTTTACCGACTTCCGAAGAAGGGACGAGACAACGCAATGAGGGTTACTATGTAATTACGGAGATACATTTGCATAAATAGGCCCCTCTTTTCTAGTGACACCTTACTGTGCTGGAGACGGCGTGAGAAGCTCACAGAGTGTATCGTAGAAACGCTTGACGTCCCACCGGCTGTATCGCTCGAGTTTGTGATGGTCTTTCTCAAGGAAGCCAAAGCCATACTTGAAAATCTCAGCTGTGGGGGCACCCTTCCAATCCGGGTTTGTCACCAGCTGCTTCCTCTCCATTTTCTTTTTTAGTAACTCTTCCTCACCCTGAAATGCTCTATTAAACAGCCGCCACTCAGCGATTTCAGATAAAACCATCATCAAAGACCAAGCCTAGTAGAACCAAAGAGACTTGTCTGCCTGGTATTCGGGATGTCGGTATATGTCGGTAGACGGCAGGCGCGCCCAATCGAGGACATAAGGCTTAGTAAGGTCTGTACCGAAGAAGACGAAACTCTCGGTACGTAAACCTGGGTGAGGGAGCTGAAAGTGCATATAGAGAGATTGGACTTATATCGTAATAATCCTGCTGAGAGCGTGCCTGTCGTTACCGGAGGGCTTTTAAACCTTAAGTAGCATATTGTGGAGATCTGCAGGCTACTGAGAGCACTGGTATATAAGCGCGGTCTTAGCTCCTTCGCAGAAGATGTTATAAATCTTCAACATGTGAATCTCTTTTAACCGGTTTCCGCTAGTGGGAATTCTTTCCTTAATGTCCTTAAGGTATGTAAAGAAGGTGTTTAGCTTTACTGTTATCTACTTAAGTAGCCCGATAGCGGCTTGTTTGCCCTTTTAAAGCCACGTGCTTATGCTCTGTCCACCCAGACCTTCTGGGTTTAACTCGACGTTGTCTATATGGCCCGGTATCTTACTTCTAGCTAGCCTAGTTAGCATAGAAGTTTCACGGCATAGGTGGAGTGGGTAGACCTAGAAAGAGTTTCGGAGAAATTAGGAATGAAGGTATGTATTCCCTGATCGCCCTTGGTGGTTCTGCTCGGAACCCTTATATTTCATCTGTGCTACTAGTGAGGACGGCAGTACCTCCCCTTGCTACGCGACACTAGCGCTACGCGTTATCCTGAACTAATGACGACCCTGTGACTTATAAGAAACTAGCGTGGGGCGGGACTGAAACTGGCCCAGAAAGCTAGCCGCCTAGGCTAGCTACCCGCACCCCGGAGCGAAAGCCTGAGATCTAATCATTGGAAACAGGATGTTTTACTGTGAAAACGATCGGATGTAGATGCTACGCTTGGTTGCCTGGAGCATGACCACAGTTCCGACCTGCTACCCACCCAATTGAGCGAAGCTGACCACCTTGACCCCGCCCTTCCATGCGGGAAATGTTGACTTGTCAAATTCCCAATGCACGTAACTCCTGTGCCTTGTATATGCTTCTCGATTTTGGTCGCCCCTTTCCGCTTGAGGGTGTTTGTTTTGGTACCCGTGCCAGTTGAGACGGCCCACTCTGTGACGACCCACGCCTGTGACCTTTCCTTGCGTCTGCGGACTTTGAGGACTTGACAGACCCTCCACGTGCTCTTAGCTGGACCGGTCGATTGGGAGGCGCCTTTGGTGATTGGACTAGCCCTGGGTTTGGCCGCGGCGGGTGTATGCTCTCATTCTGCTGCGTAGGCTGAGAGACTCCTTGAACAATCGCTGTGGCCACTGTTTGCGTCCAATCCATGGCAGTAGGTGCCGCTGGGTATATCACTGTCGCCCCGTTCGCCTCTTCCGCAGGTGGCGATACTCCTAAGCCCGTCCAGGTGATATTAGTTTGCGTAGTTTGTAATGGGGTATGAGTTAGTTGGGAAAGGGTAATTTCGAGAAGCTCTCGAGCGGTGGGATGACGATTAGCGGCAGCTAGCATAGATCTGTAGTGAGGTGCGTGCTGGTCCAGATATGTCTGGAGTTCCTGGTGCCAGTCCTGCCAGTCCTGCCAGTCCCATATCGCCCGCCTCCCTTCTTCGTTTGGGAGTCCCACTAAACACTCCACCACGGTTACACCGAGCGAGTAAATATCGACCTTAGGCGTCTGCTTAAGTTTCTGCTGGACCTTAGGCGCTGTGTACCACGTTGTTCCGATCAGAGTCTTTAAAGTGTCGACGACCTTTGCGATCCCGAAGTCCGTTAGGAGGAACTTGTCGCCTTGGCTGCCTTGGCATAGGATATTCGCAGGCTTGATATCTCGATGAATAATGGGAGGATTGCGCGTGTGTACGTAATTGAGAGTGTCCGAGATTTGCGAGAGCATCCTGCGAGTTATGTCCATCACTGCCTGTGGCCCTTCAGGTCTGTATTACCTTATCAGATTATGAAGGCTGCTATCGTAAATAGGCATGAAAATTTCGATATTTGGACTCTTGAATCCCTAGCAGTGTAGGTATAGTACGATATGGTCCTAATATAAATGTGAGCATGATAAAAGCGGACGGGCAGAAAGAGAAGCTTATATATTCGAGTTGCCGAACCAAATTTACCTCCATTTCAACTTTTACCTTAAAGTCCTTCTCCGAATATATATTCAAGTCTAGTACCTCAGCTTTTATAGCGATAATTTTGCAGGTATGATAGTTGCCATTATATATGTCGATAACCTTGTGCACATCGCCCTGTCCGCTTTTTCCCAGCAGCCTTAGCTTCGTAAATTGGATTATATCGTTCGTTTCAGGCTTGAGTGGGGTTCTGAACTGAGTGTTGTGGGGGTTGTAGGTGATTGTCGATGCGGTTTGGTAAGTGGTTGTTATTGCTTCAGATCGGAAAGACTGTAAACTTAGCGTGATAAGCCGCTCTAGAGTCCCCTCGACCGTTCGCTCGGGGTTAGGTTGGTGGGTAAAGGTAAGCTTCTGCTTAGTAAGCTTTTCCCTATCTTAACCCTGTGTTCTTAGTGGTATAAGGTGAAACTTAGCTCTTATATGGGTACTGATCTGGAAAACCTACTGGCACTCGACAGCAGGACCCTTACGGTTATTATATAGGTTAGGGCTGAGTATTACGACGCACTGCTGAGGGGTTTTCTATATCTGGGAAAGGCTAAGCTCTTCCTTTTTATTTCCGTTTTAGTAGCTAATAATAATATCGCGGAGTTCTGTGTCATTTTTCTCCGATATATTATGTAGGAGCAGCTCCTTAGTGTTTTTATTAAAGTCGAAATAGTACTGGTTGTTTCTCGAGAAGTGGTGATTGAGAATCATATCGTTATGTTCGCGCTGGCCGAATCGTATAAGGTATGGTGGGCTTTTAAGCTGCTGGTTTAATCCGATTCTCAAGACTGGTTTGTCCGAATTGATGTAGGGGACCTCGGTCACTTAGTTGCGGTTCGCAGGATCTCGAATGATTGTTGCGGTATATCTGTTGTTCTTGAAGGGAGTAAGGTAAAACACCGTTCCGGGAGCATCCATCTTTAAAAAGTATATTTGATGAGAAAGAGCTTCGAGCTGGCAGACCACTAAGGGTAAAGTGCATTTATCTGGTGGCAGTAGACAGAGGGAGGGGGAATGAAGGGTTTCGATTGGAGGAAGCTTAGCGCTATGAAAGGATTGGCTAAGGGGACGCGGGGAGAACGGCGCAGCCATCGCGCCTTTTGGCGAACAGCTTCGGCAAAAAACTGCTACTAAGCTAGCAAACCATTCCGTCCATCAACATCTATCCTTCCAATCAACGTACTTAAACTCACCGGCAACAGGTCTCTATACTGCAGTATATATCCTTGATCAATTCCTTGTTCACTCGATGGCTCCGCGCACGCACGTAAAGTGGAGACGCGACAGTATATCTACCCTTCATTTACCTGTTGATGCTGCCTCTGACGATACGTGTCTTTTACTTACTAGTAATAACCCTAACGATAACTACAAGTCTACAAGTATCGCCTACACAGCCGATAATCCATAAAGCGAGGAAACGGAGATATCAGCACCTAATTTGTACCCTGTGTACGGCCCCGATAGGCGAATAATTAGGTGAAAACCATTACGGATACTTACGCTGGAGCTATATGATCCTGATACTTATGCTGTTTGGTATCGGAAGCATTATGGCGAGGAATCGTACGTATTGGTATTGGGCGAGCAGATGTTAGTACTATAAACCTATAATCTTGATACGTACGATCCTGATAGCCGATTGCTGTGGACGCCTAAGCTAGAGCTATATAGTCCCTAAACCTATGCGGCATGGGGTCGGAAGCATTTTAGCGAAGAATGGTATAAATTGCGAAAGACGATGCTCGAAGAAAGGAATATCTACTGTCGGTACGATCCGGTCTATAGGGAGCGTTAGAGAGCCTTGAGGATAATGGAACATAAGGTCGAAAGGCGGCCATTCGAGCTAGGACTTCGAGCTGGCGAGATGCTTGATGCAGGTTGGAAGCGATTGTGGGCTTGACTGTCGAAGGATTTAGGTATCGAGATCTTCAGTAACCTTGCATCTCCGACGCCGTCAAAGGACAACGACGACAGCGTTACCGATCTTAGTGGGTATAACATGTACGCTCTAACTCCTAAGCCTTGTGAACCGATACTGCTCCCTGACGACTTATGGGAACGGTTAGAGCTTAACTGAAGACGCTTCTATTGGGGCGAGGAGTGGTATCAGTTCGAGAGGATATTCCTTAAAGAGAGCCTTATCGATTCGGCTAGGGTAAAACTCGAAGACTAAGAAGGCGACAGACAACGTGAGAAAGAGCTGGAGGATATAGAGAAGGTTCGATATAAACTGGGTACTGTTATAAAGTCGGCTGAGTACTATTGTCGAATGAGGCACTTTAACCTTCGAGTGGAGGGTTGGACGTAGGAGCAGATCGATGCTGAGGATCGAGTAGTAGTAGCGGCGACTTAGAAACGTAGAGATGAGCTCGAGAGGAAGTTGAATATGCTGCCGAAAACTTAAGAAGAAATGAATTCGAAATTCCGCCTCTGGGAAATTCAGGGAATTAGCCGCGAGGAGCAGGACCGGTTAGGCCGCATGCATGGCTTCGAAAGGCCACTACCCGACCCCTATCTTTTCGGTACTCTAATGGAGAAGAGGTCGCTACTAAGAGACTAAGAGGAAATGGACTAGCTGTTTCGCCTCTGGAATCGGAAACTTAGCCGCGTGGAGCAGGACGAATTGGCTCGCATGTATGGTTTCGGCCCGAGGCAAGCTGGCACGGATAGACATGCTGGGGGTAGAGTAGCGCCACAGGCGCAGGCATCACCACTGCGACTGGCAAAGGACACTCTGGCTCGCGGCAGTCGAGCCACGAAGAATGTACCGCAGCGCTGCAGTCTTAGAGCTGCTTAATCCCGGCGGTCCGCTCCGACACCTGTAGAAGCCCTGCTACCTAATTAAAGGTGCTGCCCGTCTAAACCTGACGTGTCTAAGGAGCTTAGTGATAAAACATAAGTAATACCTTAAGGTTACAGGAGGTAACGCAGGATATACCAGAAAGAGCGGGAAAGCCGAAGGCTCGCGGGAAAGTTACTTAAGTTTGGGTTGCTTGGTGAAACACGGTCACTCTACGTTGCCTTTTTATAACTTTCGAATACGCGTAAAACGAGCAGTCTAGGTACTTATAATGGCTGGCTGTCGAAGAAGCTAATAGCTAAGGGCGTAAAGCCTTAAGGGATTTTAAAGTCTAGGTAAGTAGGGACAGGCTGCTCGAAGAGGTCGGCGAGGGAATTGAAGGGGTGAGCATACGAATACTAGAGTAGTAGAGTAAATTATGGGCGAAGAGCCGCGTTAAGGATAAAAAGGAATTCATGGTAATAATAATTTATGTTGAGAACTCTGGTTGTGTGAATGCAAATCTTGTGAATTATTGCGGTGTCACGCGTACCCTAATGAGCGTGACAGCTCTCGGGGCTGACATTCACCGATTTCTAAGTAGCCTTGTCGATGACCTAGTGTGAGTCCGGTTTACAGGCAGGGAGAGTTGTAACCACTGCGGCCTGTTTATCAGCCATCAGTTGCCCGGTGGTTGTGGCTGGATCTGTCTTCGGGCTTATTGCGAAACATGCAACCTGCATGTGCGGGCAGCGGTGAGAGGGTTGGAAGGTAAGCCAAGTAGAGTGCTTTTGTTGCCTAGATGCGGCCATACGGTCGCAGAAACGCCAAGTATTGACCAGCGCAGAGAAGTGCAGCTCGAAGGTCATGATTTAGCCTGGCCGGCTGGGACCAGGCTTCACCGACACGCCAGCGGAATGAGGCTCTGCGGTTCTGCTGATCATAGGCCTACGGGGCAAAGCGCCCAAGTTCAAGGGTATAAATAAACACCCAACCAGCCCTAGCGACCTGATCAAACCCAGACCAAACACCCTCAGTTGGAATCTCATCAAGCCACACACTAAACGCCACACACTAAACAGCAACTCAGTCGCAGCAAACCGACTCCACGCCAAGCCATGCCTTTCGTCCAACAATCAAGTTCAATGCCCCACTTGCAAGGCCGTCTACGGCCAGGGCCAGTCCCATACCTGCTCTAAGTGAGCAGAGGCATATCACTGACCGGGACTAGAAGGTAAGGTTATATGTGGTAGCTCTTAACTTTCCGCCATTAACATTCATTCAGTTCCTTCCCCACAGTACTGTTAAGAACCTGCTTGGGTGGGAGTGCATTATGCGGATAGAAGGAAGAAATAATCTAGCTTGGGGACACTCGTTAAGTGTGAATTAGGGTGCAGGTCAACAGTACATCGCAGTCGCGCTATGCTCATTCCCTTGAAATACATTATCTACTCGAAGTTTCCAGTGTGCGCGGTGGAGTGCAGCTTAGCCTTGGCATGTGCTGATTAATCAGCAGGGCTCAAGCGAGCTGTTCCCTGTAGTTTTCTCTCATGCAGTTCGGGCCATTTAGTCCTGGCCGGCCGCTGTCATCGGTGACGACCTGCTGCTCATTTGGTCATTTTCGAAAATTTTCATGCTGGCCTCGATATTACAGACAGTGAACTCCCCCATCGCTTTCTGCGCCGGCTCCGCTGCCCGCCCTTCCTCACCACGTGACAATGGCCGCGTTGGGAACCTCGAGGGTGCCACCGAGTACGCAGTGGACTTCTTTTGCGGGCTGGGACTATAACGGCATGAAAGAACGATTACAGGGACTGCTCGCGAAGATCGACAAGTCTGTGCTTACGCGCCATGCTCAGAACATCAAGGGACAGAAACTTACCATAAGCCAGCCCTTCTCAGCGGGCCAGTATTGGATCTGTTTTGAGATGATTGCTGAAGACGGCAGCCTAGTTATCGCTAGAGTTCGCTTGCCCCGACACCCCGATACCCCGCCTACGATTAGTGAGGAAGACGAACAGTACTCCGTCGCATGCGAGGTCGCTACTATGGCCTTTGTGAGGCAGAACGTACCCGCGATTACTCTCCCCCAGATATACGCCTATGAAGGCCCCGGGTCCCAGCTTGCTGCCGATGCCGGTGCCATCTACATGCTTTTGGAAGGCTTTTATGGAAATACCCTACAGGATGTCGAACCTGACCTGTGCAATCTACCGGTAGGCTTCCTTTCAATGCTTCGATTCCGCCCTACTAACCGGATCTAGATTGCAATCCAGGAGCACATCATAACCCAATGGACGCGGGTACAGGTAGAACTAGCAACTCTAGCATATCCGCGGATTGGTTCCATCTCTTCCGTATCGACAACAGGAGAGCCTGTTATTGGCAGGTTGGCCAGCGCCTCAGCCGAAGGGTTGAGGTGCCACGGCCCTTTCTCTCGTACGGCTGAGTACTTCACTGCTGTTGCAGATGCTGCAATTAGCAAACTGGATCTGACGGATACGGATTCGAATGGTGTTTTATCCTTCACCATACTTGGCGCGTTTGTCTTTCGCGACATCGTGCAAAACACTACCCTATTCGAGGACAGTGACGCTGAGGGGCGGTTCCCTCTGAACCACATGGACCTTGGTACACAGAACATCCTTGTTGACGACAGATTCAACTTCCAGGCGATCATCGACTGGGAGTTTGCCCAAACTGCGCCCTGGCAGGTCAATCACTACCCAATGCCATTTCCGCTACTGGAGTCGGACACGGAGATCCAAGGCATCCTTCAGGACCCCAGTCACCCTGCGCATGGGAACGTGTCGCGGCAAGAGTTTGCTCGAAGGTTATATACCAAGAAGTTTCGAGACGCCGAGGTAGAATTGCGGAAGACAGGGCGATCCCTCGGAAGCTCATTCGCCGAGGTGTTAGACAGCCCAGCATCGAGGATATATGCTTGCTTCACAAAACTTGGCCGCTTGCCAATGGCAGATGCAGGCCTCGTCCACGAGATGGTGCGGCTCGCCTTTACAGAACGGTATCTCTATGATATAGGGGATCGGCTGAAACGAGTAGATAAGAAAGCAAGGTTTACGGGTACACAAATGCCAGGTTACCTGGCTACTTAGGGTAGCAGATCGATATAGCATCGCAAATTACAGCCGGGAGCAAGACGAGGCACCTCCGCGATAGTGCCAGCTAAACCTCGAGCTTTGGAATAGTAGGCAGAGCTACGTACATCGTTATCAGTACAAGGCGCTGCCTTGGCATTCCTCTCGCTGACCATTCTTCCGCTACGAACATCTATCATCTAAGCCCTCCCCCCCTTGCCGGAGAATGTCTCTCATTCGAGAGTAGAGCTTTTCGTCTTCCCGTTCCCACGGTTTGTCCTTGGGAAAAACAACTTTTCGCAGCCTGTTTAATAATGGGATAAGTGGCGCGTAGTATGGCGTGAAGTTATTAGTGATTGTCTTCATGAAAATGGACTCCTTCGCCACGACGCCGAGTTTCATCCCCGCTAACTCCTCTATGTTAACGTAGTTCCACTTGTCGAACCGTGTAACAACTCTGGACTTGTCCGGCCCTTTACAATGAATGTATATCTAGAACAACACCTAAAAGAATGACTCGAGATCGTGCATGAAGGAATGCTGCTCGCCTAGAAGCGCCCCGATTGCTATGAACGCCCTCGTGCCAGTCTTCCCTTTGGCTCCCGACGCGCCCTCTCGTTGCTCTTTGATGGCGAGATCCAGGTCAATCAAAAGGGAAGGCTAGGAGGGATTATTGACGTCCTCGTTGATCAAGAGGTTATTGATAGAGATGTCTCTGTGCAGGATACCGGCCTTGCGTAGTGACTCGTGCCCTTCAATGCAGCCGTCAAGTGCGGCAAGCAGAGGCGTTCGGGAGCTGGCCTTGTAGATAGGAGTTCCGTAGTCGCGAAGGATGATATGGCGATGCACCTGATTTGACAGATTGCCGCTGGCTGGAGATGCTGAGTCAGACCGCTTGCTGTGTGGTAAAGGAGCGCTGGCTTGACTGGACGATCGTTTCTTACTAGCAGCTACACTGCTGTTGCGGCCTTTTCGTGAAACTGAGGCTATCGTACTCGACAGGGGGGCTGACCGTTCCGGCCGGTAGTTCGTGGCACTGGTGACGTCTAGTCCTCCTTGGACGTTGTTTCGGACGTTGTTATCCGTTCTATGTATCTGAACCGTTTTGTGGCAATAGTGTCTGGCGATGTTGATGACGCTTTTACTAGTTACCTTGCGTAATAATTCGCCTTCCTTACTGTGTTCCGGATACTGTTATAAATCTTTAATGACAAGCGGTATCTATAGCTGCCTTTCGCGATGAGCTTTCTAGCATGTTGTAGCCTGACTGGCAACGTAACGTGCTTATTGCATTACTTTATTAATGATAAGGCGTTCTTTTGAGCTATTCCGCTCGATCTTGATAAACTGCTGGCTGTTGGCCGTTATAAATGTTGGATCGAAGCCGAGCTCCTCATTATTTATCTAGAGAAACCTGAAGACTGTAGATATAAACCGCAGCTTATCTTCGTTAATGTCGAACTGCTTAGATGCGAGGCCCTTAAGCCGATTAAACTCTTATATCCTTATAAAAGATCTGCAGATAGTGAAGCTTAAAATAAAGCGATAAGTATCTTAAGTAGTAAGGACTTCCCTCACGTACGTGCTAAGGTTTAGCTACGCCTTTACTGCTGTGTTAGCCGCTGGGTTGCTTTTTAGCTTACTTAGTATTAGGATTTGTAATTAGTGGTATCGTAAGTCCTTCCCAGCCTTTAGGTTATCCACGAAGCCGACGTCTAACTTACGTTCCACAGTAAAGCCCTGGATTAGCTTATTAGGCTGTGCTAGTGGCTTTCGTCAATATATTAGGATAGATTTATAATCTTCTGTAAGTATCGTTAGCTGTTCGCTTAGCTCTGTAAACTAACTTAAGATATTATCCTAATTTACATCTTTTAGCTATTTACTCTACCTATTACTAAAGAGTAGTTTATTATTTTCTATATATTTCTTAAAGACAGCTTCGGATACTGTTTAGAGATCTGTTACTTACCTAAAAAACGTCTTATGGAATCAAGGGAGCCCAACGTATATAACGTTTAACTTATCTCTGAGGACTCTGTTTATATCTTTATAGTACTTAGAAGAGTTTACGAAGCTGTTTATATTGTGAAGTTATAGGGTTTGCTGAAGGGAGGAGGCTATAAGTTAGGGTAGTAGGGTAAGTTTAGTAACCGCGTTGTAGATTTCTTTCTAGATGAGGGTATCGTTATCGTTAGTAATAGTTAACCTGAGGAGGGGTTTAATACTGTCGAGGTCGAAGTTATTAGAGTTAACGGTGGAGTTGAGTCTCGATAGATCATTGAAGAGGTTCTTACTACTGCTGCTAGAACAGAGCAGGTAAGATATTAAAAGGATCTGTAGAGTTAAGAGAAGGAAAAGGGTAAGGTTTTGGAGATTTACATAACGGTTAGAGGAAAGTAATTAGAAACGAAGCTATGCTGTCTTCCTTACCTTCTTGGCTAAGCTGCAGCAGCGTGTCTAGGTAGTAGGGGAGGCTTACGCCTTCGCAGACCGAATTGAAGGAGGCGCGGAAGGCATCAAGGCCTTTCCTAATAGGATTCTCCTTAATGATCTTCGATTACGGCTGATTTGTTATGGTGACGGATGCTTGAGGATGAGAAACCGAAAGTCGTAATCGCGTCCGTTTCTGTGGGATTTGCGCCCGACACTAGCTACCGGCAGAAATTCGGGATTAGTCAGCCACACCGCCTAAAGATCCACAACTGGGCCCACTAACCCACTTGGGCGACCGATTAGACTAATAATATTCCCTAGTAGTAGCTTATATCTGCTGGTTATTTTTCAACTACCTAATGTGGGGCTCATCCTCACACAGGAGACGCAAACCGCTTGCGGTTTGCCTAAAGAGCCTTGAGGAACGAAGCTAGGCGACAGGATAAAATTGAAGATGTTAGATTGTTTGTCGTAAAACTTCATTGACCCGATTGCAGCGAAGGAGTTGCGTTTTACTGGCTGACATTTGTGCGGGTTTCAGGAATGCCGGGGCCAGGGTCCCTGGCGAATGCATGCGATGCAGGTCTCCAACAAGGTTGAAAGTGGGGGAAAATCAGGTGAGGATTGGGCAATATGACATGAACATTAAACACGTTTTGGTTAAATTCAGGGTGGTGCGAGAAAAGGGAAGGCAGTTCGTGTTTTCCTCGTCATAGTTTTAAGTACAACTTAGGATTTCCGAGTTGCTTAACACGAGCCCCGTTTTGCAAGGAACAAGCTCAATGTGGACAGTTGCATCACAGGCAGCCTTGCGGATCCAGTCACCAAGAGAAGGATGTGCAGGTGAATGGGGAACAGTTGTTTGTTTAACATGGCCCGCGCATCAAGCGGGCTTTTTCCATTGTGCTATGGTTCTAAATACAGAGAGGGAGCGTTGAAGACCATATTACGTTTCAAGCCAAGTGGAAAAAAGAGATTCCTTCCATGTTTCCACCCTTGTATCGCCATACCCGGGCGGGCCCACACATCCGAGCTCAGTCCAATCCAATCACTCCGCGAGGTAGGTACTGACTGAGGGCCACGTGGCTTCAGTTCTAGACCCTCTTTGCCAAATTCCCCCAGCATGTTGTCTGAGGTAATCCGACAGAATCTCCGCCCCCCCGTGACCGGGCGGCACAAACCCAGGCCCAGTCGAATTTGTCAACACCCAACATGAATGTAGCGAGATGGTCGAGTTCCACGTCCAGAACGCCGTCTTAGGCGAGCCGACCGAGGATGGACTGATCCGGTTCTGGTCGCATATGGGCCTGATGAGTGACACCCGCGCATCCAGTAACATGGTGCCCGACGAGGTCTGGCAAGAAATGCCGTCCGATCCGGAAATCGAAGATCTGGAACGGCGGCGAGCAGAGCTCAAGGGCAGTCAATTCCAAATCCAAGGCTGCGAGAACGAAAAGGAGATCCGAGACATAGGCCAAAAGATCAGGTATAAAAAGGGGCGACGCAACAAGAACGTAAGAACCGGATATCGCAAATACTACTTCCGAAACCGCCCGACGTGGGACATTGAGAGACAGTTCAGTGGGGACGCAGAAGCGGAAGAGGAAGAGGCCGAGGAGGAGTACGTCGCGCCGGTCATCGAGCTCCACATCCCGGAGCGTGCCGAGCTGATAACAACTGCCCATGCTTGGCGTTGGTTGCTGCCTTCCAGTCCAGGCCGAAGAAAGGGGACTCCGTACCTCACCTTGACCGCCTCAGTCGGTTCTCAGCTTCTCGACCTCACACGTTTCAGCCTCAATCATCCAATTTCATCTTTTTTAGCCAATATGCCCCGATTCCTGTCGCTCAGGGCCTACTTCCTGCTGCCCACTCCTGGCTGGCCAGTTCGGGCTCACTTGGTGTCACACAGTCTCGCCCCCGGCAGGCAAGCTATTCCCGAGCAGGCAGCTCCTATTGGCATATTTCTCGAGACTGCTGGATCAAAGCAAACGCCATCTATCTCCTTTCCCATTGTAAGATCACCGGGAGCCAAATCTAGGAAAGTCAGACCGGGGGAATGAGTTTCCGTGACCCCGCGGGGCTGCCGTAAGGCAGCAATTATTTGGGTATCAAATACGACCACCTTCCTCCACAGCTCAACCACTTATATACGACGTCCGGCGCACTTGATATGGGACAAGCTTTCGCTGGGTTTCCAGGAACCTCTGCCTGCATAAATCTGGAGGCTATGAGATTCAATAGGCCATCGGTCAAGTCCTGCCCGTCTTGCCAGGCCCAGAGAACAAGATCGGGGGATGGAGTTGTTTCCATGGTGGCCGCAGTTGCCGCCGATTCTGAGACTGCTTTGATGATAAAAACGGGCGCCCAAGGCGGCCAAAGTCACTCGAGGATAACCGAAGGCGCCAACTCTGGCGCCCATGTAGATTTTACTAGTCTCTTGCCTCCTGCTCCTCGTCCTCTCCCTTGGCCTAACTCAGCCCGGCACCCCCTCCCAAACAAAAAGCCTTGCAAACCCGCCATCCCGACCATGTACACAGCTGATGCGTGGAAGACGATGGAGCCAGAGAGTTGTAGCACTTCGTTATGCATCAGAGCCTGCTCAGCCCAACGCTGCCGATCAAAAAGTGCCGGCATTTAACTGGGCAGGCTGGCCAATCTCTTGATACATCTTGTCAAATTCCGTTGTCAGTTTTGGTGCCTGACCCCTCTTTCGACCCTTTCGAGTCCCTATCTGCAGGCTACGTCCGTAGGGACTTAGTCACCGCTCCATGCCCACAGCCCATGTTGGTGGTCAGGCTTCCATGGAATTCGAATTTCTTGAATGTCGAATCGCAAGTCTGGTGCATTTACTTCGCGAGTCTCAGCACAGACCCTCTAACAGTCATTATATAAGACATAAGAATTTTCCGTTACCCCCGATCATGGCGCTCACCTCTCCTCTCACACTCAACATCTCCTTGAAATCATTTTCATTCCACGCAAAAGCAAACTCAAGAACGTCAACATATTACCAGCACCATGGCGGCGGCCAACAACATCCACGACAGCGGCCCTGACGGCTACACTTGGACCCTACGCTCTCCCCATGCCAATGAGTATGCGGAGGCACATCGTGTCGTCGATGACACTCATGGGCGGGAGTGGGTCTTTGGCAACGATGATCGTATTGAAGTACCAACAGAAGAATATGCTGACGGCAATAAGTTCCGGTGTAAGCCCTGAGTCTCTGCATGAATCCATCTATCTGATCCCGTGTTTGTGCCTTTGTACATAAGGTCTTTCATCTGCCCGAGAAGCTCCACAGCACTGAAGTATGGGCTTCGAGCTCTCTTTATTACCTTGGTACTCAGTAGAGTCACTAACCGTTTCTGCTATACAGCTGTCGTGAAGCTCTTGATGGGGTTCGAAGGATATGATGGCGAGCGCTTTATGTAAGCTATTTCCAGGTTCCTCTTCCCTCCTCTTTTGGTAATATCCTCATTAGACCGCAGGGCATCAGGCTACTTAGTCTCTGATAACACCCTCGTCACGGCCGGCCATTGTGTATACGACCACGGCGGTGGTCGTCGCGTTGTATGGATGGAATGCCATATTGGCTACTGTGGAAGGCCGAGTGAGGCGTTTTCTAACGCGGACGGCGGCGAGGTACAGCGGCGGATCGCTACGAAGGTCATCACCCCAGCTCAGTGGCTGAATGAAGGGCAGTATTTCCGTGACGTGGCCTTCGTCAAGGTTGACCCACCTTTTATTGGTAACCTCCGTCCCTTTACGACAGGGAACCTTTCAGACGAAAGGCGAGCGCCTCGGGTGGGCGTGGTTGGATACCCAGCCGACAAGTTTGTCTCTGACAACTCAGGTCGGCACGACTGGGGTGCCCGAATGTGGCAGGACTTCCAGGCGATTGAGTACGACCCTCAGAACAGCGCCTACAATCGGGCTTTGGAATACAGGAACGTTTCAACATGGGGTGGTAAGTCCTTACTGATTCCGGCGGTGTTCTCGGCTATCATGCCTGTTTTTACGTTCCAAGCAACTAATGGAAGTCCCCTCTCCAGGTCAGTCCGGGGCTCCAGTCATCGATGAGGAAAGCGGTGTTGTCATCGGGACCCATCAGGGCCGAACCCCTGACGGACAGACAAACTGCGCATCAGTTTTCAACCCTGATCATGGAGTCGACTTCCAGAAATTCCATGGCGCTCTTGTTGCAGACGACATCTCGGCCAGCATCAGAGATATCCCTCTCTCGACCCCGCTGCCTACTTTACGAGATCTTGGTCAACTTATCGAGTGCGCGAAGGCAGTCCATGATAAGGGATACGGCTCTCAAGTCCTTCTAGACCAGTATTTAGGCGGTGCACTCTCCGCCGCGTGCGGTATCGCCCTTCATTTTCTCGACACAGGCTGTCCCCCCCTTCAAATTCCCGGTGTATCTGAGCGAGCCGTCTTAGCCGAAGCCGCCTTCCAGTGTGCTGTCCGCGTCAAAGGCGACACTAAACTGGTGGAAATTAAGGGCTGTATCTATAGGAAGTATCGGGACTTTGGATTTACCACTGGCCAAGCCGACAGACTCGGCTCAGCTCTCACACCGATCCTCCTGCGCGCTGCGACATTTGTCCCCAGTCGGGAGGCTGAAATGAAGAGACGCAACTTCACCGACGGGGACAACAACAGGCTCATCGCCTTCGGAGTGAGCACAGCGGCCAATTCCATCTACCTTGGAGGGTTCGGCGAGGTCATCAGGACGACCCGAGTTCCCGTCCTAATACCAGACCATACCAGGCCTATTGCTAGCAACGCCCCCATTACCGACCGTTTCTTCGACAGTCTCGGCAACTACATCCAGCAGGGTCTCCGTCACCAGGCACAGTCTTCGCTCAGGCTCCGACCTGATGCCTCTAATGCGACCCCGACTGCTGATATCACGACAGACGCCCAAGCTGCCTCGTTGATGACCATCCGCGCCGTCCTGGCCGAGTGTGCTCTGCAGGTCGTGCTCGCAAAACCACAGGAGTGGTGGACCGGGACTCGTATCTTAGGTGACCTTGACACATCTGACACGTTCCTCGAGGGCTTCATGAAGCGTGTCCAGAGGATCGGCCCCGTGGTGGAGGATATTGTGAATGCGGATGAGGTGTGGAGCACGCCCCAAAATCCAGAAAATGGGTACCAGGACCAGTGAGCCCAAAATGGCGGAGGGGTTGTTATGGACGAAACGGTTCAGTTGGAAATCGCTCATTCATTTGTTCCGCTTTTAAGTTCACCCCATCCCACCAGTCAATGAAACTTGGGACAATTTGTGGTTCGGGGGGGGTCAAAGTATTTAATCGAGCTTAAGGTTAGCCATTCATTAATTTCTAAAATGCGGCCAGGGCAAAGTTTTGGTTCGAGCGCTCAGCTCATCTCCCACCAAGGTAAGAGCACGTCGACATCTGGCAGAGGCAAAAGCGTGTCTTGTCTAGGAGGATGTCAAGCTACGCCGATAACATTCAGCTTCTTCACCGGCCTGCGGAAGACGTGAAGCGCGACGCCAGGCAGTGGGCGGCCATGTCCGGAGACACCGACCCGGCTCCTCCCCAGTGTAGCCATCCCGTGGGGCGACGATAAGTCGTTCCGAATAGAGCAGAGGCGGCAGCATGACATGGCCCACGCACTATGGAACAAGTTCACGACTGTGGTCATCCTGACGGAACAGGTCCGCGCGGCGGGAGATCCAACGCTGCGGCGGCTGCTGACGCGTATTACCGGTTCGACGTGGACCTCCTGAACACTAGGTGCTATCGGGAGGGCGAGCGGATCCCGTGGGAGTCGGGTATCACGGTGGTGACGCCGCTGAATAGGAACCGTTGGAACCTGAACGTAGAGGCAATCCTGTCCTTCCAGAGACAACGGCAAGGCCTCCTCCAGATTTTTATCTCAGACCACAAGTGGAAAGATGGGCAGCCAACCGAAGAGGAGGCCTTGATGATGCTAAGCCAGGGGGACGACAGTGCCATCCCTGTGCCTGCCATCTTCATGTTCGTCCCCGGCATGCCTGTCGTTGTAAACCAGAACACCCACCAGGGCCTGAAGCTGGTTAACGGTGCCAGCTATACTGCGCTCGACGTTATTCTCGATAAAGCACACCCGGGCCACTGCGTTAATGCCAACACCATCATCCACTTCGGCCCGCCGGCAGGCATTCTACTAGCGTCTGACACAACCAAAGACTTCCACTTCGTTGGCATGCCGCCCGGCACCATCTTACTGACACCTGTCAGCACGAAAATAGAGTGCTAAAGAAAGCGCCCCTGGTAACAGAACGCTGTCGTCTGCCGAGGTTTGCCGTGCGTGGCCGCGTTCGCTTGCACGGACTATAAGGTGTAAGGCAGGACGTTGGGTCGGGTGGCGCTAGAACTGCGCGGGACACGGATAACAGTAGTTAACGGAGAAGCTGTCCTTAGCCAGTGCGACCTATACAGCCTATACGTGCAGCTGTCTCGGTGTCTGTCGCTTGACGGCATTATGCTGCTGTCGAGGGCGCGGGAACAGGACGTTATGGGAAATACCGTACTGGAAAGCATAGTGGCAGTAGAGAAGAGGTTAGAACAGTTGAGTGAGGTGACTGTCAGGGATGTAGAAATCCGGGGCTAGTGAAGGAAATAGGAAGAAAAAGAAAGGAAAATTCTAGTGTTGAAGAACTTACAACGTGAATGAAACGCCTCCCTGGAATGACGTTAGCAATAGGGGGGGTTAGGTAATTCCGTCGGCCTTTCTTATTAGCCGGCGCGAACTGGGGACATAATCCCAGACCAGACGCAGTCTATTAAGCCTTTTTCGCGAGAGCACGCGAAAGCATGTGATTTTATCTGAAATAAAACAGGAGACGCAAACCGCAAGCGGTTTGCCTAAAGAGCTTTAAGTAACAAAGCTAGATAGTACGGCAACCTTCAATTCTTTAAATCGTTCAGAACAGAAGATTCGTTAACTAGGTTTCCGGTTGCTTTTTTTGTAGCTTACATCAGTACAGGTTTCAGAAATGCTGGGGCCGGGGCTCCCTAGTGATATAAGCTGACGTTACGACGCATCTCTAATAAGGGTTATTGGAAAAGGGGGGGATAAGGTACTGTTTAGGCAATATAATATAAACGTTTAACGAACTTTATTTAGACCTTTTTCTAATTATACCCTGTCTAGAACTACGTCTTTTACTGCTCTGACTTATGAGTCCTTATTTAGTTCGCTTCGAATTTTACTGTAACAAGGTAGGTGAAGAGCTGAAATTTATTTACAATATTCCCCACAGTCTTGTTAATGCCCAGGCTTAAGCTATACAGAGGGATGTAAGGTATGTAAGCTAGTTTGTGACTGTAATATAGCCTATCCTGAAAGAGCACGAAGCTGCATATTGCGTAGCTTTAAAACCGTTTTGCAAGAATTATAGACAGCCCTTGATGGGTGTCTTACAGACACCTATATCTTAGCTTTATAACGTAGAGGATCCCTTTATTACTATATAAGTTAATCCTATATATGGGAAGGGGGAATGTAAAACGTAGACGCGAGAGAATATCTACGAAATAATAACCGAAATTATAGTAGAACGTTAAGGTAAGGGAGTATCGCAGTCTAGTATAAATGTGGGAAATATATCTTACAGAATATGTGGAAAGATAGAAGGGATCATAAGGTGCGTGCGGTGTAAAGTGGCGGTATATTGTGGGAGAGAGTATTAAAGGGTAGATTGGAAGGTATATAAGATAAGTTATGTCTCGAAGGATGGAGGAGGCTGCTGAGGAGGTTAGGTCCTTAGCGGAGTAAAGGTTACGGTTGGTATACGGACCTGTCGATTAAGGCTAGTAGTAGTGAACTTAGGGGATGAGTGGGTTTTGGTATTGTTGAAATGCAAAAGGGGTCAAGGCATTGGAAAGCAGAGTGTGTTGAAAGTGATTAATTCTTTCTATCTTCGAGAGTGGAAGCCGTGTTATTATAGCCGTGAGGGTGGCCAGTGCACGGAGTG